>Ga0265325_10002982_pt1 | contig 11234 bp, 13 predicted proteins | sample 41420metaG_FD_202090 | JGI IMG/M metagenome (GOLD analysis project Ga0265325, IMG submission 202090) | Rhizosphere microbial communities from Carex aquatilis grown in University of Washington, Seatle, WA, United States - 4-14-20 metaG | ecosystem: Host-associated > Plants > Roots > Rhizosphere...
ATTGCCGAGATACACCGCGACGGCGTTCGGCGTGCCCGTCGCTCGAACTCGCGCGAGCCCCTCGGCGACCGCGGCCCACGCCTCGTCCCAGGTCGCTTCGACCAACTCGCCGCCGCGCCGGACGAGCGGCATCCGCAACCGGTCGGGGTCTTCCTGGATCTGCTTGAGCGTCGAACCCTTCGGGCAGATGAACCCGCGGGAGAACACGTCGTCACGATCGCCACGGATCCGTTTGACGGTGTCGCCGACCATCGTGATCTCGAGACCACACGTGGCTTCGCACAACGGGCAGGTCCGGTAGTGAACACTGCCGGCGCCGGCTCCCGCTCCCTCAACCGTCTCCGTCGTTTCCACGATCGAGCCTCGTCTCAGTCGGGTCGCCCTTCGCGCTCAAGCATGCCAGCTGCGGCCGCCAAAGCGCCCGAGCGCGGCCCGCGGACCACGACTACGGTGCGTGCGGTGCCCGCCGCCGCCGCCTTCATGGGTGTCCATCTTGCGGTCGCCGACATGGCGAAGGCGATGGACTTCTACCGCCGCGCCGGGATCGCCGTGCCCGAAGGTGCCGACGAGAGCCCGCACGTCGAGATCGACCTCGGCGGCGGCACGCACATCGCTTTCAGCACGCCGATGGTGATCGCGATGTACGACCCGGCGTGGAGAGGACCGGTTCCCTCGACGGCGACCGTCCTCCAGCTCCGCCTCCTGAGTCGCGAGGCGGTCGACACGATCTACGAGTCGCTCACGAACGCCGGCTACGCCGGACATCTCGCGCCGATCGACGCGTTCTGGGGGAACCGCTACTGCGAGGTCGACGACGCCGACGGCAACGCGGTCGGATTCCACAGCCCGACCGACGAGTCCAAGCGAACCTGACCACTGCCGTCTGCGTTCACGCCTTTTTCGGCGGGAGCAACGGTCGGGTCACCAACACGACGGTGTCGGCGAGCCCGGCGTCGCGGTGCACGAGGCCGGCCTGGTACTCGGGATCGACGATCATGTCGAGGAACGCCCGCGTGTTCGCGTACTCCATGATCGCGACCTGGTGCCACGGTCCGCCGGTGCCGACGAGCATCTGCTCGACGTCGTTGTAGAGCGTCAGGTGACCGCCGCGTCGGCTCACGTGGTCGAGCGCGACCATGCCGTAGAGGCCGTACGCCTCGGCTCCGGTCAAGCCGCTTCCCGCCAGCTCGTGTCCGGAGGGATATCGCGCGACGTCGTGGTACGCGAGCAGGTTCACGAACTGCAGCGGCCCGTCGCGGTCTCGAGCGATCAGCGCGCGCAACTGGTGGCGGTCGGGATTGAGCCCGCCGAGGCCGTGCGACTCGAGCTCGCGCACGATTGCATCGATCTCGGCCTCGCTCCGCTCCGTCACCCCGAATCCCCCTTTGTTTCGGCGCCGGTCAGGTGAGCGCGGGCCAGAGATCGCGGTGCGCGGCTTGGAAGTCGGCGAGGATCGCCTCGGCCGCGCCGGACGATCCGACGATGGGGTCGAGGAGCAAGGCCTGAAGCGCCGCGTCGCGCGAGCCGAGCAGTGCCGCGTCGGACAGCAGCTGCTGAATCGCGACTTCGTGGCGCAAGGTGGCGGCGAACGCGAGCGGGAGGTCGTCGGTTCGGTCGCCGGCGACGCCCGCACCGTTCGCAACCGCGCTCACCTCGACCGCGCAGTCATTCGGGAGCGCGGGCACGAGCCCGTCGTTCGGGAGAATCGCCGACGCGATGCGTTCCGGCTCGCCGGAGATCGACGCGCGCAGCAAGGGCCGCAGCGGCTCGCTCGCTTCCCACTCGAGGAACGGCGCCATGTCCATCCGGCCCGCGACAATGGAGTCGCGGACCCCGTCGACAAGCTCCCGCATCTTCACCTGCCGGCCGAGGAAGTCCTTCGGCGGGGCGTACTCGACCGCCTCGCGGTAGTACTCGCCGGCGTGGCTGTCGCTCGTCGCGATGACGACACCGAAACGGTCGTGCAGGTAGCGCACGAACGAGTACGTCTCACCGTCGCCGTCGCGGAGCGCGTCGACAGCCGCGTGCAGCTCGTCGGTGACGTCGGCTCCGGTCGTGGCATCGCTCGCCGCGACGAGCGCGGTGAGATGGTTGAGGCCGGCGGCGCGACAGTCGATCGGCCGGCCGAGGAGCCCGGAGAACCGCTGCCGCGCGAGTTGCACCTCGTGGCACAGCCCGATGATCGGTTGATCGAGATGCCGGCGGAACGCGGTGCAGATCCGGCCCTCGGGGTTCGTGAAGTTGATCAGCAACGCGTTCGGGGCCAGCCGCTCGACATCGTGTGCGATCCCGGCTACGAGGGGAATCGTGCGCAGCGCGTGCGCGAGACCGCCCGGACCGGCATTCTCGCCGAGCACGTGCTCCACTCCGTGCCGGCGCGGGATCTCGAAGTCGAGTTGCCATCTCCGGTCGCGATCGACTTCCACCGACACCACCACGGCATCCGCACCGGGAAGCGCGTCGGCGCGATCCGTCGCCAACCGCACGGTGATGCCGCGTCCGGTCGCCGCCTCCAGTGCACCGGCGAGGTCGCGCATCCGCTCCAGCGCGCCGGCGTCGAGGTCGACGAGCCACACCGTGGCGCCGTCGAACACCGGGTCGGCGTAGAGATCGTGCAGCGTCGTCAAGCCGAACGAAGTCGAGCCGGCCCCGATCAGCACGATGGTCGGCGCTTCACGCATGGCAAGAGCGTACGGCGAGCCGCCGGGCGACGGCGCCGGCGCCCGTCGTAGCGTGCGGCCGTGCCGCGCGACGAGCTGTCCTATTGCCGGATTTGCGCGGCGGCGTGCGGCATCGTCGTGACGGTCGACGGCGACCGCGTGCTGCGAGTGCGCGGCGACGACGAACACCCCGTCTCGCGCGGGTACACGTGCTCCAAGGGCCGTGGGCTCGCCGCGTGGCATCACTCACCCGGCCGCCTCGACCGCCCGCGCCTGCACGGACGGGACGTGACGTGGACCGACTTGCTCGGTGATCTCGGCGGTCGGCTCGACGGGATCATCGACACGTCGGGACCCGACGCCGTCGCGCTCTACCTCGCGACCGGTCTCGCCTATGACGCCGCCGGCCAGATCGCCGCGAGCCAGTGGCTCCCGTCGATCGGCAGCCGCTCGTTCCTCACCGCGGTGACCGTCGACAACGCGCCGGCGCTGGTCGCCGCCGAGCTCGTGAGTGGCGAGCCCATGCTCAACCCGTTGTGGGATCCGACGGTGCCCGGCCTGATGATCTTCGTCGGCACCAACCCGGTCGTGTCACACGGCTACGGCACCGCGCTCCCCGATCCGATCCGCCACATCCGTGAGTACCGCGCCCGCGGCGGGCGCGTGTGGGTGCTCGATCCCCGCCGCACCGAAACCGCCTCGCTCGCCGACGGCTACGTGCCCGTGCGGCCGGGCGCCGACGTCGCGGTGCTCGGCGCCCTGGCGAACACGCTCCTCGATCACGGCGCCGACGCGCGCGAGCTCCGCGACCATTGCGACCCGGCCGAGGTCGCGGCGCTTCGGACCGCGGTCTCGGAGTTCACGATCGAGCGGGCCGCGGCCGTGGCTCGCGTCGATCGCGAGTCGCTCGAGCGGCTCGCCGCCGACGTGCTCGCGCATCGGGGACGCGTCGCGATGCACTGCGGCACGGGCGTGACGATGTCGCGCGACGGCATCCTCGCGGAGTGGCTGCGTTGGGTCGTGCTCATCGCGTCGGGCTCGCTCGATCGCGCCTCCGGCATGCACTTCAACCGTGGTGTGATCCGCGGGCTGCGGCGCAGAAAGGCGGCGCCCGTCACGACGGACCAGCCGGCGGCCGCGAGCCGGCCGGAGCTCCCTCGCGTGCTCGGCCAGGTTCCCGCGGTCTCGCTCGTCGACGAGATCGAGGCCGCCAACATCAGGGCGCTCTTCGTCACCGGCGGGAACCCACTCACCGCGTTCCCGCAACCCGGCCGGCTCGAAGCCGCGTTGACGACCCTCGACGTGCTCGCGGTCGTCGACGTCGCCGAGAGCCGGCTCACCGAGATCGCCACCCACGTGCTCCCGGCCACCGGCCAACTCGAACGCGCCGACATCACGCTGGCGGAGCTCACGGCCCTCCGGTCCGGGCTCCAGACGACGCGCGCGGTCGTCGACGCGGGGGCCGCACGCCGGCCCGTGTGGTGGATGTTCGCGGCGCTCAACCGGGCCATGGGTCGCGCGGCACCCGGCGGCGCGCAGCCCGACGACCTCGGCGACGAGCAGTACCTGCGCGGTGTCCTCGCGCGGGCGCATCTCGACGCCGACGACCTGTTCGCCGCCGGGCCTCGGGGCATCGAGTTCCCCGTCGAGCCCGGCTGGGTGCACGACGAGCTCCTTCCCGACGGTCGCTGGTCGATCGCGCCCGCACCCTTGCTCGACCGTTTGGCTGCACACCACGATCCCGAGCCCGCACCGTTCGTGCTCGCGCCTCGGCGAGAGATGGCGTGGAGCAACTCCGTCGTGTACGGCGCGATCACGAGCGGGCCCGTGGTCCGCATCAATCCCGGCGGGCCGGCGGAGCGGGAGGCGGTCACGACCGGCCTCCTGGCGCTGACGACCGATCACGGAGGGATCACCGCCGCGTTCGTGGCCGATCCGACGGTCCGCGACGGGGTGATCTCGATGACGCACGGTCACGCGAGCATGAATCCGGGCGACCTCACGAGCGGAGACGTCGGCGTCGATCGCCTCACTGCCATGCCGCTCGTCGCCGGCCTCGAAGTCGACGCCCGCATCGTTCCGCACGATGCCGACGCGGACGAGAACGCCGAACGCTAGGAATCGTCGGTCGGGACCGTCACTGTGCACTGCTGCGCGACCGAGCGACGCATCGCGTCGAGCACGGCCATGTCGGCGACGCCGTCGGCGAACGACGCGGGCCGGGGGCCCGGCGGCGCGACCGCGCCGACGATGCGCGCGTGGAAATGTTCCGCCAGCCGGGTGTACGGGCCGAGATCGAGACCGTGTCCGATCATCTGCTCGTAGGTGGTGGTGAGGAGCTCTCGCGGCGGAGCCGCGGCCGGCGGGGTGCGAAGGTCGTCGGGCACCGTGAGGCGGCGCGTCCCCGCCGCGTCGGCAACCCACACCGCATCACCGACGTTCTCGATCCACGCCGTACCGCGCGTCCCGACGACGCGGGTCTCGATGAGGAACGGTCCGCGGTCGGCGGCGGTGCTCTGCATCACGCCTGCGGCCCCCGACTGCATACGGAAGTGCACGACGAACCCGTCGTCGACGGTCGTCGGCCGGACGATGCTCACGAGCGACGCTGTGACCGCCTCGAACTCGCCGAGCGTCACGCGGATCTGGTCGATCACTTGCGAGCCGTGCGCACCGAGCCAGCCACCGCCCTGGGCGGGATCGGCCCACCAGTCGGGCAGATCGGCATCACGCGCTGCGAGTACCGGCACGTGCAGCACGAACAGCGCGAGCCGGGGGTCGCCCACCACACCGTCGTGCACTGCCCGTGCGAGCAGCGCTTGGCCGGTGTCGAATCGGAACTCCGTGCCCAGGAGGTGAACCACTCCGGCGGCTTCCGCGGCCGCGAGCAGCCCACGCGCTTCTGCCGCGTCGCGTGCGAACGGCTTCTCGCACAGCACGTGCTTCCCGGCGCGTATCGCCTCGAGCACGAGCGGCGCGTGCGTGTGCGGCGGAGTCGCGACGGTCACTGCGTCCACGCCCGTCCGCTCGATCGCGTCGGCCAACGAAACGGACGCGTGCCGTACGCCGACCGTCTCGGCCCGGCGCCGGGTCTTGTCGGGATCGCGACCCACGAGCGCGCGCACCTCGAAGCCGGCAGCTTGCAGGGCGCGCACGTGCGTGACACACCCGAAACCGGTACCCACCACCACGACGCCGACGCTCACGCAGATATGCCCGCCGCGTTCGCGAACATCGACAGCATCGTGTACTGACCCACGACGAACAGGATCTCGACGAGTGCCGGGGCGTCGTAGTGCTCGCCGAGCTCGGACCAGGTCGCTTCGCTCACATCCCGATCGGTGTGCAACTCGTCGGCCGCACACAGCAGCGCGCGTTCGGGCGCGGTCCACGCTCCGTCATCAATCGGCCGGGCGACGAGCGCGATCTCGTCGTCGGCCAAGCCGGCCTCGCGTGCGTACTCCACGTGCTCGACCCATTCGAACTCCGAGCCGCAGTTCGAAGCGGCGCGCAGCGCGAGCAACTCGTGATCGCGGCGCGAGAGCACACCCTTGAGCGCGAGCGCGGCGGCCCAACCGAGGAACGGGCTGAGCAGGTCGGGCTGCCGGGCGAGCACGGCCATGGTGCGCGCCGGCTCGCGTCCGGGCGGCGCGATCAACGGGAGCAACTGGGCCGCGTCGGCGCGCAGCTCGTCACCGGCGGGAACGGAGATCCGCGCGCCGTGCGCGGGGTTGGACATAGTGGTCATCTCCTCGTAGCGCGTCAGTGAGTGAGGCCGACACCGTCTTGGCAGTGAGGTCCGCCCCAGTGCTCGACGATCTTGCCGTCTCGCATCCGCAGGATCGCGGTGCCGTTGATCATCACGGGCTCACCCGTTGGTTGCACGCCGTAGAACGCGGTGCCGGTGTGCGTTCCGCGAACGGACCAGTTCGAGACGATCAGGTCGTCCTTCTCGATGAGCAACTCGACGGAGAACACCATGTCGGGGAACGCGCTGCGAACCTGCGTCCACCACTCGAGCTCCTGACCGCGAACATCGGAACCGACCGCGGCCGGATTCACCCGCTCGGTCACATGGCTCACGAAATCGGGCGACCAGAACTCGAACACGGCATCGCGGTCGCCCCGAGCCATCGCATCGCTGTATGCACCGAGGAGCGCCAGATTCTCCGACATGTCCCCATCATGCCCCGGCGAATCACGTCGGAACAGCCCGGAACAACCGGTCGCCGGGCTACGGTTCCCACGCCGCGAGGTTTGGGGAGGACCGGCGATGGCGTTGCGCAATCCGCAGCTCAAAGCGTTGCGCGCGCATCGCGTGCCCGCGTGGTGGCTCGACGCGAAGCTCGGGATCTTCGTGCACTGGACGCCGGCATCGGTGCCGGCGTTCGCGCCCGTCGACGTCGACATCGGCAAGTTGGTGCAGTCGGGCCGGCGCGACGCGCTCGCGTACTCCCCGTATGCCGAGTGGTACGAGAACTCGCTGCAGTTCCCCGACAGCCCCGTCGCCCAACACCACCGCGACGTCTACGGCAACCGCCCGTATGCCAAGTTCGCCGAAGAATGGGAAGCGGGTCTCGAACAGTGGGATCCGCACGCGTGGGCCGCCCGGTTCGCGGCGACCGGCGCGCGCTACGTCGTGTTCGTGACGAAGCACATGGACGGGTACTGCATGTGGCCGACCAACGTTCGCAACCCCAATCGCGCGGGCTGGAACTGCCGCCGCGACGTGGTGGGCGAGTTGGGCGAAGCCGTGCGCGGTGCGGGCATGCGGTTCGGCGTCTACTACTCGGGCGGGCTCGACTCGACGTTCAACAGCCGACCGATCGGATCCGTCGCGGAGATGCTCGACGCGATCCCGCGCGGTGAATATCCCGCGTACGCCGAAGCCCAGGTGCGCGAGCTGATCGCGCGATACCGGCCGAGCGTGCTGTGGAACGACATCGCCTGGCCGGCCGAGGGCAAGCAGCTGTGGCCGCTGTTCCGGCACTACTACGAGCAAGTGCCCGACGGCGTCGTGAACGACCGGTGGATGCCGTGGAGCCCGCTGCTCGCGTCGGCCCGATCGCCGCTCGTGCGCCGCGCGCTCGACGCGGGCGTGCAACACCGGGCGAAGCGCGACACCGGTGTCGTGCCGCCGGTTCCGCCGCATTCCGACGTTCGCACACCCGAGTACGTCGTGTTCGACGACGTGCAGCGCAAGCCCTGGGAGTGCGTGCGCGGCATGGACCAGAGCTTCGGCCACAACGCGTGGTCGCGTCCGGAGCACTTCCTTCCTCGTGACGAGCTGCTCTGGATGCTCACCGACATCATCGCCAAGGGCGGCAACTTGCTGCTCAACGTCGGGCCTCGAGGGGTCGACGCGCAGATCCCCGACGAGCAGCTCACGCGGCTGGGTTGGCTCGCCGACTGGGTCACACCACACGCAACCGCGATCGCCGCGACCCGACCGTGGGTGACGCCCGGCACCGTCACCGCCGACGGCCATCCGGTTCGCTACACCGCGAGAGACAAGACCGTGTACGCGTTCGTGCAGGGGGCCACGACGCCGGTCACGCTGGCCGAGGTGTGCGCCACGCCGACCACGACCGTGACAACCGTCGACGGCACCGCGCTGCGGTGGAAGGACTCACCGTCGGGGATCGTGATCGACCATCCCGCCGACGCGCCGCGTCCCGATCCAACCGTCTTCGCGCTCGAGCAGGTCACGGCGCGGCCCCGGCCGGGTCGCGCCTGACAAACGCGTGGTCAGCGCGGTCGTGCGGGCGCGGTCGGAAGGTGCTCGTGCTCGTAGTGCTCCAGAGATCTCGACCCGATGAGTGTTCCCGTCGATCCACCGAGGAACAGTCCCGCATACAGGCCGAGCCCGATGGCGATGCCGATCGCGGGTCCGAGCGCCGTGCCGGAGTTACGAACCGCCAGCCACACGAGCAGGACGTAGACGGGGGCGCAGATCGCGGCTCCGATCGCCGCTCCGACGATGGCCGTTCGAAGGACGACCCGCTCGACCCGCACGTCTTCGAGCGGCCGGTCCTCCGGTAGCGGCGTCGGGTCGACCGGCGGCGGCGTGGGCGCTTCGGGCTGATATTCGAGAGCTGCTGCAGTCATACGAACATTGAAACGATCGGACCCGCCCGGCCGGGAGAGGCACAAGTCCCGCCGGTGCCGGGACTTTCGGCCGTCAGCCCGAATCGGTCGGGCCGTTCGGCTCACGCTTTCGCGCCGACCTTCCGATAAGCACAGGATGCAACACGGACCGGACTTCGAACACGACATGCTCGTGGCCTGGGCGGCGGGCAGCGTCGCGGCGCAAGTCGGCTGCACCTTCGACGAGGCCGTGACCCTCATGGAGGAGCGGGCGGCCGAGACCGGACGCGCGCTCGACGAGATCGCACTCGACGCGGTCGAGCGTCGCATCCGGTTCGGCGCGTCGCTGCGCTCCCGTCAGGCGTCCTGACCCGTCACGCCGACGAGACCTGGCCGGCCAGGATCTCCGGGATCTGGCCCAGCGCCGCGGTCATCCCTTCTTCCATGCCCATCGACACCATCTGCTCCATCGCCTGGAGCGACGGGAAGTGCGACTCGATGGCCATGAGCATCCCGCCGCCGGCGCGTTCGGTCAGCGTCACGACCATGGTCGAGGTCGGCATCGCGTCGTTCGGCGTGCCGTGCTCGTCGGCGAACCCGTCGCGCAGCTCCAACCGCTTCGGCGGGTCAATGGCCAGCACCTGCCACCAACCGTGGTGCCGGTCGCCGTCGGGCCCGGTCATGAAGTACGACGCCCGCCCGCCGACCGCGAGGTCGTGGTCGACGAACGTGGCGGGGAAGGTCGGCGGCCCCCACCACCGCTCGAGCTGACGCGGATCGGCCCAGAGCTGCCACGCGCGCTCGACGGTCGCGTCGAGTTCGGCCGTGATCTCCATCGTGAGCGCCTCCGGGTCCTTGCGGATACTGGTGACGACCGTCATGCGTTCGCTCCTTGGTTCTGTTCGTCGGCGAGTAGCTCGCCGATCCGTTCGATGCGGCCGGTCCACACGGCTTCCAACTGATCGAGGAGCCGCGACGCCTGCCGCATGGTCTCGACGTTGCCGCGCACGAGTTGCTCGCGGCCCTGACGCTGCTTGATCACGAGTCCGGCGCCTTCGAGCACCGCGACGTGCTTTTGCACGGCGGCGAAGCTCATCGGGTAGCGCCGGGCAAGGGCCGACACGTTGTGCGGGCCGTCGAGCGTGTGCAGCAGGATGTCGCGCCGGGTGCCGTCGGCGAGGGCGTGGAACACCCGGTCGGCCTGCTCACGCTCGAGTTGATCTACAACCATACGGTTGTAGGTTGGCACAACACCGCCGAAGATGCAAGGACGGCCGGCGCTCTGGTTCCGGCCGAGCGCGCGCAAGGTTTCAGCCGACACCCTCGCGGGTAGAGGCACGCGGAGGTGGGCCCAGCACACCCTCCACCTCGTCGAGCTCTGGGGGGCTACCGATGTACAGGCGTTCCCGCCGCCGGATTGTCGCCCTGTTGATCGTCCCGGCGGCGCTCGTCGCGGCCGCGTGGCCGATCACGAACGCGTCGGCGTTTCCGAAGAAGGATCCGGTCTTCAAGTTCAACTACAACGTGGTCGCGACGGCGCACATCGCGAAGGCGGGTCTGACCTTGTCGCCGCCACCCGGCACCTTCCAGGGCGCCATCGACCTCAAGACCGGGCAACTGCTGGGCTCGATCTCGCTGCCCAACACGACGTTCACGCAGTCAGAAGCCGGCGTCGGACTCGTGACCGCGACTGCCGCGATCGTCCCGGTCGGGCCGGTCACCGGTCACGTGAATCTCAAGACCTTCCAAACCTCGGCGACGTCGGTGTTCAACATTCACATCCTGACGATGTATCTCGCCAACCCGACCCTTCCCACACTTCCGATCACGCTTCCGACGCTTCCGATCGGGCTGCCGATCTCACTCCCGACGATCACGCTCCCCCCGATCACGCTTCCGCCGGTGAATCTGGTCGGCAACTCCTGCACGACCGCGTCGCCAATCAGTGTCACGATGAGCGGAAAGGCGAACCTCACGGGACCCTCGACGTTCAGCGGCGGCTTCACTCTGCCCAAGTTCGCGAAGTGCGTCCTCATGACGGTGGTCATCAATCAGGAGATCCCCGGTCCCGGCAACTCGTTCTCGGCAACCGCGACACCCGCGAAATAGACGGCGTCGCGATGGACGCGCACTGCTTCGGGTTCTCGGAGACGAAGGGAGGGAGCGAGCGTTCGGAGTGGGGAGCCGGTCGCTCTCTGTTGACGGTGGTTCCGAAGGAGCCGAGGGTTGGGCCATGCGCCGTGACCCGAATGCGAGTGTACGGATGTCTGTACGACCGTCGCACCAACAGTTTGGAACGTTGGTCGTCGCGGTCTGTCTCGTCGCTGGCGGAGTGGTCGTGGTCGCTCCATCGGCAAGTGCGACTGCAGTGTGGTCAGTCGCACCGGGCCCCAAACCCAGCGGCTCGACCTACGGCGAGATTTCCGGGGTGTCGTGTCCGAGCACGACGAGCTGCTTCGCGGTCGGCACCTACGAGCCAACGGCCCG
>Ga0265325_10002985_pt1 | contig 11228 bp, 10 predicted proteins | sample 41420metaG_FD_202090 | JGI IMG/M metagenome (GOLD analysis project Ga0265325, IMG submission 202090) | Rhizosphere microbial communities from Carex aquatilis grown in University of Washington, Seatle, WA, United States - 4-14-20 metaG | ecosystem: Host-associated > Plants > Roots > Rhizosphere...
TTTGAAATAAACTTAAGACAAACACTTCTTCATGCGAACCGCGTTCTTGCAAGTCCAGGCTTTTAGTTACGCACGGCCCATATTGCATTTATCTTGTTTTAATACATAGCGTTACGATGTCTGTAGCCAGCTTAATGTGAGTATGCTTTTATCACATTTTCGCCTTGACAGCGCCGAGGGGTTTACCTATATTAGCACTCGCTTGAGAGGAGTGCTAAGCGCGCTCGCCTGCCCAAGCAATCTGAGCATCCCATCGGAGGACTTGTAAAAATGGCTGTCAACATTACACCGCTACACGACCGCGTGTTGGTGAAGCGGACCGAAGAGAAAGAGACCGTGAAGGGCGGTATCATCATCCCTGACTCGGCCAAAGAGAAACCGCAAGAGGGCGAAGTGGTCGCAGTCGGCAGCGGACGACGGGAGAAGGGCGAGTTGATCCCTCTCGACGTGAAGGCCGGAGACCGCATCCTGTTCGGCAAATACAGCGGCAACGACATCAAGATCGACGACGAGGAATACCTCATTCTGAAGGAAGACGAGATCCTCGCGAAGCTCGGCACTTCCGCCAAAGCAGCCGGCGGCAAAAAGTAACTCCTGGGGACCTAAGGTCCTCCGGCCAACCAATCTGAAAAACTTCCAGGAGGAAGAATAGACATGGCAAAGCAAATCGTAACTGGCGAGAATTCCCGCCAGGCGATCCTACGCGGCGTCAACATACTGGCTGACGCCGTAAAGATCACGCTGGGCCCGAAGGGCCGCAATGCGGTGATTGAAAAGAAGTTCGGCGCGCCGATCATCACCAAGGACGGCGTGACCGTGGCAAAAGAAATCGAGCTGCAGGATCCGCTCGAAAACATGGGCGCACAGATGGTGCGCGAAGTCGCGTCGAAGACGTCGGACGTAGCGGGCGACGGCACGACCACCGCAACCGTGCTGGCGCAGGCCATCTTCCGCGAAGGCGTGAAGACGGTCGCCGCCGGCGCAAGCCCCACGGCTCTCAAGCGCGGTATCGAACGCGCGGTGGAAGTGGCCGTCGAGGAAGTGAAGAAGTTCCACAAGGACGTGAAGGGCGAAATGATCGCGCAGGTCGGCACGATCAGCGCGAACAACGACAAGCAGATCGGCTCGATCATCGCGGAAGCGATGAAGAAGGTCGGCAAGGACGGCGTGATCACCGTCGAAGAATCCAAGACGATGGAAACGACGCTCGAAGTGGTCGAAGGTATGCAATTCGACCGCGGATACCTTTCGCCCTACTTCGTCACGGACCCGGAGCGGATGGAATGCGCTCTGGAAGACGTGCGCATCCTGATCCACGAAAAGAAGATCAGCTCGATGAAGGACCTGCTTCCCCTGCTCGAGCAGATCGCCAAGATGGGCAAGCCTCTGATGATCATCGCGGAGGACGTGGAAGGCGAAGCGCTCGCCACGCTCGTGGTGAACAAGCTGCGCGGCACGCTGCAGTGCGTCGCCGTGAAGGCGCCGGGCTTCGGGGATCGCCGCAAGGCCATGCTCGAAGACATCGCCACGCTGACCGGCGGCAAGGCCATCACCGAAGATCTCGGCATCAAGCTCGAGAACGTGAAGGTGGAGGACCTGGGCCGCGCGAAGAAGGTGACCATCGACAAGGACAACACCACGATCGTCGAGGGCGCGGGCAAGTCGAGTGAAATCGAAGGCCGCGTCAAGCAGATCCGCGCGCAGGTGGAAGACACCACGTCGGACTACGACCGCGAGAAACTGCAGGAGCGGCTGGCCAAGCTGGTGGGCGGCGTCGCCGTAATCAAGGTGGGCGCGGCTACCGAGACCGAGCTGAAGGAAAAGAAGGCTCGCGTCGAGGACGCCATGCACGCCACACGCGCGGCGGTGGAAGAAGGCATCGTCCCCGGCGGCGGAGTGGCGCTGGTGCGCTGCATCAACGCACTGGAAAAGCTGAAGCTCGAAGGCGACGAAGCGATTGGCGTCAACATCGTGAAGCGCGCTCTCGAAGAGCCGATGCGGCAGATTGCACTCAACGCCGGACACGAAGGCGCGGTAATCGTCGGGCGCATCCGCGAATCGAAGGACGACAACTTCGGCTTCAACGCGGACAGCGGCGAGTTCGGGGACCTGGTGAAGGCTGGCGTCATCGATCCAGCCAAGGTGACCCGCCTCGCGCTGCAGAACGCAGCGTCGATTGCCGGCTTGATGCTCACCACCGAAGCGCTGGTGGCCGACATCAAGGAAGACGAGAAGAAGGCAGCCGGCGGCGGTGGAGGTATGCCCCCGGGGGGCGGCATGGGCGGGATGTACTAAAAACCAGCCGGTCGCGCGCAAGCGATCGCCTGATCGGAAGCGAGGGCGCCCTGGTAAACCCGGGGCGCCCTTTTTACTTGGGAAACGGGGTTGGCGCATTTTCTGCGATTATTGCGAGACAGGCGGCTGCGCCGCGACTCATTTTGGCTGGAGGCGCGGCGGTAGTGCGATATCATTGGAACATCGAACAATTTGAAGGGGACGCAGTGTCAGAAAGAGCGGGTTGGGCGGATCATGAGCGACCACAAACCACCATTTGCGACGATTGAAGAGGCGATCGAGGATATTCGGCAGGGGCGGATGATCGTCCTTGTGGACGATGAAGATCGCGAGAACGAAGGCGATCTGACCATGGCCGCGGAAAAGGTGACGCCGGAAGCTATCAACTTCATGGCGAAGCATGGCCGCGGGCTTATTTGCATCACGCTCACCGAACAGCGTTGCGAGCTGCTGGGCCTCGCGCCGATTTCGCCGCGCAATACCTCCGCATTTGGAACGCCTTTCTGCGAACCCATCGACGCGCGCCTGGGGACGACGACCGGCACAAGCGCTTCGGATCGCGCCACCACGATTCTTGCGGCAACCGATCCCAAGACCCGGCCGGAAGACCTAGCGCGCCCGGGGCACGTGTACACGCTGCGCGCGCGCAACGGCGGCGTGCTGGTGCGGGCGGGGCAAACGGAGGCGTCGGTCGATTTGGCGCGAATCGCGGGGCTCGATCCTTCCGGCGTGATCTGCGAAGTGATGAACAACGATGGAACGATGGCGCGCATCCCGCAGCTGACGGAGTTCTGCAAAGAGCATGGATTGAAACTGGTCACGGTAGCCGACGTGATCCGCTACCGGATGCAGCACGAGCGCTACGTGCGGCGGATCGCCGAGTCGGTGCTGCCGACCAAGTATGGCGAATTCAGGATGATCGCGTATTCGAGCGACGTGGACAACGAACTGCACGTCGCATTGGTGCGGGGCGATCTGCAGCAGTGCGGGCGGGGGGCGTCGGGCGATCATCTGCCGCTGGTGCGCGTGCATTCGCACTGCCTGACCGGGGACGTGCTCGGGTCGACCGCGTGCGACTGCCGGGAAATGGTGGAGCGGTCGCTCGAGGCGATCGCCGAAACGCATTGCGGGGTCTTCGTGTATCTGCACCACACGGGGCGCGGGTTTCAGATCGACTCCCGCCCCGCGGAGGGCGCGACGCTGCCGCGGATTCTCTACCATGCGCGCGGGCAGCTCGATAAGGATCTGGGGAGACAACGGCTTGTGCAGCATGAGAGTGGAATCGGCGCGCAGATTCTAACCGACCTTGGCTTGCAGCGGATTCGCGTGCTGACGAATCATCCGCGCAAGGTGGTGGCGCTGGAGGGATACGGCGTGGAGATCGCGGACCAGATTCCGTTTTCGATCGGCGGCAGGAAGAAAAATCACCAGGTGCTTTGAGCCGGGTGGCTAGGTCGGTTTGCCTTTAACGAACACGTAGGGGCGCAGCTTCTCTAGTTTGACCTTCGAAATGCCGTGGATGGCGAGCAGGTCCTCGACGCGCTGAAACGGCCCGCTCTTCTCCCTAAAACTTACGATCTCGTGTGCTGTGCCGGGGCCGACTCCCGGCAATTGCTGTAGCTGGGCGGCGGTCGCAGCATTGAGGTCTAGCGGCTTTGCCGGAGGGCGTTTTGGGGCGGCGAAACAGCTGGCGATGGCAACGAGAGCGAACACAGACGCAAGGAACGCAGACGCAACGAATCTCTGGCGCAAAGGGTGCAGCAGCGTCCGCTTTATCGGCTGAGTCATTGGCCACGTCATTGGACGGCTCGTCGTCCGCTTCATCGGCGTCGCTTGATCGTCCAGAGGGCCAGAAACAAGGCCAGCGATGCTAGGAACAGGATGGCGAGCGCGAGTGTGATCAGGGTCAAGAAGCCCACGGCTAGAAGAGAAATGAGGAATATCGCGCCGAATACGTAGGCGCCGACCATGCACATCGCGCGGACGAACTTTTCATGGCGGAGAATCCACGGCAGCGGCGCCGCAACCGACCGCCGGCCCTGGCGGGAATCCGTTGCGAGAGAGCTTTGCGTTTCGATTTCGTCCGGCATCGGTTTTTCCGCTCAGTCTTTTATATGCGCCTTCCGGAGACGACTTCCTGCCCTTGCGCGGTGTACTCGGTGATCTCGCCGAAGAGGGCTGCTTGTTCGAAGACCTGGTCGCGATCGCCCACGACGACGATTTCGGAGTTCTTGCTGTCGAAATGGCTGCGCGCGGCGGCCAGGATATCCTCGGCGGTAAGCTCGTGAATCCGCGCGCGATACGTTTCCAGATAATTTTCGGCTAAGCGCTCTAGATACACATTGGAAAGCTGGCCGAGCACGCCATCCTGCGTGGCGACACCCAGAGAAAAGACTCCGCTGAGGTAGTTGCGCGCGCTTTCGAGTTCTTCCGTGGTGACCGGCAGGGAGCGCATGCGGTCCATTTCGTAGAAGATTTCGGCGAGCGTGGCGGCGACCACGTCGTTGCGAACGGCTGCGTGCACGGTGAAGTAGCCGTATTCGCGCAGGGCGTTGTTGCCGCTGCGCGGGCTGTAGGTGTAGCCCTTCTGCTCGCGGATATTGAGCACGAGGCGTGAGTGGAAAGCGCCGCCGTAGATGGAGTTGGCGAGCACGACGCGGTACCAATCGGGATCGCGGCGCGTGATGCCTAGGTTGCCCAGTACGATCTGCGTCTGGACGGTTCCGGGCAGATGCACGACGTGCACTTTGCGTCCCGAATGGCGCGGAGGGGCGGGAAACGCGACCGCGTCCGCCGCAGGAGCCTTCCATGCGCCGAAAATCTTCTCCACTTCGTCGAGCATGGCGTCGGCGGCAAAATCGCCCACGATCGCGAGTAGCGAACCCGAGGGAACGTAATGTTTGCGGTAGTAGTCCGCGAGCTGTTCGCGGCGGTAGGAGGCAACGTGCTCCTCAGAAGGTGCGATGATCGCGTAGGGATGCTCGCCGAAGAGCACGCGGCGAAAGCGTTCGTTGGCAAGAAAACCGGGAGTGGTGCGTTCGATGCGGAGTTCCTCGAAGCGCTGGCGGCGCTCGCGCTCGAATTCGTCCTCGGGGAAAGATGCGTTTTGCGCGAGGTCGGCGATCAATTCGAGCAGCTGGCGCGAAAATTCCGCGAGCCCGGAGACGGAAATCGCGCTGGTGTCTGCGCCGGCGTGAGAGCCGAGATCGGCGCCCATGCGGCGCAGATCTTCCTCGATCTGTCGGCTGGTGCGGGACGCGGTTCCGGTTCGCACCACAGTGGCTGTCATACCGGCGATTCCCGGATTGCTGTGCGCCACGACTGCATTGCCGCTGCGAAAGAAAAGCTGCGCGGATATTTTCGGGAACCCGCGGCTTTCGGCGAGCACGACCTGCATGCCATTGGAAAGCGTGCGCACCGTTCGCTTCGGCCACGCGACAGGGCGCTCGGGGCCTAACGACGGGGCATTTGTGTGACGCGGCGGGGCCGCTTGCGTGTTGGCGGGCGTCATACCGTCACCTCCGAGACCAACGGGCGGCGCAGGAGGACGGCGCGATTTTGCGGGATCAGATATTTCTTCGCCACGGACTGCGCCTCCGCCGGTGTGACCGCGAGAAAGCCGTCGAGAATGGTGTTGACTCGCTGCGGATCGCCGTCGAAAAGGGTGAAGCAGGCCAGGTAGTGCATCAATCCGAAGCGAGGCATGTAGGAACCCATGCCCCCTTCCAGCATGGAGTAAAAGTCGGAGCGAAATTTCACTTTGACGGGATCGAGCTCGGCTTCGGCGATGGGAACATCCTGCACGCCCTGGATCACTTCATCGTAGGCGGCGACCGTTGCCTCCGAGGTGAATTCGGGCTTGTGAAAGATGCGCGAAACCATTTGTGTCGGGCCGTTGGTGTCAAAGAGCTCGGCGCTGCCGTCGGCATCGACGGCAATTTCTTCTTCGAGCACCAGGCGGCGGTGGACGCGGCCGGCGCGGCCGCCGTGCAGGACGCGGTCCAGAATGCCGGAAGCGTACCAATCGCGCGTCTCGCGCTTCGGCAGGGTGTAGCCGATGGCAATCGCGGGAAGCGGGCCGAACTTCTCTTCCACTTCGCCGCGGCGCTCCTCGGTTTGCGGCGGCTCGGAGACGTCCGCGCGCGGCGTGGGAGGCCCCGGCGGAATGTCCTCGAAATAGCGCTTCGCGAGTTTGAACGCTTCGGCGGCATCGAAATCGCCGATCATCACGAGCACCGCATTATTGGGCGCGTAGTACGTGTGAAAGAAACTTCGCACGTCGGCAAGCGTGGCGGCATCGAGATCCGCGAAGTCACCGTAAAAATTGTGCGCGTTGGGCCAGTTGCGAAAAGCTACGGGCGGAAGATCGAGCCACGGGAATCCGCCGTAGGGCTGGTTCATCACGTTCACGCGAACTTCTTCTTTCACCACGTCGCGCTGGTTGCGCAGGTTTTCATCGTCTACCTTGAGCGCGCGCATGCGGTCCGCTTCGAGCCACAAAACCCTTTCCAGGGCGTTGGAGGGGACCGCCTCGAAATAATTCGTGATGTCGTAGTGGGTGGTCCCATTCAGCAGGCCACCGGAAGAATTGATGAGGCGGATGTGTTCCATTTTCCCGGCATTCTCGGAGCCTTGAAACATCATGTGTTCGAAAAGATGGGCAAAGCCACTGCGGCCCTGCGGTTCTAGGCGAAAGCCGATCTGGTAGTACACGCCGACAGTCACGACGGGCGCCGAGCGGTCCGGCGACGCGACCACGCGCAAGCCGTTCGCCAGCGTGGTGTGTTCCACTGGAATATGAAGCTTCTTCAATTCTTCCCTCCCCTTGGATTCCTGAGCGCCGGGTCAAGCTGGCGAAGCTTCGCGCCGGGCTTTTTCGACAGCACACGGACGCTCAGCCGCGCGAGCGTTGCATAGGCTTGGTGAAATTCCGGCGGGTAGTGCCGCAGCGCTTCCATGTGCCGCGCCACCACTGCGTAATCGCCGCGCGCGACCGGCCCCGTCCACGACGCGCGCGGGCCCAGCCGCTCGAAGTTATCCAGCACCTGCCGTATCAAGGGTAGCAGGGTTTGCAGGGCCCGGCGACGCGGAAAACCGAGGCCCGTAAGCACCTGTGTGGCGGCTTCGACCAATCCGAGCGCATGGCCGGCGACCATGATGGCGGAGGCGTGATACGCGGGCTTGTTCCTTCGGTCGATGACGATCGGAATGCCGCCCAGCGAACGGGCGATGGAGGCTGCTACACGGCGGGCCTGCGGATCGCCCTCCACACCGAATATCGTGCCCTGGAGCTTTGGCGTGTTGCGGCCGGAAAAAGTCTGCATGGGATGCAGAGAGCCGGTCGCGGCGCCGTGGCGGGCGAGGGGCTTGAGTATGGTGCGGTCGAGCGCGCCGCTGGTGTGCAGGACGATTTTTCCGCGGCAGGCTTCGCGCCCCAGACGCGCGAGCTCGGCAGCCGTGGGTGCGAGCAAATCGTCGGGCGTGGTCAGAAAAATGACGCTTGCATCGAGCGCTTCCCTGCCGATGACGCTGTAGCCGGTGCCGCCGCCGATCGCGCGCACGGCTGCGCGTGCCGTGGCGTCCGAACGAGTGACGACGGCGCCGATTTGCCATCCCAGTTCGCGCAGACATTTGCCGAGCGTTCGGCCGACGCGCCCGCCACCGACGATGGAAACAGTTCGCTTCATGGGCGTTCTAGGATAGCTTGTCCGGTGTTCTTTGCAGGAGAAAAACGGGAACTATATTCTTGATCAAGCTTTTGGCGCGTTGCGAAATCCGTTTATGACTTCCAATATCTGCCGGCCGTACCTTTCGAGTTTCTTTTCGCCGATTCCAGGGACACCGAGAAGTGCCGCGGTCGACGATGGTTGCCGGCGGCAAATCTCATCCATCGTGGTGTCATGCAGCACCACGAAGGCAGCCACGCCCTGCTCCTTTGCGGTTGTGCGACGCCATTCGCGGAGACGTTCGCGCAGATCGGAATCGACCGCGATGTTTCCGGGCGCAGCAGATTTATGCGGCCGATCCCATTTTTCACCGGCGCTGCGAACAGGAACGGCGGGAGATGCCGGCTTCGAGGGTCGCAGCGATGGCTTCTGGGCCGACTGGATGAGACATTCCGGCAGGTAGCCGCAGATATCGCACGCCTGGCACGATGTCCATTTGGGAGTTTCGCCAAAATGGAGGCAAATCCGCCTGTGGCGGCATACCGTCGATTCGGCAAAGCCCTGGATATCGCGCCAGCGCTGCCAGCCGCGGGCTTTTTCGTCCGGATCTGCCATCTGCTCGATGAAATGCGCGAGCAATCCCATGTCGCGTTTTCGCCATAGGAGAATGCAATCGGCCGGATCGCCGTCGCGTCCGGCGCGCCCTGCTTCCTGATAAAACTGCTCGATCGATTTCGGCAGCGACAAATGGATGACCGCGCGCACATTCGCCTTGTTGATGCCCAGGCCGAAGGCCACCGTGCCGACGAGCACGCGCACGTCGTCCGCCATCCAGGATTCCTGGTTTCGCCGGCGGGTATCGCTATCCATTTTGCCGTGGTAGCCAATCGCGGGAATGCCTTTCTCCTCAAGAAAATCCACGGTCTCGCCTACCCGCTTGATCGTGGGGGCGTAAACGATCACGTTGCTGCCCTCATAGTGGCGCAGAGCGCCGATCAGCAGATCGGGCTGGGACGCGCCTTCGCATTGCTTGAGTACATAGCGCAGATTAGGGCGGTGAAAGCTGGCGATGTATTTGTCCGGATTGCTTAGCTTGAGCTGGTCGATGATGTCGTGGCGGACGCGCCGCGTGGCGCTGGCGGTGAAAGCGGCGATCGGTCGATTGGGAAAATGCTCCCGCAGCGAATTCAGCTTGCGGTATTCGGGGCGGAATTCGTGCCCCCATTCGGAAATACAATGAGCCTCGTCGATCGCGAAAAACGAAACGGGAACTTTCTTCAGCCACTCGATCGTGTCGGGACGCAAGAGGCGCTCCGGTGAGAGATAGACCAGCCGGTATTTCCCGCGGCGGGCCTCGTTCATCACCGAAGAACGCCCAGCCTCCGTCATCGAGCTGTTCGCGAACGCGGCGGAAATTCCCATCTGGGTGAGCTGCGCGACCTGGTCCTGCATGAGCGCAATGAGGGGAGAAATAACGATGGCGGTCTGCTCGCCCAGCATCGCCGCCGGCAATTGGTAGCAGAGAGATTTTCCGCCGCCCGTGGGCATCACCACGCAGGTGTCGTGCCCCGCGACGAGGCTGTTCACAATGCGCTCTTGGAGCGGACGGAAAGAATCGTAGCCCCAGTAGCGCCGCAGCGCGCCCATGAGTTCCGAGGGAGAGTTCACCGGGAGAGTATAGACCGGGCGAATATGCCGGTCCACGAGAGCGGATCGAAAGTGGCGGGCCGTCGGCTTCGGAGGCGGGTGGCGCCTGCAAAAAACCTCCGCCAATGCCCCGAAAAGCAATAGAATCGGCTCATGGCCTCCGGTGAATTCTTACCGACTTTGTGGCACTCCGCGCTGGTCACGCTGCGCGTAGTGTGGCGCGTGACTCGCCAAGTTTTTCATGAAGCCACCGGCGCACTGTTCGGCATCTTTGCGGTGTACGGCCTTCTGCTCGCGTACCGGCAGTGGCATAGCCGGCCCGTGCTGTGGCTCGTGGGCTTCGCAATCCTCTATGCGATAATGATGGCGTTATTCGCATTCGGAGCATTTCGCCGGGCGCGGCGAATCCGGTGAGATCACGCCCCCTGCTCACCACCCGCCATGGCTGACGCAAAAAACGATCGCGCCGCCTCCGATAAAAAAGCTGCGACAACAACCGGACTGCCGATGGAAGCGGTGATCACACCGGACGATCTGCCAGGCTGGGACGCGGAACGCGACCTGAATTACCCCGGGCAGTTCCCTTTTACGCGCGGCGTTTACCCCACGATGTATCGCGGCCGGCTCTGGACGATGCGCCAATACGCCGGCTTCGGCAGCGCCGCGGAATCCAACCGCCGTTACCGCTACCTGCTGAAAAAAGGACAAACCGGCCTGTCCATCGCGTTCGATCTGCCGACGCAGATCGGCATGGACTCCGATCACGCGCTGGCGCTGGGCGAAGTGGGCAAAGTCGGCGTGGCCATCGACTCGCTCGACGATATGCAGGCGCTGTTCGACGGCATCCCGCTCGAGCGCGTGTCCACCTCGATGACCATCAATTCGACTGCCGCGATCCTGCTGGCTCTTTACGTGGCGGTGGCGAAGCAACAGGGCGCGAACCTTGCGCGCCTGGCGGGGACGGTGCAGAACGACATACTCAAGGAATACATTGCGCGCGGCACGTATATCTACCCGCTGCGGCCGGCGATGCGGATCGTCACCGACATCTTCGCGTGGTGCAAGAGCGAAATACCCAACTGGAATGCGATTTCCATTTCCGGCTACCACATTCGAGAAGCCGGCTCTACGGAAGTGCAGGAAGTGGCCTTCACGCTTGCCAATGCGATCGCGTACGTGGAGGCGGCCATTGCTACGGGCCTTGCGGTGGACGATTTCGCGCCGCAGCTTTCGTTCTTCTTCAACGCGCACAACGAATTCCTGATGCAGATCGCAAAATTCCGGGCGGCGCGGCGTTTGTGGGCGCGCACCATGCGCGATCGCTTCCAGGCGACGGATCCGCGTTCCCAAATGCTGCGCTTCCACGCGCAGACGGCGGGATCGTCCCTCACCGCGCAGCAGCCGGAGAACAACGTGGTTCGCGTGGGCCTACAGTGCCTGGCCGCGGTGCTGGGCGGCTGCCAATCTCTTCACGCGAACTCGATGGACGAGGCTCTCGCGCTGCCGACCGAAAGCGCCGCGCTGGTGGCGCTGCGGACGCAGCAGATCATTGCCTATGAAACCGGCGTGGCTAATACCGTGGACCCCGTAGCGGGTTCCTACGCCATCGAAAAGCTGACC
>Ga0265325_10002988_pt1 | contig 11223 bp, 12 predicted proteins | sample 41420metaG_FD_202090 | JGI IMG/M metagenome (GOLD analysis project Ga0265325, IMG submission 202090) | Rhizosphere microbial communities from Carex aquatilis grown in University of Washington, Seatle, WA, United States - 4-14-20 metaG | ecosystem: Host-associated > Plants > Roots > Rhizosphere...
AATCGACATGACTATCAACGGAATGTCGAACATCCTGCCGCATATCGGCAGCGGTAAGCTCAAGGCGTTGGCGGTCTCGACGCTCAAGCGCAATCCGCTCGCGCCCGACGTGCCGACCATGCAGGAGGCCGGGGTGCCGGGCTACACCTCGCAGGGTGCGTTCGGCCTGTTCGCACCCGCCGGCACGCCACACGACATCATCGAGAAGGTCCACACCGACGTCGCCGAGGTCCTGGGCCGTGAGGACGTCCGCAAGGCGCTGGAGGCACGCAGCTTCGTCGTCGATGCTGCCGGACCGTCGGAGTTCAAGAAATTCATCGCCAACGAAACCGACAAGTGGCAGGCGGTGATCAAGCGGGTCGGCATCAAGATCGATTGATCGGCGGCGTCCCCGGCGTTTCGCCCTGGTGCTTCACCCGCAGCTTTTCCCAGACAAGCAGAAGCGCCGCGCCGCCAATGAGCGCGGCCACCACCCAGCCGGCAAAAAATATGAGCTGCGAGAGAGGCATGTCCGTTCGCCGTTTCGTCTCGAATACCGGACTTGACGGACGTCGCGCAAGCGGCGCTGACTAAAGCCGGTCAGAACGCAGGGATCGTGCATGTTTATCGAAATCGCGCAGATCGACATCAAGGCCGGCCAGGAGGCCGAGTTCGAGGCAGGCGTCGCGAAGGCGGTGCCGCTGTTCAAGCGCGCCAAGGGCTGCCGGGCGATGTCGCTGCAACGCTCCGTGGAGAAGCCGCAGCGCTATCGGCTGTTTCTGACCTGGGACACGGTCGAGAACCACACCAAGGATTTCTACGGCAGCGCCGACTGGCAGGAGTGGCGCAAGCTTGTCGCGCATACGTTTGAAGGTCCGCCGGTGGTCGAGCACGTCCACGAAGCCTTCAAGGGATTCTGAGGCGCACCGCCATGAACTCCGCATCGCGGCCGTTCTCGCCGAGAATTGATCGCAGCTATCCAAAGCCGAAGCTCAAGCTGCCTCCCGGCGCCTGCGATTGCCACTTCCATTTCATCGGCCCGCAGCGCCAGTTCACGCTGAAGCCCAACCACGTATTCAGCCATCTCGAATTCGACGACACGCCGATCGAGGACTGGGTGAAGCTGCAGGATGCGCTTGGCCTGTCCCGCGGCTTGCACGTGCTGTCGATGATGTATGAGCACAACTACGAGATCGCCCTGCACGCGCAATGCCGGCTCGGCGATCGCATCAGGTCGGTGATCGTGCCGTGGCCCGGCATCACCGATGGCGAGCTCGACATCCTGACCAAAGCCGGCGTGGTCGGCTACCGGATCACCTGGCGTCTGACCAAGGAGATCGATGAGAAGATGGTCGCGCGCACCGCCGAGCGGGGCTGGTCGATGCACTATCTTCACCATGCCGACAACCCGCAGATGGACGCCTGGAAGCCGATCATCCTGAAGACGCCGGGCAAATTCGTGCTCGAACACACCGGCGGCGTCGACCCGACCAAAGGCATCAACGGCGACGGCTTCAAGTTCGTGCTGCAATGCCTCGACACCGGCCGCTGCTGGGTGAAGCTGTCGCCGCGCATCTCCAAGCAGGACGACTTTCCATTCTCGGACGTCGAGCCCCTGGTGAAAAAGCTCGTCGAGCACGGGCCGAGCCGCCTGCTGTGGGGCTCGGATTGGCCGCACCCGCAATATTTCAAGCCGATGCCAAACGACGTGGCGTTGCTCGACCAGATGCTCGACTGGGTGCCCGACGAGAAAACCCGCAAGCTGATCTTCGTCGATAATCCAGTCGAGATTTTTGGCTTTCCGAGAATCTGAGGCCGCCAACCCGACGCCCTAGTCCGGCTGCCCCAGCATCCGGAAAATTTCCTCGAGCTGTGGACTCATCGGCAGGTTCATCGTCTCGCCGGTCGGCAGGCGGCGCAGAAACCACTTCTTGTAGAGCTCCGCGAGCCGCCGCTCGACGGCAATCCGCGCAAAGGTCCGTTCGACGACCGCCGCAAACGCGGGGTCGTCGCGCCGAAAAGCCAGGCCGTACGGATCGTAGGACAGGTATTCGCCGACCACCTTCATGTCCCGCGCGCTTGGGGCCATAGCGATGAAGCCGTAAAGAAGCACGTCATCGGTGGCAAAGGCGTCGACCTGGCCTGACGCCAGCATCGCCAGCGATTGCGCGTGATCGGACGCGGTGACGATCCTGATATCAAGCTTCTGCTTGTCGGACAGGACACGCAACGCCGCTTCGTTGGTCGTGCCCGTGGTGACCACCGCGATCTTGCCGGCAAGGTCGCGGTACGACGCGATGGCCGACGACTTCGGAACCATCAGCTTTGTTCCGGCAACGAAGAAGATCGGCGAGAACGCCACCTCCTTCTTGCGCTGCACATTGCCCGTGGTCGAGCCGCATTCGATGTCGACTTCGCCGCTCGCGACCTTTTGCAGGCGGTTCGCCGGCGTCACCGGGACGAATGCGATCTTGATCTCCATGCCGTCGAGTTCGGTCGAGACATCCTCGACGATCTCCCGGCAAAGATCGATGGAGTAGCCGATCGGCTGATTCCGCTTGTTGAGGAAGGAGAACGGCAGCGAGCTTTCGCGGTAGCCGATGGTGATGGTGCCGGTATCCTTCACCTTCTTCAACGTACCGGACAGCGCGTTGACGGTCTCGATCTCTTGCGCGCCGCAAGACCCGGCAATGATCGCCAGCGCCGCAGCGCCGACAACGAGCCCTGGCGAGACGCCGCGCATCAGGCGCGCGCCGGGTCAATCACGACGGTGGTGTGTTCGGGGTCATAGACCTTTTCGCCCTCCCACTTCGCCACCACGGCTGTCGCAAGCGTGTTGCCGATGACGTTGGTTGCCGAGCGGCCCATGTCGAGGAACTGATCGATGCCGATGATCAACAGCAGACCCGCCTCCGGAATGTTGAAGCTCGACAGCGTCGCCGCGATCACCACCAGCGAGGCGCGCGGCACGCCGGCCATCCCTTTGCTGGTGAGCATCAGGAGCAGCAGCATCGTGATCTGCTGCCCAAGCGGGAGCGCGATGTTGTAAGCCTGCGCGATGAACAGCGTCGCGAAGGTACAGTACATCATCGAGCCATCGAGATTGAACGAATAGCCCATCGGCAGCACGAAGCTGATGATCTTCTTGCTGATCGGGAACTTTTCGAGTTGCTCCATGGTCTTCGGATAGGCGGCCTCGCTGCTTGCAGTCGAGAAGGCAAGCAGAAACGGCTCGCGCACCAGATTGACCAGGCGGAACGCGTGCGGGCCGAAAATCAGGAAGCCGACCGCGATCAAGAGGCACCACAGCACCACCAGCCCGAAATAGAACTCGGCCACAAACTTGCCGTAGGTCACCAGGATGCCGAGACCCTGCGTCGTGACGATTGCAGCCATCGACGCGAACACAGCGACCGGCGCAAGCTTCATGATGTAGCCGGTGATCGTCAGGATGACGTGGGACAGCTCTTCTATTCCCGCGACGAGCGTTCGCGCGCGCTCGCCAAGCGCCGCGCAGGCGACTCCGAAGAACAGCGAGAACACCACGATCTGGAGGATCTCATTGGTCGCCATCGCCTCGACCACGGAGCGTGGCACCAGATGAGCCACGAACTCCTTCATCGACAGCGAGGCCACCTTTAGGTTGGTCGAAGCCTGCGCGTCGGGCAGCGGCAGGTTGAGGTTGTCGCCCGGCCGCAGAATGTTGACCAGGAGCATGCCGAGCAGGAGCGAAACCAGCGACGCGCAGACGAACCACAGCATCGCCTTGGCGCCGATGCGGCCGACCGATTTGGTGTCGCCCATATGCGCGACGCCGACCACGAGGGTGGAGAACACCAACGGCGCGATGATCATCTTGATCAGGCGCAGGAAGATGTCGGTGATGAGGGAAATGTATTCGGCGATGGTCTTCGCGACTTTCGGATCGGGCCAGAGCGTGTGGCAGGCGTAGCCGACGACAATTCCAAGAACCATTCCGATCAGGATAATCGTGGTGAGCTTCGAACGCATGGCCCCCTCCAGCGAACGTCCGAGGCAAAGCTTAGCAGAAATGGCGGCCCAGTCTCAGGCCCACCCCACCACCTTTCGCATGACCGCGCCGACATCCGCCGGCACCTGGTCGCCGATCCAGACGATGAACTGGTCCGGCCGAACCAGGATCATCCGCGCCTCGAATTTCAGGCGGCCGTCGGCATACGTGTCGCGCACCACCTTGAGCGGCATCTTCAACGAGGCGGCGGCCTGCTCGAATGCGCTTATGTCGGTGTCGGGCACATCGAACGCCAGCAGCGTGAAGCCCCGCCCGAGCTCGGCCCTGAGTTCGCGGCCGCCTGAAAGCTGTTGCGGCGTCAGATGGTGGCCGCTGCGCGCCTTGAACACATGCTGGCCATGGGCGCTGGATTTGCCGCCCGGCGGCCCGATCATCACCGGCGAGCCCTCATAGTTCGGCTCGTAGACCTGGGCACGCGTGTCCATGTCGCTCGCCTTCTCATTCCAGACGCGCTCGAACTCGGCCTTGTCCTTATCCGGGCTGTAACGGTCCAGGAATTCGCCGTCGTTGCGGATGCGCTTGGCGATGAAATCTTCCGCCACCTCGTAGAAAATCGGCCGGCGCTCCTCGCTATATGATTCCAGGAGTTTGTCGCCACCCCAACCTTCGAGCGTGGCCGCAACCTTCCAGCCGAGATTGACGGCGTCCTCGAGGCCGTTGTTAAGCCCGAAGCCCCCGTAGGGCGGATGGCTGTGCGCCGCATCGCCGGCGATGAAGACCCGCCCGACCTGATATTTCTCGGCCACAGCCACCCGCAGATCCCAGAATCCGACGTGCTCGAATTCCGCAGCAAATTTGAAGCCGGCCGCCTCGTGCAGCAGGCCGAGGAAATCGAAACTGTCGCGCTTGGTGTCGCGCGGCACCGGGGCGTGGAAAAACCAGCCCTCGCCGACGTCGATGCGGCCGAAGAACTTCCAGTAGCCGTGCAGGTCGGGATGCATGGCGCGGTAGGTCGAGCGCTCCGGATAGCGTTGCTTCAGGCCCTCGTGCAGCTCTCGCGAGCGGAACACCATCAGCACCATGAGCTGGTCGAAATCGGTGCCGCTCCGCGGAATGCCAACCTGCTCGCGGACAATCGAGTGGCCGCCGTCGCAGCCAACCACGTAGTCTGCCTCGACAGTCTCCTGCTCGCCGTTCTTACCCACCGTAACCCGGGCTCTGCGGGCATCCTGCTCAACCTTGGTGGCGGTCCAGCCGAACCGCGCCTCGACCACAGGCAAGGTCTTCATCTTGGCGCGCAGCACCTTCTCCATCTGGTATTGCGGCAGGCGGTCGTTCTTTTCGAAGTAATAGTCGTGCACCAGCAGGCGGCCCGCGGCGGCGTGATAGTACGGGCTGTTGAGATCGCGATAGGCCGTGATCTCGCCGATCATGAAGCCCGGCGGCATCAGCCGCGACGCGCGCAGCTCATCGACGATGCCCATGAAATAGAAATGCTCCAGCGTGCGATGGGTGAGATTCTGGCCCTTGGGGATGCGTCCGACATCCGTGCGGCTTTCCACCAGAAGACACGAGACATTCCGCATTCCAAGCTGCACGGCGAGCGCCACCCCGACCGGCCCGCCGCCGACAATCACCACCTGATACCGCTTCGCCATGCTCAGCCCACCCAGCGATCTAATTCCATCCAGAAACCTTGCGCACGATCGCTCCTGCATTGTCCGGCGCCGCATTGCCGGTCCAGGCAACGTACTGATCCGGTCGCACCAGCATCATGCGGCTCTCGTATTTCGTCCGCGGCTCTTCATAGCTGTCACGAACCACCTTGAACGGCATGCTGCGCGATTTCGCCGCGTCCTCGAATGCGCCCGTCGCGCCATCCGCAACGCCAAACGCCAGCAGTGTGAAGCCGGGCCCCAGCTCCTCGAACACATTTCGCCCCGATGACAGCACTTGCGGCGGCAGATGATGGCCGCTGCGCGCTTTGAACGTGTGCTGGCCATGCGCCGTGGTCCTGCCACCGGGCGGAGCGATCACCACCGGCGAACCCTCGTAGCCCGGCTCATAGACCATGGCGCGGTCGGCAAGATCGGTGTGGCGCGCGTTCCAGGCCTGCTCGAATTCGGCGCGGTCACGGTTCGGGTTGTGGCGGATGTAGAAATCCGCGTCGTTGCGGATTCGCCTGGCGATGAAGTCCTCGGCGATCTCGTGGAAGATCGGGCGACGCTCCTCGCTGTAGGACGCGAGCAACGCGTCGCTGCCCCAGCCCTGCAACTTTGCGGCAAGCTTCCAACCGAGATTGGCCGCGTCCTCCAGGCTGCTGTTGAGGCCGAACCCGCCGTAGGGCGGATGGCTGTGGGCGGCGTCGCCGGCGATGAAGGCGCGCCCGACCTGGTACTTCTCGGCCACCGCGACGCGCATCTCCCAGAAGCCGATGTGGTCGAGCTCGCAGGCGAACTTGAAGCCCGCCGTCTCATGCATCAGGCCGAGGAAGTCGAAATTATCCCGCGTGGTGTCCGGCGGCACCGGGGCGTGGAAGAAGAACCCCTCGCCGACGTCGACGCGGCCGAAGAACTTCCAGTAGCCCTGGGCGGCCGGGTGCATGACGCGGAACATCGCGCCCTCGGGGAAGCGCTTGAGGCCCTCGTGCAGCTCGCGCGAGCGCAGCACCGCGAGCACCATCAGCTGCTCGAACTCAGTGACATCGCGCGGAATCCCGATCTGCTCGCGAACCACAGAGCGGGAGCCGTCGCATCCGACAGCATAATCCGACTCCAGCACCTCGGTCGCGCCGTTGCCCTCGTTGGCGATCGCGACGCGAACGCCGGCATCGTCCTGCTCGACCGCCTTGACGGACCAGCCGAGCCGAACCTCGACGCCAGGCAGCGAAGCCGCCCGGTCGCGCAGGACCGCCTCGGTCTGGTACTGCGGCAGCCGCTCGTTGCCCTGGAAATAATAGTCGCGGATCACGTCGCGGCCCTTCTGCATGTGCCAGAACTCATGCATCAGGTTGTCGTAGGCCGTGATCTCGCCGATCGGATAGCCCTGCGGCATCACGCGCGCCGCCCGCAGCTTGCCGACGATGCCCCAGAAGTAGAAATGCTCAGCGGACCGGTGCGTCAGGTATTGTCCCTTGGGAATGCGATGGCCGCTGGCACGGCTTTCGACCACGATGCACGAGATGCCGCGCAGGCCGAGTTGTACGGCAAGCGCCAGCCCCGTCGGCCCGCCGCCCGCGACAATCACCTGGTAGCGTTTCGCCATCCGCCTCCCCTACCATCGGCGCACAAGGTTTGGCACGCTTGCCGCGAGACTGCCACACCCCAGTCCAGGAACCCGCATGTTCGAAAACCTCTTCAGGCTTGACGGCAAAGTCGCCGTGGTTACCGGCGCCGGCAATGGACTCGGCCGCTCGTTTGCGCTGGGACTGGCCGCGTTCGGCGCAACCGTGGTCTGCGCCGACAAGAACTTGGATGGCGCCGACGAAACCGTTTCGCTGGTCAAGCAGTCGCGCGGCAAGGCCGCACCGGCCTGCGTCGATGTCGCCGACGAGGCGTCAGTCGACGATCTGTGGAAGAGGATTGCCGCCGAGCATTCACGCATCGACATCCTGGTCAACAACGCCGGCATCAACACCAACACGCCGCGCACCCATGAATACAGCGTCGCCGACTGGGACCGAGTCATGGCGGTCAACCTGCGCGGCGTGTTCCTGACGACGCGCCAGGCGCTGCGGCTGATGTTGCCGGGCCCAGGCTCGATCATCAACCTCAGCTCGATCATGGGGCTGCGTGGCTATTTCCCTGACTTCGCCGCCATGTCGATCAGCTACTCGACCTCGAAGGCCGGCATCGTCGGCTTCACGCGGCAGGTCGCCGCCGAATACGCCAAGGAGAAAATCCGGGTCAACGCCATCGCGCCGGGCTGGCACGGCGGCACCGCGCTCGGCGCCGAACGCCGCGCCGCCGCGGGTCTTGAGGGCGGCAAGCAGTTCGAGCAGGCGCTGAATGCGCGCATCCCGATGAAGCATCGCGGCGTGCCGGACGACCTGGTCGGCCTCGTCGTCTATCTTGCCAGCGACGCCTCGCACTACGTCACCGGCCAAGTCATCGCCCATGACGGCGGCTGGGACGCCATGGTGGTGTGATGCCGGAATTCACCGTCGAGTTCGGCAAGGACGGGCCGCCGCCCCAGGACGGCCGGCTCGACGCCGCGGCATTCCATCGCAACCACGCGGCGATCGCACCGGTGCTGCACGGCTTTTTGCAAAACCGCACCGGACACGTGCTGGAGATCGGCAGCGGTACCGGCCAGCACGCCGTGACCTTCGCAAGCGAATTGCCCGCCATCACGTGGTGGCCGACCGACCTCAACGACAACCATCTGCGCAGCATTGAAGCGTGGCGCAAGCACTCGAAGCTCGGCAACGTCATGCCGCCGGTCCAATTCGACGCCAGCGCGGCCGATTGGCGATTGCCGTCCCTCGGCCTGCCGGACCGCTTCACCGCGATGTTCTGCGCCAACGTGATCCACATTGCGCCGTGGACCGTGGCGCAGGGGCTGTTTGCCGGCGCCGGCCGCCATTTGATTCCGGGCGGGCGGCTGTTCCTCTACGGCCCATTCCGGCGCGACGGCGTGCACACCGCGCCGAGCAACGCCGAATTCGACGCAAGCCTGCGCCAACGCGATCCGGAATGGGGCGTGCGTGATACCGCCGATCTGAAAAAGCTCGGCGAGGCGAATCGTCTTCGCTTGGTCGAACTGATCGAGATGCCGTCAAATAATGCGGTGCTGATCTTCGAGCGCCCTACTCCGGCTTGAAGTTCAGTGCCACGCCATTGATGCAGTAGCGCAGGCCGGTCGGCGGCGGGCCGTCCGGGAACACATGGCCGAGATGGCTGCCGCAGCGGCTGCAATGCACCTCGGTGCGAGACATGCCATAGCTGCGATCCACCGTTTCCTCGACCCCACCCGGCTCGGGATCGTTGAAGCTTGGCCAGCCGGTGCCGCTTTCGAACTTGCGCTTCGAGCGGAACAGCGGCTGGCCGCAGCCGGCGCAGGAAAATTCGCCGGCGCGCTTTTCGTGGTTCAGCGCGCAGCTTCCCGGCCGCTCGGTGCCGTGCTCGCGCATGATGTGATACTGCTCGGGGGTCAGCAACTTGCGCCACTCCGCCTCGGTGTGCGCGACCGGATAGGTTTTGGTGTCCATGGGTTGGCTCCTCGAACTGGACCCAAAGATAAGATCACGCAGGCTCATGCGTTAGACCGAGCGGTCGAGAAGTTCGATCGACACGCCCTGCGGTCCCTTGATGAAGCAGACCCGAGTGCCGGGCCGCACCGTCGTCGGTTCGCGGGTGAATTCCACGCCCTTGGCCTTGAGATCGGCGGCGATGGCGTCGATTCCCGTGACCGCCAGACCGAAGTGGTCCAGCCCCTGGTACGGCGTCTTCGGCGGCGCATTGACGCCGTCGCCGGCGGTCACCTCGTAGAGGAACACGTTCGCTCCGCCGATCTTCATGTCGATGCGGGGCTTGTCCTGCTGCATCGTGCGGACGATCTCGGCGCCGAGCATCTGCTCGTACCACTTCGCCGCTTCCTCCGCGTTGCTGGTGCGCAGGTGGATGTGATCCCACGTGAACGTGGCCATGACGCTCTCCTCCTATTGAACATGTCCCGAACGTTAGGACATGCCGGAGGGCAACGCCAAGTACCTAGGTGCAATCAATCCGGCAGGCCGGACCGCCGCAAGGCGGCCCGCATCAGGCGCTGGCGCGGCGAAGCGCGATCCGGCGATACGCGCGGGGGGCCGGGACCGGATGCTTGACCGAAACGGCCTTGACCGGCGCCGTCTTGGCGGAGTTTGCCGCCGTTCCCCAGCTCGGCTCGTTCGACCCGTCGCCCCAATTGCGCGGGCGGTAGAACGTATGCAGGCCGTAGCGCACCATCACCCTCATGTCGCGGACCCAGCGCGGGTGAACATAGGCGGCATGATAGTGCGTGGCCTTCGCCACCTCCGGCAGCCAGACCTTGGCCTCGAGCGTCTGCTTGGCGATGCGATTGGCCCGCGCCCAGGCGCCGCGCTCGCGGATCGTCTCAGGCTTGCCGTCGCAGGCGAAGGTGAACTGGCACGACAGGTGCCGTTGCGCGTTCTGATAGACCACCGAGCAGACGTCCTTGGGATAGTACGGCGAGAACACGCGGTTGAGCACGACCTGAGCGACCGCCTGCTGGCCGCGCGCCGGCTCGTTCCGCGCCTCGAAATAAACCGCCTGGGCCAGGCACTTCTCGGCCTTGTCGTAGTCCTTGCCATGCAGATCGAGGCGTTGCGCCGGCGACAGTGGCGGCTTGGGCGGCGGCAACACTGCGATCGTCCTGGGAAGCTCGGGGCTCGATCCTTCCGCGGGCTTGGCAGGCGCGGCCGGAGCCGCCGTCGTCGCGGGCCTTGCCGGTTCAGCGACGGCGGCGGGTGCATCTGGTTCGAGCTTCGGCAATGCGGTCATTGCTGGAATGAGATCAGGCTTCGGCGTTTCGAACACCAGCGGTGCCGGAACGGCGACACGGCGATCCATATTCTCAGGCAGCGCCTGCGGCGCGATGCTCGCGGTCTGCACCGGAGTTGGCTCGGCAGCCGCCGGAGCAACCGGAGCGGGCTCGGCCGACGCGATCGGCGGAGCATCGGCCGTGGCGACAATCGACGGCGCCGGTGCAGCAGCAGGTGCCCGGCTGGCGGGTTCGGTTGGAAGCTGGGGTACGGCGTGCACCACCGGCATGGTCTGCGGCGCCGGTTCGGATACCGGCATCACGTCGCGGCGCGTGACGTTCTCCGCCACCACGATGGACTCGACAGGCTTAGCAGCGAGGTGCCTTGCCGACGAAAGCTTCAGTGATGCCAGCGCCGCGTTGAAGGCTTGCGCGGTGAATTTCTCTGGCATGCCATAGGCACCGGCGGCTCCGACCACCGCCAGCATGCCAACGCTGCCGGCAATCGAGCCGATAAAAGTGCGGCGAACCGAACGTGCAGCTTCTTCCAGAATAGCTTTGTTGTTGCGCATCGAAGGCCCCCTCGAATGCCGATCCAATCTGGATTCTCGAGGACCCACTCATAGCGCTGCGGCACTGTCGCGCGGCAATCTTCGCGAATTAACGTAAAAGCCGGTTCGCTAACCTTAACGCTGCGCCATCGGTCAGCGTCTCGCTACATCTCCGTCAGGCAGGCTTTATCGTCTCCGGCCGGCCGTGTGCCCCATGCCGCC
>Ga0265325_10002989_pt1 | contig 11221 bp, 10 predicted proteins | sample 41420metaG_FD_202090 | JGI IMG/M metagenome (GOLD analysis project Ga0265325, IMG submission 202090) | Rhizosphere microbial communities from Carex aquatilis grown in University of Washington, Seatle, WA, United States - 4-14-20 metaG | ecosystem: Host-associated > Plants > Roots > Rhizosphere...
CAACACGATGCTTCTCAAGCACGCCTCGAATGTGCCGCAGTGCGCGTTGATGATCGAAGACCTTTACCGGCGGGCGGGTTTCCCCGAGGGCGTGTTTCAGACGCTGCTGATCGGCGCGGCAAAGGTGGATGGGATTCTGAACGATCCGCGCGTGGCTGCGGCGACGCTGACCGGCAGCGAGGGCGCCGGAATCGACGTGGGGATGGGCGCGGCCAAGCGCGTGAAGAAGGTGGTGCTGGAACTGGGCGGCAGCGATCCGTTTATCGTGATGCCCAGCGCGAATCTGGACGAAGCCGTGGCGAGTGCGGTGAAATCGCGCATCCTGAACAACGGCCAGTCCTGCATCAACGCCAAGAGATTCATCATTGCCGAACCGATTGCCGAGGAATTCCAGAAGCGCTTTGTGGCAGCGATGGAGGCTCTTAAGATCGGCGATCCGTTCGATGAAAAGACCGACCTTGGACCGCTTTCCACCGAGAGTGGCTTGAAAGATATCGAGGACCAGGTGGCGCGGTCGGTGAAAACGGGAACGCGCATCCTCACCGGCGGCAAGAAGCTCGACCGTCCCGGGTACTTCTACCTTCCCACGGTGATGACCAACATTGCGAAGGATACGCCGGCCTACGTGGAGGAATTTTTTGGTCCCGTGGCCAACATGTTTCCCGCGAAAAACATCGACGACGCCATCCGCATCGCCAACGATAGCCGGTTCGGCCTCGGCGCTAGCGTGTGGACCGGGGACGACTCCGAGCGCGAGCACTTCATCAACGACATCGAATCCGGCATGGTGTTCGTGAACAAGATGGTGGCGTCCGACCCGCGGCTTCCCTTCGGCGGGATCAAGTGGTCGGGCTATGGGCGCGAGCTGGGCGTTCACGGGATCCGCGAGTTCACTGACATTAAGACGGTGTGGGTGCAGTAACGCGCGTCGCAACGAATCAGCGTTTTTCCGCCGAAGAACTTCAGAAACAGCGGCTTTTGGACGAGTGGAAGCTTGGGGGCGAAACAGGGAGAGATCCTTCGTCGCTTCGCTCGCTCGGGATGACAACGAAATTCAACTGCAAAGCTTGCCGCGAACAGTAATCGCAAGATCAACTGCAAGAGCATGGCAGTCACTCCGTTTGCTCAAAGCGAGTCGCCAGCAAAAACCCTCGTCGCGACTCGATTTTCTCAAAGTGAGCTGCCACCAAAAAACCTCGAATGAATTTGCAAAAGCGGGCTAGATGCAGCATGATGTCTTACTTTGTGCCATCCCGCGCGCGGCATTAAATAGCACGCGAACAATCCAAGCAGCAAGATCAGGGGGAACGGAATGCGCAGGCCCGTCAGTATTGCTCCGCCAAAAGGGAAACTGGGAGTGCTCACGCCAGGCATGGGGGCGGTGGCCACCACGGTGATGGCAGGCGTGGAACTCGTGCGGCAGGGGCACTCGGTGCCGGTGGGCTCGCTCACGCAGATGGGAACGATCCGGCTGGGGCGACGGACCGAAGGGCGCGTGCCGAAAATCAGCGAGTTCGTGAAGCTCGCGGGTCTCAAGGACATCGTATTCGGCGGGTGGGATATCTATCCCGACAGCGCTTACATGGCCGCTGCCAAGGCCGGCGTGCTGGACGCGAAGGACCTCGCGAAGGCGCAGAAATTCCTCAAGGGCATCAAGCCCATGAAGGCCGCCTTCGACCAGAATTATGTGAAGAACCTGAGCGGTACCAACGTCAAGAAGGGCAAAAACAAATTCGACCTGGCCGAGCAGATTCGCGACGACATCCGCAGCTTCAAGAAGAAGAACAAGCTCGACCGGCTGGTGATGGTGTGGTGCGGGTCCACCGAAGTGTTCATGAAGGCGCAGGACGTACACAAGGATTTACAGAGCTTCGAGAAGGCCATGAAGGCGAATCATGCGGCGATTGCGCCGTCGATGCTGTACGCGTATGCGGCGATCGCCGAAGAGGTTCCCTACGCTAACGGAGCGCCAAACCTGAGCGTGGATGTCCCGGCGCTGGAGGAATTCGCGAAGGCCAAAAGCGTGCCGATCGTCGGCAAGGATTTCAAGACCGGGCAAACGCTGATGAAGACCGTGCTGGCGCCCGCGTTCAAGGCGCGCATGCTGGGACTGGACGGCTGGTTCTCGACCAACATTCTGGGCAACCGCGACGGCGAAGTGCTCGACGATCAGGGGTCGTTCAAAACGAAGGAAGAATCGAAGCTTGGCGCGCTCGAATATATTCTGCAGCCGAAGGTGTATCCCGAGCTGTACGGCCATTTCTGCCACAAGGTGCGCATCAACTACTACCCGCCGCGCGGCGACAACAAAGAGGGCTGGGACAACATCGACATCTTCGGGTGGCTCGGGTACCCGATGCAGATCAAGGTGGACTTCCTGTGCCGCGATTCGATTCTGGCGGCGCCCATTGTGCTGGACCTAGTGCTTTTCCTCGACCTCGCGAAGCGCGCCGGGATGCGCGGCATTCAGGAATGGCTGAGCTTCTATTTCAAATCTCCCATGTGCGCGCCGGAGCTTTATCCGGAGCACGATTTGTTTATACAGCTGATGAAGCTCAAGAACACGCTGCGCTGGATGATGGGCGAGGAGCTGATCACGCACCTCGGCGCGGAGTATTACGACTAGCGCAGCGGTCGTATTAGAATCGGGCTTATGTTTCCCGAGACGCGGTTTACTGAGCTACTGACGGTCAAGTACCCGATTCTGCTGGCGCCGATGGCAGGGGCTTCGACTGCTGAACTTACTGCCGCCGTTTCTCACGCGGGAGGGCTTGGCGCGTTTGCTGCGGCGGTGCTTTCTCCTGAAGCGATCCATTCCGGGATTGCCCGCGTTCGCGAGCTTACCGACAAACCATTCAGCGTAAATCTTTTCATCCTGGCGAGCACCAATCCGGAGCCGCAGCAGGTGGCGCAGGCTTTGGAACTGCTTGCTCCCATCCGCAAAGAGCTGGGGCTTCCGCCCGGCGAGCCGCTGGCAAAATACAGCGAAGATAATCGGGCGCAGTTTGAGGCGGTGATCGAGGAGCGTCCGGCGTTGGCCAGCTTCACGTTTGGGATCCTGACGAAGGCGCAGGTGGAGGAGTTTCACTCGCGCGGGATTCTGGTTATGGGGACCGCGACCACCGTGGCCGAGGCGAGAGCGTGGGAGGCCGTCGGCGCAGACCTGATCTGCGCGCAAGGCTCGGACGCGGGAGCTCATCGCGGGACATTTTTAGGCGATTTTGAGGAGTCGCTGGTGGGCACGATGTCACTCGTGCCGCAGATGGTGGACGCGGTTCGTGTGCCGGTGATCGCGGCGGGTGGAATCATGGACGGCCGCGGGATTGCGGCGTCGCTGGTGTTGGGAGCGGCGGGCGCACAGATGGGCACGGCGTTCCTGAGCTGCCCCGAATCGGGCATTCCGGAGGCGTGGCGGAGCGCGCTGATGAACGCTCGCGACGACCAGACCCGTGTTAGCCGGATTTATTCCGGGAGGTATGCGCGCGGAATTGTGAACGAGTTCATGCGCAAGTTGACGCCGGTGGCTGGCGAGATTCCGCCTTATCCCATCCAGAACGCGCTGACTGGGCCGATCCGGCGCGCTGCGGGAGAGGCTAATCGGCCGGAGTATTTGTCGCTTTGGGCGGGGCAAGCGGCGAGCATGAGCCGGGGGTTGCCTGCGGAGGAGCTTTTCGCCGCGCTGGTTCGGGAAACTTGGGCGGTGCTTCGGCTGGCATCCGGCGAGGCTACTACCCCTGGCGCCACATCTGCCTCGACTTCTGACGCTTCGTCTACTTCAAGATAGTTCGCTCGATTGGCATTTAAAGACGCCATTCAGGAGAATGGCGTTCCCAGGGGGTTATTGGCCGTTGGTGCCGCCGTTGGCGGATTCTTCGCCTTCTTTGTAGAGGTAACGGATGCAGTGTTTGTAGATTAAGAGGTTGGGGCTGCCGTAGCGGGTTAGCTTGATGCAGTCGCGATCGTACCATTCGACTGTGCCGCGCAGGACTTCGCCGTCGGTAAGAACCACGGCTACAGGCGTGCGCGATTGCATCTGCTTCACATAGTAGAAGCTCTCGGCGTGAGTCTGTTCCGGCGGCGCAGGCTTCTTGCGGGGCCCCTGCTGCGGGGCTGCCTGGGACTGGCGCGGGCTGAATTGCTCTTTCACTTCGGGAAGAGCCGGCCGAAACAGCTTCCTGTTTACCATAACCGCTCCTTCAAAATATGGAGTCTTTCTGAGATGAAGCTACTTCGTATGACTGTAGAGACAGCTATTCGGTTGCAGAATCTTTGAGAAATCCGGAAAAAGCCGGAGCGCTTAACGAATTGCCAGCGAAGCTAAAAGCGCGTCGAGACCAAGTTGGCGGCCAACGTTGCGTCGCAGACGACTTTCCAGGCTATCCAGGCCCTGAGTAGCGCGTGCCACCCAGTCCCAATGCACCTTCTGGCTGAGGATCTGCACCTCTCGATGCAAATCGGGGTTCCGAGGAAGGGTGCTGTTTGAACCTTGCGATGATTCAAGCAGGTCCGTGAAGAGACTATAAAACAACTCTAAAATATTTTCAAAGGATTCCTTCTCCTGCTTGGCGAGCTGTGCGGTGGCGGCGAACATTTCTCCATATTTTTCGCCAGTGACGGCTTGTTCGATGAGGTGCAGGACGCTTCGGCGGAGGCGCGCGGACTCTTCGAGGTCCATCGAAAGCGCCATTCCGGGGCTGCCGCAGGAGAGCTGCGCCGCTAGCTTCCGTTCCGCGGGCTTGGCGTCGGTGCGTTCCTGGAGGAAGGCCTCCATCTGGGCGAGGGGAACCGGCGCGAAATGGAATTGCAGGCAGCGCGAGCGGATGGTTTGCAGCAGCGAGTCAGGAGTGGGCGCGAGCAGGATGAGCGTGGCCGATTCGGGCGGCTCTTCGAGGATTTTGAGGAAAAGGTCGGCGTCGTTCCAGCGCATGGTGTCGGCGCCGTCGAGGATAAAAACGCGGCGGCGGCCCTGCGGCTGGAAGTAGGCGGCGCGCTGGACCGCGCGCAACTGGCCGACGCGGATCATGGGGCGCGCGACCGGAGTGCGCAAGCGCACGGGATCAGGAACTAGCAGCCAGACATCCGGGTGCGTCTCGATAATCAGCGGCATACGCTCGACGGCGGCAGCGTCGGCGCTTTCGCCACGCTCGGCGAGTCCGGCGTCGATCAACGGCTGGGGATCGGCAAACGGGGCCATGCGCAGGCAGGATGGGCACTCGCCGCAGAAATCGTCCTTGAGGCGCTCGCAATTGGCGGCCTGGGCGAACATGCGGGCCAGCGTGTACTTGCCGATGCCGCGCGGACCGGTGAAAAGCAGCGCGCTGGGAACGCGGTCGCGGCGTAGCATGCCGCGCAGGGCGCTGACGATGCGTTCGTTGCCTAGAAAGGTGTCGAATCCCATGGCGCTAGAGCCGTCCTTGTAGCGCGGGGAGCGCGCGGGTTTCGACGGTGGCCAGAATTTCCTCGTGAATCGATTCTGGGGAGCGCATGCCGCGGGTCGAGGCGTCCCAGCATTCGATTCTTGCCCAATGGGGCTGGCGCGAGAGTTCGTCGTAGACCTGCGCGGCGGCTTGGAGGTGGGCGATGTCGGCTTCCTGGATGTCGCGGCGGAGGGTGGTGTATTCGCGGGCGCCCTTCTTCCCTACCAGGCGGTGAGCCTCGGCGACGGGCAGACGCAGATAGATCACAAGGTCCTCTTGCGGCAGGGCGTAGATTTCGTACTCGAGGCGCTTTAGCCAGGTTACGAAGGCCTCGCGCTTCGCTGACGGCACTCGGGAGCCCTGGTGGGCTAGATTCGAGCCTATGTAGCGGTCGGCGAGAACGGCTTTGCCTGCGGCGAGGGCAGATTCGATTACTGGCTTGGATTCTAGGCGGTCGCCGGCGTACAGGAGAGCTGAAAAATGGGGATCGACGGCTTCGAGCGGGCCGAAGTCGCCGTTCAGGAATTGCGCGACCAGCTTGCCGAAGAAACCTTCGTAGTTGGGGAAGGCGATCTGCGTGGAGGCGATTCCCTGCGATTGGAAGGCTTTGGCCAGCATGTCCAGCTGGGTGCGCTTTCCGGAACCGTCGATTCCCTCGAGTACGATGAATTTCCCGCGAGCAGGCATCGAAGTAGGGGCCAGTCTAGCACACACACTCGCGCTAGATGGCTCTCCGGCGGGTCTCAGGGGCGGGAGACTCCTGCGACCCATGGGATGCCGACTAGGCCGCCCGCGACTTTCACTTCGACAAGATCGCCGTCGGTGAAGCGGTCGAAATCGCCGCGATCGACGGGTATGCGTTCGACGCGGTGACCTTCGCGCCAGGAGTCGACCACCAGACGCCGACTTGGGGCAGGGCCGCGCATGCCAAATTTACCTACCACGCGAGCTACCTCCACCCGAGGGGGAGATGTGTCGAGGGCGCCGTTGCCCAGCAGCAGCGCGGCGAGAAGCCAGGGGAGAGGAATGAGTCCGTAATAGATGCGCTTCAGGGCTTCGACTTCCAAGTGGCGCAGGGCGCGGCGTTCCAGCCACGTGGCGAGACCGAGGGTGAGGAAGAAAAGGACTCCGATGAAGATTAGGATGCTGTCGAGCTCCAGCGCTGGATAGCGTTCGCTGGCCACGACGAATGCCAGTGCTCCTAGAAGGAACAGAGCCGTGCGGTTGAGGAGCTTCTTGCGGAGAGAGAATTCGGCCGCGGAGGAGTTGAGACCACAATAGCCGCAGACGTCGGTGTCGCGGTCGGCTCCGCAATTCAGGCAGCGTGTCATTCTTTCGTCCGCTCGTTCGTCGGCGCGTTGATCAGCATGTTGACTGGCGGTTGGCCCAGAAGCACCCGATGCTACGCAGCAGCGTGCGGCGTGTCAATTTTCGCGAACAGCCCCCCACGGGATTTAGACACCGGGTGAGAGATTTCCGGAGCGGCTACTTTTTGACTTCGCGGACGCTGCTGGGCTGAGTGTCGAGGCAGACCATGGTTTCGTCGCGGCCATTGGAGAGCATCTGGCAGTCGATCTCCTCGGCGCTGCGAATGGCTACGCTGGAAGTTGCGCCTGCGGCTGCGGCGCAATGGGAGCGGCCGCGGAAGTCCATGCAGACCTCGTACTGGGCGTTCGTCGCCTGGAGCGTGGAGTGGATCAGGATGCCAAAAAGAACGATCGCTCCGAGCGCGATAATCCACTTCACCTGGTTCGATTGCTTGGCCATGGGCCTCCCATCCGCTTCACTCTTATACCAGAGGAGCGATTCAGTGCCCATCTTCTGTTTTCTGAACTCGGCGGGATTTGAGTTCGTCTTCGATGTAGCGCGGGACATGGGGCGGAAGGTCGGCGAGGCCGGCGATTTCCTTCAAATCGTGCGGCGTGAGTTGCGGAAGGAATGCGAGCACCGCAGGGGCCGGTGTATGGGGATTACGTACGAGCGCCGTGCGCACGTTGTATTGGGCAGCCCACTTGGGATGCTGGGCGATTGCTCCGACAACGCGCTCCGGCACTCCCGTTTTTGCCAGGACCTTGAGCACCTGGCTTTCGTTTAGAAACGGATTGTTCAGGGCGATTTTGATGGCTTGCGGATGGCCTTCCGCCAGAAGCGCCCCGGCTACGCGCGCCGGTCCACGCCGGGCCAGCGTCAATTTCTGACCCACTGGAAGCTGGGGCACGCGGGCGACGAGGATTTCTTCGGCGGTGCGCTTGATGTCCGCAGGGGCGGAAGGTAGCAGGCTCAAGCGGACGAGATCGAAAACGTAGAGCTGCCGGACCACGGCGATGGCGATGCGCTTTGGCGTACGCGGATGGGCGGCGAGACGGAACCGCACGCCTTCGCTTGCAATCCATTTATTCTGCGCGGCAATCGCGCTCAGCACATTTGCGGGCAAGTCCAGGCGGTCGAGAAGAATCGTGATGTGAGGCTCTTCACAGTGCGGATTTTCGAGGATGGCGAGCAGGACTTCTTCGCTGGTCTCGTGGGCGAGGGTTTTTAATTCTTCCGAGGAGGCCGTTCGAGCACGATCGACCTGCGCGACGGGATCAGGCAGCATTACCCTTTGCACGTGAGGAACGGATCGCCATGCGCGCGGCGGCGTCTGCTGGTGACATCTCGAGCGACACCAGTTGCGCTAGCGGCGCTGCTTTCTTTAGCTCGGCTTCGATGGCCGCGTCCAGGTACTTCGAGCGGCCGTGAACGCCGCCGACCTTCGCAATTCGCACTTCCCTTTCGCGCCAGCCCAACTCCTTCACCACCCAAGCCCCCAGTTCGGCGAGCGAGCCGGCCGCGCCGTCAAGAATGCCCTGGCAAACAGCGTCGCCTTTATCCGCGAGCTGTGCCACGAGTGGGAACGTCTGGGGGAAAACGTCGTCGGGATTCTTAGCGATGCGCTCGAGGAGAGAATCCCAGCTCTGTGCTTGGTGCCAGCGAAAGAGCCTTTGAGACAAGGCGGTTTCCGGCGCGCGATGCTCTTCGGCGCGGGTGACTGCGGCAAAGGCGCGGCGGCCAATATCGAAGGCGCTGCCTTCGTCGCTGAACCAGGGGCCGCGTCCACCTACTCGCGCGGTGTGGCCATTGGCGTCGCGGCCAAAGGCGGCAGAGCCCGTGCCGGCCAGCAGTATGATCCCCTCACCGGCGCCGAAGGCGGCTTCGAGGGCGATTTCGAGATCCGTGGTTACACGAACCTGGGCGTTCGGGAAGCTGCGGTCAAAAAATGTGGTGATGCGTTTGGCAACGCCGGGGCGGCCTGCCCCTCCCAACCCCGCGCATACGCCGCTGATATCGCCCGCCTTGATTTTCTGGCGCGCCAGAACGGAGTCAGCTGCCTCGCTGAGGGAAAACCAGGCGCGCATGTAGCCGGTCCGAAGAGGATTCGAGGGCCCGGCGGTGACGCGGACCAGTATCTCGCCTTCGGAGTTGGTAAGGACGCACTCGGTCTTGGTTCCACCCCCATCGAAGCCGAGGAAATAGGAGGTGTCAGGCCCGGACGCTTTTTCTGGCATTCGTTCTCACTTTGCTTGACAGTATTTGAAGCGGGCGGTTAGCATCGCGCGACTCGCCTTCGCGGCGCCATGCAGATCAGCCCCATCGACTTCGCCATCATCGCAGTCTATCTCGCAGGGATCACCGCATTCGGCGCCCGCTTTCGCCGGGGACAACAAACCCTTCGCGACTATTTTCTCGGCGGCCGCACGGCGCCATGGTGGGCGCTAGCATGTTCGATTGTGGCCACCGAGACTTCAACGCTGACGATCATCGGCACGCCTGGGATCGCTTTCGCCGGAAATCTTGGCTTCCTACAGCTTGTGCTGGGCTACCTGGCTGCGAGGGTGGTGCTGTGCGTGGTGCTCGTCCCGCAGTATTTCCAGGGCGAATTCTACACGGCCTACCAACTGTTGGGGAAGCGATTTGGCGGGCGCATGAAATCGGCCGGGGCGGTGGTGTTTCTGGGGACGCGAACGCTGGCCGAAGGGGTGCGAATTTCGGCCATCGGCAAGGTGGTCAGCGTCGCTTTCGGGACGGGAGAGCGGGCGTCGATTGCAATCGTGACCGCTCTGACGATGTTTTACACGTTTGAGGGCGGGATGCGCGCGGTGATCTGGACGGACGTGATCCAGTTCGCGCTCTATATGACGGGAGCGATTGCGGCTTTCTTTCTCTTGCTGCACAAGATCCCGGGCGGCTGGACCGAAGTTACTCAGGCCGCCGCCGCGGCGGGAGGAAAGCTGCGGGTGTTCGACTTCGCCTTCAGCCTCACGCAGAGCTACACGTTCTGGTCCGGCCTGATCGGCGGGACGTTTCTGACGATGGCGAGCCACGGGACCGACCAGACGATGGTGCAGCGGCTGCTCGCGGCGCGAAGCGAACGCGACAGCAAGAAGGCACTGTTGGCGAGCGGCGTGATTGTCTTCGTGCAGTTCGCGCTGTTTCTGGTGATCGGCGTGATGCTTTTCGTCTACGCGCAGCATGCTTTTCTTGCGGAGAGCGGCGGAGATGCGGATCGGATATTCCCCGAATTTATCGTGCGCGACATGCCTGCGGGATTGCGCGGGATCGTGCTGGCGTCGATATTCGCGATTGCGATGTCGAACGCAAGCGGGTCGCTGAATTCGCTGGCGTCGTCGAGCGTGATCGACCTGTCGCGAAATTCAGGGTCACGCCCAGGCGCGAGCGAGGAGAGCTCGCTGCGGCGGTCGCGGAATATGACGCTTGGATGGGGACTGCTGCTGGGGCTGCTCGGACTGGTCCGCTGGGGACCGGTGCTCGTGGCCGGGCTGACCATTGCGTCGATTACCTACGGCGGGATGCTGGGAGTTTTTCTGCTTGGCACCTGGAACAGGCACGCCAACGAAACGGGGGCGCTGATTGGGTTCGCCGCGGGCATTGCTACGATGATCGGGGTCACGTTTCTGACGCGGCTGGCGTTCACGTGGTACGTTCTCGTGGGAACCGTGGTGACGTTTGCGGTTGGTTCGCTCGCAAGCCTCGCGGGCGGCGGCCCGGCGCCGGCCGCGAACACGCCGCACGCTGCCGTTAAGGCAATTCTCTAAATGGCAACGAATCGAGTGGCGCCGCTGGACCGCACGGAGACGCAGCCGGGATTGGTCCGCGGGCTTGGGAGCTGGGCGGCAGCTGCGATCGTCGTCGGCACGATGATTGGCACGGGAATTTTTCTTAAGCCGAGCGAGATGGCAGCTGAGGGCCGTTCGGTCTCCGTGGTGTTCGCGGCGTGGATTGCTGGGGGCTTGCTTTCGCTGTTTGGCGCGATCAGCTACGCCGAGCTTGGCGCGGCGATGCCGGAGGCGGGCGGCGAGTACGCCTATTTGCGGCGGGCGTTCGGGCCGGTGTGGGGATTTTTATTCGGATGGATGCACTCGATCGTGGGGCGGCCCGCATCGGCGGCGGCGATTGCCGCCGGGCTGCTGCGGTTCTGGTCATTTTTGACGCCTGCGATTGCGGCGCCGATTTACGTCTTTCACCCGCGCCTGCCCTTTTTTGCGCAGCAGCATTCGGAATTTGCTTTTACCTGGGCGCAACCCCTCGCGGTGGCCGCGTTGGTGCTGATGACGTTCATCAACTACCTCGGCGTGAGGTTCGGCGGAGGGGTGCAGGTGGCGCTCACGCTGCTGAAGGTTGCGTCGGTGCTGGCGATTATCGCGGCGGGATTCGCGCTGGCGCGTGGCAGCGCTGCGAATTTTCATCCGCTCTGGCCCGGCTCGCTCGGATGGGGCACTTTCGGCGGATTTCTCGCGGCGCTGGCG
>Ga0265325_10002991_pt1 | contig 11216 bp, 8 predicted proteins | sample 41420metaG_FD_202090 | JGI IMG/M metagenome (GOLD analysis project Ga0265325, IMG submission 202090) | Rhizosphere microbial communities from Carex aquatilis grown in University of Washington, Seatle, WA, United States - 4-14-20 metaG | ecosystem: Host-associated > Plants > Roots > Rhizosphere >...
CCGATTTGGGGATGCTATTCACGAACTCGAATCCCGACGACTCGAACCACTGCTGAATTTCTCCGATGGTATGTTTCGATTCATGGGGATTCTTGTACTGGTCCATGAACCAGGTATGTTTTTTGACGCCGTTCAGGTTTCTGTCCCGCAGCCTCGGATCGAGAAACTTGAAGCGGTCGCCGGAAAGGCGGAAGACGAGCCTGCGGAAATCGGTGGTCAACCGGCTGTACTTGTTATAGAGGCCGATCACTACAAAGCCGCCGGGCTTCACCAGCTTGGAGATGGTTTGAAAGGCGAGCAACGGGTCGCTGGTGTGATGCAGCACGCCGTTGGAGACGACCACGTCGAAGCTTTCCGGCTCGAATACGGGCTTGAACAGATTCATCTGGAGGAAAGAGACGTTTTCGATTTGATTCTGCTTCCGAAAGTTTTCGGCCAGCTTCAGCGAATTCACGCACGCATCCGCGCCCACGATGCTCCGGCCCCAGGTCATGCCAAGGAAATTGCTCAACTGGCCGGTGCCGCATCCGACTTCCAGGACCTTTGCACCGTGCGGAATCTGCTCGTCTAGCAGCCGCGCAAAAATTCCCCGGGAGGCTTTTTCCCTCAGGGCGGCGGCTGAATCCAGGTCATCGTAATTGGGAAACGGGGTCGCTTCGTAAAACGATTTCATCGTCTCGGTCACGTCGGGCCGCGAACTTGTCCAATCGTTGGCCCAGAACAGCAGCGGAATTCCACTTTCGACGGGGAAGACATTTCCGCAGGAGGCGCACCTCACGCCGTCGGGTGTAACGCGCAGATGTTTCCGGCACGCCGGGCAGATCAGGGTTTCCGCAATTTTTGCCGGGACTTGCAATTGCTAGCTTCCTTCCAAAGAAACGATCGAGGCGCAAGCCGATCATACACATTTCAAGGCTTATCCAGAAGCCCGCGCGGCGGTGCGTGCGGTTGGTCAGGAAGGATGACGCCAAGCTTCCAAGCCTGAGCGATCTAGAGAAGCAATCCGCGGGAAAACACGATCGAAATAGGGGTTTTGCGCGTTTTTGCGAGCCATTCAGCGAAGTGATTTTGCGAAAAAGTGAGGCGAGAAGTTTTCCCATCCGGGAAAGCGGTGTTGCAGAAGTTTCGGGATGGGAAAATAGCGAAATGCATTTTCGGGCGTGCCGTCCCATAATACTCTGATTCTAAGGCGCTTACGCGACTTCGCGGATTGGCAACCGTGATGCAATAGAAACTTCCGGAGGATCGCCATGATCTCTCGAAAGATATTTCTGCACTACCGTCTAGTGCGCGAGGCGCTCACTGCGGTCGTAACGATTGGGACCGCACTGCTGTTCAGCTATCTGATACTGCGGGTACGGCTGTAGCAGAAATGTTGTTCCAGGAGTGAAGATGGCCGCGTCTGGCTGGTCAAAAAGGTGGAGGAGTGCGCGTGTCGCTCAGACCCGCGCGATCTCGGTGGCACATGCCGCCGCCAAAGGCGAAGCGCTCGGTACTCTGCTCGATTTGGGAGCACGCGCATTGTTGGCGGCGGGGAATGCGGATCGTGCCGGGGTGTGGCTCGATGGAAACAGGCGCGGTGAACCGGCCCACGGTCTCGTCGTGGAAGCGATTCCAGGACCCATCCCCGACCGGTGGAATCGCCTTGACATCTCGTCGCCGGTTTTTCGCAACGCGCTCGATAGTTCCGAGCCGCTACGAGTGGAGTTCGGTTCGACCGAGGCAATCTCGCAGGTCGGTCCGCTGATGGGGATGCGCAGCGCGACGTGGATCCCAATCCGGACGCGGGACAACACGTTCGGCCTGGCCATGGTGGCTCATGCGTGGCCCACAGCTCATCTGGATATGGATTTGCTGCGTGCTTGCGCCGATGAGATCGCGGTGGCGGTCAGACATTACAGGGACTCCCGGAGCAGTGAACTGATCAGGGCGGAGCGACTCGCACAACTGCAGCTTTCGCGCGCGATTCTGTGCGGCGTTTCCACCGAGTCCATCCTTCCGCAAATCGCGCACGCCGCCCGGCATCACTTGCAGGCCGAATTTATAGCGCTGGGCCGGGGAAGCAATCCGCCGGTGCTGGGAGAGGGCTGGGACGGCCCAGCCGAATGGGCGAATGCGCTCCATCAAGGTCCGCTGCTTCAACTCTGGCGCAAGGCATTTTATGAAGGCCGGGAATGCGAAATTCCGGGGGAAACGATCCCGGTGCGGCAAGCAGCCGTTTCATCTTCGGCGTTATCGAACGCGCTGCCTTCGGAAATTAGCGCTGTCGGCCACGCGCTGGACCGGGCAATTGCGATTCCTATCGAAGCCCGGAACCGGGTTTACGGCGTTTTATTGGCTGGCCTATTGCCCGGAGAGGATTCCAGCGACGATTTTGCGAGATTGGAATCGTACGCACTCTTGGCGGATTCCGCGTTGGACCGGGAAATCGCGCGTCAAGAGCAGACGGCTAGTGAGAATGCGTTGAGGAGGTTCGTTCATTTCGAGGACCAGGGCGCGGAAGAGGCTTGGCAGGAGTCGCACAGCCGTCTGGAAGTGGAAATGGCCGGTCTGGTGGATTCGATCGAATCGGGAGTCTTGATTGCGGATGCGTCGGGAAACATCCGCATGGCGAGCGACCGGCTTGGCGCCATTCTGGGATTCGAACCCCGCCGATTGCTCGAACTGGGGACCCTGGAGGCGCTGATCGACAGCGTGGCGTTCCACTTTGCGCGCCCCGCGGAAACATCGGCGCGCTGGCGGGAGCATGTCCGCCGGGGAGATGAAGCGAGCTGGGACGAATTTGAACTTACCACCCCTTCGCGCAGGATTGTGGAACGATTTGCGAGGCCGCTGTCCAAACATGACGGCACGCGCCTGGGCTGGCTCGAGGTCTACCGAGATATCACTGGCCAGCGGCTCATTCAATCCAAGCTGCTTCAAACGGAAAAAATGGCCGCGCTGGGCCAATTGGTGTCCGGCATCGCGCATGAGCTGAATAATCCTCTCACCAGTATTCAAGGGTACGCGCAGCTACTGCTGAACCGGCGATCGACTTCGGACCGATCGGGCGATGCCCGCCTCATTTCCCAGGAAGCCGAACGAGCGGCGCGAATCGTCAAGAATCTGCTGCTGTTTTCACGGGAAACCAAGCCGGAACGCAAGGCGGTAAATCTAAACGAGGTCATCGACCGGACATTGTCGTTGCGCGCGTACGAATTGAAAGTTGAAAACATCGCCGTGGAACTCGCGCTCGATGCGGCTCTTCCAAACACGCTGGCGGATGGCGCTCAGCTTCAGCAAGTTATCCTCAATCTGATCGTGAATGCCGAGCAAGCGATTGTGCAGGGACGCGGTGAAGATAACCGGCGCGGCCACATTCTGATCCGCACGCGCCGTCTGGCGGGCGATCGCATCGGAATGGAAGTCTCCGATGATGGCGCGGGAATTTCACCGGAGATCGTCTCGCGAATTTTCGACCCATTTTTCACGACCAAGCCCGCAGGAGTCGGCACGGGACTCGGGCTTTCCATTGTGTACGGCATTATTCAAGCGCATGGGGGAGAAGTGAGCGTCGAAAGTCATCCGGGTCATGGCGCCACGATGAGCGTTGAGCTTCCCGCTCTATCGGTTGCGGGATTTGAAGTTGCAAAAGTGGATCCAGCGACGGCCTTGCGCTCGCCCGGATTGGTCTCGCTCTCCTCTTCCGTTCGGCCGCAGGCGCGTCCCGGACGAATTCTCGTGGTCGAGGACGAGCCGACGGTGGCGCAACTAATTGCCGACGTGATGACCGAGGAGGGCCACCAGGTCGACACGCTTCTCGACAGCCGGGAAGCCCTCCGCAGACTTGAAGAGAAGAACTACACGCTGATCATCTGCGATTTGAAGATGCCGCAGATGGACGGACCTGGGCTCTATCGCGCCCTGGTGCGCCGTGGCAGCCCGTCGCAGCATAGGATTCTTTTTGTCACCGGAGACACGATGAGCCCGCGCAGTCTCGAATTTCTGAAGGCAAGCGGGCTGCCTTATCTGGGTAAGCCGTTTTTGGTGGAAGAACTGAAAATGGCTGTGCGCCTGGCGTGTGAAGAAATTGCTGCCGTGACGGAATGGCCGCAAGTTGCCACGAGGGGAAAATGAATTCGATGAATCGAACGATCTTCATTATCAGCGCGGACCCCGTGGTCGCGCATCAATGCATCGATGAGCTCGCGGCGTTCGGCGGGGGTTACCGCACTCCACTGTTGATTTCAGTCGAGCAGGCGCGCACGGCATTTTTGCGGACGCCGCCCGTGGTTGTTTTTCTCGACGAATCCTCGGTCGATTCAATGGACGCAGGGGAGTCGATTGAATCCATTGTGGCCATGCTGACGGAGATGGCTCCAGTCGTTGTCGCGGCAGCGCCGGCAAAACAAGCCGAACTGGCGTTTCTCATCAAGTCCGGCGCGGTGGATTTTGTGGCGCGCATGAGCCATTTCATTCCCATCGCAGCGGACATGCTGAAACGCCGAGTGCGAATTGCCGAGCGCGTGGCGGGGATGATCCAGTTTCCCCATGACGAACTCGGAGGCGATTTCGGGGAAATTCTGCGCCATGAAGTCAACAATCCGCTGACGGGCATTCTCGGAAACACCGAGTTACTGCTTGCGCGGCGCGACCGCCTCCCGCCCGGCGCGGCCGAGCGGCTACAAACAATCGCGGAACTCGCCGTGCGCCTGCGCGAAACGGTGCGGCGGCTTTCAAATGCCTGGGATGAGCATCACGAACACGCCAAGACGATGTAATCAGGCCAAGGATAAATCAGGAAGCGCCGGCGTCTCGCCGGCGGATTTTAGCCTTCTTCAGCGACGATTAAAAACCCGCCGGCGAGACGCCGGCGCTACCGAACCAGGAGATAACGCAGCGAGGAAAGTAACGTGCGTCTTGCTGAAATCTTGCTGTTTCCTTGCGTCACGCGTCATCTTTCAGGTCCTGAACAAAACGTCTTCCCGTTGGAAAAGCTTCACCGCGATGGCCAGCGCGATAGCCGCATAGACGCTCGACGACACAAAAATCAGCGCGATGAAGTTCCAGTGGTAAGTTCCGGTCATGATTTCCTTGCTGACGAGGCTGGTATTCAGCACTGGGACTAGCGCCAGCGCGGTGTTTAACTCCACTCCGGGGAGCAGCGCGGCGACGGCCGGCAAGACCACGATAATCATGAGCGGAGAAAGATAGCTCTGAGCTTCCTTAAAACTTTTCGCAAATAGCGAAATCGCCAGCAGCGCCGCCGAGAAAAAGACCGCCAGGGGAAGGACAACGAAGAAGATGGAGGCGATTCCCTTCGCTGAAATCGTGATCTGCATCGCCGAATCCGCGGCGCCGTGAGCCACGCCCAGCAATAACTTCTTGCCCAATCCAAACGACGCGGACATCGACGCGAGGGACAGGACCGCCGTCGCGATCGACGCCGTCAGAACCATTAAAAATTTTCCGAGCACTAGATGCGTTCTTGAGACCGGGCTGCAAAGAATTGTTTCGATCGTGCCGCGTTCCTTTTCACCAGCCGTCAAGTCCATGGCCGGGTACATGGCGCCGGTCAGGCACAGCAAGATGACAAAGTAAGGAACGATTCCGCCGAGGACCGCGCCGCCTACTTTTTCCGCAGGCGCCACATTCTGTTGCCGAATGTCGAATGGGCGTATCAGGCTTTCGGGGAGTTGCCTCGCCTGGAGGCTCTCTTTAACTGTCCGATCCCGCAGATCTCGAAAGAATTTTTGCAGACGGTCCGCGCCGAAGCCCGACTTCATTTCGCCTTCATACATATAGATCTTAACGGTCATCGCATCGCCCGCGGCGAGTTTCGAGTCAAATCCGCCGGGGATTTCGACGGCGGCGCGTATTTGTTTATTCGAGATTTCCTCGGCATAATCCGGTTTTTCGGGAACGATCCTTACCGCTTTTAATTTCTCGAGCTCCGCTCTTATGTTTGGGGAATCTTGGCCGCCGAGGATCATTACCCGGGGCACCTCTTCCATGGCCTGGCCGACCTGCCTTACCAGAACCGCGCCGACGCCAATGGTCAGCAAGGGCATCAGCAGCAACGGGACGGCGACCATCGAAATCACGGTCCTGCGATCGCGCAGCGAATCGACGAGTTCTTTGCGATAGACGATGCCAATATTGCGAAGGCTCATGGCTCGACAACCTTCACGAAGATATCTTCCAGGTCCTGCATTTGGAATCGTTGGCGCAAGTCCGCGAGCGTTCCTTCGGCCATGAGCCTCCCACCGTGGATGATTCCAATGTGGTCGCAGAGTTTTTCGACTTCGCTCATCACGTGAGTCGAGAAGATTACAGTCTTGCCTTGATCCCGGCATTCAGCGATGAACCGGGCGATCGTGCGCGCCGCCATGACGTCCAGGCCCACGGTCGGCTCATCGAAGATCATGACCGAAGGGTCGTGCACCAGCGTGCGCGCGATCGAGACTTTTTGCTTCATTCCGGTGGAAAGCTTGTCGCAGCGCCGGTCGCGAAATTCGTTCATCTCAAGCCGTTCGAAGATCGCATCGATGCGTCGGTGCAGACTGGTTTCATCCAGACCGTGCAACCGTCCGAAGTATTCGACCATCTCCTGAGCGGATAGCCGCCCGTAGAGCGCGGTAGCCGTGGAAAGAAATCCCACGCGAGAGCGCACTTTTTGCGGCTCTTTTATCACGTCATATCCCGCGACGACGGCCGTTCCCTCGGTCGGCTCGAGTATGGTGGCGAGCATGCGCAAAGTTGTGGTTTTGCCCGCGCCGTTTGCACCGAGCAGTCCGTATATTTCACCGGGGCGGCACGAGAAACTGACCCCGTTCACAGCGCTGACCATGCCGCGCTTCTTGCCCCGGAAACGCTTCACCAGATTTTGCGCTTCGATCATGCGAACTCATTTCGCGAAGATGTGGCTGCAAATTGTAGCTGAACGCAAACTGGATCGCATACATCGGGAATGAGCAGAGGCGCGGAACACTAACCCTTATGGCAATTTGGGCACTGTTTTGCGTCAAAATTTTCCGGCGTAACCCGGAACATGTTGTTACACTGGATGCAAACGCGATGGAGGACTGGCTGCCCCGGTGCGGGAGCTTCATGTTTTGGGGCATGAGATTGCGTCGGAGTCGGTTCGTTAGCCATGAGCAAATTCTAGCACAGCGGTTTGAAACGCAACACTCCCGGTGCGTACCAGCCTTGCGGCACTCGGCATCCCATCGAAGGAGTGACGCATCGTAAGGACAGCAATTCGGAGATGAAAAGTCTTCGCCGGTCGCTCGTCTGCTGTCTGAAACTTTGTTAGAATGCGGCTTTTTGACGCTGCCAGCTCGGTCTGGCGAAGCGAGGACGAATGACGACGGCGCTGGGACGAAGATTGTGGCTGATTGTGGGCGCGGCCCTTGCGCTTACGGCCGTCCTGGTGTTCATCAGCGGCAGGGGAGCGACCGCTCGCGTCGCCGTGGTCGATATCGTGCGCCAGAACTTGAGCTCGATTGTATCGAGTAACGGAAAAGTGGAACCGGTTAGCCCGGGTCTGCTTCACGCCGGTTTTTCGACATCCGTCGATCGGGTCGATGCGGTGGAGGGCCAGCAAGTAAGGCGAGGGCAATCTTTATTTTTGCTGAACGACACGGATGTTCGCTCACAACTGGCCGAGGCCCGCGCCGATCTTTCCGCGCAACAAGAAGCGCTTCGAGTGGCAATCGCAGGCGGCCATGCAGGCCAGATTGCAAAGGCAGCCGCGGATTTGCAGAAGGCCCAGGCGTCGCGCGATCAATTGCGGCGCGACAACGAATCTTTAACGAAACTCGTCGCTCAGAAAGCCGCGACTTCGCAGGAATTGGAACAGAACCAGCTGATGCTGACGCAAGCCGAATCCGACGTTCAATCGCTTGAAAAGGCAAAGGCAGGCCTCGTACAGCAGGCGCAGCCCGATCGTGAGCGCGCCGAGCTGTTGGTGGAACACGCGCGCGCGCAAGTGGCTGACCTCGAGGCGAAAGCGGCCTCGGCGCACGGAATCGCGCCGTTTGACGGCACATTGTATTCTCTGCCGATCCGTCGCGGAGATTTCGTAAAGGAGGGCGATCTGCTGGCGGAAGTCGCGGATTTGCATCACGTCCGCGTCCGGGCCTTTATCGATGAGCCTGAGCTTGGACAGATCGACGTCAATCAGCCCGTTGAAATTTTCTGGGATGCGCACCCCGACCGCGTCTGGATGGGCAAGACGGAGATTCTACCCAAGCAGGTGGTGAACCGCGGGACGCGCAGCGTTGGCGAACTGATTTGCTCGGTATCGAATGACCGCATGGACCTGCTCCCGAATACGACGGTCGATGTCCGAATCAACGTTAGCGAGCGGCCGAATGTGCTGGTGGTTCCTCGTGGAGCGGTGTATATCGAAGGCAGTAAGCGATTTGTCTTTCGCGTCGATAATGACCGCCTCTATCGCCGATATATTACAGTGGGCCTCGCCAATCCGACCATGATCGAAGTTCTCTCAGGCTTGAATGAAGGTGACGTGGTCGCCCTGCCTGGCGAGGTTTCGCTGAAGGAAAAGTTGCACATCCGAGCGGTGCGTTCGGAATGAAACGTAGCAATTTATGCGCCGCCCTTGGGTTGGGCCTGGCCTATGGGATATACGGCATCGCCATCGGTTGCGCGCAGACCCCGCTTTCCGACGCGCAGCGCGACTATAATGCGGGCCGCTACAATCGCGTCGTGGATTCGCTGACAGCCGCCGTTGCAACTTCTCCGAACGACGCATCTCTCCTGTTCTTGTTAGGCCAGAGTTACTATCAACTTCAGGATTATGCGCGGGCCATCGCTGAGATGGAGCGCGCCGTCCAAATCGCTCCCAAGAACTCCGAATATCACGCGTTGCTTGGCAGGTGCTACGGCCGAAAGGCTGAAGAAAGTGTATTTTTGAACGCGATGACGTGGGCGCGAAAAACGCACAAGGAATTCGAAATTGCCGTGCAGCTCGATCCTTCCAACCTCCAGGCCCAGCGTGATTTGATCCGATACGAGATCAACGCTCCGGGCATTGTCGGAGGAGGCGACGACAAAGGCCTGAAACACATCGACGACCTCGAAAAAATAGACGTTTTGGAGGGGCAACTTGCCCGCGGCGAGTTCTTCGCGACAAAACGGAAAATGAGCGAGGCGGATGCGGTCTTCACGAAAATATTGGAGTCCAACCCCAGCCGGATCGGCGTTTACTTCGAGGTCGCGGACTATTTCAGCGACCACCAAAACATAGAAAAAATGAGCGAGGCTATCGAGGCGGCCGAGCGAATCGACTCCAACGACCGCCGGCTGAAGTATTACCGGGGCGTTGTTCAGGTAATGAAGGGTAAAAAATCCGGAGATGCGGAAATATTGCTGAGATCCTATATCGCGACGGTTCCGAATAATTCCGACCTCCCGTCGCACGCCTCCGCCAGAGAGTGGCTCGGGAAATTCTACGAGGCGCAGGGGCGATATTCGGAGGCCGCCCAGGAATATCGCGTGTCTCTGATTCAAGATCCTCACAACAAGGCGGTCGAGGACGCGCTCAAGCGGGTGCAAAGCAAATAAAATGCCGGCGGCGTGGTTTTGGTAGCGCCGGCATCTTGCTTGCCCCGATAAAAGAGGGGCCGGCGGCCTTTCGTTCCTTAAACGCGTGAATACAGCCCGACCCTCTTTTATCGCGACAGGCTATTGTGCTGTCCCGCAAATACTATGGAGGATGTGCGCTACCGCCAGGGGCTAAAGCCCCATTCAGGTTAGGGGTTTTATGTCAGGGCTGAAGCCCTGACCCACAAAAAAGAAATGTACCGAGCTTTTGGGACGGCACACTAGCCGACGGCGCTACCTGACTGCTGACGGCCTTTTCGATCCGATGTTTGTTATAGTCGTCGTTGAAAATCATGATGATTCGCAATGAAACCTGGATGGTCGCGCTGGAGGCTCTGTGGGCGAATAAGATCCGCGCGTTTCTGACGACGCTGGGCGTGGTCATCGGCAGCGCGTGCATCGTGCTCGTGGTGACGGTGGCGCTCAGCGGGCGGCGGTATGTGATTGCTCAGATCGAAGGAGTCGGCTCGAACCTGGTCTACGCGCGCCTGGACATCGATCCGAACCGGCCGATCATGCTTCAGGACGAATTATCTCTCGAGGACATGAATGCGGCAAAGGCCGCGATTCCCGGAGTCGTTACGGTGGCGGGAACGCGCGGCATGCAGAGCAGCGTCATTGCCGGATCGGTGGAGCGCAATGTAAACCTCGTGGGAGTGACCGAAGGTTTTCAGCAGATCCGCAATCTGCTGATCCTGCGGGGCAGGTTCCTGGACGCCGACGATGTTTCCTCACGCAGCCGTGTCTGCCTGATCACCACTCAGCTTGCGACTCTCATGTTCCCATACGCCGATCCGATCGGGCGCAGCTTGCGCGTCGGCGAGCTCAGCTTCATTGTGATAGGAGTTTTTCGCGAGCGGGTGGAGACATTTGGGCTTTCGGAAATTCAGGACTATTCGGTTCTCGTTCCGTTTCCACTGATGAAATATTATTTGGGAGACACTTCCCTCGAGATGCTCTACGTGCAGGCTGGTTCCCCCGAGTCCGTCATCCCCGCGACTCATCAATTAGAGGCCTTGCTGCGTAGCCGCCATCCCACCCGCGCTCGATATTCGGTGATGAATCTCAGCTCGATCCTGGAGGCGGCGCGGCAGATCGCCCTGGCGCTCACAATTGTTTTGGTGCTGATTGGGTTTATCGCGCTCCTGGTGAGCGGCATCGGCATTATGAACATCATGCTCGTAACCGTGAAGGAACGCACCAGGGAGATCGGGATCCGGAAAGCCATTGGCGCGCGGCGCAGCGAAATTCTTTCTCAATTTTTGCTGGAGGCGTTCCTGATCAGCGGGTTTGGATCGGTTTTGGGAATTCTGATCGCCGTGGCCATCCCTGTGATGGTGCAGCCGCTGCTCCCTGGAAATCTGCGCGTTCCTGTGCCCTGGCAGTCCGTGGTTCTGGCGTTTCTGGTTTCTTGCTCGGTTGGGGTGTTTTTCGGATATTTGCCGGCCGACCGCGCTGCTCAATTACAGCCCACTGAATCGTTGCGATACGAATGAGGGAACGATGGATGAACGACGGATCGGCTCGAATGTGAAGAAGCATTGTCGAAGATTGCTTTGCGCGGCTTGTTTGGCAATTGTCGCGCTGGGTTTGGCGGTGGATAGCCGCGC
>Ga0265325_10002993_pt1 | contig 11211 bp, 11 predicted proteins | sample 41420metaG_FD_202090 | JGI IMG/M metagenome (GOLD analysis project Ga0265325, IMG submission 202090) | Rhizosphere microbial communities from Carex aquatilis grown in University of Washington, Seatle, WA, United States - 4-14-20 metaG | ecosystem: Host-associated > Plants > Roots > Rhizosphere...
CCGCATCTGGGTGGAGTCCGCGCCGGGCGCGGGAGCGGCCTTCTGCTTCACCATCCCCAAGAAAGGCCGCGCGCCATGACCCGCGCACCGGCGCAGACCCGCGGCCGGCGCGGGCGGCCGATCGAGATCCTGCTGGTGGAGGACAATCTCGGCGACATCCTTCTCACCCGCGAGGCGTTCCGCAAATCCAGGCTGGCCAATCATGTCGTGGTCGCCGAGGATGGCGAGCAGGCGCTGGCGATGCTGCGCCGGGAGGGCGACTACCGGAACCAGACGCGCCCGGACCTGGTGCTGCTCGATCTGGGCCTGCCCCGGCTGGAGGGCGGGGAAGTGCTGACCCGGATCAAGCTGGACCCCGCGCTCAAGGACATTCCGGTGGTGATTCTCAGCGGCTCCCAGGCCCAGATGGAAATTGCCGGCTCCTATGCCCGGCATGCCAATGCCCATATCGTCAAGCCGGTGGATTTCCAGGGCCTGCAGGAGGTCGTCTCCGGCATCGAGGCATTCTGGTTCGCGGTGGCGTCACTGCCGCGGCGCCGGGCACATTGAGATGTCCGCCCATCGCAGCCCAGTGCCGGAGGCGCGGCTTCAGGCCGCCGAACAGGAGTTGAACGAGTTCACCTATATCGTCTCGCACGACCTGGCCGCCACCTTCCGTCATGTGCGGGCCTTTTCCGACCTGTTGCGGCAGGAAGGCGGCTTCACGCCGCGGCAGGACAAATATTGCAGCCAGGTCCAGACCGCCGCCGACAAATGCGCCGCCATGCTGGAGCAGCTGCTGATCTATTCGCGCGCCATGCGCCAGCCCCTGAAGCTGGAGGACTGCGCGCTGGACGGACTGGTCGATACCGTGCGCCTGCGGCTGGGCGAGGAAATCAGGCGCAGCGGCGCGCAATTCGACATCGGCCCGCTGGGCCGGGCGCGGGTGGACCGGGACCTGTTCGTCCAGGCGCTGCATCAGCTTGTCGGCAACGCGATAAAATTCCGGCGCGAAGGGGTCGCCCCGCGGCTGGAAGTTCGCGCCGCCATGGACGGGCCGCGGCTGCGCCTCACCCTTTGCGACAACGGCATCGGCCTTGCCGATCTGGACCCGGAAAGGCTGTTCGCCATGTTCACTCGCGGCCATGCGGAAGGGGCCTATCCGGGCTGCGGCACCGGCCTCACCATCGCCCGCCGCATCCTGCGCCGGCATGGCGGGGAGGTGCGGTTCGTCGCCCGGCCGGACGGCGCCCCCGAAGGCGCCTGTGTCGAGGTCGAGCTGCCGCGTGACGAGGAGCGCCGCCCATGACCGCCCAGACCCTTCTCATTGTCGATGACGACCAGGCCGAACGCGACCTCACCGCGCGCCTGGCGCGGGATACATTTCCCGGCGCCCGTGTCCGGGCGGTCGCCGACGCGCTCGCGGCGCGGGAGGCCTGCAATCAGGACGTGTTCGACTGCGTGATCCTGGACTACAACATGCCGGGGATGGACGGCCTGGCCTGCGCCCAGCGCCTGCGCGCCTCCCATCCCTATCTGCCCATCGTGATGAGCACCGGCTATGGCGACGAGATGCTGGCGGCCCATGCAGTGACCAGCGGGGTGACGGATTACATCCCCAAATCGCGCATCACCGCCCAGTCGCTGACCCGGGTGGTGGAGAACGCCATCCGCATCACCCGCCAGGCAAGGGTGATCGACGAGCAGCGCAACGAGCTGGAGAATTTCGCCTTCGCGCTGGCCCATGACTTCAAGCAGCCGATCCGCCAGATCACCACCTTCGCCAATCTGGTGTCGGAAGCCATCCATGACGGCCGGGCGGACGAGATCGGCCAGCATCTCTCCTTTCTCAACGACGCCGCCCGGCGTCTCGGCAGCCTGGTCGATGTGATGTCGCAATATACCTTGCTGGGCCAGCCGCCGGCGATCGGCGATGTCGATCTCGGCGCGGTGCTGACAAACGTCCGCGCCGCGCTCGCCTGCTATATCGAGGAGCGGGGCGGGCGGGTGATCCAGGACAAGGCGCCCCGGGTGCGCGGCAACGAGGCGCTGGTCGCCCAGGTGCTGCAGAACCTCATCGTCAACGGCCTAAAATACAACAACAGCGCCAATCCGACGGTGCAGATCACCACCGAGGCCGCCTCCGGACAATGCGTCATCCGCGTCAAGGACAACGGCATCGGCATCGAGCCGCAATATGCCGAGGAAATCTTCAAGCCGCTGGTGCGGCTGCACACCAAGGCCGAATTTGCCGGCACCGGACTGGGGCTGACGCTGGCGCGAAAGGCCCTTGCCGCGATGGACGGCTCCATCCTGTGCAACGCCCAGAGCGGCGGCGGCACCGAGTTCGTCGTCACGATGGCGCTTGCCGCGTAAGCGCGCGGGCACATCTTAAGTAGATTTCCCTACCCGCGACGCGGCGCGATTTAACCCCCTGTACAGCGCGCCGCCGGATCATCGCCGGTACGAGTGGACGAGGCGGCATGAGGGTATGACCGTGACAAGCGCCGTCGAAAAACATGCCGCGTCGGAGCGCCGCGCCGCCGCGCCGCCGCAATTCTCCCTGCTGTTCGCCAAGCTGGCGGTACGGGCGGCGATTGCGGGCAGGCCGCATTTCGCGACGGACGGCGAAGGCCTGCCCGCCGCTGCGGACGGCACGTTATTGCCGGTGGTGGACGAGAGCCAACTGGCCGGGCTGCGGGAGCAGATGACCGGCCCCTGCTTCTGCAATTTTCTGCATTGCTACCTGCTGGACGTGGAATTTCACCTGGAGGACATCGCCCGGGCCCGGCTGGCGAACGATTTTCCGCGGCTGGCGCGCAAGGCCGGCATCCTGGCCGGCGCCGCCGCCGATGTCGGCGCCATGTGCACCAGCGCCGCCGCCCGCCGGCTCGATGACGCCTGCCGGGCCGGCAATTACCGCCAGACCGGCCAGTTGATCGGCGCGCTGAACCGGAGCTGCACCGAGTCGGAGATGGAATTGCGGGGGTTCCTCATCGCGCATGCCCCGCAGCCGGGCCCGGTCTAGCGATGCTTCATACCCTCGACCAGGAGCTCAATGTCGCCGCGTCGTCCGCCCTGCAGCAGCGCGGCTGCGTCTATCTCATCGGCCTGAACGAGATCAAGAACCAGGTGGGGCGGCGCTGGGAGCGGCTGCGGGAAATGGTCTGGACGCGGCTCGACAATCTGCTGCGCCAGCAACTGGGCCCCACCGACTTTCACGTCCGGATCAACGAATTGGCGTTTCTGGTCAGCATGCCCTCGGTCAACCGGGAAGAGGCCGAGGTCTTCTGCCTGCGCATCGCCCATGAACTGCACGTCGAACTGCTGGGCAATTGCCAGCCGGCCGACCTGCAGGTTTCCCGCATCCTGCGTTTCTACGACAACACGATAGAAACCGTCCCGGTGCCGCCGTCCGGCTTCGATCCGGCGCAGGCCAGGGCGCCGAAGAAACCGGCGGGGGAATTGCTGGTGCCGCGGATCGGCAACGGCAAGGGAAACTCGGTCCAGGACCTGGAAGTCTGCCACCGCTTCATGCCGATCTGGGACGCCCGCAAGCAAGCCATCGCCTCCTATCGCTGCCTGTCGCTGTTCGATCAGGCGCTGGCGGAGAATTTCGGGCCGGAGGAACGCAGAAGGTTCGATCTGGCGGTCGCCGTGATGCGCATCGCGCACGCCACCGAAACCCTGTCGCGCGGGCTCGAGTCGGGCGGAAAGTTCCTGCTCTGGATTCCCATCACCTACGACATGCTGGCGTCCCCCGCCGCCCGCACCAGGATTTCGGCGGCGTGCCGCGATCTCAATGTGGAACTGCGCTCCTATGTCGTGTTCGAGATCAGCGACCTGCCCTATGGGGTGCCGCAGAGCCGCCTGTTCGATCTCATCAACGCGCTCAAGCCCTATTGCCGCGGCATTGTCGCCCAGCTGCCCGCGCGCATCGCCAATTACGGCGCCTATCTGGGAGCGGGGCTGCAGGCGATCGGGCTGTCGCTGCTGGCGGGCGGGGTCAGCGGCACCGAGATGGACAGTGAGATTTTCAAGCTCTGCGCCGCGGCAAAACGCCAGCACATCATGTGCTTCGTGTTCGACATTCCCAGCGAGGAATTGCTGCAGGCGGCGTGCCAGCGCGGCGTCAATTTCCTCTCGAGCCCCCTGATCGGCGTGCCGCTGGAAACCCCGGTGCCCGCCCGGCGGCTCTTCGCACGGGACATTTCCAAACTCGCATCGCAAGTCCATGCGGCCTGACAGGGAGAACCGGAACATGAAGCGCCGTCTCACGACCCCTGCAACCTGGCGCGCCCCGGCGCGTGTATGGTTTCACCCGGCCGCCGGCGCTAGTGTCGCCGCAATTCGCCGGTCGCCACTCGCAATGGGGAGATTGCCGCATGACCGCTGAGCAGCAGATATTCATTGTCGATGACGACGCGTCGGTGCGCGCCTCGCTCTCCATCCTGCTGCAGTCGGCGGCCTACCAGGTCTCGAGTTTCGCCTCCGCCCGGGAATTCCTCGAGGGACTTGTCCCGGACGGCGGCTGCCTGATCGCCGACATGCGGATGCCCAGCATGAGCGGGCTGGAGCTGCAGGAGGAAATCGCCCGCGCCGGGGTTCATCTGCCGGTCATCATCGTCACCGGCCATGGCGAGGTGCCGCTGGCGGTGCGGGCGATGAAGGCGGGCGCGATCGATTTCATCGAGAAGCCGTTCGATAACGAGACCCTGCTGCGCAGCGTCGAGCGGGCGGTGAAGGTGGGGCGGCAGTTGCGCGACCGCGCGGCGGAAACCCGCGCCGCTCGCGCGATCCTGGCGAAACTGACGGTGCGCGAACGCGATGTGCTGGGCCATCTGGTCAAGGGCCGGCCCAACAAGGTGGTGGCTTTCGAACTGGGCATTTCGCCCCGCACGGTGGAAATCCACCGCGCCCGCATCATGGCCAAGATGAAGTCGCGCATCGTGATGGCGGCGGACGAGCCTGCCGCCAATCCTCCCATCGCGCGCGCCCCGGAAGCACCCGTGCCGGGAGCGCCGGCCTAGAGATAGGGCATCAGCAAACGCGCCGCCGCATCGCGCAGACGGATGGGCACCGGCCGGGCGAGCAGCGCTTCCGGCGTCAGCCTGCGGCCGCTGGCGATTTTGGCGTCGATGATCGCGTCCAGCCTGGCGGCAAAATCGTGATCGCAACATTCCAGGTCGAACTCGAAATTAAGCCGGAAGCTGCGCGCGTCCCAGTTGGAGCTTCCGATCAGGCACCATTGTCCGTCCACGGTAAGCAGCTTGGAATGATCGAAGGGCGGCGAGGTGACGGTGATGTTCGCGGCGACATGGCGGAAGAAGCGCAGATGCGCCTGCATCGCCCATTGCATGATGAACTGGTCCGACACTTCGGGCAGCACGATGTCGATCTGGACGCCGCGCAGCCCTGCCTGGGCGATGGCGAATTGCAGCCGCGCATCGGGCAGGAAATAAGGGGTGACGATGCGGACGCGTTCGCGCGCGAGGCTGAGCGCGCCGCCCAGGATCATTTCCAGCTTATAGATGTCGGCATCGGGGCCGGAACTGAGCCCGCGCGCATAGACCGGCCCGGCGGGCGTCTGCTCCGGCCACCAGCGGGGATCGTCCAGCGTCTCGCCGGTGGCGAAGGCCCAGTCGCGGGCGAAGGCGTCCATCACCGTGCGGGCGATCGGCCCTTCGAAGCGGAAATGGGTGTCGACCACGGGATGGCGGGCGCCGGAGTTCTGCAGATTTTCCGCGCCGATATTGATTCCCCCGACAAAGGCGATTTTCCCGTCCACCACCAGAAGCTTTCTGTGGTCGCGCATGTTGAGGAACGGCATGCGCCAGGGCAGCCAGGTATGCAGGAAGCGCGCGGCGCGCACGCCGCTCCAGCGCAGGCGGTAGAGAATGAGCGGGAAGAAATAGCCGATGCCGACGCTGTCCAGCAGCACCCGCACCTCGACTCCGCGCTTGCGGGCCTCGGCCAGCGCGGCGGCGAACGCCCGGCCCGCCGCATCGTTGCGGAAGATATAGGAGGCCATCGCCACCGACTGCTTGGCCGCGCCGATGGCGGACAGCATCGCCGGATAGGCCCCGTCGCCATTTTCCAGGATGGCGACGGCATTGCCGGCGGTCAGCGGGCTGCCGGTGACCCGCTCGCCCAGTGCGGTGAGCAGCACGATATTGGCCGGTGCCGGTGGGCCGGAGACGGCGGGTGGCGCACTGGCAGGCGCGGCGCGGCGTCGCAGCAGCTTCAGGGCGCGGCGCGTCACCCGGTTGATGCCGAACATGTAGTAAAGCAGTGAACCCAGGATCGGCGAAAACCACGCGGCGGCGATCCAGCCCAGGGCGGCGCGCACATCGCTTTTCTTCAGCAGCACATTGACGGTGACAATGCCGGCCAGCAGCACATGCAGAACGGCGAGGGCGATAGTGAAGCCGTGGGACGACCAGGTCATCGAAAAGAGATGCATGCCGCCCTGTTCCCGTCCTCACGGCGCGCCGGCGCCGGGACTTTATGATAAAACAATGCAGCAGCCGGGCTTGACTTGAAACCGGCCGCTCCGCCACTAGTTACACACATGGTGTTTATATCCGCGGGAGGCCAAGGCAGCCATCCGCCGGAAACACAAGGTGCCGCAATGAGTTCCGTTCCCTCGCAACCTGTCAAGGCGCCGCCCCTGGGGTCGAAGCTGCGGGTGGTAAGCTGGAACCTGCTGCGCCGGATCGGCGCCAATGTTCATGACATCGCCAAGCTGGTCCGCAACTACCATCCCGACCTGGTCCTGCTCCAGGAAGCGACCGAGGACGTGGCGGCGCTGCCGTCTCTGGTCGGCGGCCACTTCTTCCGCCACCCCATGCATGAGCGGATCTACGGGCTTGCCGCCTGGAGCCCGCATCCCTTCCCGCCCTCGACCGTCCTGCGTTTGCCGTTCTCGGTGTTGCCCGGCCGGGTGCCGCCCCGGGTCGCCCAGATCGTCAAGTTCCACGGCATCAGTTTTGCGAATGTGCATCTCTCGCACGGCCAGTTCCTCAATCGCTGGCAATTGCTGCACCTCGCCAACGCCCTGGAAGGCCCGGCGGCGATCATCGGCGACTTCAATGCCGTGGGCCCCATCCGTCTGGAAGGTTTCAAGGATATCGGGCCGCGCCGCCGCACCCACAGGAGCGGCAACATCATTCCCCTGCGCCTGGACCGCTGCATGGCGCGGGCCCTGCGCAGCGCCGCGACCGAAGTGCTCGACAAGGGCGCTTCCGATCACCATCCCATCGTGCTGGACCTGACGGTGGTGCCGCAGCTCGCCCAGCAGCCGGCCGGGGTTGTGGCGGCGCTCCAGTCCGCCTTGTCTTCACGCTTTTCTAACCATGACGCGCCGGCAATCCCGGCGCGAAAGCGTGCGCGGCCGGCTTAAGCCTCTCATCATCATTGCGGGTTAATCTCCGCGGGGATACTTCGCTGCCGGGGCGCATCGCGTTGTGAGACGCTTTCAATCCATAGGGATGCTGCTGTCGGCGATCACCGGCCTTCTGGTGGTGATGCTGGTGTCGGTTTTCGCCCTTTCGGCCGCCAATGCCTGGCATCGCCAGCGCGAAGCCGCCCGCATCCTTTCGGTGGTCAATATCACCCGCAACATGCTTTTCCTGCGGGAGGATCTGCGCATCGAACTGGGGGTGATCGACACCGCCTTGTCGGAGCCCGGCCCGGCGGACCCGGCGACCATCAAGCTGATCCTGGCGCTGCATGCCAAATCGCGGGACGCCCTGAAAGGGGTTACCGCGGCGCTTCGCACCACCGCCTCGGCGGGAACCGCCCCCGGCCTGGCCGCGCCGTTCGACGGCAGCGCGCTCTATAACCGGCTGGTCCCCGAAGTCGTCACCGCGCTCGCCCAGCCGCGCGACCGGCGCCCCCGCGAAACCCTCGCCGGACCCCGGCTGGCGGTTTATGCGCTGCTGGACGAGATCGACACCAGGTCCAAGGCGCTTTCGGACGATATCGTCAGCATCGATCCCTTCATCGCGGGAATGATGAACATCAACGATGCCGCCTGGCGGGTGCGGTCCTATGCCGGCACCGAACGGCGCGCCGTCGCCGACCTCATTCAGTCGGGCCGCCGGCCCACCGCGGACGACCTCCAGAATCTCGCGGAGACGGCGGGCCGCACCGACGGGCCCTGGGGCCTCATCACGGCGGATGCCCGGCTGCCGTCGTTCCCGCCGGCCCTGCGCGCCGCGATCCACAACGCCCACACGGTTTATTTCGTCCAGTACCGCGCCCTGCGCAAGAACATCCTGGACAGCCTGGCGCGCGGCGAGAGCGTGGCGATCCCGGGACCGGAGTGGATGAAAATGTCCAATCCCGGCCTCAACAGCATCATGGCGGTCTCCAGGACCGCGCTCGACCTCACCGAGGCCTATGCCGCGCAGCAGGCGGCGGCGGCGAGCGGCAATTTCATCGTCGCCATCGTCCTGATGCTGCTGTCGGCGGGGCTGGCCTGCTTTGCCACCCTGGTGCTGATGTGGCGGGTGATCGGACCGCTCAAGCAGATCACCGGAGCGATCCGCACCATCGCGGGCGGCAATCTGAGCCACAGGATTCCGTTCGAGGACCGCGCCGACGAGATCGGCGAATTCGCCCATGCCCTGCGGCTGTTCCGCGACGGCGCCGCCGAGCGCCAGCGCCTGGAAAGCGAATTGATGCGCAACCGGGTGGCCAAGGAGACGGCGGAGACTTCCAACCGGGTGAAGTCGGAATTCCTCGCCAATATGAGCCACGAGCTGCGCACCCCGCTCAATGCCATCATCGGCTTTTCCGACCTGATGATGCACAAGATGTGGGGGCCGCTGACGGAGCGTTATGAGGAGTATTCCAGCCTCATCCATGAATCGGGACTGCATCTGCTTCATCTGGTTTCCGACATTCTCGATCTCGCCAAGATCGAATCCGGCAAGTTCGCGCTCGATTTCCACGCCGTGGACCTGGCCGAGACCATGACCTATTGCGTGCAGCTGATCGGGCGCCGCGCCGAAGACAACGACATCACGGTGACGGTCGAGCTTCCCGAAGCTCCGCTGGTGTTCGCCGCCGATCCCCGCGCCATGAAGCAGATTCTGCTCAACCTTCTGTCCAATGCGGTCAAGTTCACCCGGACGGGCGGGGAGGTGAGCGTTTCCGCCGTCCCGGTGGGCGACCGCGTGCGCATCATCGTGCGCGACAATGGCATCGGCATTCCCGCCGGCGCCCTGGCCCGCATCGGCCAGGCCTTCGAGCAGGCCTCCAACGATCCAATGCTGGCGCGCGAAGGCACCGGGCTGGGCCTGGCGCTGGTGCGCGCCCTGGTCGGCCAGCATGGCGGCTTGCTGAAGATCGACAGCCAGGAAAATGTCGGCACCACCGTCACGGTCGAGCTGCCGCTGTCGCAACAGAGCCGGCTGGCGGCCTGAGGGACGTTTCAGCCGGCGGGAATGATGGCGCCGGGCCGACCGATCACCCTGGCGGCGAGGGCAAGTCCCGCTCGGGCGGCGTCCAGCGGCGGTTGGCCGCGCAGGCGCGCCGCCAGATAGGCGCCATTGAAGGAATCGCCCGCGCCGGAAGTGTCCACCACCGCGGAGGCCTTTTCTGCCGGCAGGGCCGACAGCTGATCGTCCACCCGCAGCAGGCAGCCCGCCTCGTCGGCGGTGAGGGCGATTTCCGCCGCGGTCATCGCCGCCATCCGCGCGATCTGGACGGCCGGATCGTCGATGGCGTAGAGCAACTGCATGTCCTGGCGGCTGGGCAGGACGATGGCGGCGATCCCGATCATCGCCTCGAAACATTCGCGCGCCGCGTCGAGCGACGACCACAGCGCCGGCCTTATGTTGGGATCGAAGGCGAGGCGGGGCGCCAGGGTCTTGAGGAACCGGATCGCGCCCTTGCGGTCGTCATCGTTCAGGATCGCCAGCGAAATGCCCGAGACATAGATGAGGTCGGCACCGGCGAACATCTCCGGGCCTCGGTCCGCCGCCAGCCTGAACCATTGCCGCGCCGGGGATTCGCCGCGCCAGTAGTGAAACCGCCGGTCGCCCTTGGCATCGGTCTCGATCAGATAGAGCGCGGGCCGCGCCCCGGCGACGCGAAAGCACAGCCGGTCGCTGATGCCCTCCGCCCGCCAGGCCTCGGTCATCGCCGCGCTGAGGCTGTCGTCGCCGGTGGCGGTGAGGAATGCGACATCGATCTCCGGCGCACTGCGCTTCAAATAGACCGCGGTGTTATAGGCATCGCCCGCGAAGCCGCGCCTGAGGCGGCCATCCGCTTCCGGGCGCAGTTCGACCATGCACTCGCCGATGGAAATCGCCCGGGTCATGCCGCCAGCGCCTTCGCATCGCGCGCCATCGTGGTGACGCGCTCGAACGCTCCGGCGGCAGCGAGATCGGGCGGGATCATCCAGGAACCGCCGGCGCAGATCACATTCGGCAGCGCCAGATAGTCGGGCAGGTTTTTCGGGGTGACGCCGCCGGTGGGGCAGAAGCGCACCTGCGGGAAGGGCCCGCTCAGCGCCCTCAGCGAGGCGACCCCGCCCAGGCTTTCGGCGGGGAAGAATTTGAATGCCGAAAGGCCGCAGGCAAGCCCGCGCATGATGTCCGACGCCGACGCCACCCCCGGCAGCAGCGGCACGTCTTCGCCCCGCGCCGCCTCCGCCAGGCTTTCGACAAAGCCGGGGCTGACGATGAACTTCGCCCCCGCGGCGCGGGCCGCCGCCAACTGGGTGGGATTGATCACCGTGCCCGCGCCGACCGTGGCGCCTTCCACCTCCGCCGCGATGCGTCGCATGGCTTCGAGGGCGCTGTCGGTGCGCAGGGTGATTTCCAGCATGGTGAGGCCGCCCGCCACCAGGGCGCGGGCCAGGGGCACGGCCTGCGCCACGTCCTTGATCACCATCACCGGAACGATCCGCGCCGCGCGCAGCCTGTCGAGGAATTCCATCCCTGGTCCTGTTGTTGTTGGCGCAAAAGACCGCATTTTCCATTGGCGCGCAACCTGCGTTATGTCTTGACCATGTTGGATGGGGATTACGACTACATCATCGTCGGTGCGGGTTCGGCGGGCTGCGTGCTCGCCAACCGGCTGTCCGCCGATCCCAAGACAAGGGTGCTGCTGCTGGAGGCGGGCGGGCGCGACAACTGGATCTGGTTTCACATTCCGGTCGGCTATCTGTTCCTGATCGGCAATCCGCGCAGCGACTGGATGCTGGAGACCGATGCCGAA
>Ga0265325_10002994_pt1 | contig 11209 bp, 7 predicted proteins | sample 41420metaG_FD_202090 | JGI IMG/M metagenome (GOLD analysis project Ga0265325, IMG submission 202090) | Rhizosphere microbial communities from Carex aquatilis grown in University of Washington, Seatle, WA, United States - 4-14-20 metaG | ecosystem: Host-associated > Plants > Roots > Rhizosphere >...
CCAGCGCCACAACCGCATCGCGGCTGAAACAGGCCGAGACACCCGCGCACGGGATGAGTCCACTCATGTGCTTGCGAACCAGCAGGTCCTTGGTGTGCACCTCCGCGAATTCGTCCATGTAGATGCCCCCGACCACGTCGCGCAGCGACTGCTTGAATGAAAACACAGGCAGCTGCACGAAGTCGAAATGCGTGCCGATCAGGGAATTGAACACGGCGATTTCGTGCGGATGGATGAAATCCTCGGCGTCGTGCAGCACGATGCCGGCAAAGTGCGCGCTCACCCTGGTCTCGTAGTCGAGGATGCCAAGCAGGATGACGTTCAGGCAGTCGGCCTTGCTGGTGGGGCCGTCGCGCGGCACCACCACGATGTGCACATTGGCGCAATCGCGCTGGGCGCGCCGCGCCGCCGCGAGGGTCGGTTGGTCGTTCTGATAGACGCCGATGAAGTAGTGGTAATTTCGGTAGGTCAGCAGGCGTGAATTGGTCGCGACCATCGCGTAGATGACCTCGTGCTCTTGCCAGGCCGGCACCATGATGGCGAAGGGCCGCTCGGGAAGCCGAGCCGCGTCGGCGACCAACCGCGCCAGCACGCGGTCTTTTGCGTCCTGCCCGCCGAATACCCGCAGGCACCAGTAGTAAAGGTCGACAAAGACGTCGTCGGCGCTGGAGATCGCCGTAACCATGGCGACCACAACCGCCAGCACCTCGACAAACTTGAGGTAGTCGAGGACTGCGGGAGTGAAAATATCCATGTGGCCCGGTCAGACGCAGGGGGCCACACAGGGCACCCCGCCCCGGCGTCGCTTATGGGAAATCCGCAATCGCCACAATTCGTGGAACTACTACTGCGCGTAGACGCGCCCGCTCGTTGCATCGCTAACGATCCGGCAACCTTTCGGCAGCCGCGCAGCGTTGAATAAAAAGCGCGAAGAATATTTAGCGCGCTAAGTACTTCTACACACGACAACAACACCGTGGCGCGAGACACAGGCAACGGCGTTTGCAAGGGACGACTGACCATGGACTCCGCGGGCCTTCCGCCGCTGGCCACGGTGGCGCCATATCGCGCTCCTGGCGCATCCGGCGTCGGCGCCGATCTCTCGAGGGCCCAGCTCCGTCTGCTCGCGCTGCTGCGGATTTACTGCGAGACGGCGGCGATCGCCGTCGCAGGCGTCGGGCTTGTCGCCCTATGCGGCTGGGCGCTGCAGGTCGGCTGGATGAAGTCGGTGCTTCCCGGCCTCGTCGAGATGAAAGCCAACACGGCCTTCGGGCTCATTTTCTCCGGAACCTCCTGCGGACTATTGCTCGGCGCCGGGCCAGGCACGCGCAATCGCGACATCGGCCGCCTGCTCGCCTGGCTCGCCATGCTGATCGGCGCGGCAACCTCGGTGGAATACGCAACCGGCTGGGACTTGGCTGTCGATCAGTTGATCTTCAACGAGCCGGCCCACGCCTTCGGCACCTCATCGCCCGGACGCATGGCGCCGGTCACCGCCGGGGTTTTTGTCGCCATCGGATTGGCACTGCTGCTGCTCGACTGGGAACCGCGGCCAGGACAACGGCCGGCGCAATGGATCGGTCTCGCGGTCGGCGTCATCGCGACGATTGCCATCGCCGGGTACATCTACGACGTGTCTGCGCTCTATAGTTCGCTGCATAATATCCCGATCGCGCTGAATACGTCGGTCGCCTTCCTGCTGCTGAGCGGGGCCGTGCTGTTTGCCCGGCCGCTAAGCGGCATCGCACGCGGTATGACCGGCGAAGGCCCGGGCAGCGTGATGGCGCGGCGCCTCCTCCCGACCGTGGTTTGCGTGCCGTTACTGCTTGGCTGGATTTTGCTGAAGGGCGAGGAAGCCGGTCTGTACGGGCCGGAGTTCGGCTTCGCGCTGTTCGCGACCGCCAGCATTCTCATCTTCGCCAAAATGGTTTGGATCAACGCCCTCGAGCTCAACATCGAGCACCAACGCCGCGGCTTAGTGGAAGCAGAGGTGCGCGATCTCAATGTCAGCCTGGAAGCACGCGTCGCCGAGCGCACCGACGCCTTTGCGCAGCAGGCCGATGTCCTCAACGAACAGGCCACGATGCTCGATCTCGCGCCGGACGCCATTATCGTGCGGGATATGGACGACCACATCGTGTTCTGGAGCCGCGGCGCCGAAAGGATGTACGGCTGGCGCAGTGACGAAGTGCTCGGCAGGAACGAGCTCGCACTGTTGAACCAGGAGTTCTCCGAGCCGTTCGAGGCGATCGTGGCGAAGCTGATCGAGCAGGAACGCTGGGCCGGTGAAGTCACCCACCACCGGCGCGACGGCAGAGCCTTGAATGTCGCCGTCACCTGGGCTTTGCAACGCGACCTCAACGACGCGCCTTTGCGCATTCTGTCGATCGGCCACGACATCACACCTCGCAAGGCCACTGATGCGAGGCTGCGCAACACGGTCGCTGAGCTCGAACGGTCGAACGAGGAGCTTGCGCAATTCGCCAACATCGCCTCGCACGACCTGCAGGAGCCGCTGCGGATGGTGACGAGCTACACGCAGCTCTTGTCGCGCCGCTACAAGGGCAGGCTCGACGCCGAAGCCGACGAATTCATCGATTTCGCGGTCGACGGCGCGACCCGCATGCAGCGGCTAATCCAGGACCTGCTAGCCTACTCGAAGATCGGCGCTCGCGAAATTATGGTCGCGGAGATATCGAGCGAAAATGCGCTGCAACAGGCGCTGAAAAATCTGCGAGGCGCCATCGAAGAGAGCGATGCGCGTGTGACCTACGACGCCCTGCCGCCGGTGCAGGCGGACGAATCCCAGCTCGCCCAGCTGTTCCAAAACCTTGTCGGCAACGCGATCAAATATCAAAGCGCCGGTAACGTGCCGCAGGTGCACATCACCGCCGAGAACACCAGTGACGGCTACTGGACGTTCTCGGTGCGCGACAACGGTATCGGCATCGAGCCGCAATATTTCGAGCGGATCTTCGGCATGTTTCAGCGGCTGCACAAGCGCACCGAATATGCCGGGACCGGCATCGGACTCACCATGTGCAAGAAGATTGTCGAGCGGCATGGCGGCAGCATCACGGTCGAATCCCAGCCAGGGGCGGGATCGACGTTCAAGTTCACCTGGCCTGGAGGACACGGAAGCGAACCATGAAAATGCATGCAGGCGAAACCAAAGACATGACCATCGAGGTGCTGTTGGTCGAAGACAGCCCTGGGGACGTGCGGTTGATGCAGGAGGTGTTCCGTGTCGCCAACAACCTGGTGCGGCTGCACGTCGCCTCCGACGGCGTCGAGGCCATGGCATTCCTGCGGCAATGGGGCGACCACGCCAATTGCCCAAGGCCGGATCTCATCTTGCTCGACTTGAACCTGCCCAAGATGAGCGGTCTCGAGGTGCTCGAGCAAATCAAGTCGGATCAGGGGCTTAAGACCATCCCGACGGTGATATTGACCATCTCGGACGCTGAGGCCGACATCGCCAAGGGCTACCGCCTGCAGGCGAACTGCTATCTGCGTAAGCCGGTGCAGCTCGAAGCCTTTGAGATGCTGGTCAAGAGCATCAACGATTTCTGGCTGACCAAGGCGAAGCTGCCAAAGCACACGCAGCCGGAGCTTGTCTAACTCTCATCCGGCCGCCAGCAGTCTTGCGCCGGCTGGCGCGGCGAAACGAGCGCGCATGGCGGCGACGATGCGCTGCGCCGCGTACCCCTCGCCGTAGGGGAAGATCGGCTGCGCCATGCGCTCGTAGCCGCGCTCGTCGCAGTAAAGATCAATCAGCGCCTGGAAGACGCGGCTGCGCGTGGTGCCGACAAGGCGCGCGGCGCCGGCGGCGACCACTTCGGGCCGTTCGGTGACATCGCGCAGCACCAGCACCGGCTTGCCGAGCGCAGGCGCCTCCTCTTGCACGCCGCCGCTGTCGGTCACCACGACCCAGGCGCGTCGCATGGCCCCGATCATCTCGCTGTAAGAAATCGGCTCGGCCAGCACGATGCGTTCGTGGCCGGCCAACATCTCGTAAGCAACCGCGTGCGCCGCCGGATTGGGATGTACCGGAAAGAACACCGCGGTGTCGGGGGTGAGATTCACAAACGTGCGAATTGCGGTCAGCGCTTCGCGCAACGGCTCGCCGAAGCTTTCCCGGCGGTGCGCGGTGAGAAGAATGGTGCGAGGTTCGGCCGGGAAATTGGCCGGCGCCACCGGGCGCTGCGCGTCAAATTCCATGAGTGCGTCGATCACGGTATTGCCGCACACCAAAATACGATCACCGGGAATATTCTCGGCGCGCAGATTCGCGGCGGCGGTTTCGGTCGGCGCACAATGGAGGGCTGTGGAGACCGCGATGGCGCGCCGGTGAAACTCCTCCGGAAATGGCGCCGAAAAATCGCCGGTGCGCAGGCCTGCTTCGACGTGGACGAATGGAATATGCCGGTAGAAGGCGACTAGCGCCGCGGCAAAGACCGATGTGGTGTCACCCTGCGCGATCGCCAGCATCGGGCGTACACTCGCGAAGGCGGAATCGAGCTTGTCGACGATCGCGCCGAGCGCCGGCGCGACCTGCGCCCTGGTGTCAAAAGGAATCGTGTGATCGGGTTGAAGGTCAAAGTCCGCGAGCGCGCGCGCCAACAGTTCGTCCTGTTGTCCGGTCGCGACGATCACCGGCCGCGCCCAGCCGGAGTCGCGCAAGCGACGGATGACGGGCGCCATCTTGATGACTTCCGGCCGCGTGCCGACAATGCAGGCACAGCGAACAGGTTGCGAATTGTGGATACCGAGTTCCCCCTGCCCCACAAAGGGGTAAAGGAGGTCCGCGGCGCCGGCAATTCGTGGAACTACGACAGCGCCGGAATACCGCTCAGCGCTCGCGGAAGGTCCGTGCGATCTGTTCGCGCAGCGGCTTGAGCAGATATTGCAACGGCGTGCGCGCGTAGGTCTGGAGGAAGACCTCGGCCGGCATGCCCGGCACCAGCTTGATGTCGCCGAGCCGGCTCACTTGGTCCGCGGGCAGCGACACGCGCGCGAGGTAATACGGCTGGCTTTCCTGCGTGGCCGGCCCCGGATCACGCGTCAGGTCGGCGGACACCAGCGTCAACGTGCCGTTGAGGTCGGGAATGGTTCGCTGGTCGCCTGCCAGGATGCGCACGATGCCCTTGGCGCCGACCGAGACCTGGTCGATGTCCTGCGGCGCGACCTTGGCCTCGACCACCAGCGCGTCGGCGCGCGGTACGATCTGCATGATGGTCTCACCGTTGGTGATGACGCCGCCGACGGTGTGCACCGACAGCTGATTGACGAAACCGGCCTGCGGCGCGCGGATATCGACGCGCTTGAGCTGGTCCTTCGCCGCGATCACGCGCTCCTTGAGCTCGGCGATCTTGCCTTCGGTCTCGCGCAGGTCCTTGAGCACGTCGCTGCGGAAGTCCTGATCGAGCTGCAGAATCTGCAATTCCGTTTCGCTGATCTTGCCACGCGCCCGCGCGATCTCGGCGACGTATTGGCCCTGCTCGCCCTCGAGACGGGCCTTGTCACGCTGCAGCGTGTTGAGGCGCGAGATCGACACCAGGTTCTTGTCGAACAGCTGGTTCACACCAGTCAGTTCCTGGGTAATGTAGCCGACCTCCTGTGCCTTGCTGTTCTGCTGCGCGGTCAGCCCGCGGATTTCTTCGTTGCTTTGCACGACGCGCTCGCGGAATTGCGCACGCTGGCCGTTGCGTGCGGTGCGGCGCGCTTCGAACAGTTTCTGCTCGCCGGCAATCGCGGTGGCGACGGATTTCTCGCCGCTGCGCGAAGTAAGCTCGTCCGGAAACACGAGGGCATCGGCGCCGTCGCGTTCGGCCAGCAGGCGCGTCTGCCGCGCCATCGCCTCGTCGAGCTGCGACTGGACGATGCCCAAGGTCGAACGCGTCATCGTATCGTCGAGACGAATGAGGACCTGCCCGGCTTCGACCATATCGCCGTCATGGACCAGAATCTCGCCGACCACGCCGCCGGTCGGATGCTGCACTTTCTTGACGTTCGACTCGACGACCACGGTGCCGCGCGCGATCACCGCGCCCGCCAGTTGGCTGGTGGCAGCCCAGCCGCCGAAGCCGCCGACCAGCAGCACGATGAGGGCGATACCGACACGGTTGAGATTGCGGATCGCAAGCAACGGATCGTTGGCGTCGAGCACAGCCGGGCGTAGGGCGCGCAAGCGCTGTCGGAACGCTTCGATGTCGAATTTCACCGATCGCCTCCCGCACTCATGTCACGACCTTCAGCGAGTTGCCTGTGGCCGGTTGTACCGGACGCGCCAATATCTTCTGCAGGACCTCGTCGCGCGGGCCAAAGGCCTGCTGCGCCCCAGCGGACAGGAAGAGGACCTTGTCGCAGTTGGCCAGCGCCGAAGGCCGGTGCGCAACGATGATGACGATCGCGTTGCGCGCCTTGAGTTCGCGCACCGTCTTCTGCAACGCCAATTCGCCTTCGTTATCAAGCGTGCCGTTGGGCTCGTCGAACACGACCAGAAACGGATCGCCGTAAACGGCGCGCGCGATAGAGACGCGCTCGCGCTGCCCGGCCGACAACACTTGCCCACCCTCGCCGATGCGGGTGTCGTAACCGTTCGGCAGGCGCAGGACCATGTCGTGGATGCCGGCCGTGCGGGCCGCGCGCAGCACCGCCTCGCTGTCCGGCGCGGCATGCATGCGCGCGATGTTTTCGGCGATCGAGCCCTCAAACAGCTCGGCGCTCTGCGACGCAAAGCCGATATGGCGCCCGATATATTCCGAGCTGAACTGGTCGAACGGCGCGCCGTCGAGGCGGACTTCGCCGCGGGCCGGCTTCCAGACACCGATCAAAGTGCGGATCAGCGAGGTCTTGCCGGCGCCATTCGGCCCGACAACGCCGAGCACGTCCCCTCCAGAGAGCTTGAAGTGAACATCGCGGACGATGACCGCCTGCGAAGCAGGCGCCGCGACCGCCACCTTATCGACCTCGAGGGTGCTGACCGGCGGCGGCAGCACGGTCGCGACACTGGCCGCTGGCATCCGCCCTAATATCGTCGACAGGCGGGTGATGCTTTGCCGCGCCGAAATGAAGCCGCGCCAGTTGGCGATCGCGATCTCGACCGGCGCGAGCGCCCGGCCCATCATGATCGAGGCTGCGATCATCGAGCCGGCTGTCAGTTCCTGGTGGATCACCAGGTAGGCACCGAGGCCGAGAATGGCCGACTGCGAGATCATCCGCACCACTTTCGAGACGCTGCCGAAATTGCTGACGATGTCGCTGGCGTGGCCCTGCGTGCGGATGTAGCGCTCGTTGATCCTGGTCCAACGCTTGGCGAGCGCCGGGCCCATGCCCATCGCCTTGACGCTCTCGCTGTTGCGGCGGTCGGCCTCGATCATGGCGGCGCGCAAGGCACCATCGTTGCCGGCGGCGCGCGCAGGCACGCGGCTTGCGCGCTCGTTGAGCATGGTGATCGCGACCAGCAGCAAGCCGCCGACCAGCGCGACCACGCCGAGCCATGGATGGATCAGGAAGCAGAGCACGAGAAAAATCGGCATCCACGGCATGTCGACGATCGCGACCGGTCCGGGGCCGGTGAGGAAAGCGCGGATTTGGTCAAGGTCGCGCACCGGCACCTGCGCTTCCGCCTTGTTGTGGCTGTAGATCGCAAGGTGGAGCATGGCGCCGTGGACACTCTCCTCGAGCTTGCGGTCGAGCATCCGGGCCGAGCGCACGACAATGCGCGACCGCACAACGTCGAGCGCGGCCTGGAACACGTAAGCGACGAGCAGAAAAAACGAGAGCGCGACCAGCGTCGGGACGCTGCGCGAGGTCAGCACGCGGTCGTAGACCTGCAGCATATAAAGCGGGCCGGCGAGCATAAGCATGTTCACCACGGAGGAGAACAAAGCCACGCTCCAGAATGCGCGGCGGCAGTCGCGCAGGGCCTCGGCAATATCCGGATGAACCGCGGACGCGGGAGATGCCGGTTTGTTCAAGAGTCTTCCCCTGTACCCGTTTCAACTCTAGCGCGTTGTATTAACGCCGGCAAAACGCCAACTCGCGCAGAGTGTCTACCACCATCTGCTGAAACGATGACCGATTTTTAATTAGGAATTGTTTATCCGGGTGGTGCCGGGACCCTGGGCCGATTCAAAAGGTTAGCAGAAGCTAAAACGCGGGTTCCGGCGGCGGAACGCCAGTCGAAACCGCCTTATTCCGCTGCCTGTTGTGACGGCGGACGCATCGATTCAAGCCCGTCCGCGGCCGTTGCCGAGATGGTCGTGCGCACCATCAGCCGCGCCTCGTGCGCCGGCCAGGGGCGGCCGCGGTGCATGGTGGCGCGGTTGTCCCACATGACGACATCGCCGCTCTTCCAGTTGTGGACGTAGCTGGTGCCCGGAGCGGTCGCGGCATCCATCAACTCGCCGATCAGCTTGGCGCCGGCGGCCGGCTCCATGCCCTCGACCGCATAGGCATGCGAGGCGAGGTAGATCGCGCCGCGGCCATTGACCGGGTTCTTCCACACCATCCGCCAGCACACCGGCGGCAGCGCCGCGCGCTCCTCCGGCGTCGCAAGCCCCTCCGCGATCTGGCCGCGCGAATGCGCATAGTCGTGCCAGGCGAACGAGTTCTCGAGCTTGGCGCGCAGCGCCGGATCGAGCTTTTCGAAGGCGAGCCGCGTCGACACGAATTCGGTTTCGCCGCCGCGTGCCGGGATGGTGCGCGCCGACAAAATCGAGGTGAGCGCCGGCGTATGCTTGAACGACGAATCCGTGTGCCACAGCTGGTTCGCCCTGTTGCGCAATGCGTAGCGGTGATCGGGCGGCACGACCTTGCCGTCGGGGCCGATGGTCGAGAGGATGACGAAATGGCCGCCGGTGCCGAGCGAGCCGACTTTGGTCACCTCCGGCGGGCCGAAGCGGCGCGAGAAGGCAAGTTGGCCTTCGTCGGTAACCTCCTGATTGCGGAAGACGAGAACCGAGTGCTGCTCGAACGCCGCGCGCGCCGCGGCGTAAGCGGCATCGTCATTGGTGACGTCAGCGAGCGTCACGCCGCGCAACTCGGCGGCAAAGCCTGGACCGACCGGGATGATGTCCATGGCGTTTCTCCCTGATTTTATTTGTTGCCGCGATTGTCCTCCAAAACCGGCGCGCGGGCAACGTGTGAGGAGGCGCGTTACTTCGCGAACAGGTCCTTGGCGAGGCTTACGCCCCAGCGAGGTCCACTGGCAAGGATGTGGACGTGGAATTCCGGTAGCAGGTGGCTGACCGCCGAACGGTTGGAGGCCTCCGCCATGCCAACAACGCTTAAGCTAGCGCCCCGCGGCGTAGCCCTGCATGCCGCGCGGATTGGCGGCGGCGCGGCGGCGCCTGCCGACACGAGACGCGGCGGTCAGCCGCCCTTCCGACCAGTCCGGGCCGACCTCGACCTCATGGCCGCGGCGGCGCAATTCCTTGATGGTCGCCTCGCCGAGGCGTCCCTCGACCACCAGCACGCCGGGCCGCGCCTCGCGCGGCCAGAACGACGTCGCGAAATGCTCCGAGTGCCAGGCCGGAGCGTCGATCGACTCCTGCAAATTCATGCCGGCGTGCACGTGACGCAGGAAGAACTGCGCGGTCCACTGATCCTGCTGGTCGCCGCCGGGCGAACCCCAGGCGAGATAGGGCTCGCCATCGCGCAGCGCCATCGACGGCGTCAGCGTGGTGCGCGGTCGCTTACCGGGCGCCAGCGCCGCCGGGTGCTCGGGATCGAGCCAGAACTGCTGTGCGCGGGTGCCGAGGCAGAAGCCGAGCTCGGGAATGACCGGTGAGGACTGCAGCCATCCGCCCGACGGCGTCGACGACACCATGTTGCCGGCTTCGTCGATGATGTCGAAATGCACGGTGTCGCCGCGCATGGCGCCGGCGGCATCGAGCGTGGCGTCCTCGATCACGACCGGGTCGCGCCCGATCTTGCCCACCGTCGGCTCGCCCGCGCCGGCGGCGAGCGTGCGCGCGCCGGCCGGCACGCGAACCGGCAACTGCTTGCCGAAGCCCTTGATCGTGCCGGGCCGCTGCTCGAGCGAGGCCTTATCGCCGACGAGCTTCTTGCGGTCGGCGTTGTAGGCGCCCGACAGCAGGGTCGACAGCGGCACCTCGACGAAATCCGGATCGCCGTAGAACTTATCGCGGTCGGCAAAGGCAAGCTTCGAGCACTCGACCAGCGTGTGGATGAAGTCGGGGCTGACCGGATCGACGCTGTCGAGGCCGAACCGCTTCATCAGCGCCAACTGCTGCAGCATCACCGGGCCCTGACTCCAGGGGCCGCACTTGCAGACAGTGTAAGCGCCGTAGTCGAGCGTCGCCGGCGCATCGATGCTGGCCTGCCAGCGCGCCATGTCCTCGCCGGTCAACACGCCGCGGTGACGCTCGCCGCTGGTGTCCATGACGTCCTGCGTGCGGCAAAACTTGTCGATCGCTTCGGCGACGAAGCCCTGCGACCAGGTGGCGCGGGCGCGCTCGATCTGCTTGATGCGATCGCCGCCCGCGCTTTCCGCCTCGCGCAGCACGCGAGAATAGGTGTCGGCGAGCGTGATGTTGGTGAACAGCGTGCCCGGCGCCGGCACCTTGCCGCCCGGCAGATAGACCGCCGCCGACGTCGGCCAGTGCTGGCGAAACATGCTCTCGACCGTCTGGATGGTGGCGGTCGCACGCTCGACCAGCGGATAGCCGTTGCGCGCGTAGGAGATCGCGGGTGTGAGCACGTCAGCGAGCCGCATCGTGCCGTAGTCGCGCAGCAGCAGCATCCAGGTGTCGAACATGCCGGGCACGCAAGCCGCGAGCAGCCCGGTGCCAGGCACCATGTCGAGGCCAAGGCCGCGGTAATGCGCGATGGTCGCAGCCGCAGGCGCCGGCCCCTGCCCGCAGATGACTTCGACCTTGCCCTTGCGCGTGTCGTAGACGATCACCGGCACGTCGCCGCCTGGTCCGTTCAAATGCGGCTCGACGACCTGCAGCATGAAGGCGGTCGCAACCGCGGCGTCGAAGGCGTTGCCGCCCTTCTCCAGCGCCGCCATGCCGACCGCGGTGGCGAGCCAGTGCGTCGAGGTGACGACGCCGAAGGTGCCTTCGATCTCGGGCCGCGTGGTGAACGGATTGGGGTTGATCTTGGAGACGGCGGCCCGCATCGCGCAATTCCTATCGCAGGTGACAGGCGACCATTTGGCCCGGTTTTACCTCGCGCA
>Ga0265325_10002995_pt1 | contig 11209 bp, 10 predicted proteins | sample 41420metaG_FD_202090 | JGI IMG/M metagenome (GOLD analysis project Ga0265325, IMG submission 202090) | Rhizosphere microbial communities from Carex aquatilis grown in University of Washington, Seatle, WA, United States - 4-14-20 metaG | ecosystem: Host-associated > Plants > Roots > Rhizosphere...
CCTCGGCCAAGAAGAGGCCGAGGAGGGCGCAGCTCAGCACAAAGAGCACGGCGAAGGGGGGCCTTGACAACCAAGCGTCGATCCCGGCCCAAGGGCCCACGTTGCGGCTCTTCTCCGCCAATTCGATGCGGCGCCAAACCTCCCGGGCGAGGTTGGGTTGGGGTTCGTCCGGCTCCTTCCAGCTATCGAGCAGGGGATCTAGGGGATCGGGTGGGATGGACATGGTTCCGAGGGTGATTCTACGGCATTTCGCATAACACCATCCGAGTACAAAGTCCTCCAAAAATTCGTATCGAGCCCTAGGGCCGCAGGGTCTTCTGCTGAGTAGGAGCTAAGTGGTTGGCTGATAGATTTTGCACTTTGTGCTGGACACTTTTGGCATCCCCGGGTTGAAGTACCTTGGGATGAACTCAATACCAAGCGCGATAAAGCTGCATGAGGTGAGTGTACGGGCCGCGAGGCCCGAGGAGATGGAGCGGGTGGGCCGGGAGCTTGAGGCCCGGCATTACCTAGGGGAAGCGGTGAAGGTGGGCCATGGGCTTGTGCAGATAGCGGAGACGAAGGAGCGCTGGGTGGCGCTGCTGGTGTGGGGGGCGTCGGCGAAGAGGCTGAAGGGGCGGGAGGCGTGGATAGGCTGGGATGCGAGGACGAGGGCGTCGCGCCTTAAGCTTGTGGTGAACCAGCACCGCTTCGCGGTGCTGGTGGACGGGGTCGCCAATCTGGCGAGCCGGGTGCTTAGCCTGAGTGCAAAGAGTCTTGCCGAGCAGTGGGAGGAGCGGCACGGCTACCGGCCGCTGCTTGCGGAGACCTTCGTGGACGTGGAGCGCTTCGCCGGGACGTGCTACCGGGCGGCGGGCTGGCAGGAGCTTGGGTTGACCGAGGGCAACCGGCGCAGCGCGGACTACTATGTGCCCAATGAGCGGCCGAAGCAGCTGTGGGTGAAGGCGCTGGTGGGCGATGCGAGGGCTCGGCTGTGCGCGGGCGAAGTTGAGCCCGCGCAGGCGCGCGGGGTGAATGCGGCGCCGGTTGGCGTGATGCCACTGAGGCAGCCCGAGCTTGAATCGCTCCACGAGGCGCTGCGGGCGGTGCCCGACCCGCGCAGCCGCAACCGGCGGCACCGCTCGAGCACGGTGCTGACGATCGTGTGCCTGGGGCTGCTCATGGGGCAGAAGCGGGTGATGGACTTCGTGCGGCTGGCCACCCAGCTCAACCCCCGGCAACGGGAGCTGCTCTGGTATTACAAGGCTGCCGGCAAAAAGGTGGGGATAGCCCCCGGCAAGGACGTCTTTTATGTGCTCCTGCGCTCGATCGACCCGAACGAGCTGGCCGGGGTGCTCAACCGCTGGCTTCTGGCGCAGCGCGGGGAGCTGCCGGACAACCTGGCGCTGGACGGCAAGGTGGTCGGGGAGCGCCTGGCGCAGATCGTGAGTCTGGTGGACTCGGAAAGCGGGGCCACGGTGGCCCAGGCGCTCATGAGCGATGCGACGGGCGGCGAGAGCGTTGCCGGCCGGCGTCTTATCAGCGCCCATGCGCTCGACGGCAGCGTCGTCAGCGCGGACGCCGGTCATGCCAACCATGAGACCCCGCGCACGATCGTGGAGGCCGGAGCCGATTATGTGCTCCAGATAAAGGGCAACACCCCGGTCACAAAAAAGTCCCTGCAAACGCTCGTAGAGCGGCGCCCCCCTTTTTTGCCCTCACAAGCATAGGACACGGGCGGATAGAGACTCGGGAAGTGACGGTGGCGCCTTGCACACCCGACCAGGTCGGCTTCTTCCATGCCGCCCAGGCGATCGCGATCACATGCACCTGTATCCACAAACGTGACGGGCGCCCCACAAGCGACACCCACTATTACCTCACCAGCCTGACGCCCGCCGAGGCAGATCCGCCCAGGCTTGCTCGCTTGATCCGCAGCCACTGGATGATCGAAAACGGCAACCACTACCGACGCGACGCCACCTGGGACGAGGATGGGTGCCGCGCCCGAAAAGGAAATACCACTGCAAACCTCGCGCTCCTGCGCGGCGCCTTGCTCGGCGCCCTCCTGCGCGACGGATCCATCAACCTGCGCGCCACCTTCCAGGCCCACTCCGCACGCCCCAACGTCGCTCTCCGCCTCCTGCTATCCCGTGACTTTACCGCCTAAGAACCGTCCAAACCAGAAAGCCCTACCTAGGGCCGGCGCCGCAGCGGTTTGACTCCTGGGCTCCATTCGGCGATCAAGCAGCTTCGGGAGCCACCGCTTCCGCCCTGTGAACGCAAATTATTTTCTGAAGACGTGTTACGGAGCGGCGCCGATTTCCGGGGCGCAAGAGCCATGACAGTCGGACGCCTGCTCTGCCTTGCCGCTCTAGCAATGTTCGTGAGCATTCTCGCCGGGCGCTTCGCGCGGCGAATCTGGCTTGCGTCGACGGTCACGGGGACCGCCGCCGCGCTCTTGGCTGCGGTTTGGGTGTCGGCGGGCGGCGCCGAGCTGGATTGGACGAGCGCCTATCGGGTGGGCGGCGAGCCGCTGCACATGCGCTTGGACGGCATCAGCGCCCTGTTCATGGCCCTGTTGAGCCTCGTTGGCGGGGCGGGCGCGGTGTATTCGAGCGAATATTGGAATGACGAGGCGCATCCGCGTTCGGCCCGGGTCGGCCGCGTATGGTGGAGCGGAATGATCGCGAGCCTGGGCGTGGTGCTGCTGGCGTCGAACGGGCTGCACTTCCTCATTGCCTGGGAGCTTTTCACGGTCAGCTCGTATTTTCTGATCACGCTCGACCGCCACACGAGCGAGACACGCAGGGCGGGCTGGCTTTTTCTCGCGGCCTCTCATGCGGCCACGTTGTGTCTCTTTGCATTCTTTGCGACGATGGCGGCCCGCACGGGCAGCTGGGAGCTCGGCCCGATGCGCGAGCGCTCAGACCTGGCGCCCCTGTTCTGGCTCGCCCTCGTGGGTTTTGGCGTGAAGGCGGGCATGTTCCCCCTGCATATCTGGCTGCCCTCGGCGCATGCAAATGCTCCGAGTCATGTTTCGGCTTTCCTGTCCGGCGTCTCTCTCAAGGCGGGCATCTACGGGCTCGTTCGATTCAGCGGATGGCTGCCCGTGCCGGCCGGCGCAGGCTGGGTTGTGGCCACTCTCGGTGTCGCGAGCGCCGTGCTCGGGGTTGCGTTCGCCCTTGGGCAACACGACCTCAAGCGGCTGCTGGCCTACCACAGCGTCGAGAACATCGGCATCATTCTGATTGGCCTGGGGTTTGCTCTGGTGGCGAAGGCGCAAGGCAATGCGGCATGGGGCCTATTGGCATTGGCTGGAGGGCTCCTGCACGTTTGGAACCACGGACTGTTCAAGTCGCTGCTCTTCCTTGGCGCCGGTTCGGTCGTGCATGCGACAGGTACACGTGAGATGAGCCTTCTGGGGGGCCTTTGGCGTGCGATGCCATGGACTGCCGGGTTGTTCACGCTCGGCGCGATTGCCATTTCGGGCCTGCCGCCGCTCAACGGCTTCATCAGCGAATGGCTTGTGTTTCTGGGGCTCTTTGACGCCGTGAACTCCCCGGGAAGCGTCGCGCTTGCCTCGGTTCCGGCGCTGGTCTTTCTGGGAATGACGGGTGCGCTGGCGCTGGCCTGTTTCACAAAGGTCTGCGGCGTGGTGTTTCTGGGCCAGCCGCGCTCGGCGGCAGCGGAGCATGCGCACGAATGCGGGCGGCGCATGCTCGGCCCCATGCTTGTGCTTGCGGGGGCCTGTCTGGCAATCGGCTTGGCGCCGACCGTCTTCTTTCTCGCGGTGGCGCGTGCAGCTACAGAATGGAACCCGTCGTGGAGCGGTCTGGAAGGGCCGACGTCGCTTGGGACGCTCGGTTTCGCCAATGTCCTTCTCCTGCTGGTCGCCGCATTTGCGGCGTTGCTCCTCTGGCGGAGGATGAGCCGGACGGGCATGAGGCGCGCCCCGACATGGGACTGCGGCTATGCCCTGCCAACGGCGAGGATGCAGTACACCGCGGGCTCGTTTGCCAGCATCATTAACGAGTGGTTTGCTTGGATCCTCCGCCCATGGCGGGAGGAGCACAGGCCGGAGGGGACGTTTCCTGCGGGCGCAAGCTGGGTGGAGCACACGCCGGAGACCGTGCTTGAACACTTGGTTGAACCCGCCGGGGAGATTGTCTTGAAGATCTCGACCCTCGCGCGACGCCTGCAGCACGGGCGCCTTCAGACGTATCTGCTGTACATAGTGATAGGCCTGGTGGCGCTGGCCGCCTTGGTACTTTGGGGCGGCAGCCGATAGGTTTTCGGCGCACACTCCGAGTCTGTTGAAAAGTTTATCGCCTTAGCCGGCGCCGCTGCGGCAATATTGCCCTCTTAACCATGTATCTGAACCTGATCCAAATCGCCGAGTCGTTCGGAGTCTCGGAGAAAGTCGTCGAGGACTGGATCCGGCGGGAAGGCCTCCCGCATACCCCCGACGGCGGCCGGCTCCTGTTTGACAGGGCGCAGGTTGCGAATTGGGCTGCGGTGCGCGGGCTTGCGGCAAGGGCCGGCTTCCTCGCGCCGGTGACGCCCGCCTTCGCCACGGGTTTTGCGCTTGAGCCGCTGCTGCGCACCGGCGGAATCTGGCGCGACGTGGCCGCGGCGCAGGTGCTGGATGTCTTTGCCCGAATCGTCTCGGCGTTGCCCGGGGCCACCCCATCGCTGCGCCAGTTCCTCAGCCAGCGGCTGCGCGCAAAGGGCGGCGTCAACATCGCCCCGGTGGGCGGCGGCTTCGCGCTGCCGCACCCGAGCGCGCGGATAGCCCTGGGCCGCGATTCCGGCACGGTAGCGCTTATTCTTCTTCGGGATGCCCTTGAACTGACCGAGCCGCAGGCCGACGCGGAGCCGGTCACCCGTCTCTTCTTCTTCATAGCGCCGACGCCGCGCGCTCATCTCGACATACTCGGGAGGCTGAGCCGCAGCCTTGCTCGCGGCTCCCTGCGCGCGGAGGTGGTTCGCGGCGCTGCTGATGAGGACATCTTCAAGGCTGCGGCCGAGGCCGACAAGGCGACGCCCAGCGCCGCAGGCGGAGAAGCCGCGTCGTGACGGTCGGCAGGTGTCTAGTGTTGGCGGCGCTTGGCCTGCTCATTGGCGCCGCGCCCGGTCGCCGCAATTCGCGGCTATGGGTCAAGCTGACAGTGGGCGGCATGGCCGCGGCGCTGGCGGCTGCGTTGCTCGTCCGTACGGGCCGTTTCCCGTTCGCGCGAGCCGGATGGAGCGGCTTCCTGACACGGTCTTGGAGCGCGCGATGGTGCCTGCGGGCGATGCGGTGATGCGCTTGTCCAGCGCAACGCGCAAGCTGCAGCACCAGGGGCTTCAATTCAATATCGTGTATTTGCTGTGCGGCCTCACAGTTGAGGCGATTTTGGCGTGGATAGGAGCTGGGCAATGACATTCATCCTCGACACCATTCTTCGTTTGGCCGTGTGGCTCCTTGTGGCCCCACTGCTGCCTGGCATCATCAACAAGGTGAAGGCCTGGACGGCGGGGCGCAGAGGGCCGCCGGTGCTGCAGCTCTACTACGATCTGGCGCGCCTGTGGCAAAAGGGCGTGGTCATGAGCAAACTCGCATCGCCCGGTTTCATCGTGGGGCCCGCCGTGGCATGGGTGGCGCTGGTGGGCGCCGCCCTTCTGATGCCTTTGGGATGGGCCGGGGGGGCGCTCAGCTTCAGGGGCGACGTGTTGTTGCTGGTTTACCTGCTCGCCTTGGCCCGTTTCTGCACCGCGTGGGCGGCCCTTGAGACCGGTTCCGCGTTCGAGGGCATGGGCGCCGCCCGCGAGGTGAGCTATGCGGTGCTCTCGGAGGTGGCTCTGATCACGGCTGTTCTGTCCCTCAGTGTCCAGACGGGCAACGTGACGCTGACCGACATGCTGAGCCTGTCGGTCGGCTCAGGGGCGGTGCTCCTTGCAGCCGGCCTCTTTGCGGTTCTTCTCGCCGAGAACTGCCGCGTTCCATTCGACGATCCGAACACGCACCTGGAGCTCACCATGGTCCACGAGGCCATGATCCTTGACCACAGCGGTCCTCCGCTGGCGGTGATCCTGCACGGGGCCTCGCTGAAGCTCATGCTCTTCGCCGTGCTGCTGAGCCAGGTGGTGGTGCCCCTGGGACGGCTGACGCCGCTCGCGGCGACGGCTGCCCTGGTCGGCACGACCCTCGGCGTCACGGTGGCCATCGGGCTCGTCGAGTCCCTGACGGCGCGCTTTGCGTTCCGGCGGGTGCCGCTGCTCCTGACCGCCTCGTTTCTGCTGTGCCTGTTTGCCCTGTTGCTCGCGAGGAAAGGCGGTGTTGGATGAACTCCTCGCTGAACCTCCTGATCGGCCTGGCCATGGGGCTGAATCTTCTGGCGCTTGGAGGCAGCCGCGTGCCGCAGGTTATACGCGCGGTGGCGGTGCAGGGGATTGTGCTGGGCGTGTTGCCGCTGCTGCTGGAGCACGACTTTGCCTGGATGGTCGCGCTGGTTTCGGTGGTCACGGTCTTGGTGAAGGGTTTCCTGATCCCTGGCCTCCTGCACCGCGCGATGCGCGCCGCCAAGATTGAGCGAGAGATAGACCCTTTCATCGGCTTCGTGCCGTCTCTTCTCCTGGGCGCGGGCGGGACGATCGCTGCGGTCGCCGCGGCGCGGATGCTGCCGCTGCTTCCCGAGCACGCGGGCACGCTCCTGGTGCCAGGCGCCCTGGCGTCGATCTTCACGGGTTTCATCCTCCTCATCGGCCGAGCAAAGGCGATCTCTCAGGTCTGCGGCTACCTGATCCTTGAGAACGGCATCTACCTTTTTGGCCTGCTGCTCATCCACTCGACGCCGCTGCTGGTCGAGTCGGGGATCCTTCTGGACCTCACGGTGGGCGTCTTTGTCATCGGCATCATCGTCGACCGGATCCAGAGAGCATTCGACTCGCTCGACACCCGAAAGCTAACCGTACTCCGCGAATGAGGGAACTCCTTCTCATACTTGTCCCGCTCGCCGGTGCTGCGCTGGCGGTCGTCTGGCCGAGCGAGCGCACGCGCCCCTGGCTCATGCCGGCCGTCGGCGCCGTGCACACCGTGCTGGCCCTGTGGCTGCTGGTCGACCCCCCTCAGGTGAGCCCCGGAGTGTGGTTCGGCTTCGATCCGATCGCCCGCGCGGTGCTTCCCGCCGTCTCGATCCTCTTTCTCGCGTGCGCCGCGTACGGTGTTTCCTATCTCCGGATCAGGACCGAGCGCCCCAACCGGGTCTTCGTCGCCACGCTGCTGGCGATCCTCGGGCTTTTGAGCGCAGGGCACCAGGCCAGGCACCTTGGAATGCTGTGGATCACCACGGAGGCGGTGACGCTCACGGCGGTGCCGCTGCTCCACTTCAACAACACCTCGAGGGCCTTCGAGGCGACCTGGAAGTACCTGCTCGTCGGGGGCACGGGCATCGCTCTGTCGCTTCTGGGTTCCTTCTGCCTGGGATACGCGTCGGTGCGCGGCGGCGGCAACGGCGACCTCACTTTTGTCGCGCTCACGGCGCAGGGGCCCCTCCTGTCGCGCCCGTGGGTTCTGATCGCGTGGGTGTTCCTCCTCGTCGGCTACGGCACGAAGATGGGCCTTGCGCCCATGCACACGTGGAAGCCGGACGCCTATGGCGAGGCTCCGAGCATCGTGGGGGCGATGCTCGCGGGCGGCGTCACCACCGTGGCGTTCACCGCGCTGCTGAGAGTGCGCGCCGTCATCACCGCGGCAGGCGAGGGGCAGGCGGCCGACCGGACACTGCTTGCGATCGGGCTTTTCTCGATGCTCGTGGCGGTGCTTTTCCTCCTGGGCACGCGCGACTTCAAGCGGATGCTGGCGTATTCCAGCGTTGAGCACATGGGAATACTGGTCATCGGCGCGGCGCTCGGCCCGGCCGGCATGTGGGCGGCCTTCTTCCATGTTTGGAGCAACAGCCTGACGAAGGGCGCGCTCTTTCTGAGCGCGGGCAACATCCGGCGGGCCGCGGGAGCGCGAACGGTCGACGAGGTGCGGGGGATGTCATCGGTGACGCCGCAATCGGCCGCGATATTCGTTGCGGGGATGTTTGCCGTGACCGCATGCCCGCCCTTCGGCCCGTTCTTCAGCGAGCTGCGCATCGTGCGCGCGGCGATCGACACGGGCCATATCGCGGCCACGGCCATGTTCCTCGGCTGCCTGCTGTTCGCATTCTTCGGCCTGACGCGGCTCGTGTTCAGCGTTGTCGACGGCCGTCCGCGCGCGGTTCAGAAGGCTGAAGGCAGGCGGATCAAGGAGAAGGCCGGCGTGATCATTCCGCCCCTGGTGCTCATGGGGATTTCGTTGTGGCTAGGCCTGGCGACCCCCCAGGTCCTGCGCGGCGCCTGGACGGACGCCGTGGCGCAGCTCTTCCCGACGCCATGAGCCCGTCGCCCTCATTTGCGCTGCTGGCCAACGGCACCAGCATTCCGTGGGCGGAGGTGCCCGAGTGGACCGCCCCGGAACTGGTCCGAAGGACCGGGGCGGAGCTCGACCGCGGCGCCCGGCTCTGCGCGTGGTTCGGGGTACCCGAGGGCGACGCGACGCGACTGGTCGCCCTGATTGCCTTTGACGCCGACAATACGCTTGCCGTGGGTCGGAGCGCTCCGTTAGCCGGCCCCTATCCGTCCTTAACCGTGACCCACCCGCAGGCCCACATGTTTGAGCGCGAGGTCTGGGAGAAGCACGCTCTCAAGCCGGAGGGGCACCCGTGGCTCAAGCCCGTTCGAAAGGGAGCCGGCGATGCGCCGGCCGCCATCGATTTTTTCCGCGTGGGCGGCGGCGAGATTCACGAGGTCGCCGTCGGCCCGGTCCACGCCGGGATCATTGAACCTGGGCATTTCCGCTTCCAGTGCGCGGGCGAGGAGGTCCTGCACCTTGAGATCGCGCTCGGCTACCAGCACCGGGGCGTGGAGAACGCCCTGGCGGGGGGGCCCCATCGCGCGACGATGAGCCAGATCGAGGCCGTGTCCGGCGATACGACCATAGGCCACGCGACCGCATATGCCTGGGTAATGGAGGCTCTGGCGGGCGAGGAGGTGCCGCTCCGGGCCCAATGGCTGCGGGCCATCGCGCTTGAGCTGGAGCGTCTTGCCAACCACACGGGGGACCTCGGCGCGCTGGCGAACGATGTCGCGTTCCTCCCGACGGCGTCGGCGTGCGGGAGGATCCGCGGCGAATTCCTGAATCTCACCGCGCTGATCTGCGGCAACCGGTTCGGGCGCGGCCTGGTGAGGCCGGGCGGCTGCCGCTATGAACTCGAGCCTGAGCGCCTTGAAAAGCTGGTGAGCCAGCTGGGCGGCGCGCTGGCAGAGGCCGAACTTGCCTCGGGTTGGCTATGGGACGCCGCGTCGGTTCGATCGCGATTCGAGGATACGGGCACATTGCTTGCAAAGCAGGCGACGGACCTCGGAATGGTGGGCCCGGCGGCGCGGGCCTGCGGCATTGTGCGCGACGTGCGCTTTGACCACCCGGCAGGCTGGCACCGCCTTGCGCAGGCTCCTGTGGCGGTCTGGCCGGGCGGTGACGTGCTCGCACGCGCACGGGTGCGCTGGCTCGAGGTGCAGCGCTCGGGTCGGTTCCTGCGCGAGCAGCTTTCGGCCCAGGTCGAGGGCGAGATGCGGGCGGAACTCCCGATACCCGCGCGGGACACCCTTGCGGTCGCCATGGTTGAGGGATGGCGGGGAGAGGTATGCCACGTGGCGCTGACCGGCGCCGACGGCCGCTTCCGAAGCTACAAGATCGTAGACCCGTCGTTTCACAACTGGATCGGCGTGGCGCTGGCGCTGCGCGGCGAGGCGATCTCCAATTTCCCTGTCTGCAACAAGAGCTTCAACCTTTCATACTGCGGCTTCGATCTGTAGGCCGCACACCCCCGCACCGATGTTCGCCGTCGACACATTCACCCACCGCCTGAGGCGGGGCTGCGAGACCATGGCCTTTCCGAAGGGGCCGCCACCGGCCCTGCCGGACCGCCATGGCGGAGCGCTGCGCGTCGACGCCTCCAAATGCCCAGACGGGTGCCGCGAATGCCTGCCCGTGTGCCCGACCGAGGCCATTACGCAGCCGTCGGCGGGCGGCGTGGCGCTCGACCTGGGCCGCTGCCTCTTCTGTGCGGAGTGCGTCGAGGCCTGCCCGCACGGCGCGATAACCCAGACGGGCGACTACCGTTTGGCGGTGCGGCGGCGCGAGGACCTCGTGCTCGGCCGGCCGGGCGAGGAGGAGGTACGGCTCGCGGAGGTGCTCGATGAAAAGCTTCGGAAGCTCTTCGGCCGCTCGCTTCGGCTGCGGCAGGTGAGCGCCGGGGGCTGCGGCGCAGCGGAGGCGGACCTCAACGTGCTCGGCACCATCGGTTGGGACCTCGGGCGCTTCGGAATACAATTCGTGGCGTCGCCTCGGCATGCCGACGGCCTGGTCGTCACCGGTCCCGTCTCGAGGAACATGGAGCTGGCGCTGAGGAAGACTTGGGACGCCATGCCGGAGCCGAAGATCGTCATCGCCGTCGGAACGTGTGCGATTTCCGGAGGGCCATTCATAGGCAATCCAGAGGTGATGAACGGCGTGGAGTCGGTACTGCCCGTCGACCTCTACATACCCGGATGGCCGCCGCATCCGCTGACCATCCTCGATGGCCTGCTGAGGGTACTCGGCCGTCTGGACGAATCGCAGCGGCGGGGACCCGGGACTGGCTGATCACGTGCTGCGGTGCCGGGGGGAGGGCGCCCGCAGGCTGCGCACGTTACTCGCGCGATTCGTCCGCTCGTGACAATCCGAATGATGGGTGATTGAATCAAAACTTGGTTCAGGTCTGCCCCTTTCCCGCAATGAAGACACCCCGCAGCCTATCCCTCGCGCTCATTTTCACATCGGCATTGCTGGCATGGCCAGCCGCCACCGAGGCCTCGGAAGGCGACATGCCCCACTTCGTCCAGAAGGACGGCCGGCATGCATTCATCGTGGACGGCGCCCCATTCCTGATGCTTGGAGGCCAGAGCGGCAATTCGAGCGCGTGGCCGGCCGAGTTGCCAGGGGTGTGGTCCGCAGTCGATCGGATTCACGCCAACACGCTCGAGGTCCCCGTCTATTGGGAGCAGTTCGAGCCCGAGCAGGGCGAGTTCGACACGTCGATCATCGACACGATGATCGCGCAGGCGAGGGAGCACCACGTGCGCCTCGTCCTTCTGTGGTTTGGAACCTGGAAGAACGGCA
>Ga0265325_10002998_pt1 | contig 11207 bp, 10 predicted proteins | sample 41420metaG_FD_202090 | JGI IMG/M metagenome (GOLD analysis project Ga0265325, IMG submission 202090) | Rhizosphere microbial communities from Carex aquatilis grown in University of Washington, Seatle, WA, United States - 4-14-20 metaG | ecosystem: Host-associated > Plants > Roots > Rhizosphere...
CAACTCCGGACTCGGTACCCTGTTCGCTCCAGCTACCGAAACCGGCAAGGGCTGGCACGATACGGCCGCCAAACCCGAACTGTTCAAGGACGGCAAGCGCGTTGGCGAACTGGCCGTTGCCTTCACGCAGGAAGCCAACGAACTGGCCAAGGTCGCGGCCAGTGGCGATCAGGCAGCAGTCAAGGCGCAGTTCGGCAATCTCGGCAAGGCTTGCAAGGCTTGCCATGACGAGTTCAAGAACAAGGAATAAGTCGCTTGCGGCGGGCCGACCACGATCTGCTCGCATCAGAACCGGGATTCCGGCTCATTAACCGTTATATTGGACCCATCATGAAGAACCCTGCCCTGCTCTTCGCCGCAATTGCCACGTTGGCGGCTGCCTCCGCGTTCGCCCAGCAGACAGCGCCTGCCGCCGCTGCGGCACAGGCGCCACAACCCTGGACGTACAAGACCAAGCAACTCAATCGTGCCGACTTCGATGCTCTGATCGCCAATCCGGCCAAGGTCGTGGTGATCGATGTGCGCCGGCCGGATGAACTCACTTCGAAGGGAAGTTTTCCGGTTTATCTCAGCATCCAGATCAAGGATCTGGAGAAAAGTCTGGACTACATCCCCAGGGACCGCAGTATCGTCACCGTTTCCAACCGCGCCCATCGCGCCGGTGCTGCCGGCGATCTGCTGAGCGACAAAGGCTTCAAGGTTGCCGGTGCCATCGGCTCCCTCGACTACGAAGAGCAAGGCGGCTCGGTTGCGCGCATCACGCCGCCGCCGCCGCGCCCGGCACAGGCCAACGCGCAATGATCGGCGCGGCAAGGTAAGGCGGAGGATGCGCCAGACAAGCCGACTGATGCTGCGGCACGCTGCGGTCTGTCTGACTCTGGGCTACGCCGGTGCCGTCTTCGCCGGCACCGGCACCATCCAGGACTTGCAGCCTCAGCCGCAGCAGACGGTTGCGGCAAAGCTGGTCGCAGAGTTGATCGGCCACTATCACTACGGCGAAGTGGCCATCGACGATGCCCTGTCGGAGAAGATCTTCACCGGTTACATCGAGGCACTCGACCCGGAAAAGCTGTTCCTCACGCAAACCGATATCGATGGCTGGCAGCCAGTGCGCACCCGTCTCGACGATGCCGTTGTCGACGGCGACCTCGGGGCTCCCTTCGCAATCTTCAATGTCTACCTGCGGCGTGTCGAAGAGCGCTATCGCCATGCCCGAACGCTGCTGAAGACCCGTTTCGACTTCCAGCAGAACGAGACCTATCGCATCGTTCACGACGACAGAGCAAGATCCGCAACTGAACTCGACGAATGGTGGCGCAAGCGTGTCAAGGAAGACTGGCTGGAAGAGAAGCTCGCCGGCAGTTCGGCGCAGAAGATCGCCGACATCCTCGACCAGCGCTACGAGAAATCGCAGCAGCGCGCCACCAAGATCCGCAGCCAGGACGTCTTCCAGGTCTTCATGAATGCCTTCGCTGAGGCAGTAGACCCGCACACCGGCTACATGGGGGCAAGGGCCAGCGAGGACTTCAACATCGGCATGAGCCTCTCCATGGAGGGCATAGGCGCCTTGCTGGAGGAAAAGGACGGCTATGCCACGATCAAAGCCTTCGTTCCCGGCGGTCCGGCCACGCAGTCGAAACGCCTCGCCGTCGGCGACCGCATCGTCAGTGTGGCCCAGGGCAATACAGCCAAGGCTGTCGACGTCGTCGGCTGGCGGCTCGATGAAACCGTGGCACTGATCCGTGGCGTCGCCGGCTCCTCCGTCCGCCTGGAGATACTTCCGAGCGGCGCCGGGCTCGACGGCAAGCGGCATGTCGTGGCGCTGACCCGGCGCAAGATCACGCTTGATGACCAGGCCGCCAAGAAGTCCGTGCTGAAGATCGGCCCCGAAGGATCCGGCCACCGCATCGGCGTCATTTCCCTGCCCAGCTTCTACGAAGACTTCGAAGCCCGGCAGCGCGGCGAGCGCAACAGCCGCAGCGCCAGCGGCGATGTCGACCGCCTGCTCAAGGAACTCAAGGCCGAAAAGGTTGACGGCATCATCATCGACCTGAGAAACAACGGCGGCGGCTCGCTCAACGAAGCCATCGACCTGACCGGGCTGTTCATCGACACGGGCCCGGTGGTACAACAACGCGACGCCCGCGGCCGCATCAGCGTCGGCGTCGACAATCGGCCGGGTAGTTCCTGGCCTGGCCCACTCGGCGTGCTGATCAACCGCGGCTCCGCATCGGCATCGGAAATCTTCGCCGCCGCCATCCAGGACTACGGCCGCGGCGTCGTCATCGGTGAAGATAGCTTCGGCAAGGGTAGCGTTCAATCGCTGATGAGTCTCGACGACGCGGTGGGCGTCAAGGGCGGGCGCCTCGGCGAACTGCGTCTGACGGTAGCCCAGTTCTTTCGCATCAATGGCGAAACGACGCAGCTGCGCGGTGTCCAGCCCGATGTGCGTCTGCCGACACTGGCGGATACCGCCCACTTCGGCGAGGCGAGCTATGGCAACGCCCTGCCCTGGACGCACATTCGGCCAACGCTGTACAAACCGGTGGACAAGCTCGACGACCTGCTGCCGATGCTGAGACAGCACCACGAGGAGCGCACAGCCGCCAGCACCGACTACCAGACCCTTATCAGGGACGCTGCCGACGCGCAGGCTCTGCGCCAGCGCAAGGAAATCAGTCTCAACGAGGAACAGCGGCGCCAGGAGCGAGCCCTGCTCGAGTCCCGCCTCGGCAGGCCAGCGCACCCTGCCGCTGACGATGAAGAGTTGGGCACCGACAGCAAGAACGGCGACGATGTCCTGCTCAAGGAAGCCGCCGCAGTCGTCGCCGACGAAATCGAACTGCTCAAGACCCGTTCGCGGACCGCGGCTGCCCTGCGCTGACCTGCCGGCCAGCCGGACGCGTCACCGATTACTTTTCGGCCAGGCCCTTGGCGATGCGATCGATGCCGGCCTGCGCGCAAGCCGCATCCTTCTCTCCGCCGGGTGCTCCCGAAATGCCAATCGAGCCGACCAGATCCTTGCCGGCAAAAATGGGCAGCGCACCCTCCACGGTCGTGATCTTGTCCAGATTGAGAATGCCCGCCGAGCTGGGATTGGCGGTCACGCGCTTGCCGTACTCACCCGAAGGCGACTTCGAGGTCAGGCTGGTATAGGCCTTGCGCAGGCTGTTCTCGACAGTATGGGGATTGGCACCGTCATCATGAAACACCACTTTGGTACGGCCGAGCCGGTCGAGAACAGTCACAGTCACAGCATAACCATCCTTGTGACACTGTTCGATGGCGGCGTTGGCGGCATCGTGTGCCGCCGCAAACGATAGCGTGCGCACGTTGAGCACGGTTTGTGCCGCTGCCGGAATCGACGCGGCAGCGACGAACACTGCTGCAGCCATGAAAGTCATTCCTGTCTTCTGCATTTTCTGCCCTTTTGTGGTGACTGAAAAATCATTACTCCGCCGCAGGCGTTCACGGTCCGGCCGATTCGGATGGATGATGGCAACATGGGAAACGGCGCCGCGGTGGCGCCAAATGGATCGGTAGAGCTTTACAGCAATTGCCGGGCCATCACCGAGAGACGCTTCAGGCCGGCCACTCGGCGAGCCGAGCGACCGGAACTGTTGAAATTCCGGCGCCGCTCGCAGCAGAACTGTTGGATTTCGCGCTCGCTTTCCAGGTCAGATCCTGCCAGCAAAGACGACGCCTAGATGGCAGGCCGGCTAGCGGATCTGGTTGCGCGCATTGGTCCCTGTCTTGCCACAGCGATCAACATACCGTTCATGGCAGCGACCCGACCTGTGGCTGTGAATTTGCATATGCGCAATTCGTCGTTGGACCCGACTGGTTGCCCGGATATATTTCGCGCTCGTTTAGCCCAACCGAATACTCGGTAAGCGGCCTCTTCTGTCACTACCATTGACCTTCATGACTGAACGAACGATCACCGGGCCGACCGCGGCCAGCATGCTGTGGCGCGGCAGCGATGGCGCGCCGATCGCTTGCTTCGAGAAGATCAAGGTGCTCAACGAGAACTACGCCGAATTGCGGCAGATGGCCCAGGACGCACTCGAAGATGCACTGCTGATGGGTTGCAACGAAGAGCAGGTACGGCAGGCGCTGCACCGGCTGATCGAGGAACTGGACAACCCGTACGCCGGCAGGTAGTGCGCCGCGGCCGGTGCCGCCGGCCAACCGAATATCGATAGAAGGAATTCTTCGTTGCGGCGGCTGGCGGGGCTTATTACGCTGCGTCCCACGATCAGGTAATCGCCAAGTGGCACCCGCCCATGCCAACAACCACAGTTCCCGCAACTCCGCTGCTCCTGGCTCGCCGCCTCGCCTATGCCTATCCCGGCGGAACGCCGGTGTTCGCCGAGGTCGAACTGCACGTCGAACCGCGCGAGATCGTCTGCCTGATCGGTGCATCCGGCTGTGGCAAGTCGACGCTGTTGCGCGTGCTCGCCGGCTTGGCGGAGAGTGGTTCAGGTAGCGTCGAACTCGCCAGCGGCAAGGATCCCGAACAGTCACCGCAATCGAGTGTCGTCTTCCAATCGCCGGCTCTCTTGCCCTGGCTGACGGTCGCCCAGAACGTCGCCTTCGGCCTCGATTTCGCGGCACGCCGGAGGGAACCCAGGCCGGCGCGCGAAGCCCGGCTCGCCGCTGCGCTCAAGCAAGTGGGACTGGCCGACCACGCCGACAAGAAGCCGCGGGCGCTGTCTGGCGGCATGGCGCAACGGGTGGCGTTGGCGCGTGCCTTGGCGGGCGATCCCGAGATCATCTTCCTTGACGAACCCTTCTCGGCACTGGACGCCATCACGCGCGAGTCGATGCAGGACCTGCTACTGGCGCTCGCGCACGGCCAGCACAGCGCGGTGCTGCTGGTGACGCACGATATCGACGAGGCCCTGCGCATCGCCGACCGCGTGCTGCTGCTGGCCGGCTCGCCGGCCCATATCGTCGGCGAGTGGCGGCCCGAGGGACGCGCACCGCGACTGCACCGCTCCATGGCGCTGAACGAACTGCGCGAAGAAATCCTCGCTTCCCTGTCCACGCCAGACCGCGTCTGGTATCCAATCCTGTGAGACCTGCCATGACCAAAACACTCGACCTCCTTGCCGATCACCTTCCCTGCTCGCGCCGCGACTTTCTGCGCCTGTCCGCCCTGCTGACGGGCAGCGCCGCCCTGCCGACCCTGGCCGGCGCGGCAAATGCCGACGATCCGGTGCGCATCGGCTACTTGCCCATCACCGACGCCTCGCCGCTACTGGTCGCCCACGGCAAGCAGTTCTTCGAGCAGCAGGGCCTGGCGGTCGAGGCACCGAGGCTGTTCCGCTCCTGGGCGCAGATCGTCGAGGCCTTCATGGCCGGCCAGGTCAACGTGGTGCATCTGCTCTCGCCGATGACCGTCTGGTCGCGCTACGGCAGCCAGTTTCCGACCAAGGTAGTGGCCTGGAACCACATGTCCGGCTCGGCGCTGACCGTGGCGCCGAACATCAAGGACATCAAGGATCTCGGCGGCAAGAAGGTCGCCGTGCCCTTCTGGTACTCGATCCACAACGTGGTCCTCCAGCACCTGCTGCGCGAGAATGGCCTGACGGTGGTCACCAGGCCGGTCGAGCAATTGAAGCCGCACGAGGTCGGCCTGGCTATCGTCGCGCCGCCCGACATGGGGCCGGCCCTGGCCAATGGCGCCATCGCCGGCTTCATCGTTGCCGAGCCCTTCAACGCCGCTGCCGAGACCAACGGCATCGGCCGCATCCTGCGCTTCACCGGCGATGTCTGGCGCGAGCACGCCTGCTGCGTGGTCACCATGCACGAGCGCGACCTCAACGACCGCCCCGAGTGGTCGCAGAAGGTCGTCAATGCCCTCGTCAACGCCCAACTCTGGCTACGCGGCAACCGCAAGGAGGCGGCGCAACTGCTGTCCAAGGACGGCGCCGGCAAGTACACGCCGTTCCCGGCTGCCGTACTGGAGCGCGTACTGGTGCCCAGCCCCGAGCGCACGCAGCAGTACGTCAAGGATGGCGCCATACGCCACCCCGAGTGGAAGGACGAGCGCATCGAGTACCAACCGTATCCGTTCCCGTCCTATACCGAACAGCTGGTCAAGCTGCTCAAGGGCACGCAGGTCGAGGGCGACAACAAGTTCCTCGCCGCGCTCGATCCAGCCACCGTCGCCCGCGACCTGGTGGACGACCGCTTCGTCAGAAAGGCCATCGCCGCGGTCGGTGGGCTGAAGGCCTTCGGCATCGCCGACAGCTTTACCCGCAAGGAAACCATCGTTGTCTAAGTCGGCTTCGCACCGACACTGGGTGAGCCGGCTGAAGAGCCTCGCCTGGCCGCTACTCGGGCTGCTGCTAGCCCTCGCCTGCTGGTGGCTAGCCATCCGCACGCTGGGCCGCGGCTCGCTGATGGCGGCACGCTTCACGCCGGAGGCCGCCTGGAGGGCTCTCGTCGAAATGGCAGGCGGCTTCGACATCTGGCAGCACGCCTGGGCGAGCCTGCGGCGCGTCGTGCTCGGCCTCGGCTTCGCCCTGGCCGTCGGCGTGCCGCTCGGCCTGCTGGTCGGCAGCTGGAAACCATTCGATCGCCTGAGTTCGGTAGCCTTCCAGTTCCTGCGCATGATCTCGCCGCTGTCGTGGATGCCCATCGCCGTGATGGCGCTCGGCGTCGGCGAGGCGCCGGTGGTGTTCCTCGTCAGCTTCGCCGCCATCTGGCCCATCGTGCTCAACGTCGCCGCCGGCGTGCGCGCCATCGATCCGCTCTGGCTCGCCCTGGCCGAGAGCGTCGGCGCCAATCGGCGCGAGACTTTGTGGCACGTGACGGTGCCGGCGGTGGCCACCCATCTGCTCACCGGCATCCGCCTGGCCATCGGTCTCATCTGGGTCGTGCTGGTACCGGCCGAGATGCTTGGCGTCAACGCCGGCCTGGGCTACTACATCCTCGACACCCGCGACCGCATGGCCTATGGCGAGCTGATGGCCACCATCCTGTTCATCGGTGTGCTCGGCTTCCTGCTCGACTGGCTGGCGCGACGCGCGCACAGCGCCTGGCTGGGGGAGGACTGAGCAGGCATGTGCCAAGAACATGCGCATAGCGCCGCGGCGGATCACCGGTATCGACCGCGCGCTGCCCGGCCCACGGCGGCCGAGCCATTGGCGCGCCCCTTGCGCATCGCCATCGTCGGCAAGGGTGGTGCCGGCAAGACCACCGTCGCCGGCGCGCTGGCGCGCATCTTCGCGGCCCGCGGGCTGCGTGTGCTGGCTATCGATGCCGATCCCGATGCCAACCTGGCCTCGACGCTGCCACTGGACGATGGCCGGCCGCCGGTGCCATTGGCGCAGCAAGAGAATCTGCTGCACGGGCACGACCTGCCGGCCGGACTGTTCCTGCTCAACCCCGAGACGCACTCGCTATTGCCGCGCGGTACTGCCTACTGGGGCGGCGGCCAGGCGCTGATCGCGCTCGGCTGGAAGAAGGCCGGCGGCGAAGGCTGCTACTGCGCCGAACACGCGCTGCTGCGCCAACTGCTCAAGCAGGCGAGCAAGGCCACCGCCGACATCACGCTGATCGACAGCGAGGCGGGGCTGGAACACCTGAGCCGCGGCACCATCGCCGGTATCGACGTGGCGCTGGTCGTCGTCGAGCCGGGCCGCCGCAGCCTGGAGACCGCCAATGCTGTGCGCGCGCTGGCCGCCGGCCTCGATATCCGGCATGTCGCCGCAGTCGTCAGCGGCTGTCGTGACGAGGCGGAAATTCGCGAGGTATCCGCCTGGTTGGCCGACTGGCCGCCGCTGGCGATTTTCCCCTTCGACGAAGGAATCCGCCGCGCTGACTTGCTCGGCGTCGTGCCGGAACTCGGTGGCGCCTTCCTGCAGGCGGCCGAAGCCCTGGCCACCGCGCTACTTGCCTTGTCTTCCGACTAAACACCATGACGCCCGCCGAACTCAAGGAATACCGCAAGTCCTTTCCCACGAAGGCCGATGTCATGGCCAAGACGCCCGATCCCGCCGTGCGCGAAATGCTCGTGCACCTGGAGCGTCTCGGCATCGAGACTGTCTTCGACCGCTTCGATGCGCAGGGCACGCAATGCGGCTATGGCCTCGAAGGCACCTGCTGCCGCATGTGCAACATGGGGCCATGCACCATCAACGCCCGCAGCCCGCGCGGCGTCTGCGGCGCCGATGCCGACGTCGTCGTCGCCCGCAACATCCTGCGCTGGGTCGCCGCCGGCGTCGCCTCCCACGGCGCCCGCGGCCGCGAGGTGCTGCTGGCGCTGAAAGCGGCCGCCGAAGGCCGCGGCGGCCAGACGATCCGCGGCGCCGACAAGGCGCGGGCAATCGCCCGCGCCTTCGGCATCTTCGACGAGTCGAAGAGCGTCGAAACCCTGGCCGGCGAAATCGCGGCCATCCTGCTCGAAGACCTCGGCCGCACGGTCCCCGGGCCGCATCGCACCCTGGAAGCGCTGGCGCCAAAGGAACGTATCGCCGTCTGGAAGGCGCTCGACATCATCCCGGTGGGCGGCTACCACGAGGTGTTCGAAGCCCTGCACCGCACCGGCGTCGGCACCGACGGCGACTGGGAAAACCTGATGCGCCAACTGCTGCGCTGCGGCCTGGCCTTCGCCTGGAACAGCGTGCTTGGCTCCTCGATCGCCATGGACATCCTCTACGGGCCGCCGCGGCGCGACAAGATCTCCGCCAACCTCGGCAGCCTCGAAGCGGACACAGTGAACATCGCCATCCACGGCCATTCGCCGGTGATGCCCTCGGCTATGCTCGATGCCGCCGCCGAGCCCGAACTGGTCGACCGCGCCCGCGCTGCCGGTGCCAGGGCGATCCGCTTCTACGGCATCTGCTGTTCGGGGCTCTCGGCGCTCTATCGCCACGGCGGCGTCTCGCCGCTGGCCAACGCCGTCGGCGCCGAACTGGTGCTCGGCACCGGCGCCCTCGACCTCTGGGTGGCCGACGTGCAGGATGTCTATCCGAGCATCATGGACGTGGCGCGCTGCTTCCATACCCAGGTGGTAACGACCAGCGATTCCTGCCGCCTGCCCGGCGCCATCCACATCGGCTTCGACCACGATCACGCCAATCTCGACCAGGCAAGGGACCTGGCGCGCCGCATCGTCGGCCTGGCCATAGCCAACTTCCCGGCCCGCCAGGCCGCCAAGGTCTTCGTGCCGCGCGTCATTGCCTCCGCCGAGATCGGCTTCTCGGTGGAGAACGTCGGCGCCGCCTTCGGTGGCCTGAATGCGATGCTCGAGGCGCTGCGCGACGGACGCATCCGCGGCATCGTGAACCTCGTCGGCTGCAACAACCCCAAGGTGCTCTACGAAAAGACCATCTGCGATGTCGCCGATGCCTTGCTGGCGGCCGACGTCGCCATCCTCACCAACGGCTGCGCTTCATTTCCGCTGCTCAAGCTCGGCTACTGCAACGTCGACACGCGCGCCAAGGCGGGCCCGGGGCTGCGCAGCGTCCTCGAGCAATACGACCTGCCGCCGGCCTGGCACATGGGAGAGTGTTTGGACAACGCCCGCGCCTCCGGCCTCTTCCGCGCGCTCGCCGACCTGGCCAGTGCGCCGCTGACGGCAATGCCGCTCGCGTTTTCCAGCCCGGAGTGGAGTAACGAGAAGGGCGTCGGCGCCTCGCTGGGCTTTCGCCTGCTCGGCCTGCCCTCCTATCACTGCGTGCCGCCGCCGATCGGCGGCTCGCAGGCGGTGTCGCACTTCTTCTACGAGGCGACGCGCGACATGCTCGGCGCCGCCATGGTCATCGAGCGCGATCCGGTGAGACTCGCCGGCCGCATCGTTGCAGACATGGATGCCCGTCGCGCAGGCCTGGGCTGGACCACGGATCGATGAACGCGTAGCGCCGGATTTGCTGGGCGCATGATTGCGCAAGCTGCGCGCCAACGGCGACCGGCCAGCAGTCAAGCAGCTTCACAGATCCTTCTTGTCCGATCGTGCCGCCCACCAGTCGCCCAAGCTCTGCGCCACCTGCACCAGAATCACCAGCGCCACAACCGTCACGATCATGACGTGGGTCTGGTAGCGATAGTAGCCGAAGCGGATCGCCAGGTCGCCGACACCGCCGCCACCGACGATGCCGGCCATCGCCGAGTAGCCGATCAGGCTGATCAGCGTCACCGTCAGGCCGCGCAGAAAGCTCGGCAACGCCTCCGGGAACATTACCGTGGCGATGATGCGCAACGGGCTGGTGCCGAAGGCTTCCGCCGCTTCGATGATGCCGGCGTCGATCTCGCACAGCGACGCCTCGACCAGGCGCGCGTAGAACGCGATGGCCGCGACCGAAAGCGGTACCGCGGCTGCGGTCGGCCCGATCGTGGTGCCGAGCAGCCACTGCGTCAGCGGCAGCAACAGCACGAGCAGGATGACGAAAGGCACCGAGCGGATGATGTTCACCAGGAAGTTGCCGACGACATTGGCGAGCCGGTTGCGCCAGAACAGCTTGCGACCCGTGACATGCAGCAGGAAGCCGAGCGGCAGTCCGCCGGCGATGGCGAAAAAGCTGGAAACGCCGACCATCAGGAAGGTTTCGCCGAAGGCATGTGCCAGATCGCCGGCGAGTTCGGTTGCCTGGGCAGCAAACTCCGGCGAGAAATTCGCGACCAGCCACTCTTCAATCACGGAGCACCTCCACCCGCGCCGCGTTGGCGCTGATATAGGCGATGACCGCGTCGCGCCGCTGCGCATAGGGCGCCGCGAACTCCTCGATGTCGGCGCCTTCGCTGAGCAAAACGATGAGCAGACCGATGGGGCGATGGCCGAGGTATTCGATGCGGCCGTGGAGAAGGTTCACCAGGATCCGGTACCGGATCGCCGCGGCGGAGAGCACGCCTTCTTCGGCATTACTGCCGAGAAACAGCACCTTGAGCAAGGTTCCCGGCCGGTCAGCGGTTATGTGCGGTGGCAGCTCGAGGTTGAAGGTATGCTCCACCAGTTGCCGGGTAAACGGGTGCTGTGGCGTGGCGAAGATGTCGTAGACGTCGCCCTGCTCGACAACGCGGCCGGCCTCCATGACCGCAACGCGCGTGCAGATCTTCTTGATCACGGCCATTTCGTGCGAAATGAGCACGATGGTAATGCCAAGGCGGCGATTGATTTCCTGCAACAGTTCGAGGATCGCCGCCGAGGTTTCCAGATCGAGCGCCGAAGTCGGTTCGTCGCAGAGCAGGACTTCGGG
>Ga0265325_10002999_pt1 | contig 11206 bp, 7 predicted proteins | sample 41420metaG_FD_202090 | JGI IMG/M metagenome (GOLD analysis project Ga0265325, IMG submission 202090) | Rhizosphere microbial communities from Carex aquatilis grown in University of Washington, Seatle, WA, United States - 4-14-20 metaG | ecosystem: Host-associated > Plants > Roots > Rhizosphere >...
CATCGTTTCGGAGGTTCCGGGCACCACCACCGATCCGGTGGAAAAATCCTTCGAGATGATGCCGGTCGGGCCCGTGGTATTCGTCGATACAGCCGGCATCGATGACACAGGCGATCTGGGCGCGATGCGCATGCAGCGCAGCGCCGCGGTGCTTGAGCGGGTCGATGTGGCATTGCTGGTCAGCGACGCCAGCGGCTGGGGCACCTTTGAAGAAGATCTCGCAGCTAAGCTGCACGAGCGGGGCACGCCGATGGTGGCAGTGTTCAACAAGCTCGATCTCGGACGTCCGCCTCAGGTCGATCTCGATAAGCTCGGTGCCGCCGGCGTGGAGACGGTAACCGTGTCGGCCGTAGCCGGAACCAATATCGGCCTGCTGCGCGAAGCGATTACGCGGGCGGTTCCCGACGAACGGCTGGAAGAGCCGCGGCTGGTCGGCGATCTGATGCCCGCCGGCAAGCTGGCCGTACTGGTGGTGCCCATCGACCTCGGCGCGCCGAAGGGACGGCTGATCCTGCCCCAGGTCCAGGTGATCCGCGAAATTCTCGACAGCGACGCCATGTGCATGGTGGTCAAGGAACGCGAGCTCAGCGAGGCGCTGCGCAAGTTGGAATCCAAGCCTCATTTGGTCATTTGCGATTCCCAGGTCGTGCTCAAGGCCGCCGCCGACACGCCACCCGACGTGAAGCTGACCACCTTCTCCATTCTGATGGCCCGCTTCAAAGCCGATTTGATCAAGCTGGCGGAAGGCGCTGTGGCCATCCACACTCTTCGCCCGGGTGACCGGGTGTTGATTGCGGAGAGCTGTTCGCACGACGCGATCTGCGACGACATCGGCCGGGTCAAGATTCCGCGCTGGCTGCGCCAATTCGTCGGCGGCCAGGTAGAGGTGGATTTCAGCGCCGGCAAGGAGTTTCCCGAAGACCTCACGCCTTACGCCCTCGTCATCCAATGCGGCGCCTGCATGATCACCCGCAAGCACATGTTGTCTTGGCTCTATCGGGCCGAGCGCCAAGGCGTGCCGATGACAAATTACGGCGTCGCCATATCGCTGCTGCAAGGCGTGCTGCCGCGCGCGCTGCAAAGTTTCCCTGCCGCACTTTCGGCCTACGAACGCGCCCTGGAGAAGCAACGTGAACCTGCGTAGCGGCCGCTTCTCAGACGACGAAATCCTCCGCCTGCTGTCGTTGACGGACCCGGCCGAGATCGAACAACTGCGCCAAACTGCCTACGATCTGGCCACTGCCGAGGTCGGCGACACCGTGCACTATCGCGGCATCGTCGAATTCTCCAACATCTGCACCCTCGATTGTCATTACTGCGGTATCCGCAAGAGCAATCGCGATGTGGAGCGGTATTGCTTGAGCCAGGAGGAAACCGTCGAGGCGGCGTTGTGGTGCGCCGAGGCGGGTTACGGCTCCTGCGTGCTGCAATCGGGCGAACGGCGGGATGAGAAGTTCGTCGCCTTCGTAGAAGAATGCATCCGGCAAATCCGGGACAAGTCGGTGTCGGAAACGTTGCCGCAGGGACTGGGCATCACTCTGTCGCTGGGCGAACAATCGCTTGACACCTACCGCCGTTGGCGCGCGGCCGGTGCCCATCGTTATTTGTTGCGTATCGAGACCACCAACGAGCGCCTTTTCGCGCACCTGCATCCCGCTTCCCAGCGTTTAGCAAACCGGCTGCGAGCCTTGGACGACCTGCGCGAAGCCGGCTTCCAAGTGGGCACCGGCGTGATGATCGGCCTGCCCGGCCAGACGGTGTCCGACCTCTGCGCAGACATCCGCTTCTTTGCGGGACGCGACATCGACATGATCGGCATGGGCCCCTACATCGTGTCGCGCGGCGGCGCGATGGCCGATCAAGGAATGATGGAGCGCGAGCCACTTCTGCTGTTGAGCCTCAAGATGATCGCTGCAACGCGCCTGGTACTGCGCGACGTCAACATCGCCGCGACCACGGCACTTCAGACGCTCGCTCCCGACGGCCGCGAACGCGGCATCGCATTCGGCGCCAACGTCACTATGCCCAATGTCACACCGATTTCCGTCCGCAGGAACTACCAGCTCTACGACGGCAAGCCGTGCCTTGACGAAGGCGGATGGGAATGCCGTTCCTGTCTGGAGCGCCGCATCGCAGCGGCGGGGCGCCGGGTCGGTTGGAACGAGTGGGGCGACTCGCGGCATTACGGTCGGCGAATCGCGGTCTAAGGGATCACCCCCGGTGTGCAACTTTCGTTTCCGCCATCAATGACATGGCCGTCAGAAAAGGGCCCTCAGGATATCGAAAGTTCCCCTAGGTCCAGAACGGCTCACGAGAGCGCCTGTTCTCAACGCAGGTCCCCGGGTTCTTCCGGTTTTTTGCCCAAAAAATACGTCAGCTCTCAGTGTAATTGCCATTTCGCTCGCAAATGGCGACGATTCCAGACGATGCGGCACAGGTAACGTCCGAGCACATCCATTATGGTAAATATCGACACCATTCTGCCGTCGCAAAAGTTGTTTCAGTGCAGATTGGACATAGTCAATCCTGCCGCGAAATGTTAATAATTAACGAAATAATCGTGCCCAGTTTAGATTGCGCTGGGATCGTTGTGTGAACGGTGGGGGTCGGGGTGGCGAATACTGAACGCCGCGTGCACAAGCCGTCGGCCCTTAAATTAGGGCCCGAGTCTGGCAAAGGGTTTGTGTGGCTGCGCGCGATCCGGTCCGCGGCGCTCGTTGCAATCTTGGCTGTTGCCGTTCTTGTTGCCTCCGGTTCCGCGTCACGCCTCCTTGCGGATTATGCGGATGGCTATCAGACGCAACATGGACTCGCGCTTGAAGATGCCGTCAAAATCTGGCGCAGGGCGGCCTGGCAGCAGGACGATTTCTTCTCGCAGATCACGCTCGGCGATCTCTATTCGCGCGATCCGAGCTTCAACGATCCGGTTGAAGCGTACGTCTGGTACTTCCTGGCGCTCAGGCGGGATCATGTCTACAGCATCTCAGACGATTATGCTGCCCAGACCTTCTACGATATGCGCAGCAAGGCGATTGCCGACGAAGAGAAGGTCTTTAATTCGCTCACGCTCGACCAGCGCCTGGAAGCGCGCTCGCGCATCATCTACATCTTCGCCAGCCGCGGCTCCGAAGGGTTCATAGCGCTGGGCCGGTTGCATCGCATGCGCTCATTGACCTCGTCTTCTTCGTATAATCCTCCTGAACCTCCTTCCAACCATGTGTGCGTCTGTGGAAAACCGTGGTGGTACTTCCCTCCCATTACGTGGGTACGTTCATTGTTTTATTCGTTCCCGCCCACGCCGGCGTGCCGTTGGAAAGAGGCGACGCAAGCCCATATCGCAATATCGTCTCCTGCGGATATGTGCCCCTATCCGGATGCTTCCAGTTCCTACGGCGTGTCGTCGCCCAGTAATTTCCGCTCGCCGGGATCCGGCGACGCCTATTCGAGCAATGCTGGCGGAGCGAGTTCGTCCACGATCAATGTCAACTCCGGAACGAGCAACGGAGGGACTTCACTTTCGTCTCCGTCCGTTTCAATGGCGCCTTCCGACAACGGCGTCGGTTCCAGCGGCGGCGGTTCCGACTACGCGTCGGGTGGATCGGACGATTCCGGCGGCTATTCGAGCAGCGATGACGGCGGGGGTTATCGCGGGGGCTATAGCAGCAACAATGGCGGCGGCTACGGCTCTGGAAACCACGGACCGTCCTCGGTGATGATGCGCAGCAACGCCGAAGCGCTGATGTATTTTGACGTCGCAGCCAATCTCGGACATCCGCTCGGGTCGGATTATGCCAAGTCGCTGCTGACCGCAATGTCGTACAACGGAGACGTCACAGCGGTCGCTGCAATGGCGGCCGCGCGGGCGCGCAATTGGTTGCCGCCTTACGAATTCTATCCGGGTTCGACGGCCGGCGGCATTCCGCACAGCGATGAAAGTCTGCCCAGTCTCGCGCAGCGTCAGGGGTATTCTCGCGTGCGCGAGATTCCCGTCTCCGCGATCATGGAAGCCCTGCAGTTCCGTGGGCTCCTGCGCGGCGGCCGCGGCGGCTGCTGGATTGGCCCGGCCTGCCTGGCGCAGGCGATCGCTAAATTCCAGAGCGCCCTGAACTTCGAGCCGACCGGATTCCTTCCTCCGCCGCAGGTCGTGCGCCTTATCCAGATGTCGGCGGTGGACGGCGATGCAATATCGCAAAACCGGCTTGGCGTCATGTACGCCAAGGGGATCGGCGTACCGCGGAACTTCCCGCGCGCGCTGGAATGGTTCACCGCTGCTGCAAAGCAGCGATACGGCGAAGCGCTTTACGATCTCGGTGTACTTTATAAGGTTGGGCCTGACGGCGTTCCGCAGGACAAGGATAAAGCGGCGCGCCTCTTCACGGAATCCGCGCTTGCCGGGTTTAATCCTGCGCGATGCGAATTGAGAGACTTGCTTGCAGAAGCCGACAACGCCGAACGCAGCCAACCCGGCGCGGCCAGGAGATAATCATGAGCAGGACCTCATCGTTCGTCCGCCAGGGTATATTCTGCGGGGTCGCAATCGTCGGCGCAGTCGGATTCTCTCTCGCTTCGTTACCCGCGAATGCGGATTGGTATCGCGCGCCTTCGGATACGCATTCAAACGAATTCGCTGCGCAATTGGATCCGTTTGATCCGGTTCCCGAGATCGGCCGAGGTTGCCGCGGAGACCGCGATTGCGATCACGACGGGGGGCGTCACCATTTTCCGCCACCGGGTCCGGTGTTGCCGGGAATTCTTGGCCATAATGCGGTATTGGTCGATTGCGGCATGTTCAGGAGCGATCCGCGTCGCGGCGTGTTCTCGTCCGTGAACGAGGCCGTGCATTTTGTACCGCCGAACGGGACGGTCCTGATCGTGCCACCAGGTGACGGAACCACATGTGTAGAAACTGTATTCGTCGACCGCCCCGTGACCATCGCTACCTATGGCGGCGGCAAGCAAGCGGTCATCGAGGCTCCCAGCAGCAGAGACAGTGATGGCGATGGGCACGCTGATCGAGAAAGGGGTGGAGATAGACACCCTGACGGAGACCGAGGCAGAGATAGGCATTCCGACGGAGACAGAGGGGGAGATCGGGACAGACACGCGGACGGGCCTTGCCTCATCGCGCATATTCCACTGGGCGATACGTTGACGATCGATGGCGTCCGGTTCGTTTCACGGACCAGGGATAAACCCTGCGTTTCCGTCGAAGCAGGCCATGTCATCGTGCGCAACAGTTCCGTCGATTCGCGCGGAACGAATTGGGCCTTTGATGTGCGCGAATCCGGTGAGTTGAGCGTCGAGTCGACCCGCATCGAAACCGACGCCTCGGGTGTTCACGCGCGGCGCGCACGCGTCGATCTTCATAATTTCGATATTGCCATCGAAGCCAGGAACGGCGCTGCCCAGTTCGATCTAGGCCGTACAGATTGCACCGACAAGGTCCGTGGCACGATCCAAGGCTCGGTCGGCCTCGCGCTCGAATGCACCGACGGAACGGTCGAAGGCGGCCACATTATCGGCGGCGCAGTCGGCATTTTGGCTTCATCCGGAACGCATGGATTGCGGCTCAGCGATATCAATGTGACCAAAGCGGATACCGGCGTCTTGCTCCTGCCCGGGCAGCTGGGAAGCGTCGACGTCCAGCATCTTGCTCTGTCGAAGAACCGCGATGGGCTCATCGTCGGCCCCGGCGCGGAATCGCAAATCACGGGAAGCGTCATCACCGACAGCGAGGTTGCCGGGATAGCGGTTTATGGCCCCAGCACTTTGATCAGCGGCAACAAAGTCGTCGGCGCAGGCGATGGTATCAGACTGCTGGCCGCCGATGCCTTCCCCCCGAACAAGTTTCCCGATTTTGCGGCAATCCCCGTGATCGGCGACAGCGACGGGGGACCGATCGTCGAAAATAACCTTGTCGCCAATGTGCGCGAGGCCGCGGTGCGGATCGACGGCCGCGCCAGAGGGCATATGGTCAGGATGCGTGGCCGAGTGATCGGCAATACGTTCTATGCGCACTCGCACGCGGTTTGCATCGATGATCGTTACAACGACGATCCTGTGCAAGAACGCGCGAACGTCTGCAACCGCGGCTGGCTGTCCTGGCCGTTCTAGAAAGGAAGCCCCGTCCACTCGTTGCCGCGCTGCAAGTCATGCGCAGGATCAACGCGTGAACGTCCCACCTTGATAATGCCGGCGTTTGTCGCTACGCGCGTCGCCGACCGAGGCGCTATCGCCCAGCCGGCATCTGTCGCGTCGTCAAACAGCCTGATACAGGAAGTAATATGTGCAGCATCCAAATTGAGACGGCCGCCGCGCCCGTCCTCGCGCCATCAGTCGTTGAGACAAGACTAGGCCCTGTAGAATACGCCAGCTATGGCGAAGGCCCGACCGTCATCGCGTTGCACGGAGGGATGGGCGGATTCGACCAAAGCCTGCTGTTGGCGCAATCCGCGATTGCCAGTAAAAGCTTTCGGATCCTTGCGATATCGCGCCCAGGCTACCTCGGCACGCCACTGCGGTCGGGCCGCAGTCCAGAAGCACAAGCCGATCTTTGCGCCGCCCTGCTCGATGCGCTCGGCATCGCGCGCGCGGCCGTCATCGCCGTATCGGCTGGCGGGCCTTGCGCATTGCAATTCGCACTGCGTCACGCAGAGCGGTGCTGGGCAGTAGTGACGGTTTCCGTGTGCACCGGGCACCTCGACACGCCGCGCATGGTATCACGCAGCCTCGCGATGATGCGTGTTGCCGTGTGCATTCCGTTCATGGAGAGGGTGATGAGCCGGCGCATGGCCGGCACCCCCGAACAGGCGGCACACCGCTCCATCGCCGACGCAGAATTGTGCGCGCGCACGCTGGCGCATCCCGACGCGGGGCCGCTGCTTGTTTCATTGCTGACTGGTACATTTGGTCGCTTGCGGCAGCGATTGCCGGGAACCGTGAATGACACCGCGCAGTTCCGGCAAGACAATGTCTATCCACTGGGACGAATCACGGCACCGACATTTGTGATTCATGGCACGGGCGACCGCGTCGTGCCTTTTGCCTACGGCAAGGCCCTCGCTGAGTCGGTTCCCGGCGCCGAATTCATGGCGATCGAAGATGGCGAGCACGTCAGCCTGTTCACCCATCTCGAAGAAATCAGGGCGCGTATCGGAATGTTTCTGCTCGGACACATGCCCTCCTAATTTGCGGGCTATGCCGCAAGTGCGAAGGTCTTCTTCGACCGCAGACGCGAACCGGATCGCGCATGCTAACCCGTCATCGCGCAGGCCACGCTCCGGCCGGTCGGCGCCAAGAAATTGCCAGCAATTGCGCCAAATCCCTAGTTCCCGTACCGGTAAGGCCAGCGTCACGTAACGCCGGAGCCGCTTGCGAATTCGTTCGGCTTTTAGGCATGATGTACGGCGACGCGCCGTATCGCGACCGGACGAGCCGGTGCGTTCCTGGGATCATATCCGGCAGGCACGGCATCGGCATTCTCATGGCGAACTTCGACAACAACGACTCGCGACCCCTCGCGCAGGCTTCGGTGAAGGGCACGGTCAAATGGTTCAACCTGTCCAAAGGATTCGGATTCATCACGCTCGAAAGCGGCGAGGACGCATTCTGTCATGCGTCCGCGCTGGAGGCGCTCGGTACGACCAATCTTCCGCAAGGCGCGACGATCGTCTGCGACTTGCAGGAATCCCCGCGCGGGCTTCAGGTCGTCGCTGTCCATAACGTGGACACGAGTACGGCCGATCTAAATCCTCCGCGCCGTCCCCGGCGCGAATTCGGCGAAGGCGGCGGTCGCGGCGGCGACCGTTTTGGCGGCGGCGGTCATCGCGAGCGCGAGGCCGGTCCGGGCGGTCCCATGGTCGAAGGCAAGGTTAAGTTCTTCAACGACCAAAAAGGCTTTGGCTTTGTCATGCCCGACAACGGAAGCGGTGACGTCTATATTCATGCGAGCGCTTTGCGGCGATCAGGCGTCTTGGCACTGGAACCCGAGCAGCGGCTACGTTTTTCCACCCGCCAAGGCATGAAAGGCGTCGAAGTCGATCGCGTCGAGTTGATCTGAAACAACACCGCGAAGTTGCATTTTTCGCGCAGTGCAAAAGACATTTGCCGCTAGTTTTGGCGCCTTCCATTGGTGCAGGTCAGTTTTGCATGTCGTGGCGTCAATTTGCCCTTGAAACCCCATAATTTGGCCATATGTAGGTTCGATCTATATCGGCCTTATATAGCCGTGGTGGGGCCATGGACGTCAGAACCATATGCCTGGGGATTCTAAGTCGCACTCAAGCTACAGGCTATGAGATCAAGAAGCTGTTCGACGAGGATGGCTACGACCATTTCGTCGAGGCGAGCTTAGGCTCCATCTATCCGGCGCTTGGCAAACTGACCGAAGAAGGTCTCGTTTCCATGCGCGAGGAAGCGCAGGAGAAGCGCCCCGACCGCAAGGTCTATACGATCACGCCGGCGGGCCGCCGTGCTTTCGTCGCCTCCCTGCTCAAGCCTCTTCCCGAAGACCGGTATCGTTCGCCGTTCATGTTCGCAATGCTGTTCGCCGACCTTCTACCGAAGGATCGCGTCAGCCAAATGCTCGACGATTACATCGCGCACATCGACCACAAACTCGCGCACCTGGAGCGCGTCGAAGGGAATGCGCAAAGTAAAGGCGAGCATTTCGCCACAGGCATGGGTCGAGCGGCCTTTACCGCAATTCTGGATTTTCTGCATACCCACCGCGTCGACATCGAAGCCGAAGACGTCAAGGCGGCCGAGTAATTGGAGCAAGCCGTGTTCGAAAAGACTAAAGCACTGATCGTTGGACTCTATGAGCGCTTCATGCCGCGCTTCTGGTTGAACCTGAAGCCGCAATATCAATGGGCTTTCGGTATCGCCGTTGTCGTTACGCTGTATCTCGCGACAGGTCTCTTCCGATTCGGCGGTCCGGTGACCGAAAAGGCGCAAGCCAAGACGAATGCTGTGCCGATCGTACGCGTCGCGAGGCTCAGCGCGGTACCGCACGAGGCGACCATCACTCTGCGCGGCCACACCGAAGCGCTGCATCAGGTCGATGTCCGCGCAGAAGTCGATGGCGTGATCGCTTCTCTGCACTTCGAGAAGGGTGACCGCGTCAAGCAAGGCCAGGTGCTTTGCGAGATCAAACTAAACGACCGCGGCGCACTTGCGGCGCAGGCGGGAGCGCAGATGGCTCAGGCGAGCAAGGAGCTGGACGTCGCGCGCGAGCTCTTCAAGGATGGGTTCCGGTCGAAGACACAAATGGCGCAGGCCCAGGCTGCTTATGAAGCCGCCAAGGCGGGTGCCGCAACTATGGACATCCACCTCGCCAACACCAGGATTCGCGCGCCGTTCGCCGGTATTGTGGAGGAGCGTTATGCGAATGTCGGCGATTACCTGCCGGTGGGCTCCAAATGCGCCATGGTGCTGGCGCCGGAGCCATTCCTTGCCATCGGCACCGTGAGCGAGGAGTTGGTCAGCCAGATCGCGCCGGGCAACAAGGCTCGCGTCAAGCTTGTCACCGGCGAAAATGTCGAAGGGACGGTGCGCTTCGTCGCCGAGCATGCCGACCCTGCTACACGCACGTTCCGGGTCGAAGTCGAGGTTCCAAATCCCGACGCAAAACTGCGCAGCGGCGTCAGCGCCGATATCATGATCGTGCCCCTGAAACAGGTGCCGGCGTACAGGATCTCCCCGGGCATTCTGGTTCTTGACGACAGTGGAATGGTCGGCGTGCGCGTCGTGCAGAATGGCGTGGCACGGTTCCTGGCCGTGCAGGTGATCTCTGACGGTCCCGACGGAATGTGGATCGCGGGCCTGCCGCTTACGACCGACATCGTGACCGTCGGTCAGGAATTCGTGAGCAATGGCGAGCGCGTCAAGCCCGTGTTCGACAAGAAACCCTGGTAGAGCGCCATGACTAAGATCGTCAATTGGGCAGTAGCGAATACGCGTTTGATCGGAGCGTTGATCCTGGTCGTCATCACGGCCGGCATTTACGCGCTCTATGCGATTCCGAAGGAATCCGACCCAAACGTTCCCATCCCCTACATCTGGGTGCAGGTCGGTTATCCGGGCATCAGCCCAGAAGACAGCGAACGGCTGATCCTAAAGCCGCTAGAGACCTCTTTGCGCTCGGTAGAGGGTATCAAGCACACCCAGGCGTGGGCCTATCAGGGTGGAAGCTACATCGTCATGGAATTCCAGGCCGACACTCCAATGCAGAAAGCGCTGGAAGATGTGCGGGCCCAGGTAGACTCCGCCCGCGCACGGCTGCCCAAGGAGGCCGATCCGCCGGTCGTCCGGGAATTCAGCAACTCCGACAATCCCGTGATCACTGTTGCGCTCTCCGGTAATCTGCCGGAGCGCTCCTTGCTGCATGTTGCGCGCTCCCTGCGCGACGAAATTCGGATGATTCCGGCCGTGCTGGAAGCCGAGATCATCGGCGCGCGCGAAGAACAACTCGAAATCACCATCGATCCCGCGAAGTTGGAGAGCTATGGCATCACTCAGAACGAGATTTACACCGCCGTCGCCAACAACAACCAGCTCATCGCCGCGGGGTCGATCGAAACCGGCCATGGTAGCTTCCAGGTCAAGGTGCCGGGCGTCATCGCCACGGCGCGAGATGTGTTGGACCTGCCCATCCGTGCGACGGCCGATTCTACGATCACGCTGAAGGATGTCGCTCAAGTGCGACGTACCTTCGTCGACCCCTACAGTTTCGCGCGTATGAACGGCCAGCAGACGATGGCCATCGACGTGACCAAGCGCGTCGGCGCCAATATCATAGAAACCAACGAAAAAGTACGCCAAGCGGTGACGAAGGCGCAGAAGAGTTGGCCAGCGGGCGTCCATGCCACCTTCATGTTCGACCAATCCACTTTTATACGCGACCAGATCGGCTCGCTGACGGATTCGATCCTGCTGGCGATTCTTCTGGTCATGATCATCATCGTGGCGGCGCTCGGATTGCGATCGGGACTGCTCGTCGGCGTGGCGATCCCAACGTCGTTCTTGATGGGATTCATGCTGTTGAATGGCGTGGGCTATACGCTCAACTTCATGATCATGTTTGCCCTGCTTCTGGCCGTGGGCATCCTGGTCGATGGCGCGATCATCGTCGTCGAATACGCTGACCGCAAAATGACGGAGGGCCACGAGCCGCGCGAGGCTTTTGCCGAAGCCGCGTTGCGCATGT
>Ga0265325_10003000_pt1 | contig 11206 bp, 10 predicted proteins | sample 41420metaG_FD_202090 | JGI IMG/M metagenome (GOLD analysis project Ga0265325, IMG submission 202090) | Rhizosphere microbial communities from Carex aquatilis grown in University of Washington, Seatle, WA, United States - 4-14-20 metaG | ecosystem: Host-associated > Plants > Roots > Rhizosphere...
CTGGCTGCCGCCGCAGAGGGCGATGACGTTGGCGACGAGCGCGAGCTTAAAGCGCTCGAACGGATTGGCCGGAAGGCCGGCGACGGCTTGGGCCTGCGCGATCACCGATTGGGGATCCCAGTCAGCAGTCTCGACGACGTAGGCCACGTGCCCGGCCGGAGTCACGATGAAGAGCTTGTCGTCGTGTAGGAAGTTGCTGGTGCTCACCCGCATCGAGGAGATGCGAAACGCGTCGAGTAGGCGCTGGATCGTCAGCCCGGTGCCGGTGAGAAGCGCCCATCGCTCGCGCAGGGCTCCGTAGGCGTTGCCGTACGCCTGCAGCACGGCGGGCGAATCGTAGGGGGGATCGAGCGTGATCTCGGCCAGCGCGTAGTGCTGCGGGTCGAGGTGCTGCTGCAGGTAAGCAAACTTACCGCTGATCGCGGGGCAGAGCGTGCGATCGGGGCAGCGCGTGAAGACGAACGAGAGCAGCAGCACTCGGCCGCGAAACGCGCGATTGAGTTCGACTATGCGTCCGTTCTGGTCCACCAGCGTTGCGGCGGGGATGGGGTTGCCGAGCTCGATCGGAACGACGCGGCCCGCATCCGGCAGCCCCGGCGCGAACGGCCCCGCCGCCAGCGCCCTGCGCAGCGACGGCGGATTCGTCGAACCGTCGAGGAGCGCGTCGATCGTCGTGCCGGGGCGGAACGCGGCATCGGGGACGAAGCGATAGCGGCGTATTTCCTCGGGCTGCATTTGTGGTATCGGATCCGTGCGGACGATCGCCGTGCGGTCCCCAAGCGTTTCTATGACCGTTGCGTGCACGGGCGCGACTGCGAGTAGGGCCGCAGCCAACAACGCGATCATTCGAGCATCCCGCGGATCGCTTGGGAGAGGGTCTGCGTGGATTCGTCGTCGTCGTGCATCCCGCGCATACGGCCGTTGGCGTCCACAAGGAAGATCACCGAGGTATGGGCTTCGTCGTACTCCATGTTGCGGCGTTTGCCCGGTATCTTCTGCGACCAGACGTGATAGGCGCGTTCGACGCTTTCGATCTGCGCGGGCGTGCCGGTGAGGCCGACGAGATGCGCGGCGCCCGGCTGCGCGAAGTTCGAGAGAAAGCGCCGCAGGACCGGTCCGGAGTCGCGCTGCGGATCGATCGTCACGAAGACGATGTTGACGTCACCGGCATGCGGCCCTAGTTCCTTCGTGAGCCGTTCTAGCTTGGCGAGCGTGGCCGGGCACGTGTCCATGCAGTGCGTGAATCCGAAGAGCAGCACCATCGCCTTGCCCTGCAGCGAGGGCGTCCAGCCATTCCCCGCATCGTCGCTCAGCGTAAAGTCGGGCGCGACGGCGCGCGCGCCGCTGCACGCGGCAAGCGCGGCGAGTCCGAGGAGACCCAGCAGGTAGGCGATGCGGCGCATAGGTGCATAGTACGACGAGCGCCAGGGGTTCGGCCCGCCGGAGCGCAACGAAAGGACGCGATGGAAGGCGTCATCTTCGCCGGCCGCGTCCTTTTAGGCGGGCTGCTTCTGATTGCCGGGGCGCTGAAGGTCGCGCACCCGGCCGATCTTGCGGCGAGCATTGCGGGCTTTCGCCTGCTGCCCGCAGCGGTCGTCGGGCCGCTCGCCTTGGCGTTGCCGTATCTCGAGATTCTCCTCGGCGCGTACCTCGTCGTCGGGCTCTTTACGCGATTCGCCGCGATCGTCTGCGCGTTGCAGTTTGCGGTCTATGCCGCCGCGATCGCCTCGGCGGTGCTCCGCCACATACCCGCAAACTGCGGTTGCTTCGGCCCCAACGACGCCACGCCGGCGGATTGGCCGCACGTCGCGTTCGATGTGGCGCTGGCGCTGGTTAGCGTGCTGCTCGCCTGGGGCGCGCCGGGCGCGCTCGCCATTGACCGAAAGCTGCGCGGCGCGTGACACGCCGCACGCTCGTCGTCGTGACCGTGCTCCTGTTGTCCGCGATTGCGGTAGTCGCACTGCTCTTGTATTTCGCCGGACCAGACCGCCGGCGCGTGCAGACGGCGTCGGAAGCACCGATTGTCGGCAAGGCGCAGCTGGGGCAGCCGGCGCCGGCTTTTGAGGTCGCGACGACGCAGGGGTTCTTCGATCTCGCCAAGGCCGGCAAGCCGGTTTTCCTCGAAGTGTTCGCTACGTGGTGCCCGCACTGCCAGCGCATGACGAGTGTCGTCGACCGCTTGTACCGCAGCTACAGCTCGCGCGTGGACTTCGTCGCGGTCTCGGGCAGCGACACTGCGATGGACGGCGTCTCGACGTCGTCGGAGGCTGACGTCGTCAACTGGACGCGCCGCTTCAACGTTTCGTATCCCGTCGCGTACGATCCGCTGCTCAACGTCGCTAACCTCTACCTGGAAAGCGGCTTCCCGACGTTCGCCGTCATTGGAACGAACAAGAAGATCGCCTACCTCGCCAGCGGCGAGCTTACGTATGCTACTCTCGAAGGCGCGCTGACGAAGGTGCTGCGTCAGTCTCCCGGCGGGAAAAGGTAGTTGGGCGGCGGGACGACCGGCGTCCCGATCTCCAGCACGATCTGCTGGTGCGAATGGAGTTCGATCGCCCGTAGATCTCCGTCGTACTTCGCGCCGTTCACGTATGCGGTGACCGGGCCGTCGAACGTTGCGACGCCGTTGGAGCTGAGCGGTTGGCCCCAGATATCGAAGAACATGCCCAGTGTGAAAGGCCCGCCCTGCGGCGGCGAGATGCTGGGCGATTCGATGTGGATGATGCCGCTGCCGTCGTGGGTGTGCAGCCAGTACAGGCATCCGCCCGCGAGATTCGGCGCGAAGCCGACGTACTCGGGCACCTGGATCTGCTTTCCGTCATTGAAGATGGCGAGGTGCGTGTGCACGTGCAGCGTCGCGTACTCCTGTGCGCCGCAGCCGACGCCGTCCACAGGCTGGCCGTGCCCGCCCTGCGGCGTGACGGGATACTTTCCTTTGAAAACCTTCTGCCCCATCGCCTTGCCGTCGGCCAGCGAAATCGCCTTCGCGCTTGCATTGGGGCCGGGCGACGGCGTCGCGTTTGCTTGCGCGAGCTCGTGGTTCTGCCACCAGCTGTAGGAGAGGAAGACCAGGATCAGGGCGCCCAGTGCGACTGCGACGCCGATGTAGATCGGCCGCATTGGATCGCGTGGCGGTGGGGGAACGGCGCCTCCGCGATCGTGGCGGCGGCGTTCTGCGCGGGTTGGTTGCGACATCGAATCCCTTCTAGGATGGAGCTTTGAGCGGTGCGGCGACGGGCGCGTCGGCGAGCTCGAGCGGCCGTTGCGGAACGAGGTAGTTGACGACGTAGTCCGTGACCGCATCTGCCAGCGGCGTCACGGGACGGTCGTATCCCGAGGCGCGCAGCCGTTGCACGGTCGCGCACGTGTAGTACTGGTACTTATCCCGTAGGTGCGGCGGCATTTCGACGAACTCGATGTGCTCGGGAAGTTCGAGCGCGTGGAAGATCGGCCGGACGAGTTCCAACCAGGTTGATGCGGCGCCCGATCCGACGTTGAAGAGGCCGGTCGCGCCCGATTGCGCCAAATGCAGCGTCATCTCGACGGCATCTTTGACGTAGATGAAGTCGCGCTGCTGCTCGCCGTCGCGGTATTCGGGCCGGTAACTCTTGAACAGCCGCACGCAGCCCGACTCGCGAATCTGCTCGTACGCTTTCTGCACGATGCTGCGCATCTCGCCTTTATGGTCTTCGTTTGGGCCGAAAACGTTGAAGTACTTCAATCCGCAGATGGCCTCGTCGAGACCGGTTCGCCGAGCGTAGAGATCGAAGATCTGCTTTGAGTAGGCGTAGGCGTTGAGCGGGCGCAGCGCGTGCAGGTCCGTTTCGTCGGAGAGGTCGCTCTCGAGCGCGCCGTACGTCGCGGCGGACGATGCGTAGACGAACCGGACGTCGTGCTCCGCAGACCATCGTGCGAGCGTCTTCGTATACTCGTAGTTATTGCGCATGAGAAAATCGGCGTCGGTTTCGGTAGTTGACGAGCACGCGCCAAGGTGGAAGATCGTGCGCACCGGGCCGAGCCCGTCGTCGGCGATGGCCCGTTCGAATTCGTCGGCGTCAACGTAATCGGCGAAGCGCAGCGGCACCAGGTGCTTCCACTTTTCGGATCGGTCCAGCCGGTCCACGACGAGGATGTCGTCGAGCCCGCGACGATTGAGGGCCCACAGGACGGCACTCCCGATAAGGCCGGTCCCGCCGGTAACGACGATTCTCCCGTGGTCAAGGTCGTGCATCGCCTGCCTCCTTTGGGTCCGGGTACGCAAGGCTCCTCGTCGCCCGGCCGCGCGCCCTTACGTAACTGCGAATCTTTCGCAAATCGTCGGGCTAACGCCGCTCCGGGCGAACCTCCACGGCGAGGGTCCGTCATGGCTTCACGCGCACCCCTACGTCGAACGTGCGGGGTGGCGCGTAATGATTTCCTTGGGCGTTTAAGAGGGTGACGAAGTACCGGTCGTCCAGGAGGTTGGCAATGCCGAAAGTCAGCGCCGCTCTTGGCGATATTGCGACGCCGTCTTCCACATTGAAGATCGTATGGGGCGTCGCCTTGCAGTTGCCTGGGGTGCCTGCCGGACATATGCCGGAGGACAAGCCGCTGCCGTATTCGCCGTCGGCCGAGAACCAGCCGCCGCGCCGGTTATGTAGCAACACGCCGGCGGCGATGCTCCAGTTCTGTTCGTGATCCGCGGGCGTGAAATCCGTCGGAGATCCGAAGCACGGTGCCAGCAGCTGCGTTTCGCAACCCTTATTTACCGACACGACGTGCGCGACCGAAACGTACGCTCGACCGTTTCGCGCCAAGGGCGCAACGTAGTTGAGGGCTTCTTGCGACAATCTGCCGAGCACGTAGTTGATGTCCTGATGGAGCAGGGTAACGCCAACCTGGGTGTCGTCAATAAGATCGTTGGCGTTCTTCTGCCAAATCCGAAATCCGAGATCCCCCGAACCTAGCGGTATGTGCCCCCCAACCTCGAGTTGCGTATCTCGCTCGGGTTTTAGGTCGAACTGCGCCACGGCCGGCTGCAACGGCAAGTTGAGCAGATACGCCGCGTGCGGGCTCACGTTCTCAAGCGAGAATGGCTCGAAAAAGCGCCCGACGTAGCCGTAGAGACTTGCGCGTTTGCCGAAGAAGCGAGTGACCTTCAATCTTGGGCTGAAGGCCCCAAATCCTTGCGAGAAATCGGTTGACTTGATCGTAAAGAAGTCGTAGCGCAGGCCGTAATCGGCTTCCCAAAGGCCGTTCATGCGCCAACTGTCTTGAACGTATGACTGGTAGGTATTACCTAGATTGGGGGCGTTGTCAATGACCGTCGCCGGCGCGTCGGGCGTTTGGGGCGTTTGTATTGGTGCCAGAAAGTTGCCGGGTTGGAGCGCGATCGCGTAGTATTTTAGGACCCGCGTGAGGTCGTAGCAAGCGCCGGCCGCGACGGTGTGCTTCCCAAAGGTTTGGACGTAATCGCCTTGCATGATGTAGTCGAGCGCGCTGCGCCGATCTGCAAGCGAGTAGGCGCAGGTGGTCGGGGAGAACGAGCCCGTCTCGAGCGCATCCGCGCAATCCGTCGAAGCGCCGCCGTTTCCATAGGGCGGCGGCGCGACGTGCAGAGCCTCTCCGTAGATCCAATCGTTGGCCGGATCGCCGAAGTCTTGGATGCTCGAAGCCTTGTACGCGGGGCCGAACGTTACCATCCCCGTATCGCCGATTGCGCGGTGAAACTGAACCGCCAGAAACGTATCACCTTGGGTCTCATCGTCGTCCGTCGAGGCGGGTTCGCCATTGGCGACGTCGTTTGGGATTTGGAACGTACTGTAGCTGTTGATGAACGTGATCTTCGTAAAGTTGTTCCCACCGGCCGGCAACGTAGCGGTAGCGAACTGCGCCACGGAACTCGCATCGTTATGGGGCGAGTTAAAGTTCGGAGGATCGAGCCCCCGCGTGGTTTGAAAGCCGTTGAAGGCAATGTCATAACCGCCTCCGCCCGCGATCGGCGCGCGATATCCGAGCTGCGACTGGGCGTTCGTGTACGAGCCCGCCGACGCATAGCCGTCCAACCCCGCGGGGCCCGTCCCGGAGAGCGTGGCCATATTGAATACCGACCCGAAGCGCAAGCCGTACTGCGCGGGGTACGCTCCCTCGATAAGATCAACGAAGGAGAGGTCGTTGAGGCTTATCTCGCCGCCGATATCGCGGTTGAGCTCTTGCGGCAAGGCAACCCCATCAAGCATATAGTTGATGACCCCGTGATCGCCGTTAATGTGGACGACGCCGTTGGCTCCGCGAACGGCACCCGGCATCTGGATCTCCATTTCGGAGAAGCTGTTGTTGAAGGGCATCTGGGTCAAGTCGGTACTATTGAGGACGACGTCGCTGCCGCTTCCGCGGATCGCCTCGGTTTGCGCCCGGCTTACGACGACGCGCTGGATCTCCGTAAGCGCCCGCAATTCGATGGCAACCGTGGCGCCGCCGCTTCCGAGATCCACGCGCACGGCCCCACGCAGGCCGCCGTACGTCGCTTCGATCTCGTACGTGCCGACCGGCAGCGGTGGGAACGCGAAGCGCCCGCGCGCGTCGGTCGTCGCACGTTGGCCGAGATTGTTGCCCGACGCGGTCACGCGGGCGTGCACGATCGGCACGCCTTGACTCGTCACCGTCCCCATGAGGAAGGCACTCGTGCTCGCGGCGGAGGCCGGCGGACCCGGGAGCACTGCGGCAATAGCCAAGGCGATAGCCTTCAGCGCGTGCCGTAGTTGTCGGTTCATCGGTCAAATGATAATAGCGTATCATTATCAAATAATCAAGCCTTGAGCCGGCCGTACGATCCGGGTAAGATAGGAGCTGCCTCTGCGAGGAATATGTGAAGGAAAATAGTCGTAGGACACGGCAGCGCGATGCCGTAACCGAGGTGCTCGATCGGGCCGACCGCCCGCTCAGCGTGACGGAGCTGTTCGACGCCGCTTCACGAAAAGTTGCGGGATTGGGGGTCGCGACGGTCTATCGAGCCGTTGGCGCGCTCCTGGATGCCGGCGAGATCGAAGCAGTCGAGATTCCCGGAGAGCCGGCCCGGTACGAACGAACCGGCAAGGGCCACCACCACCATTTCCAATGCGAGAAATGCGCGCGCGTTTTTGACGTGGCCGGCTGTCTGGACAATCTGCGCAAACTTTTGCCGCCGAAGTTCAGGCTGCGCAGCCACGCCGTAACGTTGTATGGCCTATGTGGAGCGTGCGCCGCTCGCTAGAACGGTGCGGAGAGACGCAGCAGGTAGGAGATACCGTTGGCGATCTGGGTCGTGTTGAAGCCGTTAGCGACCTTGATCGGATACTGGTGGTTGAGAAGGTTGAGCACTTGAAGGGTCACGCCCAGGCCGCGGTCTTCGCCCGCGTGGCCCGGCGTGAGCTCCCGTCCGAGCGATAGATCGAAGGTCGTATGCGCCGGCAGCGTGCCGCTCAGGTTTTCGTTGGCATCCTGGAACGCGACGGGAAAGCCGCTGCCGTAGTTGGCTTGCAGCGTCGTATACCAGAGTTGCGGCGTGCCACCGAAACGGTGCGTATAGGCGGCCGTAGCGTCAACGAACTGGCTGTGGTCTTCGAGTGAAAGCTGCGCGGAGCACGGCACGCCGGGCTGGTTGGTGTTGGGCGGGAAAAGAAACTCCGAACCGGAGACGCAGGCCGCATACGACGCGGAGTACGTGCCGGTGAGAAACCACTGGTCGCCGCTGGGTTCCTGCTCCTGCAGTCGAAGCTCGCCGCCGTTTGAGACGCCGATGGCGTTGTTGTAGACGGCGAAAATCGGCGTGTTGAAGAGCTGCGTCGTGTCGAGGACGTTGACCACGCTCTTTTGATAGATGTTCAGCGATCCGGTGAAGTGCGGGTTGAACGTGTGCACCCATCCAAGCTCGTAATAGGCGTCGCTCTCGGGCTTGAGGTCGTAGACCGGATTGGTGGTCGAGCACGCCTGCTGCGCGGAGAACAGGACGCAGGCCTGGCGCACGTCTTCGAGCAGCGGTGCGGCGTAGAAGCGGCCATAGTACGCGTGCGCGACGTTCTTTCCGCCGTCCCATAGGTTCACGCCGATGCGAGGACTGATCTGATCTCCGCCCACGTACCCGGTGGAATGATCGTAGCGTAGGCCGTAACTCCAGACGATATAGGGCGACATCTGCCAGCGATCCTCGGCATAGATGCCGATATTAGAGCCCGCCTGGCCTTGCGGCGTCGTAAATGCTGGGTAGTACGGCGTCGCGACCGTTCCGCTCGAAGCGCAGCCAACGTAGTAGCAAGCGAATTCTTGCGATGCCGTGGCGCTTTCGCGGTCCACGTCAATGCCGATTTTCCACGCATGGTTCTTCGTCGCACGGAAATCCGACGCGCGCACGCCGACGTAGCTCGCGTAGGAGCCTTGATTGAGACCGACGAGATTTACCGTGTCGCTGCATGAGGGCGGACAATCGCTGAAGTTCGGCTCGGTGGCGAGAACGTCGAGCGGAAGATCGCCGAGATAGTCAATGCGCGTGGAACGCCACCAGGGAATGACCTGGAAGACGCCGTTTCCGTCTTTGGATATCTGGGTCCAGTTGAGGTTTGAGAAGCGGTCGTATTCGAGCTGCGTATCTTGCGTGCCGGGCAGGCTGACGACCGGATCGTATGGATTGTGCGGGTCGGTGTTGATGGGAATCTGAAACTGCGAGAACTGGTTAGAGTAGTCGAAGGCCAGCGTATCGCGCGGCGCGAGCTGGGTAATGAAGCGGAAGAACTGGTCGCTGCTGGAGCTGGCGTCGTTGATCGGCGTGTAGGTCGGCGCGTCTAGCCCACGATCGGTCGTCTGGGTGTTCGCGCTGAGGAAAAACTCGCTCGACCCGCTCCGCGACTCGAGGTCGAAGCTCCCGATGCCCTGGCCTTGGTTGCCGAAGCCGCCGGTGATCGTGCCGTACGTGCCCTGCGGAATGTCGCTGGGGCGGTTGCTGATGATGTTGACCACTCCACCCATGCGCTCGCCGCCGTATTCGGCGGGGATCGCGCCGGTCAGCAGCTCGATCGAGTTGATGACCTTGGGATCGATGATCTCGGCGAAGTTGGAGGTCGTCGCCAGGGGCAGCGGCGCGCCGTCAATGTTGTAGGTGACCCCGTGGAAGCCGTTGACGATCGGTTCGTTGTACGAGAACTGCACGACGCCCGGCAGCGTCGCGAGAAGCTGGTTGAGGCTGTTGTTAACCGGCGAGCTCTGGATCTGACCGCGCGTGATCTGGTTGACCGACGGCGGGTTTGCTTCGGCCCCGGCATGCGCGGTGACGGTCGTCTGCGCGATCTGCCGCAACTGTTTTGAGAGCTCAACGTTCACCGAGGCGACCGCGCCGCTGGCGACGTTGACGAACACCTGTTCTTCGTGCACGCCCTTTGCCTGGGCGACGATGCGGTACGAGCCGAACGGTACTTGGGGAAAGACGTAGCCTCCCGTTGCGTCGGTTGTCGTCTGGAAGCGCGAGCCCTCGCCTTCGAGGATGACCGTCGCGCCCGGCGCGGGCGTTCCGTCAATAGTGATCGTGCCGCGCACGAGTCCGGTCGTCGCGGCAAGCGCCGGCGCGATGAGGCTCAATGCCAGCAATGCCGTGGCGAGCCACGTAAAAATGCGAACCATGGACCTCCTCCGATATCAGTGAGAGTGTGGAGCGCGAACGAGGAGCGCGGCGCTTAGGCGCGCGCGGCGATCGCGATCGGAGGAGGACGGGCGAAGCGTCGCCGGGCGTAGCCCGGGCGACGGACGAGGGGTGCCGCACCCGGGCGGCGGGTCCAGGATGGCGTACGGGTCGAGAAACCGGGCCGCGCGACGGCAAAAATCACGACGGCGACCGCGCGCACGGCGGTACGCGTAAGGAGCGCTACCAGGGCCGCGGCGACCGCTAGGGCAACGGCGACCGCCGGCGTCGCAACCCCGGTGTGGTGCGGCTCGGCGAGCTCGGTGAGAAGATACCAGAGCGACCCCGAGGCCGCGAGGCCGCCGAGGCTAGGGAGACGCTCGCCTAGGCGAGTTGCAAGAATAGTGCCGTCCGAGGCATGCTTCGCCCCGCTCCAGGCAAGCGATCCTAGGAGGAATACGAGCCCGATCAGCCCCCCGGTCGCGGCCTGGAGGAGGAGGGCGTGGTAGGCGCCGCCGACGCTGTGCTCGCCGCCGTAGAGGGCGGCATGCGCGGCCAAGGAGACGACCAAGCCGAGGGCCAGAGTGCCCGGAACCTTCCGGAGGGTCACGGGGTCTCTTTTCTAGGCTGGGATGCGGGGAGACCTGGAAGCCGCGTCGTACTGACCCTGCCCCTTGCCTCACGTTGCCCCCGCGGGATTGGAGCCGCAAGAACAAGAGCCGACTTATGCACACCCGAGCAGCCGTTGAAAATGCCGATACCGTAAGTCTGGTCTGCGCGCTTCTCGTGCGCTTTCCGGAGCTTGCGTCTATTCGCTCCGGCCCCGAGGAGCGCACCGTGCGGCTCACCTTCGCCGTGCGACGCCGGCTCGACCGCGCATCTCAGTCGTTGCTTGCCGACGGAATCGTCGAGCACGTCGGCAGCTTCCTGTCGCTCTCGAAGGACGAGGCGCAGGTCGTCCGCGTCGAGTGTGAGGGCGACCGCGCGATGACGTTCGTACACATCACGCGCGACCTCGAGAGCTTTACAAAGGAAGAGCTCGACCTTCAGTTGGGCTTCTTGCGCGACACATACGGCGACGCGCTCGTCCGCAGTCCCCAGCCCGACGATCACGCCGAGGGCGACCCGGCAGCGGAAGATGAAGCCGCGCTGTACGCCGTCGAGGCGCTTCGCGACCCGGCGCGCTCCAAGAGTCTGGTCGGCTTTCGAGAAGAGAAACGCGTGCTCGTTTACTTCCTAAAGTCCAAGAAAGTGAAGGCGTCGGCTCGCCGCTAGAAAGCCCGACCTTCAATTTATTGCTCGTCGGGGACGTCGTCGGATCCCCGGGTCGCGAGGCGCTCAAACGCTGCCTCGCACTCCTGCGAGAGCAGCACCACATTGATGCCTGCATTGCCAACGGCGAGAACGCCGCGGGCGGCTTCGGCCTGACCGCGCAGACCGCCGAGGAGATGTTCGAGAGCGGCGTTGACTTTATCACGGGCGGGAATCATACGCTGGATAAGCGCGATTTCGGTTCGTACCTCGAACGCAGCGATCGGGTCCTGCGCCCGGCAAACTACCCGCCGGCCGTGCCGGGGC
>Ga0265325_10003001_pt1 | contig 11198 bp, 7 predicted proteins | sample 41420metaG_FD_202090 | JGI IMG/M metagenome (GOLD analysis project Ga0265325, IMG submission 202090) | Rhizosphere microbial communities from Carex aquatilis grown in University of Washington, Seatle, WA, United States - 4-14-20 metaG | ecosystem: Host-associated > Plants > Roots > Rhizosphere >...
GAAGAGGGCGTCCGGTGCATGGTAGCCGCGATACGGGTAGGTCGTCTTGCCGGCGTTCGGCTGGAAGAGCTGCGTACCGAAGCGCAGGTCGGCCTCGACGTCCCGATCGAGCTCGGCGATGACGTCGGCGAGCTTCTCCGCGTGCGGCCCGGTGAAGAGCTCTTCGCGGCGATGGATGCTGCGACACAGCGGACGGTCCGTGCCCGGCACGCGCAGGCGTCCGAGCGCCGCGATGATCTCGTCACGGGTGCGCTCGAAGTCCGTGGGCGCGACGACGCCCGTCGCCTGCCGCCCACGCAGGTTCACCTCGAAGCCGGCCAGCGGATAGAAGTGGTCGACCGGGTAGACGCACGTGCGGCTCAAGTCGACGAACGGCCAGTGGTGGCCGAGCGCGCGCCCCGCGGCGAGCCAGCGGCTCGGGAGCTTGCGCTTCAGCCACGCCGCCGCCGGACCGCCACGCACGGCGCGATACGCGTGGTGCAGCGACTCGAGCCCGCGCGGCCCGACCGTCCCTGCGTGATGACGGGTGAGGAGGCCGAGCTGCTCGAGCCACGTGCTCACGCGGAACGAGAGCGGCGGCATCGGGCCGTTGCCGTGATCCGAGACGATGACCACGACCGATTCGGGATCGACCCAGCGCAGAACGTCGCCCAGCGCCGCATCGGTGCGCTCGTGGTACTCGTCGATCACCGACCGCCAGTCGTCGAGCGCAGGATTCGCGTGGAAAAGGTGATTCGCGATGTCGGGTACTTTGAAGACGGTAAGGAAGAGGTCGTAGCGCTGCGCCGCATAGAGTCGCCGGCTGATCTCGCTGACCCGCTCGAGATCGAAGTCGAGGTAGCGCCGACAGGCGGCGACGTCCGCGGGGTTAACCTCGTCGGCGTGACAGACGCTGATCGGGCTGACCTCCGCTCGCAGCTCGGGAGGCCAGGTCGGCGGGCTCGCCTCCTCGGTGACCGGCACGCCCGGGATGAGGACGCCGTTCACCGGCCACGGCGGCGCCGTCATCGGGACGCTCACCCCGGCGACGCTCAGGCCGGCGCGCGAGGCGAGGTCGAAGAGCGTCTCGCGCTGGTAGGTCGTCGAGCCGCTCGGCTCGGCGAAGACCCCGGGAAACTCGCGCGCGTCGAAGCGGCAGGTGTCGACGACGCCGTGCTGGTCGACGTCGAGGCCGGTCAGCAGCGTGACCCACGCACACGCGGAGACGGGCCAGGTCGACGTCAAGTAGCCCGCGCAGCCGCTCGCCGCGAGCCGCGACCAGTTCGGCATCCGTCCCTGCGCGATGAGCGGCTCCAGGAAGTACGCTCCACCGCCGTGAAAGCCGACGATGAACACCGGGCGACGGCTCATCTGCTCACCTCGCTGCGTTCGGGCGCTGAAAAGCGATCGGTCAGCTGCGCGTAGACGTCCAGCCAGCGCTGGGCGATCGCGCGGACGTCGAGGGCTTCCGCCGTCGTCCGGGCCGCGCGCGCGAGCCGCAGGCGCTGCTCGTGCGCGGCCAGCAGGTCCGCGATCGCATCGCCGAGCGATCGGGCGTCACCGGCCGGCGCGAGGCGTCCATTCACGCCGTCCTGCACGTGCTCGACGATGCCGCCGACCGCGCTCGCCAGCACCGGCACGCCGGCGGCCTGCGCTTCGATCATCGCCAGACCTTGCGCTTCCCACAGCGACGGGAAGCAGAACAGGTCCGCACGATCGAGCAGCGGGTAGGGGTCGAGGGTCGGCGGCACGAACTCGACGCTCGACGCAAGGCCGAGGGCTCTCGTCCTGGTGCGCAAGCCGGCGAGCGACGGACCATCGCCGACGATCGTCAAGACGGTGTCCGGCCACTGCCGCAGGACGCGCGGCAGCGCCTCGATGAGGAAGACCTGCCCCTTCTGCGCCTCGAGGCGGCCGATCGAGATCAGGCGGAAGGGCCGGCGCGGCGGTGGGTCGCGGTAGGGAAAGCGGCGCAGATCGACGCCGCACGGGATGACGGTGTGGCGGCCGTTCGGCTGGCTTCCCTCGATGTGGCGCCGTACCGCCTCGCTGCTCGCCACGGCACGGTCGACCAGGCGCTCGGCGGAGGTGAGCAGCACGTCGCGTGCCCGGCCGACGCTGCGCTCGTCGTGACGCACGGCGACCACCGCGCGCACGCCCGCGAGACGAGCGCCGGGCGCGCCGCGGACGACCCCGGCGACGTCGTGCACGTGCACGACGTCCGGCCGCTCGCGGCGCAGCCAGCGCACCAGGCGCGCGAACGCCACCGGATCGTGCTTGACGCGACGACGGATCACGTGGACCGGCACCCCTCGCTCCTCGGCCGACGCGACCAGATCTCCGCCGCGGTACATGGCGCACAGCGACGAGCGCACGCCGCAGTGCTGCAGCGCGGCCGCGAGATCGACGCAGAAGCGCTCGGCACCGCCGAGGCTCAGTGTCGCAACGATGTGTGTGACGTGCAGGGGCGTGCGTGGCGGGTATCGGTTCTTCGCGCGCTTGTCACGGGTCGTAGCTGGTGACGCACTCGCGTTGGGCGAAACGCTGCTCCCGCAAAGGTCGAAGCGGCAGGGAGAGGTGCGCGCTAGCGGGCGAGCAACGCCCTCGCGTCCTGCAGGTCGGTGCAGTCGTCCTCCGCCGCGAAGCGCTCGACGAGCCGGGCGACGCGCTCACATTCCACCTCGCCGCGCAGGCGGAGCAGGCTGGTCGCGGCACGCAGCTCGAAGAGCAGGGCGCCACGCTGTGCGGCGAGGGCCAGCGCGCGCGCGAAGGACTCGGCCGCCTCGTCCTTCCGGGTGCGCGTCGCCGCGCGTATCAGCTGAGACTCGCCGAGCAATCGATATAGCTCCGGATCGGTGACGTGCTCGCCGGTCACGTCCGCGAGCGCCAGCGCGTCGTGCACCACGCGAGCGGCCGCGTCCGCGTCGCCGTGCGCCAGGTGGGCCTCTGCCAGGAGTGCGCTGAACGTGGTGGCGCTGATGCGCTGTCCGGTGGCAGCGTACTCACGCAGCGCATCCTGCAGCGCTGCGAGCCCTGGCGCGACACGTCCGTCCACGACGTCGCACCAGGCCAGGACGATTTCCGCTTGAATGCGGAACACGGTGAAGCCGTAGTCGCTCGCGACCCGAGCGGTTTCCTCGGCCAGAGCGCGCGCGCCCGCCGCGTCGCGCAGCAGCACGCTCGCGCGCGCCGCGAAGTTCGTCGCCTGGGCGGACGAGTACGGCACGCCGTAGGCCGTGGCGCGCGCGACGCCCTCGCGGATCATCGCGCGTGCGGCCGCCGTCCGGCCGAACAGGGCGTGCGTGAAAGCCAGCAGGCAGCAGCTCGAGATGCCGAAGACGGACGACAGCGACGACACCTCGGCGTCGCTGAGCTTGCGCAGGTCCTCGCCCTGCCGGTGGGCGGCTGCGAGCTCGCCGGTGTAGTAGAGCGTCGCGCCGAGCGTGAAGCGCGTCTTCGCGATCGCGACCCGATCGTTCAGCTGCTCGGCGCGGTCGATCATCTTCTCCGCCAGCCGTCGCGTGGTGCCGAGCTCGGCCCGCATGGCATGCACGAGGAGGAGGTTGTCCATCGCGCGGATCTGCAGCGCTGCGTCGTCGAGGCCTTCGGCCAGCTCGCTCATGCGCGCGAACGCGCGCGCCGCGTCCTCGTCGGCGTGGCCCTTGATCGAGAACAGCGTCGAGCCGAGCGCGTGCAGCAGCAGCGCTTCGCGACGCCGCCCCGCAGGGGTGTCCGGCTGGCCGCGCTGCCACGCTAGGGCCGCGTCGAGGTGTCCGCGCGCCTCCCGGTACGCGAAGCGCGACCGCGCATGGGCGGCCGCCTCGCCGTGGTAGCGCGCCGCACGTGCACCATCGCCGCTGCGCTCGAAGTGCGCTGCCAGCTCGCTGGCAGCGTCCGCCGTGCGCTTGCCGTGTCCCTGCTCGAGGCGCTCGCCGATCGCCTGGTGCAGGCGCCGCCGCGTCGTGGCCGAGACGGTCTGATAGATCACCTCGCGGTAGAGCGCGTGCGCGAACGCGTAGCGCGCGCTCGTCGTTCCGTCCGGCCACGTGCTCTCCCCCGCAGAGCGCAGGATCTCGTGGCGGACCGCGAGCCCGTCGCAGATCTGCTCGACGGGTTCGACGTCGGTCCCATCGCCCTCGCGCGCTGCCACGCCGGCCACCGCATGCGCGGCGAACTCGAGGCCGACGACGCTGGCGCTCTCGAGCACGCGCCGTGCATCGTCGGGCAGGCGTTCCAGCCGTGGTTCGATGACGGCACGGATCCCCGACGGGATCGCCGTCCGCAGCGTGTCGGCCGGAGCGCGGAGCTCCCATCGAGCCCCGCCGACGAGCAGCTCGTGGTCGAGCAGGTGATCGACCAGCGTCACGACGAAGAACGGGTTGCCGTCGCAGCGATCGACCAGCAGCGGCAGCAGCTCCTGCGGCAGCTCGGCGCCGGCAAAGCGGGCGGCGAGGTAGCGCGCGACGTCTGCTGCCGAGAGCCCACCGAGCAGGACCTGACGGCAGAGGCCCTTGCGCAGCAATTCGCGCTTGACCTCCGCCACCGGGTGCCCGTGCGCGATCGCGTCGGCTGGCCGAAGCGTGCACAGGATCAGCAGACGTGCCGGCTGGCGACGATGGGCCAGGATGGAGAGCAGATCGAGCGTCGCGTGGTCGCTCCACTGAAGGTCCTCGAGGACGAGCACGAGTGGGATCTCGGCGGACAGTGCATCGAGGACAGCCGTCAGCTTGTGCAGCGTGTGCTCGGGCGTGCTCGCGCCGTCGCCGCCGCCGTCCGGCCCGGCGAGTCCCAGCGCGCGCAGCAGCCAGCCGGGAGCGTGCTCGACGAGAGTCGATTCCACGCGGCGTCCGTCCGCACCGCGGCAGATCGACGCCATGGCCTCGAGAACGGGCAGGTAGGGCTCGCCGCCGCCGTACTGCTCGACGCACTGGCCGCGTCCGATCACGGGCGACGAACCAGCCGTGCGGCGCAGGTCGTCGAGTGCGGCGTCGACGAGCGTCGTCTTGCCGATTCCGGCCGCGCCCGAGACGAACAGCAGCTGCCGTCGGCCATTCGCCGCGGCGCGAAACGCGTCGGCGATCTCGGCTCGCTCGCGCGCGCGGCCGACCAGCACCCCGGGCCACGCTCTGCCGTCGCCCGCGGGCACGGCCGTCGGCTCGAGCGCGCCGACCGGTGCGGTGCCCATTGCGGCGATGAAGCGGTAGCCGCGGCGCCGGACGGTCTCGATGAAGCGGGGCGCAGCGTGGTCGTCGGCGAGCGCGTCGCGCAGCTCGCGGATCGACAGGCGCACGACGTCCTCGGTGACGGCGACGTCTCCCCAGACCGCATCGAGCAGCGCCCGCTTGGTGACCAACTCGGCAGGGTGCAGAGCGAGGTACTGCAGGACGGCGAAGGTCTTCGGGCGCAGATCCAATTGCGTCGTCGCGCGGCGCAACAAGCCCGCACGCAGATCGAGCCGAAAGGGCGGGAACTCGATGAGATGAGAAGCGTTCGAAGCCGAAGACGGCATGCTCTGGACCTTGGCCGTCGCACGTTAGCGCGCGTCTTCGGTTCAAGGTAGGTGCGCGTCGGGCGCGCGGGATCGGCTCATCACGTGCGGGAGCGCTCGCCAGCTTCGTCGCGCGGCAGACGGAAATCGCTCTTTCGCGCGGCGCACGTCCGGGATAGGCAGCACTCCTCGGAAGAGGCGGCAGCCTCTGCGCGGCAGGCTCATCGAGGAGCGCGTCGGATCGCCCGGGGAACCGCTCCAAGGAGGCGAGAAATGAGCGTCAAGGACCGGACGTCGCTGGATGACCGCGGAGAAGAGGGCACGCCCCGCCAGGGACTGACGCGGCGCAAGTTCGTGATCGGCTCGGCGGCGACGGGCGCAGCGGCGCTCGTACCGCCGCTGCAGCCTGCCCGGCGGTCCGACACCAGCGCAAGGCCGATCAGCAGCGTCGACGTGGTCGTCGTCGGGGCCGGCCTCGCCGGGCTCAGCGCCGCCTACGAGATCGAGCGCGCGGGTCGCTCGGTGGTCGTTCTCGAAGCGCGCGACCGCGTCGGTGGACGTACGCTCAACCACGATCTCGGCAACGGCAAGGTGACCGAGGTGGGCGGAACCTTCGTCGGCCCGACCCAGGACCACCTGATGGCGCTCGCGACCGAGCTCGGCATCGGCACGTTCAAGTCGTACGACATCGGCGAGTCGATCAGCTTCCTCGCCGGCGAGCGCGGCCAGTACACCAGCGGCGACCCGACGACGTTCCTCTCCGTCCCCGGCGGCGCCGACCTCGTCAAGGCGATCGGCTTGCTCGGCGGCATGGCGAAGACGGTGCCGGTCGCAGCACCGTGGACGGCGCCCGACGCGACGGCCTGGGACAGCCAGACCTTCGACACCTGGAAGCTCGCCAACTTCAGCGAGCCGTCCGGTCGCTTGGCACTCGATGTCATCGCCGAGCAGATCTGGGGTGCCGAGCCGCGCGACCTCTCGCTGCTGTACGTCGCCTGGTACGTCGCCCAGGCCGGTAACGAGGACACGGCGGGCTCGCTCCTGCGCCTCATCACGACGACCGACGGCGCGCAGGACAGCCGTTTCATCGGCGGCTCGCAGCTGATCTCCATCAAGATGGCGAAGCAGCTCGGTACTTCGGTCGTGCTGCGCGCGCCGGTGCGCGGCATCCAGCAGGAGAAGGACACGGTGATCGTCGAATCCGACCGCGGACGCTTCGTCGGACGCCACGTGATCGTCGCGATGCCGCCCGCGCTCGCCGGCTTGATCGACTACCAGCCCGGGCTGCCGCCGCTGCGCAACCAGCTCACGCAGCGCTTCCCGTCGGGATCGTACGCCAAGGTCGAGGCGGTGTACGACGAGCCGTTCTGGCGCGACAGCGGCCTCACCGGGCAGGCGTTCGGCGACCAGGCGGTCGGTGCGACCTTCGACCAGACCCCGCCCGACGGCTCGCCCGGCGTGCTGATCGGATTCATCGGCGGCCAGCACGCGCGCGCGTGGGACACGCTCGACCTCGCCGGCAGGCGTCAAGTCACGCTCGACAGCTTCGCCGCCTACTTCGGTCCGCAGGCAGCGCAGCCGCGCGAGTACATCGAGGGCCGCTGGACCAACGAGCTCTGGTCGCGCGGCGATCCCGTCGGCTTCACGCCGCCCGGCGTTCTGCTCGGCTTCGGCACCGCGCTGCGCACGCCGGTCGGGCGCATCCACTGGGCCGGCACCGAGACCGCGGACTACTGGATCGGCTACATGGACGGCGCCGTACGCTCGGGGCAGCGTGCTGCGGAGGAGGTGCTCGGCGAGCTCTAGGAGCGCCGCCGCTCAGCGGCGCGCGACCTCCGCGAACGGCGCCACCCGCGCCTGCGGCGTCTCGACCTCGCCCTCGACGAGGAAGAACCGCCAGAACACCAGCGCGAAGGGCTTGCCCTCGGTGTCGATCCAGTTGGGGTGACCGGGCTCGCTGTGCGCGAGCACGATCTCGAAGCTGCCGTCGGGCTCGAGCGTCGTCTGCGCGCGGTTCCGCGACACCGGACGGTTCACGTAGTCGAGGGTCTGCAGGAAGCGGTTCCACAGCGACACGTTTGCGTTCCTGCACTTCGGCCAGCGCCCTGTCATCACCAGCGCCTCGTCGGGTCCGATGTAGTACGGCGCCATGGAGTACAGTGCGTCGAACGCGGCGAGGCCGAAGTTGTCGGGCGACACGGGCTTGGGGAACTGGTTGGGCACGAGCCCGACGAAGGTCGGCTGCTCGCGCTTCGCCATCGGTAGCTGCTCGAGCGTCCGGCTGCGCACGAAGCGCGCGACGCGACGGATCGAGCTTGCGATCGACTCGTCAGTGGGCGGCGGCGGGGGCGGCGTCGCGGGCGAGACGACCTCGATCCGCAGCTCGGCGTTGCGCGCGGGATCGGCGGCGGCGGACACCTCGTTCTCGTAGTAGTGCCGCGTGGTGATGCGCGTCGCGTGCTCCTCGAGCGGCAGCCAGTTGCGCTCCTGCTCGGGCCCGCCGAGGTGGATCTCGAAGCGGCCGTCCTGGTCGACGTCGAACTTCTCGTCGTTGATCACGCCGGCGGTGCGGCTCGCCATGCTGCCGTCGCGGGTGTCGCACTCGATGGTGATCGATACGTACACCGCGCCGTCCATGCGCCCACGCACCACGTACTGGTAGTCGGGGCTGACGTCGGCGTCGAAGTAGATGGCGTCGGCGTTGTCGCCGGAGAACTTCAACGTCGGCGTGACGATGCGCTGGAAGCGCGGCCGCGTGGCATCGACCTCGAGGAACGTGCTGATGCCGCCGCCGAGCATGTGCATCAGCGCGCGGTGCGCGTCGGCGACGTCGGCCTCGCCCAGCAAGTTCCACTCGGCGCTCGCCCAGCGGCGGTCGATCTCGCCGAGGGTGTCGAGCAGCTCGCGGAACGCGGTGCGGGTCTGGGTCTGGATCTCGTCGCTCATGCGGCTGTCGTCCTTTCGGGCGCGCCGGGATCAACCGCGCGTCTCGCAGGGCCGAGATGCCGGCGGCGCCTGTTGCTGTCCTACAGGATCACGGACAGGTGCGACATCTCGGCGGCGGCCGTGGTCGTCTCCGCACGAGTTGATGCTCGAGAACGCCTGCGGCAACAGAATCACCCGACCACGAGGTGCCCTCGCTGGAAGAGTTCCTTGCGGTCGTAGATCGAGACGAGCACTGCTGTTTCTTCGGCTAGCCAGCCGAGGCATCGTTCCAGCCTGCATGGGGGTGAGCCATGAAGGCGGTCGGTTTCAAGCGTGCGCTGCCCGTCGATGACGTCGAGTCGCTGATCGACTTCGAAGCGCCGAAGCCCGAGCCGGGGCCGCGCGACCTGCTCGTGGCGGTGCAGGCGGTATCGGTGAACCCGGTGGATACCAAGGTGCGCGGCGGCCGGCACCAGGGCACGGCCGCGAGCGCGCCGACCGAGACGCCGCGGATCCTCGGCTGGGACGCGGCGGGTGCGGTCGCCGGCGTGGGCGCACGGGTGACGGGATTCGGCGTCGGCGACGAGGTGTTCTACGCCGGCGCGCTCGAGCGGCCGGGGGCGAACGCCGAGTTCCATGCTGTCGATTTTGCACTTGTCGGCCGCAAGCCCAGGACGATCGATTTCGCGCAGGCAGCAGCGCTACCGCTGACGAGCATCACCGCGTGGGAGCTGCTGTTCGACCGCCTCGCCGTTCCGCAGGGCGGCGGCGAGGGATCGGCCATCCTCGTCACGGGCGCGGCCGGTGGGGTCGGCTCGATTCTCGTGCAGCTCGCGCGACGGCTCACGAAGCTCCGGGTGATCGCCACAGCGTCGCGACCGGACACCGTCGCGTGGTGCCTCGAGCGCGGCGCTCATCACGTGATCGACCACACGAAGCCGCTACCGGAGCAGCTCGACGCGATCGGCGGCGCCTCGCCGATCCGTTACGTCGCGAGCCTCACCGCTACCGCGCGTAACTTCCTGCAGCTGGTCGACGTGCTGGCGCCGCAGGGCAAGATCGCGGTGATCGACGACCCGGCGACGCTCGACGTGGTGCCGTTGAAGCGCAAGTCGGCGTCGCTGCACTGGGAGTTCATGTTCGCGCGCTCGATGTGGCAGACCGACGACAGCGGCGAACAGGGTCGCCTGCTGAGCCGGATCGCGGAGCTCGTCGACGACGGGGTTCTGCGCTCGACGGTGACGAGAACCTTGTCGCCGATCAACGCCGCGAATCTGCGCGCGGCGCACCGGATCGCCGAGAGCGGCAAGGCGATCGGCAAGACGACCCTCGTCGGCTTCTGATCATCCGCTTGGCGAACCCCATTCGGCGGCGTCGCGCACCGTGATATCGAATGATGATGCCGACCGGTCGTGCGCTGCGCAGCGCGGCGACGTTTGCCGCCGTCGCGCTCTGCGTCGCGCTCGAAGCCGGCCCGGCAGCCGGAGGTGACGCCATGCTGAAGATCGAGTCGCCCGCGTTCGCGGCCAACGGACGCATCCCGCGCAAGCACACCTGCGAGGGCGCCGACGTGTCGCCGCCGCTCGCCTGGTCGGGCGTGCCGGAGGACGCGAAGAGCCTGCTGCTGATGGTCGACGATCCGGACGCGCCCGACCCGCAGGCGCCGAAGATGACGTGGGTGCACTGGCTGCTGTACGACATCCCGACCGCCGCGGGCGGCCTGCCCGAGGGCGCGGCGCCGCTGCCGCCGGGGACGCTCGAAGGCCGCAACGACTTCAAGCGCACGGGCTACGGCGGGCCGTGCCCGCCCGTCGGACGGCACCGCTACTTCTTCAAGCTGTACGCGCTCGACGCTGCGATCGGCGACCTCGGCACGCCGACCAAGGCGAAGCTGGAGGCGGTGATGAAGGGGCACGTGGTGGCGCAGGCGGAGCTGGTCGGCACGTATCAGAAGGGCGATTGAGAGCAGCGGATCCTCCGGGCATGTTGGCAGCGGGCAGCGGAGACTCGACATGAACATCTCGATGCACGACATGGCCGTCGGCAGCTTCGTGCCGATGCTCGAAAGCCTTGGCGCGGTCCTGGCGAAGGGCGCCGAGCATGCCAGTTCGGCGAAGCTCGATCTGGTCAACGCGCGCCTCGCGCCCGACATGTTCACGCTCGCGCAGCAGGTCCAGCAGGCCTGCCACTATGCGACGGACTGCACGTCACGTCTCTCGGGCAAGGGCGGCGCCGCGATGGCGGACGCCGCGGCCGACTTCGCCGGCTTCGCGACGCAGATCGCCCGTACACTCGACTTCCTGCGCAGCACGTCCGCCGCTTCCTTCGCCGGCGCGGAGGAGCGCGACTGCACGCTCGAGATCCCCGGCGAGATGCTGATCCAGATGAACGGCCTGCAGCTGCTGCGGGCCTGGTCGCTGCCGCACTTCTACTTCCACGTCGTGACGGCCTACGACATCCTCCGGCACAGCGGCGTCGCGATCGGCAAGCGGGACTACCTGAGCCAGGTCGGCGGCTTCATTCGTCCGAAGCAGAGCTGAGCCGCGGCGGCGCTAGGGCGTGACCTGGTACTGCGGCGAGGCGATGAGGATCGTCGCCGCGGCACCGAGGTTGATCGAGCCCCAGCCGCTCGCCTGGTCGTAGCCCGGTCCCGCGCTGCAGCAGCCGACGTCGAACACGTCGTTGTCGCCGAGCACGATGTCGTAGAACACGTCGTTCTGGCTCGAAGCGGCGATGCCGTAGATCCACTCGTACGCCACCACCGGCGAGACGCCGCGCGCCGCGAGCAGCGCCTGGTGCAGCAGCG
>Ga0265325_10003002_pt1 | contig 11197 bp, 12 predicted proteins | sample 41420metaG_FD_202090 | JGI IMG/M metagenome (GOLD analysis project Ga0265325, IMG submission 202090) | Rhizosphere microbial communities from Carex aquatilis grown in University of Washington, Seatle, WA, United States - 4-14-20 metaG | ecosystem: Host-associated > Plants > Roots > Rhizosphere...
AAGGAAGAAAGAAGAAAGAAGAAAGAAGAAGCAGGAAAGAAGAAGCAGGAAAGAAGAAGCAGGAAAGAAGAAGCAGGAAAGAAGAAGCAGGACCCTCACCCATCCGCGCTTCGCGCGTATGGGCTCAGGATGACAGCAAAAAGCGACTGCGAAAGGCAAAGGCAGAAGTAACGGCAGAAGACCGACCCTTAAAACCGAAGGGTCGGGCACCCGCAAAGGATCGAGTTTTCCGCGAACTGTGAAGCTGCATGATTTTCGAGCATTGGCGGCACGGATAAATCCGTGCGCCGACGAAAAACCTACGTTGACACTCAAACTCTAGAGGTCCGCTTCGAGGTCCATTTAAGACATGGGGGATGGGTTTTAGTTGGGGAGTTTGCCGGCGGATTCCAGGACCTGGCGGGCCATGTAATTCGTTACGTGGGCTTCGTTGCGGAGTTCGGTCATGTAGGCGGAGCGGAGCAATTGCTCCTTGCGGTTGCGGAGCATGTCGCGAATGCCCTGTTGCACTTGCGGATCGGACAATTCGCGCTGGCCGGCGGCTTCTTTGCCGATTAGCTTCAGGATGCGATAGCCGCCGCCCTTTACGGGGATGGGCGGAGTGGATTCGCCGGGCTTCATTGACAGAACGGTTTTCTTGAGGACAGGGTCGGACTGGTTCAGCGCGGACTCGGGAATGAATCCGAGGTCGCCGCCGGTGGCGGCGCTGGTGTCTTCGGAGTAGTCCATGGCGAGCTGCGAAAAATCGGCGCCGGCGTTGAGTTTCTGTTGGAGGATGCCGGCCTTCTGGCGCGCTTCTGTTTCGTTCGTGGCTTTGTCGTTCTTGCGGTTGTGCACCGAAGCATCCGGATGCGGCGTGACCACGATCTGGGCGATGCGGTACTGCGGCTCGGCGACGTTGAATTGTGCGCGATTTTGGTTGTAAAAGTTGTTGACGTCCTGATCGGTGATGGAAATCTTGGCGAGAATTTCGCGGTTCAGGAGCTTTTCGATGGAGACCTGGCGGCGAATCTCGCCCTTCAGATCGTCGACGGTGAGCCCGGTGTCGTGGAGCTTCTTCTGAAATTCTTCCTCTGTGTAGGGGCTTTTCGATTCGGTGAATTTATCTTCGACTTCGGCATCGGAGGCGACCAGATTCATCTTGGAGGCATGCTCGAGCAAAATTTCGCTGTTGACCAGCTCGTCCAGGATGCTTAGTTTGAGGGAGAGGGATTCTTCCTGCGAGGGATTGGGCGCGTCGGCGTTGACGCGCGAGCGATAGGCCTTCTCTACATCCGCCTGCAGCACCTGCTTGCCGTTTACTACTGCCCAGACATCGGGTCCCGGGGCGAGTTGCTTCTGGCACGACGCCGCGAGCAGGCAGGCGGCCATCGCGGCCATCGACGCTATGGCAAGAAATCGCCGCTTCAATCGGAACTCCTTCCGAAGAAGACCGATGTCAGACGGCCTTCGTTACGCGACCGGAGCGGATGCAGGAAGTACAAACGCGGATTTGCTTTCGCGCGCCGTTGACCACGGCCCGTACGCGACGGAGATTGGGATTCCAGCGGCGACGGGTCACGTTGTGGGCGTGGCTGATGGTGTTCCCGTAGCTGGGCTTTTTACCGCAAAGTTCACAAGCAAGTGCCATCTGACGTACTCCAGACTATAGAATTTTCAATATCGTAAGCGCTTATGTTATCAGAGAAAGGCTGGGGCAGAAAGCGATATGACGATCATATGGTTGTTTCTCGGGCCTTTCCTTTGGCCGCGACTTGTTTCCCTGCGATGAACTATAATGTGCGGGCCGATACCTACAGGGATTCACCGATGCTCACGATCCGGGCTGCCACGATTGCGGATGTACCGCTGCTGAATACGCTGGTGCATGAACTGGCGGAATATGACCGCGTCAGCCATGAGGCGGTGGTGAGCGAAGAGGACCTGGCGCGGGATGGGTTTGGGGCTCATCCGAAATTTCGCGCGGTGCTCGCGGAATGGGATGGGGAAGTGGCGGGTTATGTGCTGTTCTTCGAGTTCTATTCTACGTTTCAGGGGCGGGCGGGGCTGTTTCTGGACGATATATTTGTGCGTCCTGCGTTCCGGCACCGGGGTATCGGTAGCGCCTTGCTCGATCACGTGGCCGGGCTCGCTTGGAACGAGAAGTATTTCTGCCTGCGGTGGGAAGTCTTGGATTGGAATAAGCCCGCCATCGAGTTCTACCGAAGCATCGGCGCGGTGTTCCTTGACGAATGGAAGTCAGCCTGCCTCATTGGCGACGCTCTGGAAACCGCCGCCGGGAAAGCCGTTCGAAAGCCTTCTAAATCAAAGTAGAGCAAGCGGATAGCGTTCCGCCATCTACCTCAGCGTTTTCCTGCTTGAATTCACTACCTTGAAATAAGCCGCGTTCTACAGGAATTCCTTGTGCAACCTCGAGAAGCACTTCTCCCCTCTATTTATCAAGGTGCTTTTGTGTCTTTGTTCAAGCGCTGGACGGGATGTTTGCTTGTCCGGCAGATTGTGGAACCGGACAGCCTAACGAATCGCAGTATCTGCGAGGAAGTGAATCAGCTCATAAACGTTGAAACTTTTTTTAAATTAAATAAGGAGATCAAGCCGTGAAATACCAAATCCGCATCATCCTCACACTCTTACTGCTTCTGGTTGGATCCACGCAGCTGGCGAAGGCACAGGGTGCCAGCGTGTACTTTGGTCTGGGAACGGCGGTCGATAGCTCCAACGGCCAGCCGATCGATACGTTCGGGAATGGGACTTTCTATAACACGCCGCGCATGGGCGGGCTTTTCGAAACCGTCGGGGGAGATTTCATGTTCCGTCCGCACTTTGGAGTAGGATTTGAAACCAGTTTCCGATCCCAGAGCAACTACGCGGGGCTGAACTACCGTCCGCTGCTGTACGATTTCAACGCGATTTACCAGCCGCTATCGTCGGGGATGGTCGTACCGGAATTTCAGGCGGGGCTGGGAGGAATGAATCTCCGCTACTACGTGAATCAGAATTACTGCGATTCATTCGGGGGATGCTCCAACTCGAATTACTACGTTGAGAGTTCCAATCATTTTCAGGTGCATTTTTCCGGAGGCGTGCGGTTTTACGTTAAGGGAGGGATTTTCATTCGTCCCCAGGTGGATGTGCACGTGGTGAATAACCTGTTTCAGTTTGGAAGCAGCGTTGTGCCGGAATACAGCGCAGCCATCGGCTATACGTTTGGACGGACACGGTAGCTTTTGTCCCGAAACGGCGCTTCATCGTGGGTTCGCGGTGAAGCGCCGTATTCCCCTTTGCTTGAGCGAAGGAAGTCCCGCAGAATGTGTCGATTTCCCTGGATTCGTACCCGAAGACAGCGGGCCATCTGGCGAATTTTAAGTATAGGTTCCGGGAGCCTTTATAGGTATGATGGCCCCGAGATTAGGAGCTTTCGGTGACCAAGTACCGGGCATGCCCTGATTGCGGGAGCGGGCGCATAACGAGGTCCCACCAGCGCGGCCTGCTCGAACGCTATGTGTGGCCGGTGTTTCGGTTGCGACCATACAGGTGCCGGGACTGCTATATGCGCTTTCTCGGAGCCGCAAGCCTTTCGCAGCCCCCTTCCAAAACCGCCTACCACCAGCCCCACGGTCTTTAACGCTTTTCCTTACAGTAAGTTATGAGTGTTTCGTAGAACTGCCCCTTGGCTTCTTCAGTAGGATATTCACCATGGCTTGGGCAGCAGCGGTGAGCGGGCGGTCCTGGCGATAGATCAGGTAGAGGCGCCGCTGGATGCGCATCTGCTTCATGGGCAATTCCCGCAGGATTCCTTGCGCGATCTCCGGGCCGACACACATTCTCGGCACGATGGCGACACCCTTTCTCATCTCGACGAAGAGCTTGATGCTCTCGATGGTGGGCATCTCGATTTCCATGTGCAGGGGAACGTGGTGGCGGGCGAAAAGCTGTACGACGCGCTGGCGGTGAGGGGATTCGACGATGTGTCCGATGAAGGTTTCCGCGCCGAGATCGGTGATATCGACTTCGCGGCGTCTCGCCAGGCGATGGCCCGGCCACACTACGACGGTGAGGTTGTCGCGGTAGAACTCTACGGCCGACAGCTCCGTTTCTTCGGGAATGTAGGAGATAACGCCGATGTCGAGGTGGTGGCTGAGCACTTCACGAGGGACGTCGCGCGAGAACACGCGGTGGACGCGGATGTGAATGCCCTCGTGCAGCTCGCGGTATCGCGCGAGTGCGGGAAGCAACGCGTGAATCGAGCTTTCGTTGACGCCTAGGGAAACCTGCCCGCGCTGGAGGCCGCGCAGTTCGCGCATGGATTTGCGGATTTCTTCCCGGAGATTCAGCATGCGGTCGGCGTATTCGAGCAGGAGCGCGCCGGCGTCGGTGAGAGTGCGGGCGCCGGAGCCGCGGACGAACAGCGGCTGTCCGACCCACTCTTCGAGTTTGCGGATAGAGATGCTGATGGCCGGCTGGGTGCGAAACAGCTTTTCCGCGGCGCGCGAAAAGCTTTTCTCGCGAACGACGGTCTGAAACACCTGCAGCGATGCGAGATCCACGAAAGCTCCTCCGGGTGGGCCGATGCCTGTATAAGAGGGATTTATCCCCCGTGCAACAATTATAAATTAGACTCTATATGGATTTGGGGGTCTACTGGTATTGTTGCAAGGAGCCCTTATGGACAGGATCCACATCTTCGATACGACGCTGCGCGACGGCGAGCAATCTCCCGGTTTTTCGATGAACCGCGAGGAAAAGCTCCGGCTCGCGCGGAAAATCGAAGAGCTTGGCGTGGATGTGGTCGAGGCGGGCTTTCCGATTGCATCGCCAGGGGACCTGGAGGCTGTACGCGCCGTGGCTTCAGAACTGAAGGAATGCCGCGTGGCGGCTTTGGCGCGCGCTCGCCAGGATGACGTGGATGCGGCGTTGCGAGGTCTGGAACCGGCGGCCAAGCCGCGGCTCCATCTTTTTCTCGCGACCTCCGACTTGCACCTGAAGCACAAGCTGCGGATTTCTCGCGAGGAAGCGCTCGCGCAAATCGTGAAGATGGTGAGCTTTGGCGCGGCCCATTGCGAAAATGTGGAGTTTTCTGCCGAGGATGCGAGCCGCTCGGAGATCGACTTCCTGTGCGAAGTTGCGCTGGCGGCGGCGAGCGCGGGGGCGAACGTTATCAACCTGCCCGACACGGTGGGTTATTCGACGCCCGAGGAGTACGGCGAGATTTTCCGCCGGGTCCGCGCGCATCTGGCTGCATATCCGAATGTGGAGCTGAGCGCGCACTGCCACAATGACCTGGGCCTGGCGGTGGCGAACTCGCTCGCGGCGATCGCGGGCGGGGCGCGGCAGGTGGAATGCACGATCAATGGAATTGGGGAGCGCGCGGGAAACGCGTCGCTCGAGGAAATTGCCGTGGCGCTGCACGTGCGGCAGAGCCGCTTTGGCGCAACCACCGGCATCGTGCTCGAAAATATCTATCCCACGAGCCGCCTGCTTTCGTCGATTACCGGCGTGCCGGTACCGCCGAACAAAGCGGTAGTAGGCGCGAACGCGTTCGCGCACGAAGCGGGGATTCATCAGGATGGAATCCTGAAGAATCCGCTGACCTACGAAATCATCCTTCCTGAAAAAGTGGGCGTGCCGGCGCGGCGGCTCGTGCTGGGGAAGCACTCCGGACGAAATGCGCTGCGCTCCCGCCTGGACGAACTCGGCTATCAAACCACCGACGCGGAACTGGCCGCCTGCTATACAATGGCGATTGCGATGGCGGACGCGGAAAAGGAAGTTACCGACCGCGACCTGCTTTCGATCATTCACCAGGTACGGCGCAACCACGCGAACGCAGCCAATCCCGTGGCTGCGAACTGAATTCAAACTGAATTTCCAACCAGGAAATCGGGAACCTTGCGATGACCGAATTGCGGAAGACGATAGCGGTGTTGCCGGGCGATGGAATCGGGCCGGAGGTGACGCGCGCCGCCGTCCAAATCCTCGGGGATTGCGCGACTACTTTCAATCACAAGTTTGAATTTCGCGAGCTTCCTTTTGGCGGATACGCGATCGACCGCTGCGGTTCGCCGCTTCCGGCGGAAACTCTTGCGGGATGCCGCTCGGCGGACGCAATTCTTTTGGGCGCGATCGGGGGGCCGAAATGGGAGTCGCTGCCGCTGGGGACGCGTCCCGAGGCCGGGCTGCTTGGGTTGCGGCAGGAACTGGGGCTCTATATCAATCTGCGGCCCACGCGGCTGCGGCCGTCGCTGCGCGGGATATCGCCGCTGCGGCCGGAGCGATTGGTGGACTGCGATTTCGAAATGGTGCGCGAGCTGGCCGGGGACGTTTATTTCGGCGAGCATAAGATCGAGGGCGAAAAGGGCAAGGCGCGGGCGCGGGACGTGGCGAATTACAGCGTTCCGGAAATCGAACGGGTGGCGCGGTATGCGTTTGAGCGCGCTTCGAAACGCAGCCGCAGGCTGACCAGCGTGGACAAGGCGAACGTTCTGGCGACTTCGACGCTCTGGCGGAAAACCGTTAGCGGCCTGGCGAAAGACTACCCCGACGTAAAGCTCGAGCATATGTACGTGGATAACGCGGCGATGCAGATTGTGCTGCGGCCGGCGCAGTTTGACGTGATCCTCACGTCGAACCTTTTCGGGGACATCCTGAGCGATGAAGCGGCGGCGCTGGCCGGATCGATTGGGCTGATTCCCTCGATGAGCCGCGGTGAGCCGAACAAGCCGGCGCTTTACGAGCCGATTCATGGCTCCGCGCCTACGCTGGCTGGCAAGGATGCCGCGTGTCCGCTTGGCGCGATTTTGTCAGCGACGATGATGCTGCGGGAATCGTTCGGACTGGAAATCGAGGCGCAGTGGATCGAAACGGCGGTGGATCGCGCGCTCGATCACGGATACCGGACGTCCGATATCGCTGAGCCGGGCGGGCGCGCGGTGCGCAGCTCGGAGCTTACCGAGCAGATCCGCAGCGAGCTGCACGACGTGCTCGTGCATCACGAGCGCTACGGCTGGGGCGTTTAGGCTTCCCGATTTCCTTCAGAGCTTCTTCAGGTTTTCTTCAGGTCTTTTTCAACACGAGGCATCCCGCGATCATGTCGTGGAGGGCTTGCCGCTTCTCGGTAAAACCCGCCATGATATAGCCGATGAAAAACGGGATGAGTCCGGTGATGATCTTTGAGAAGAACCGGCCTGTGGCGCGGGCGAAGCTTACGCGACGGCCTTGCAGGTCGGTGACGAACAGGCCCAGCACTATCTTTCCCAGCGTGCCTTGGCGGCCCGAAGATTCCATCAGGGCGAAGTAGAGCCACGACGCCACAATCGTCAAGGGTATCAGGATGAAGAGAATGCCCAGCGCGGCTGCGGGAAACGGAAACGGGCCATGCCACGTGTAGGTGGTGTCGTAGCCGGGGTCGTAGCTGACGTTGCTAGCGCTGTACATGCCCGGATGAAAGCCCCGGAGGAAGCGGCCCCCAAACGTGAGGAGGCATATCGCGAAAATCGCGCCGAATACGACCGTGAGAATCGCACTGTCGATCAGGTAAGCGACGACGCGCAGCCAGAAACCAGCATAGGGCGCCATCAGCGCGGGATTTACGGCGGGGCGCGGGGGGATGTAACTGCCGATTGGCGGCGCGGCGGTCGGGGGCGGCGGCACGGCAACCGTCGATTCCAGGGCTTCAGCGGCGGCGGCCGGCCTTGCGTCTGCCGGACCGGAGACCGACGGGGCCGCTACCGCATTTCCGCAGGTCCGGCAGAAGGCGGCGCCTTCCGGCACCACGTTGCCACATTTCGTGCAGTACATGCCTTCACTCCTTGGCGATGCGCGCTGCGCGCCGATCCTAAATTTTTCGCGTGACCAGGCAGCCAGCCAGCATATCGTGCAGGGCCTGCTTTCGCGCCGTGAAGCCCGCCATGACGAACCCGATCAGGAACGTCATGGACGAAATAATTTTCGCAAAGAAACGCCCCGAGGCGCGAGCAAAAGAAATCCGGTTGCCCGCCAGATCGACCACGCTGAGGCCGAGGGCCTTTTTGCCGAGAGTTGCCCGCCATGGCGAGCTTTCCAGCACGGCAAAATAGACCCAGTTGCCCATCAGAAACAGCAGCATGAGGGCGGTTACCTGCGGGCTGGTGTTGGTGAACATGAACCACGGGTCGTCGGCGGGGATGCCTCCGGGCTTCCCCATCAGCGGACGCAGAAGGATGTTGCCCAGCACGGCGCCGAGAAGAATATTGTCGATGAGGTAGGCGGCCAGGCGGAGCCAGAAGCCTGCATAGGCAATGCGAGCCTGGGCCGGGCGCGCCCAGGGTGCCGGGGCAGTGTCGTCATGCGAAGCCGCGGGTGATGTGGCAAGCGGCTGGCCGCACGAGCCGCAGAATCCCGCGTCATCCGGCGTGAAGATCCCGCACTTGGGACAAGTCAAATCGGCCCCCTGTAGGCTACGAGCAGCAGCTATCGTCGCTCGGATGCTACTGGAGTTAAAAGCGCGAGGTCAATCGGGATTTCCGGGGCTAGATTTCCGGGCTGGCTCGTTTCGGCTGGATTCGGATAGATCAGCTCGCTAATTTATTGAGCGGCGCACGGATCTCACTTAGCGCGAGGCGAACTGACTGGAATCGCACTAGGGATGGATCACTAGATTGTCAGCCACCTGCGGAACCAAATTTGAATGTCGCCACTATGGAGCCGCTCTTGGAGTATGACACGAAGCCAGGCCCACCACTCACGCGGTCAGCGACCTCCACGAGAATGGGTAGACCCTCGAGTTCCATGCCAGCGTATACGATGTAATCGGCCACATCGAGGAGCAGTCCGCTATCAACGTGCTCGCGCTGAATCCTAAGTCCGTGCCGGGCTTTCGCCGACAGCTTGGCGCGTTCGCCACCCTCGTAGCTTGAGTGCAGATAAGTATTTCTAAGCTCCTCGGCTCGATGACAGAGGGAGAGTAGTTCGTCAACGTAGCCTTCTCCGCCAGGGTCGTTGCATGCCGCAAACGACGAGTGTACGCGCTGGCGCACCATTGAGCCCAAAACGTCGAGCTTTTGACGAAATGACAATTCAGCCACCATGATGTGCCCGATCTCTGGATGAGCACCGGAGAGTAGAACTATCACATTGCGCGTAGTATCTTCCAGGTACGAAAAGCCTAATGCGATGCGTCCCATTGCTGCGTCAAACTCATCCGGCTGCCCAACGCGCTCGCCGAACGAATTGCCACTACTCGTAAAGTCCTCGAAGTACTTCATCGGTCCTCCAATAAGCGGTTTGCAGATAATACATCGCGTGGATCATAAGTCGTGGTAAACGCCCTACCCGGAAAGGTGAAGCGTCACTTCGAATGATCCAGGGTTAGCTGTGAGCCCACAAGGGGGGTTCTTGACAGCCTGCCCCTTTTAACCCGTCAGAGGATTGCGGGCGAACGCGCTGTTGCTTACACTCGTTTGTCGAGGAGTAAGGGAGGGGAACTGATGCGCATTTCATTCAGGAATACAGGTCGGGCGCTCGGGATCATCGCGGTTTCGGCTGGTCTTTTTGCGAGCGGTTACGCGGCGGGTCAAAACCGGTTCGGGCAGCCGAAAACCATCATTCACGTGGTCGAGATCAAGTGGAACCCGGGAGTTTCCGCCGCGGACAAGCAGCGCGTGCTGGCGGGCGTCAAGGAGATGGCGGCGAAAATTCCGGGAATCAAGAACGTGTGGCTCCAAGCCGACCGGCTCGAGCCGCGCGACTTCAATGCGGCGTATGCCATCGAATTCCAGAGCCGCGATGCGGCCGATGCCTACGCCGAAAGCAAGCTTCACGAAGCCTGGGACGCGGCTTACGTACCGTTGCGCTACGCGAGCGTCTCGATCCAGGTTACGAATCCGTAGACGGCGGCTTTTTTAGCTAGCACGTATCACGTATCTCATGAATGCCTCGGTTGAACGGTTCGCCACCTCAGGGGTTAAAACCCCTTTGCCCACAGGCTTTTTGGCACGGCTGAAGCCGTGCCCTGACGGAAAACCCGCGTTGCCACGCAGACTCTGAAGCCCTGCGCTGACGAATTTCATCGTGAGATGATTTATAACCGAAGACTCAAACGTTGTCGCGGTGGGCTGAACCATCCTGTTAACCTGACTGTCGCTATGGCGGCGACTGCGAACGAGAACGCGCCGGTAGCTCGCGCGGAGGAGGGCACTGCGATTCCCGAAACGCATTTTCGCGGGAAGCTGCGGCTGCCCATTCGGGATGCTCTGATCGATGCTTTGACCGATACTTTGATCTACGGGCTGGCTATTTTTTCTAGCGCGTTTCTGCTGTTTCAGGTGCAGCCGCTGATTACCAAGATCATTCTTCCCTGGTTTGGAGGCGTGGCGGCGGTGTGGACGGTGTGCCTGGTTTTCTTTCAGGTGGTGCTGCTGCTGGGATATTTGTACGCGCATTTGCTTACCTCTCGCGTCCAACCCGCGATGCAGGGGCGAGTTCACGCGGCGCTTCTTGCCGTGAGCCTGCTGGCGTTGCCCATTCTTCCTCGGGCTTCGTTTAAGCCGACGGGGCCGGAGGCGCCGGCTTGGCACATTCTCGTTCTGCTGGCGGCTACGGTGGGGCTGCCTTACGTGGTGCTTTCGTCAACCAGCCCATTGCTTCAGGCTTGGTACGCGCGAGGACGGGCGGAGGCGTCGCCTTACCGGTTCTACGCGCTATCGAATGCTGGGTCGATGCTGGGGCTGCTCACCTACCCCGTGCTTGTGGAGCCCAGGCTCACCAGCACGCATCAAGCTGCGGGGTGGTCGGTGGCTTACGCCGCGGTTGTGGTGCTTTGCGGCGCGTTGGCGCTTTGGTTTCGCGGGCCGGTGGCGGCGGCGGAGTTGCGTCTCGATCCGGCGCAGGGCCCGGACTGGAAAATTCGGGCGCTTTGGATGGCTCTGGCTGCTTGCGGGTCCGCGTTGCTGCTCTCGGTGACTAATCACATCTCGCAGAATATCGCTTCGGTGCCGTTTCTTTGGGTGATCCCGCTGAGCCTTTACCTTTTGACGTTTATTCTGTGCTTCGATGGAAAAAACTGGTACCGGCGGGGCGTTTTTTTGCGACTGCTGGGGATCGCTCTGGGAGGCATGGCGTATGCGCTCGATCCTTCGTTTGCCGTGCTGCCGATGAAGGTGCTGATTCCCGTTTATTGCGCGGGGTTGTGGGTCTGCTGCATGTTCTGCCACGGGGAATT
>Ga0265325_10003003_pt1 | contig 11197 bp, 11 predicted proteins | sample 41420metaG_FD_202090 | JGI IMG/M metagenome (GOLD analysis project Ga0265325, IMG submission 202090) | Rhizosphere microbial communities from Carex aquatilis grown in University of Washington, Seatle, WA, United States - 4-14-20 metaG | ecosystem: Host-associated > Plants > Roots > Rhizosphere...
ATCGCGCAGCCAGTCGCGCGCCGCCCGCGCCACGCCGTCATAGATGGTCGAGATCGCCAGTGCGTTCCACAGGAACAGCGCGTTGGCGCCCGGCCTGGGGGCCCATTCGGCGGGGGGACGCAAATCCACCGCGAAGTCCGGCGGGACCGGCGCGCCGTCGAACACCACCTTGTGGCTCACCGTCGCCCGCATGCCGAGATGGTCCCAGACAGGCTCGATGGCGATGCCGGGGCTGGCGGCCGCCACCAGCAGGAAGCCGACCCGCGGCGTTTCCTCGTCGGTCTTGGCCCAAACCAGATACCAGGGCACGCCGGTCGAGCCGGTGGAATAGATTTTCTCGCCGCTGATCGCCCAGCCGCCGGCGGTGCGCCGCGCCACCGTGTCGGGCATCCCGCCGCGCACCGGCGTGCCCAGTTCCGGCTCGACCCGCAGGGCGGCGATCAGCCCGGTGCCTTCCACCGCTTCGCGCGCCAGCCTTTCATAGAGATGGGCGGGCCAGGACTGGGTGCGTCCCGGCTGGGCGTGCTGGGCATAGGTCATGAACAGAATGAGGGCGGTGGAAGGCTCGCCCTTCGCCACCGCGCCCAGCACCCGCAGCGCTTCCGCAAGGCCGGCGCCGCGCCCGCCAAAGCGCGGCGAGACGGTCAGCCCGATCAGGCGTTCCTGCCGCAGGATATCGAAATTCGCGAACGGAAATTCCGCGCTGCGGTCGAATGCTTCGGCGGTGGCGGCGAACTGGCGGGTGATCCGGTCCAGCACCTCCTGGGGAACCGGATCGGCCGCGGCCGGGCGAAGAGACGCGAGGGTCGCAGCCATGCCTATGCCTTCTCCTCGATCAGGGAATTGAAGCGATTGTCCCACAGCGGCCGGACATCGACCGCCTGGGGGATCAGTTTTTCGCTGGCAAACAGGTCGGCCACCGCCTGCTGGGAGGCGATGGCGGCGTCATTCACCGGCCGCAAGGTGTAAGGGTCGCTGGCGTTGCGGAACTGGTCCTGCACATAGGACAGAGGCACGCCGATCTGCCGGGCGACGATGGCGGCCCATTCGTCCTTGTGGGCCGCCGTCCAGGCGTAGCCCTTCCTGACGGCGCGCAGATACCGGCCGACAAGCTCCACCTTGGCGGGGTCCGCCAGGGCATTGACGTGCGCCGATATGATGTAGTTCCCCGAGAGGAATCCCAGCGCCGTCTTCAGAACGCGCGCGCCCTGGGTTGCGATGGCATGCTGGATCGGAAAGCCGTAGATGGCCCAGGCGTCGATCGCGCCATTGGAGAAGGCTTCCGCGCCTTCCGGAACGCCCAGCGCCACGGGGACGATGTCGCGCCAGCCCAGCCCCACCGACTGCAGCATGCGGATGAGGAAATAGTGCGAGGTGGTGGCGCGGACATAGCCGACCTTGCGGCCTTTCAGGCCGGCAAGATCGGCGATCGGCGAATTGCGGGGCACCAGCACCACCTGGTTGTTGACATCGCCATGCAGGACCGCGATCTGGCGGAAGCTGTGAATCGGCGAGGCCGCGGCGAAGACCGGCGGTATCTCGCTCATCCCGCCATAGTCGAGCGCGCCGCCATCAAGGGCTTCGATGACAAGATGCCCCGACTGGAAATAATTGTATTCCGCATGGACGCCGGGATCGATGCCGGCGACGCGGAAGAGGATGCGCTGGTCCTGCTCGCCCTTGCCGATGATGGCGACCCGCAGGCTGCCGGCCTCCGCCGCCTGGCGTCCGCAACCCGCCAGGAGGCCGGCCAGGGCGAGCGCCCCGCCGGCGGCAAGCACGGTGCGGCGATACGCCGGTTCACCCGCCATGTCTTCTGCTCCGCGCCGTCCGCATGCCAATCCGCCTGGGGCTGTCCCGTGAGCCTATTGCCGCGGCTTCCCACTTCAAATGAGAAATGCAAAAGAGACTCTACAATATATATCAATTTACTATGGATTAAGCTACAGCAAGCATTGCCGGGCCGCAAGCTGGCGGAGGTCCGCCGATCCGGCCGAACTGGGATGGCACCATGCCCGTTGAATTCATTGGAATGATCGGCACGCAGAACGCCTCCGAAAGCCGGGGGGCCACGGGCGATCCCGGCGAGATCGACAAGTCCTTCACCTCCGCCTTCGCCCGCGCCCATGAATATGCCGGGTTCGACCGCGTCCTGATCGGCTATTTCTCCTTCGCGCCCGACGGCTTCCAGGTCGCGGCCTATGCGGCGCAGCAGACCACGCGGCTGAAATTCCTCCTGGCGCACCGGCCCGGCTTCGTCGCCCCGACCCTGGCGGCGCGGCAACTGGCGAGCCTGGACCAGTTCAGCGACGGGCGGCTGGCGGTGCACATCATCAGCGGCGGCGACGACGCCGAACAGGCGCGCGACGGCGATTTCCTGTCGAAAGCCGAGCGCTATGCCCGCACTGACGATTATCTCGATGTCGTCAAGAAAAGCTGGACCAGCAGCGGACCGTTCGATCATGACGGCCCCTATTACAAGGTGCGGGGAAGCCATGCCCAGGTCCGGCCGAAGCAGAAGCCGCGCATTCCGATCTATTTCGGCGGCAGTTCGCAGGAAGCCATAGAGGTCGCGGGCAAACACGCCGATGTGTTCGCTTTCTGGGGCGAACCGCTGGCGGAAGCCGCCGCCACCATCGCCAAGGTGCGCGCCGCAGCCGCCCGGCACCAGCGCGAGGGCGACATCCGCTTCAGTCTTTCGCTGCGGCCCATTCTCGGCCGCACCGAGGAAGAGGCCTGGGCCCGGGCCGCCCGCATCCTGGAGGCCGCCAAGTCCCTCACCTCCGTCTATCCCTGGCCGAAACAGGCGCCCCATGCGCCGCAGAATGTGGGATCGCAGCGCCTTCTCGAAGCGGCAAGCCGCGGCCCGGTGCTGGACAAGCGGCTTTGGACCGAGATCGCGGCCCTCACCGGGGCGCGGGGCAATTCGACCTCCCTGGTGGGCACGCCCGAGCGGGTCGCGGAGGGCATGCTCGAATATTACGACATCGGCGTGACCACCTTCCTGATCCGCGGCTTCGATCCGCTGGAAGACGCCATCGAATATGGCCGCGACCTCATACCGATCGTGCGGGCCGCGGTGGCGCGGCGCGACGGCCGCGCCGCCGCCGCCGAATGACTGTACTTTTTCCATGTTCCATCTTGTTTCCCGGAGGATTTCCATGCGCCATTCCCTTCTGATCGCCGCCGCGGCCAGTGTCCTGTCGCTCGGTCCGGCGCAGGCGCAAAGCGCCAGGCCCTATCAGGTGGAATGGGTCTATCGCGTCCAGTACGGCCATCAGGACGAATGGTGGAAGCTGTTCCGCAAATACCAGATCGCGATCCTGGACCGCGAGAAGCAGCTTGGGTTTGTCACGAACTACATCGTCCAGCGGCCGGGCGCGCATACCAGCGAAGACTCGCGCTGGGATTACCGCATCATCATCACCTATCCGAACTATGACGGCTCCACCCATGAAGGCGAAGTGCAGCGGCAATTGTTTCCCGACAACGCGACCCGCCAGCGCGAAGAGGACCGCCGCTGGGAGTTGACCCTCAACCATTGGGACCTGCCGATCCGCGAAGCCGATCCCCACGCCGACGAGTGAAGCGGCGCCCGGCTCACGATCCCGGATCGAACCGGGTCTCGAATGCGGCGACATCGGCGGGCTGCGGCATCACGCCCGCCGCCACGAAATGCGCCACGGTCAGCCGCTCTTCCGCGATCACCTGCGGGCCGATCGGCACGGTCCTGGGAACGGCGTGATCGACGACATAGCGCGCGACATCCGGCGGCAGGCCGGTTTCCCGGGCCATCACCGCGGCATAGGCCGCGCGGTGGCTGCCGGCCCAGCGTTCGGCCAGCGTCAGCCGGTGCAGGAAATCCGCCAGCTGCGCCGGCTTGCCGGCAATCGCGTCCTGGTTCGCGGCCTCAAAGCCGATGCCGCTCATCAGGCCCGTGCCATCGACCAGCACGCGGGCGCCGTCATGCAGCACCGCCAGGCCGACATAGGGTCCCCAGGTCGCCCAGGCGTCCACCGCGCCGCTGGAAAAGGCGGCCTTGGCGTCGGCCGGCGCCATGAAGACGATATCGACATCCCGGGGCGCAAGTCCTGCCCGCTCGATGGCGCGCAACAGCAGGTAATGCCCGATGGAACCCTTGCCGGTGGCGATCCGCCTGCCGCGCAAATCGGCGACGGCATGAATGCCGGAGCCGGCCGGCACGATCACCGCCGTCGATTCGCCGCGCGATTGTTCCGCGACCTGCACCGCCTTGATCTTCAAGCCGCTGGCATAGCCGAACATGAAAGGGGCATCGCCGACCTGGCCGATATCGACGGCGCCGGCGCCCAGGGCTTCGAGCAGGGCCTGGGCGGAAGGAAATTCGCTCCACTCGATCCGGTAGGGCGTGCCGGCAAGCACGCCCGCCGCCAGCATGAGCGATTTGGTGCCGCCCTTCTGGCTCGCCACTTTCAGGACCGGGGCGGCTCCGGCGCCGTGCTCCCGCGAAACTGCGATCCAGCCGGCGCCGGCGATCAGCGCCGCGATCGCGACCGCGGCTGAAATCATCAGGGTACGCCGCATCGCATTCTCCCATGGTGCCGGTTCCGCGGCGAGGCTAACGGCGGGGCGACAAAAGCGGCCAATGGAATTTTCTCATCGCACCTATCAGCCGCGCTCACGCATCGGGCCTAGAGTTCGACCACCGCCGACAGCACCAGATCGGCGAGCCGGCTGATGGTGGGATGGGGACGGCCGCGGATATGACGCGCATAGGCGACATGGGGCAGGGGAGGAAGCGGCCGGCCGGGACCGGTTTCGACCGGGCGGTCCATGAAATGGGTGGTGCGGCAGGTGAGGCCGAGGCCGGAATCCACCGCCGCTCTCAGCGCCTGCAGGCTTGGGGTCTCCAGCACGATGCGGTAGGGACGCCCGGCCCGGTCGAGCGCCGCAAGGGCGGCATCGCGAAAGCGGCAGGGCCGCTCCAGCACCGCCAGGGCGACGACCTCCTGCAGCGCCAGCTCGCTGTCGCCGAGCCAACGCATGGCCGCGGTGCGCACGGCGGCGGGATCGTCGCGTTCTCCCATGCAGAGCACGACATCCATCCGGTCGGCCGCCATCAGTTCCAGCAGTTCCGCGGAGCCTCCGACCCGGACCTGCAACTGGGTTTCCGGATTGAGGCGGGCAAAGCGCGCCAGCACGCCGCTGAGCAGCGTCTCGGCGAAATCCTGCACGAAACCCACCCGGGCCGGCCCCGCCAGCACGTCGCCGGTGAAGGCGAAGACGGCGCGGTCGTTGGCGGCCAGAATCTCGCGGGCATGGCCCACCATGCTCTGGCCGGCCGGGGTCAGGGTCAGGCGCCTGCCGTCGCGTTGGAACAGCGCGGCCTGGACCAGCTCCTCCAGCCGCTTCATCTGCAGGCTGAGCGCCGACTGGGTCACGAAAACCCGCTCGGTGGCGCGCAGCATCGAGCCCGAATCGACCACGGCCACGAAGCTTCGCAGCAGGTCCGTCGGCAGGTTCACGACCATGGTTTCCCCGGATTATGAGCAGGGCTCATAAGACATTTTAGCAGAAGTCCATTGTGCAAACAACCAATACTATATCGACTAACTATAGTAATCCATTCCGCCAGCGGATAAGGTGGCCTTCCCGCAGATCGCAGCCCGGCGCAATCCATGACCCTCGCCGACATCAACCGCCTGCCGAAGACCTTCACCGGCGCGCGCTGGACCTGGGCCGGCCAGCGCTGGCTGTCGCCGCTGGTGCTCGTCCTGCTGTGGCAATTGGGGGCCGAGATCGGATGGATACCGGCCCGCATCCTTGCCGCGCCGTCGGCGGTCGCCCTGACCTTCTGGAGCATGCTGGTGTCGGGCCAGCTCGGCACCAATCTGCTGGTCTCTTTCGTGCGGGTGATGGCGGGGCTCGCCATCGGCGTGGCGGTCGGCACGACGCTTGCCCTGATCTCGGGCCTGTCGCGCCTGGGCGAGACCGTGGTCGATGCGCCCGTCCAGATGCTGCGCACCCTGCCGGTGCTGGCATTGGCGCCGCTGTTCATCGTGTGGTTCGGCATCGGCGAGACGCCCAAGGTCGGGCTGATCGCGCTCAGCGCGGTGTTTCCCGTCTATCTCAATCTGTTCAACGGCATCCGGGGCATCGATGTGCGCCTGATCGAGGCGGCGCGCAGTTTCGGCCTGAAGGGAGGCGCGCTGATCTGGCATGTCGTGCTGCCGGGCGCGATGCCGTCCTTCCTGCTCGGGCTGCGCTTCGCCCTGGCGGTCTCCTGGCTGGTGCTGGTGGTGGCGGAGGAGATCAACGCCTCGTCCGGGCTCGGCTATCTCATCATGGATGCCCGCGACTTCATGCGCACCGACATCATCGTCGTCTGCCTGGTGATCTATGCCCTGCTGGGCCTTGGCGCCGACACGCTGGTGCGCGGCATCGAGGCGAAGGCGCTTGCCTGGCGGCCCGCCTTTCTCAACAAATGACCCCATACGGATGAACATGGTTCCCATCCCCCAGACATTGCAGCCGGCCGACGATGTCTCTTCCGCGCCCATCGTGCGGGTGCGCAAGCTGACCCGCCGTTTCGGCGCGACGACGGTGCTGAAGGACCTGGATCTCGATATCGGCCGCGGCGAGTTCGTCGCGCTGCTGGGACGCAGCGGTTCGGGCAAGACCACCTTGCTGCGCACCCTGGCGGGACTTGATGCGCCCGATGGCCAGGATGTCGAAACCCCCTCGGCGCGGGCGGTGGTGTACCAGGAACCGCGCCTGCTGCCCTGGAAGCGGGTCTGGCGCAATGTCGCGCTCGGTCTTGGCGGCGCGGACCAGCGGGCCAGGGCGCAGGCGGCGCTGGTCGAAGTCGGACTGGGCCACCGGCTGGATGCCTGGCCCTCGACCCTGTCGGGCGGCGAGGCGCAGCGCGCCGCCCTGGCCCGCGCCCTGGTGCGGGCGCCGCAGCTCCTGCTGCTCGACGAGCCTTTCGCCGCGCTGGACGCGCTGACCCGCATCCGGGTGCACGAGCTGGTGCTGGCGCTGTGGCACAGGCACGCGCCATCGGTGCTGATCGTGACCCATGACGTGGAAGAGGCGATCTTCCTGGCCGACCGCGTCCTGGTGCTGGACGGCGGGCGCATCGCCGCCGAGGAGCGCATCGCCTTGGCCCGGCCCCGCGATGTCGGCGTCGAGTTCCAGGCCATCCGCCGGCGGCTGCTGCATCATCTGGGGGTGGAATTGGCGGCGCCCGCGCGCGGCGGCGAATTGATCGCCTTCCCCAACGGCGAGGCCGCGCCATGAACGATCTGACGCGCGGCGGGTTCGTGGATTTCGTCGCCGGGTTCGACGCCCTGCTGGGCGAGACCGCCGACGAGCGCCGCATCCTGCCGGCGGGAAAACGCCTGCTGGAAAAGCTGATCGCGCGCGACGGCTGGCTGCCCGAAAATTTCGCCCGGCCGAATCCGGAGCACTACACCCAGTTCCTCCTCTATCGCGATCCCCGCGATCGCTTTTCGGTGGTGAGTTTCGTCTGGGGGCCGGGCCAGAAGACGCCGATCCACGACCACACCGTGTGGGGACTGGTGGGCGTGCTGCGCGGCGCCGAACTGTCGCAAGGCTTTCGCGAGGGTCGGCGCGGGCTGGAGCCTGCCGGGGCCCCGCACCTTCTCAACCAGGGCCAGGTCGAGGCGGTGTCGCCGCGCATCGGGGATATCCATCAGGTGTCGAACGCGTTCCAGGACCGGGTTTCGATCAGCGTCCATGTCTATGGCGCCGACATTGGAAAAGTGTCCCGCCATGTCTTCGCGCCGGATGGTGCGCGCAAGACCTTCGTCTCCGGCTATTCCAATCCTGCCGGTCCGCTGCTGTTGAAGGCGGCGGCGGGCGACGGGATTTCGCCTCTGGCGGCGCGCGCGGACCTCATCGCCCGGCGCGAAATCGCCATCCTGGATTTGCGGGAGGAGGGAGCCTATGCCGCGGCGCATCCCCTGTTCGCCGCCAATCTGCCGCTCAGCCGCCTGGAGCTGGGCATCCTGGAGCGGGTGCCGCGCAGGGACACCCGGATCGTCCTCTATGACGATGGCGAGGGGCTTGTCGAGCCGGCCCGGGCGCGGCTGGCGGCGCTGGACTATCGCAATGTCCATGCGCTGGCGGGCGGCCTCGCCGGCTGGCGGGCGGCGGGGCTGGAGCTTTTCCAGGACGTCAATTCCGCCAGCAAGGCGTTCGGCGAACTGGTGGAAGCCACGCGCCATACCCCTTCGCTGCCGGCGCCGGAAGCGGAGGCGCTGATCGAGGGCGATGCCGATGTCGTGGTGCTCGACGCGCGGCGTTTCGACGAATACCGCACCATGAGCATCCCCAGGGGGATCAGCGTGCCCGGCGCCGAACTGGTGCTGCGCGCCCGCGCCATCGCCCCCGACCCTTCCACCACCATCGTGGTGAACTGCGCCGGCCGCACCCGCAGCATCATCGGCGCGCAATCGCTCATCAATGCCGGCCTGCCCAACCGCGTCGTCGCGCTGCGCAACGGCACCATCGGCTGGACCCTCGCCGGCCAGGCCCTCGACCACGGCCAGTCGCGCCGCTTTCCCGAACCGTCCGCCGCGGCGGAAGGGGAGGCGCTCGCGGCGGCGCGCGCGGTTTCCTATCGCGCCGGAGTGCGCCGCATCGACAGCGCCCTTCTCGACGGCCTGGCGGGCGAGGCGTCGCGCACCCTTTACCGCTTCGACGTGCGCACGCCGGAAGAATATGAAGCCGGCCATATCGGAGGATTCCGCAGCGCGCCGGGCGGCCAGCTGGTCCAGGAAACCGACATGTTCGCGCCGGTGCGCGGCGCGCGCATCGTGCTGGCGGACGACCGCGGCGTGCGCGCCCATATGACCGCCTCCTGGCTCGCCCAGATGGACTGGGAGGTCTATGTGCTGGAGGGCGGCTTCGATTCGCGCCTGGAGAAGGGCCCAGTCCGCGCGCGGGCGCCGGTTCCGCCGGCCGCCCGCACCATCTCCCCAAGCGATCTGGCGCAGCGGCTGGCACGGCGCGACGTCACGCTCATCGACCTGGCCCCCAGCCCGCTGCACCGGCGCGGCCATATTCCCGGCGCCTGGTTTGCGGTGCGGGCGCGGCTGAACCAGGCGCTGGCCCGCTTGCCCGGGGATGGCGATTTCGTCCTGACCTCGCCGGACGGGCTGCTGGCCCAGTTCGCCGCCCCGGAACTCGAAGCCCTGTCGGGCCGGGTGGTGCTGGTGCTGGCGGGCGGGACGGCCGCCTGGGACGCCAGCGGCGGCGCGCTGGAAACCGGCCTGGCACTGGCCGCCAGCGACCCCGACGATGTCTATCGCCGCCCCTATGAGGGCACCGACAATGCGCGCGAGGCGATGCAGGCCTATCTCGATTGGGAATATGGCCTGGTCGCGCAACTCGCGCGCGACGGAAGCCACGGATTCTACGTCATCTGACACTTGTATATGTGGAGGTTGCCATGCCTGTCGAATTCATCGGTTATATCGGGACCAATCCCTCGTCCGAGATTCATCCGCTTGCCGGTCCGGTGCTGGACACCGGCTATGTCGAGACCATCGCGCGGGCCCATGAGGAAGGCCGCTTCGACCGTGCCCTGGTGGCGTTCGGCTCGACCGGCCCGGAAAGCCAGCTTGTGGTGTCGCATGCCGCATCGGTGACCAAGAAACTGGGTTTCATGATCGCGCACCGGCCGGGCTTCACCGCTCCGACCGTGGCGGCGCGCCAGCTCGCCACCCTGGACCAGTTCACCGGCGGGCGCATCGCGGTGCATATCATCACCGGCGGCTCCGACGAGGAGATGCGCAAGGATGGCGACAATACCAGCAAGGACGAACGCTATGCCCGCACCGACGAATATCTCGACGTGCTGCGCAGCGAATGGACCAGCGACAAGCCGTTCGACTATAGCGGCAAATTCTACAATGTGGTGCAGGCCTTTGGCGGCGTGAAGCCGCTGCAGAAGCCGCACATTCCGGTCTATTTCGGCGGCTCCTCCGACGCCGCCATCCCGGTGGCGGGCAAGCATGCCGACATCTATGCCCTGTAGGGCGAAACCCAGGCGCAGGTGCGCGAGACCATCGCCCGGGTGCGCGCCGCGGCCGCCCGCCATGGCCGCAACCCGCGCTTCAGCCTGTCGCTGCGGCCGGTCCTGGCCGCCACCGAGGAGGCGGCCTGGAAGCGCGCCGACGAGATCGTCGAACAGACCAGGGCGACCCGCATCAAGGCCGGCCTGAAGACCGAAGGCCATGCGCCGCCCAATGCCGGATCGCGCCGGCTGCTGGAGGCCGCGGCGCAAGGCACCCGCCTGGACAGGCGCCTTTGGACAGGCGTTGCCGCCGTCACCGGCGCGTCCGGCAATTCGACCGGCCTGGTCGGCACGCCCGGGCAGGTCGCCGAGGCGCTGCTGGATTACTACGATCTGGGGGTTTCGACCTTCCTGATTCGCGGCTTCGATCCCCTGCCGGATGCCGTGGCCTATGGCCGCGATCTGATTCCGCTGGCGCGGGAGCTGGTGGCGGCGCGGGATGCCCTGGCGCCCCGGGTCGCGAGCTGACGGGGAAGGCTTGCGCCGGCCCGGACCGGACCGCTACAGAGGTAGCGGTTTCGGGCCGGTGCAACGTCCATGCTTTCCCAAAAGGCGAAATACGCCATCAAAGCCTTGCTGGTGCTGGCGCGCGCCAAGGATGGCGCGCTGGTGCAGGTCAATGAGATCGCCGAACAACAGACAATTCCCAAGAAATTCCTCGACCTCATCTTTTTCGAGATGCGCCGGCACGGGCTGATCCAGAGTACCCGCGGGCGGGAAGGCGGCTATGCCCTTGCCAGGCCAGCAGCCGAAATCTCGATCGCCAGCATCGTGCGGGCGGTCGACGGGCCGCTGGCGCCGCTGGCCTGCGCCAGCGTGAAATTCTACCGGCGCTGCTCGGATTGCGACAGCGAGAAGACCTGCGAAGTCCGCCGTCTGATGCGCGAGGTGCGCGATGCGGCCTCGGCCATTCTCGACAATACCTCCCTGGCGGAAGCGGCCTCGTTCAACCAGCGGGCGCCGCGGGTCAGGAAGCGCGCCGGGCGCCGGGCCACGGTCTAGGTCCGGTTCTGCAGCAAAGAAACGGGCCGGCGCGAGGCCGGCCCGCCAAGTTCAGGGAGGAAAGTGCACGCCGAAGGGAAGTTGGCGCGCGGGACATTCTATACTATACCGTAT
>Ga0265325_10003004_pt1 | contig 11197 bp, 9 predicted proteins | sample 41420metaG_FD_202090 | JGI IMG/M metagenome (GOLD analysis project Ga0265325, IMG submission 202090) | Rhizosphere microbial communities from Carex aquatilis grown in University of Washington, Seatle, WA, United States - 4-14-20 metaG | ecosystem: Host-associated > Plants > Roots > Rhizosphere >...
GCTCGAAGTCTATCGCGCCTTCTCCGAAGAGACGCTGGCGGTGCCGGTGATCTCGGGCGAGAAGCCGGAGAATGAGCGCTTCCCCGGCGCGGTGGCGACCTATTCCATCGAGGCGATGATGCAGGATGGCAAGGCGCTGCAGGCCGGCACCTCGCACTATCTGGGCGATCATTTCGCCCAGGCGCAGAACATCAAGTATCAGAGCGAGGCGGGCGGGCTGGAATTCTGCCACACCACCAGCTGGGGCGTTTCCACCCGGCTGGTCGGCGGCGTGATCATGACTCATGGCGATGACGACGGGTTGCGCCTGCCGCCCGCCATCGCGCCGCGCCAGATCGTGGTGGTGCCGATGCTGCGCGACAAGCCGGAAGATGCCGAGGTGCTGAAATATTGCGAGGCGCTGGTGGCGGCGCTGAACAAGCTCTCCGTCTTCGGCCAGCCGCTGCGCGCCTGGCTGGACACCAAGAAGATCAAGTCGGCGGAGAAGCGCTGGAACTGGGTGCGCCGCGGCGCCCCCATCATCATGGAGATCGGCCCGCGCGACGCGGCGGCGGGCCAGGTCACATACATGAAGCGCAATAGCCTGCGCGATGGCGACAAGGTGGTGTCGATCCCGATGGCGCGGCAGGACTTCATCGAGCAGGCGGTGCAGTTCCTCACCGAAATCCAGGCCGGACTGTTCGCCAGTGCCAAGGCGCGGCTGGACGACAACATCAAGCGCGACATCACCACCTGGGACGGCGTCGCGGCCTATTTCGGCGAGGATGACGAGGCCTTCAAGGGCTGGGTGCGCGCGCCCTGGTCCAAGCCCACGGGCGCGGGGCTGGAGGCGGTGGAAACCAGATTGAAGGCGCTGAAGCTCACCATCCGCAACGCGCCGCTGGACCAGCCGAAGCAATTCGGGCCCTGCGTTTTCACCGGCGCGCCCGGGGTGGAGGAAATCCTCGTCGGGCGGGCGTATTAGCAAAATGTCATGGCCCGGCTTGCCCGGGCCATCCAGGGCCACAAGCGCCGATGCCCAAGACCTACTATGTCTACATCCTCGCCAGCCAGACGAACGGCACATTGTATATCGGCGTCACAAATGATCTTGCGCGCCGGACCTGGGAACACCGCGAAGGCATCGTTCCCGGATTCACGAAGAAGTATGGCGTCAAAACTCTTGTCTATTACGAGTTGTTCGACGATCTCCGAGTCGCTATTCATCGCGAAACCCGCCTCAAGAAATTCACCCGGCGGCGAAAGCTGGAACTGATAGAGAGCGTAAATCCTCAATGGCGCGACTTGGCCGCTAGCCTGTGATCGTGGCCCTGGATGGCCCACGTAAAGTGGGCCATGACAGTTGTGCCGCACGCGAATTCAATTCCTGCTCGCCTCTCCCGGCATGTTCTGCACGAACGGCCGCCGCTCCGGCATGGCGGCGATCAGCGCCCGTACGTCGACATCCGGAGCGGTGTCGATGCCGCTGCCGGGCGTCTGCTTCTCAAGGTCGGAAAGCTCGAACGCCATGGTCTTCGCGTAAGGCGTGTCGGGCTGGTTGCGCAGCCGCTGCTCGGCGGCATACCAGCGCCGCTTGGCTTTGGCGTCGGGACAGGCCGGGCTGTCGTCGCCCCAGCGCAGTTCGATGCACATATAGGGATCGAACGACATCGCGAACAGCCGGTGCGCCATGTCGTCGAAACTCAGCGGCACCGGCTTCTTGTCGCTGGAGAGATAGGTGACGGTGCAGGCCTGGCTCTGCGCGTCATAGACGTTCAAGAGGTCGGGCTTGAGGAAATTGCCGTCATAGACGATGCGCGGATCGCGCGCCGTCCACAGCGCGATCATCTCGCGCAGGTTGCGCACCAGCGCCGCGAACCCCGCCTTCAGCCGCGCGTCGCGGGCCGGCGTGGCATAGCTTTCCCAGGCGCCGTCGTCGGAGCTATAAATGTTGGCGGGCAGTTTCGCCGGATGCGGCTTGAGCGAAACCTGCTGCGCCACCGCCATGTCGACATATTGCGCCCGGTCGTGCAGGTCGTTGCACAATGTCTTCATGGTGGATTCCAGTTCATAGACCGGATTGTAGTCGCTCTTGCCGCCGGACACCGCCACCCGCACATATTCGTAGAAGCCAAGCGGATTGCCGTCATAGAGCCAGCGCGCCGCCGCCAGGTCGCGCGACGGATTGGGCTCGGTGCCGAGATACTGCACCAGGGAAAAATCCGCGATCCGGTCATTGCCCGCCAGTTCGACATGGCCGCCGATCAGGCCATTGGCGGTTTGTTTCGCATCCACCACGCGGAATGGCCGCCAGTTCTTCAATCCGCCGCCCAGATGGATCGGGCTCTGGCCGAACTGGGCGCCATAGACGCTGCGGGTGACGGTGAAATCGGGATGGGCGTCCATGTAGAAGATGCGCCCGTCGCCATCGACCTTCCATACCAGCCCGACATGGCCGTTGGTGTCGTAGATCATCGTCCCGATATGGATGCTGCCGGGCTTGAGGGCGGGAGAATAGAAATCGCTCGCCACCGCGCCGTCGGCGCCCGCATCGCTGCGGAAGGTGGCAGTGAACACCACTTTCAGCATCTCGCGGATGGCGGCGGGGCCGTCGATGCCGCCGCCAGGATCGATCATGTCGTGGCGCGCGGCGGGGCGGTTGCCTTTGCTGTTGTAGCGGGTGTCGCCATCGCCCTGGATGGCGCTGACATAGGAAAAGGGCAGCCCGTTCTTCCAGGCATAATAGGCGCGCAGCAGATAGGGCAGCTTGGCGCAATCGACATCGATGTCCTTGAAGCGCTGGTCGCTGCCGCGCCAGGGATTGGCGGGATGGCGCAGGCAGCTTTCCGAGGAGCTGCAATTGGTGGCGCCCAGGGCGGCGACGAAGGCCTCATAGCCCTGCTCGTCGGCCTCGCTCCAATGATCCTTGGTGATGCGCCAGACGGACGGGCTCGCCGCCTGCGCGCCTGCGCAGCCCAGAAGGACAATTATGACAGCCAGAACCCCCGCCCGCATGGCGGCAAGCCTAGCAAGCAATTCATGGCGAAGATTTGGTTAATTCTTGCAGGCCGCCGGATTGACCAGCGGTTCCAGCTTGGCGCCGTCCAGCACGACATAGCCGCCCCGCCGATGCCCCGGCAGCGGCATCACAACCTGCGGCGGCACCGGCACCTTGGCAGCGCCCACATCGGCGGGAACGACGGGGTCGCCATCGGCGTCCACGCCCGGCACATAGTCCGCCTGGGCCTGGCAGGCGGGCTGCGGTGTGTCGTTCAGCAGGGGATCGGGTTTGGTGGCGGCGGCAATCGCCGGATTGGCGGCCAGAACTACCCCCGCAACAAGCAGGGTGCGAAATCGGCCACACCAGCAATTATCTATCCGATGTTGCATTGCAATAAGGCCAAATATTTCGTGACAGGTGCGACAAACTGGATTATCTACCCAACCCATAAAAATAGCGTTGCGCTGCAAAGAACGGCCAAGTTCGGGGAGCATCGACAGGAATTGCGGCAAAGGCCGGAGGTCACTCCGGCCTTTTGCTTTTGGACGCGATTGGGTCGGAGCGGACATGATCGAAAAGCTTTTCGGCCTGAAGGCGCATGGCACGACGGCGGGCCGCGAGATCGTGGCGGGCGTCACGATCTTCTTCACCATGGCCTATATCCTGTTCGTCAATCCGCAGATCCTGGCGGCGGCGGGAATGGACCGGGGCGCGGTGTTCATGGCGACCTGCCTGTCGGCGGCGCTGACCACCTTGCTGATGGGGCTCTACGCCAACCTGCCGATCGCGCTGGCGCCGGGCATGGGCCAGAACGCCTATTTCGCCTTCACCGTGGTGCCGCTCCTGGCGGGAGACTGGCGGCTGGGTCTGGGCTGCGTGTTCCTGTCGGGGGTGCTGTTCGTGACGATCTCGGCCAGCCCGGCGCGGGAATGGCTGATCAACGCCATCCCCACCAGCCAGAAGCGCGCCATCGGAGCGGGAATCGGATTCTTCCTGGCGCTGCTGGGGTTGTCATCGGCCGGGGTGGTAGTGCCGGGGCATGGCGCACTGCTGCAGCCGGGCGATCTTGGCGACAGCAAGGTGCTGATCGCGGCGCTGGGCCTCGTGGTCATCACCGCGCTGTGGGCCTGGCGGGTCACCGGCGCGGTGCTGCTGGGCATCGCCGCCGCCACCGCCATCGCCATCGGACTGGGGCTGCAGAAGCTGCCCGGGGCGGGCGCCGCGCCGCCCTCCATCGCGCCGACCTTCCTGCAACTGCATTTCACCGGCGCGCCGGGGATTTCCACCGGCGCCATCGCCGGAGCGGTGCTGGTGTTCCTGCTGCTCGACCTGCTCGACACCTCTGGCACATTGACCGCGGTGGGACACCAGGCCGGGCTGATGGAGAATGGCAGGCTGCGCAATGCCCGCCGCGCCCTGGTGAGCGACGCGACCGGCACCATGATCGGAGCGGTGCTGGGCACCTCGCCGGTCACCGCCTATATCGAAAGCGCCGCCGGAGCCGGCGGGCGCACCGGCCTGGTGGCGGTGACGGTGGCGGTGCTGTTTCTGGGGGCGCTGTTCCTGGCGCCCATCGCCGGCATGGTGCCGCCCTACGCCACCGCCCCGGCGCTGGTGTTCGTGGCGGCGCTGTTCGCCAAGGATTTGAAGGATGTCGAATGGGACGACATCACCGAGGCGGTGCCCGCCCTGGTCACGGCCCTGGCAATCCCCTTCACCTTCTCCATCGCGGCGGGAATCGGCCTGGGCTTCATCGCCTATTGCGCCATCAAGCTGCTGGCCGGACGGGTGCGCGAGATCGGGCCGGGCGTGGCGATCGTCGCCCTCGCCTTCGCGGCGAAGGTGGCGCTGACGTAAAACACCCCATTGTCATCCCGGCCAAGCGATGCGTGAGCATCGCGCAGGGCCGGGACCCATTCCACAGCCGGCTTGATGGGTCCCGGTCCGGCGCTATCGCGCCGTCCGGGATGACAGATGTGATTAAGATACTTCGCAGCGGAATTCAGAGTCCCAGCCAGCCGAAGCCGATGGCGATATAGAACACCAGCCACAGGATCGCGGCCATCAGCGTCGCGATCAGCGCCTTCCTGCCCAGCATCGGGTGCAGCGGCGCTCCTGATTCGGGATCGACGGCGCTGCCCAGCCCGATCGGCAGCAGGCAGAACAGGCAGAGGAACCACAGCACCGCATAGGCGCTGAACAGCACGACGAAATGGATGAATCTGTCCATTTATAACACCCTGGGTTCAAACAGAATCGGCGTTGCTCACCCTTCGACAAGCTCAGGGTGAGGATATTCATGATATTCCTCATGCTGAGCTTGTCGAAGCATGAGGGCCGCGAACACGACCGAACGCAATAGGCCTTAGACCTCCGCCACCGCGACCCGCGTCACCGGCTTCTTGCCCCAGGCGTCGAAGGCGGCGCGGCGGGCGGCGCGGCGCACAGTCTCGGACAATTCCTCGACGCCGTCGCGTTTGGGATTGTGGCGGTCCAGCGCCCCCTCCACCGCCTTGCGCACCGCTTCGTGGACAGGCTCCGGGATGCCATCGATGATGATCGCGGGCGGGGCGGCGGGGCGTCCCTTGCCGTCCAGCACCAGGGTGATGGCGACGATGCCGGCAAAGGCCAGCGCGCGGCGGCCCTTGGCCAGCCCCTCGCCTTCCGACACCAGCACCCGCCCGTCCAGATGGATGCGGCCCGCAGGCACTTCGTCGATCAACTGAGCGCGGCCGGGTGCGAGGCGGAACAGCTGCCCGTTCTCCGGCACCAGCGCCTGGGGCACCTGCAGCGAGCGCGCCAGCCTTGCATGCTCGGTCTGGTGGCGCATCTCGCCATGCACCGGGATCGCGATCTGCGGCCGGGTCCAGCGGTACATCTGGGCCAGTTCGTCGCGCGCCGGATGGCCGGAGACATGGACGAAATGATCCTCGGCGGTGAGTATTTCGATGCCCCGCGCCGCCAGGCGGTTCTGCAGCGCATGGATCGGCAGCTCGTTGCCCGGGATGACGCGCGAGGAAAAGATCACCGCATCGCCCTGCGCCAGATGGACATGGGGATGGCTGTCGTCGGCGATGCGGGCCAGCGCCGCGCGGGGCTCGCCCTGGCTGCCGGTGCAGAGATAAAGCACCTTGGACGGCGGCAGTTCGGCGGCCTCCACTTCGTCCAGCACCGGCGGGAAATCCTTGAGATAGCCGGTCAGGCGCGCCGCGGCGACGATCTTCTGCATGGCGCGGCCGACCAGCGCGACATGGCGGCCATGGACCTTCGCCGCCTTGGCGACGCTGTCCAGCCGCGCCACATTGGAGGCGAACCCGGTCACCGCCACCCGCGCCTTGAGGCCGCCGATCAGCTGGGTCAGGCTTGTCCGAACTTTGGCTTCCGAGCCGGAGCTTCCCGGCACCAGGGCATTGGTGGAATCGCACACCAGCGCCAGCACGCCCTCGTCGCCCAGCTTCTGCAGCGCCGCCGCGTCGGTCGCCTCGCCCAGCAGCGGCTCGGGATCGATCTTCCAGTCGCCGGTATGGACCACGGTGCCCAGTGGCGTCCTGATCGCCAGCACATTGGGTTCCAGGATCGAATGGGTGATGGAAATGAAATCCAGCGCAAAGGGACCCAGCACCAGCTTGCCGCCCACCGGCACCTGTCTGACATGCACCTTCGAGGACAGGCCGGCCTCGTCCAGCTTGCCTTCGATCAGCCGGGCGGTGAACGGGGTGGCATAGACCGGGCAGCGCAGCATCGGCCAGGCCAGGGCGATGGCGCCGATATGGTCCTCATGGGCATGGGTGGCGACGATGCCGAGGATGTTCTCCCGCCGCTCCGCCAGATAGCGGATGTCGGGCATGATGATGTCGACGCCGGGCGTCATGGCTTCCTTGCCGAACAGCACGCCGCAATCGACGATGAGCCATTGCCGGTCCTCCGCCGGGCCGAAGCCATAGGCGTTGAAATTCATCCCGATCTCGCCGGAACCGCCCAGCGGCAGGAACACCAGTTCGTCCTGCATCAACGGGGCCGCTTGGCGTTGCGCGCATGGATCAGCATCAGGCCGCGGATGGTGAGATCGGGATCGATATGCTCGATGGCGGGAATGTCGGGCCGGAACAGATGCGAGAGTCCTCCCGTGGCGACCACGGTCATCGGCTTGCCATATTCCGCCTTGATGCGGCTGATCAGGCCCTCGATCAGCCCGACATAGCCCCAATAGACCCCCGACTGCATGCTGGGCACGGTGTCGCGGCCGATCACGGTGCTGGCGCGGTGGATGGCGACCCGCGGCAGCAGCGCCGCCGCCTGGTGCAGCGCCTCGATCGACAGGTTGGCGCCGGGCGCGATGACGCTGCCGTCGAAATCGCCATTCTCGGCCACGATGTCGAAATTGGTGGCGGTGCCGAAATCGACCACGATGACGGCGCCCGGATAGCGCTCATGCGCCGCGACGGTGTTGCACAGCCGGTCGGCGCCCACCGCATGGGGCCGGTCGACATTGGCCTTCATGCCGAGGTCCAGCGCCGGATCGCCGACGATGAGGGGCTCGCATTTGAGATAGTTGCGGCACATCGCCCGCAGGTCGAACAGCACCGCGGGCACCACGGTGGCGATGATCGCCTCGCTCAGGTCGCGGAACGAAAGCCCTTCCAGGGCGAGAAGCTGGCTCAGCCACACGGCATATTCATCGGACGTGCGGGCGGCCTGGGTCACCGCCCGCCACTGGGCGCGCAACTTTTCGCCGTCGAAGATGGCGAAGACGATATTGGTGTTGCCCGCGTCTATTGCCAGCAGCATCGCATCACCAGAAGACTTCGGCGGCGGAGATGGCGCGCACCCGGCCCGGGCCCTGGCCCAGCAGCAGGGCGCCCGAGGCGTCGATGCCTTCGAACACGCCGCTCTGTTCTTCCTGCGGCAGCCGCGCCCGGATCGGGCCGCCCAAATGGTCGGCGCGCGACAGCCACGCTTCGCGCAAGACCGCGAAACCATGTTCGCGCCAAATCGCGTGCCAATGGGCGAAGCGGCCGGCGAGCACGCCCAGCGCCGCATCCGGTGCAGGCGCCGCTGCGCCCAGCGCCGCCAGCGAGGTGGCGGGAAATTCGGTGCCGTCCGGAAAATGCGCCAGGTTCATGCCGATGCCGATGGCGAGCCAGAAACCGCAATCATTGCCCGACTCCAGCAGGATGCCCGCCAGCTTGCGGCCTTCGCCCAGAACGTCGTTCGGCCATTTGACCGTGACGGCGGCTTGAGGCGCGAAATGTTGCGCCGTGTCCGCCACCGCCAGTGCCGCGGCAAAGGACAATTGCGCCGCCATGGCGGGCGGGGCCTCGGGCCGCAGCAACAGGGTCGCCGCGAGGTTGCCGGCGGCCGTGTCCCAGCGCCGCCCGCGCCGTCCACGTCCCGCGGTCTGGCGCGCGGCGGAAATCCACAGGGGTCCGGGCTCGTCGGCCATGGCCCGGTGGCGCGCCTCGCTGTTGGTGGAATCGACCTCGTCCAGATGCACGAATCCGGGCGTGCTCAAGGCAGCAGCGCCCCAGAAGAGAGAGATTTCGCCGCCGCGTCCGCCGCGGTGATCACCGGCGAGGCGGCGATGATGAACAGCAGCGCCACCGCCAGCGACAGCGCCAGGATCGCCTTGCTGCCCAGGCCGAGATCGCCGTCGAAGGCCTCGGCCGGCTCGTCGAAATACATCACCTTCACCAGGCGGAGGTAATAGACCAGGCCTATCGCACTCGCGACCACGCCCAGCACCGCCGGCACGATGAGGCCGGCCTGGATGGCGGCGAGGAAGACATAGAATTTGGCGAAGAAGCCGGCCAGCGGCGGCAGGCCCGCGAGACTCAGGAACAGGGCGCTGAACACCAGCGCCAGCAGCGGCTGGGTGCGGGCCAGGCCTGCCAGATCGGCGATCTGCTCCACCGCGTTGCCGCCGCGCCGCATCGCCTGGATCGCCGCGAACACGCCGATATTGGTGAAGACATAGATCGCCAGATAGATCAGCACGCCGCGGGTGCCCAGCGCCGTGCCCGCCGCCAGGCCCAGCAGCGCATAACCCATATGGCCGATGGAACTGTAGGCCATCAGGCGCTTGATGTTGCTCTGGCCGATGGCGGCGATGGCGCCCAGCGCCATCGACAGCACCGAGATGATGATCACGATCTGCCGCCACTGATGCAGCAGGTCGGGGAACGGCACCAGCATGGCGCGCACGAACAGGGCGAGCGCCGCGACCTTGGCTGCCGTGGCGAAATAGGCGGTGATCGGGGTCGGGGCGCCTTCGTACACGTCAGGCGTCCACATATGGAACGGCACCGCCGAAACCTTGAAGGCAAGGCCCGAGATGAGGAACACCAGCCCGATGACGACGCCGAGGCCGGCGCCCGCGCCATGCAGCACATGGGCGATGGCGGAAAATTCCACGCTGCCGGTGAAGCCGTAGATCAGCGAGATGCCGTACAGCATCATGCCGGAGGACAGCGCGCCCAGGACGAAATATTTGAGCCCCGCCTCGGTGGAGCGCAGATTGTCGCGGTTGAAGGCGGCCAGCACATAGAGCGCCAGGCTCTGCAGTTCCAGCCCCATGTAAAGGGCGATGAAGCTGGAGGCCGACACCATCAGCATCATCCCCAGGGTCGCCAGCAGCATCAGCACCGGCAGCTCGAAGCGGGACAATTCGATCTCGGCGAAATATTCCTCGGCCAGCAGCAGCGACAGCGCCGCCCCGGCCAGCACGAAAATTTTGGCGAAACGGGCGAATGCGTCGGCGACAAAGGCGCCGTGGAAGGCACTGGCATTCTCCGGCACCGTCCAGATCAGGGCCGCGCCTGCCGCCACCAGCACCGCGATGGCGCAGCGGCTGACCAGCTGGGCCGACTTCTCGCCGCACACCGCCCCCAGCAGCAGCAGCGCCATCGCACCCAGCGCCAGGATCAGTTCGGGGGCCATGACGACCAGGTCCGCTTGCAGAGTCACCGGCCTGCTCCTTGCTGAGCCTGTGCCAGCTTGCTGGCCGCGTGTTCCAGCGCCAGGGCGTGCCGGTTGTCCACGATCAGCTTGGCGACCGCCGGCGTGGTGACGTCGAACACCGGCTTGGGATAGACGCCCAGCAGGATGGTGATCACCACCAGCGGCGCCAGGATGGCGACCTCGCGCGGATTGAGGTCCTGGATGGTCTGCAGGGCCGGCTTGACCAGCGCCCCGAAAATGACCCGCCGATAGAGGAACAGCGCATAGGCCGCCGACAGGATCACCCCGGTGGCGGAGAAGATCGCCAGCCACGAATTGTGCAGATAGCCGCCCAGCATGGTGAGGAATTCGCCGATGAAGCCGCTGGTGCCCGGCAGGCCCACATTCGCAAGCGTGAACACCATGAAACAGGCGGCATAGACCGGCATGCGGCCCACCAGCCCGCCATAGGCGGCGATCTCGCGGGTGTGCATGCGGTCATAGACCACGCCGACACAGAGGAACAGCGCCCCCGACACCACGCCATGGCTCAGCATCTGGAAGATGCCGCCTTCGACCCCCTGATGGGTCAGGGTGAAGATGCCCATGGTGACGAAGCCCATATGGGCGACGGAGGAATAGGCGATCAGCTTCTTCATGTCCTCCTGCGCCAGCGCCACCAGCGAGGTGTAGATGATCGCCACGATGGAGAGCGCGAACACCAGCGGCGCGAACATCTCGCTGGCCAGCGGGAACATCGGCAGCGAGAAGCGCAGGAAGCCGTAGCCGCCCATTTTGAGCATGATCCCGGCCAGGATCACCGACCCGGCGGTGGGCGCCTCGACATGGGCGTCCGGCAGCCAGGTATGGACCGGCCACATCGGCATCTTGACCGCGAAGCTGGCGAAGAAGGCCAGCCACAGCCAGGTCTGCATCGCGGCGGGGAAATGCGGGTTGGCCAGCAGCACGACGATGTCGCTGGTGCCGGTGTACCAGTACATGCTCATGATCGCGAGCAGCATCAGCACCGAGCCGAGGAAGGTGTAGAGGAAGAATTTGAAGCTGGCATAGACCCGCCGCTTGCCGCCCCAGATGCCGATGATGAGGAACATCGGGATCAACCCGCCCTCGAACAGCACATAGAACAGCACCAGGTCGAGGGCGCAGAACACCCCGATCATCATGGTTTCCAGCACCAGGAAGGCGATCATGTATTCGGCGACTCTGGTCTCGACGCTTTCCCAGCTGGCGGCGATGGCGAAGGGCATCAGGGCGGTGGTG
>Ga0265325_10003007_pt1 | contig 11190 bp, 15 predicted proteins | sample 41420metaG_FD_202090 | JGI IMG/M metagenome (GOLD analysis project Ga0265325, IMG submission 202090) | Rhizosphere microbial communities from Carex aquatilis grown in University of Washington, Seatle, WA, United States - 4-14-20 metaG | ecosystem: Host-associated > Plants > Roots > Rhizosphere...
TTCAGGTGATTGACGACACCAAGGGGGCAACTTTGGTATCGGCAACTTCGGTGGAGAAGGGCAAAGGCATCAAAGGCGACAAGCGCCCGACCGGCGGAAACCTGAGCGCTGCCAAAGAAGTCGGCAAGCTGATCGCCGACCGCGCCAAAGAGAAGGGCATCAAGAAGGTGGTCTTCGATCGTGGCGGATACCTATACCACGGCCGGGTCAAGGCGCTGGCGGATGCCGCCCGCGAAGCCGGTCTGGAGTTTTAGTAAAAGCGGACCCTTCAAGTCCGCGTTGCAAGGATGAATTTTTTCCGGGGCGTTAGCTCCTCAGGAGTTACAAACGGAATGCCAACAGTAAAGAAAAAGCTTGATGCCGGTCAGTACCAGCTGAAGGACCAGGTGGTCTCGATCAACCGCGTCACCAAGGTCGTCAAGGGCGGCAAGAACTTGTCGTTCGCAGCGCTGGTGGTGGTGGGCGATCCGAGCTCCGCGGTCGTGGGCTACGGCTCCGGCAAGGCGAAGGAAGTTCCGCAAGCCATCCGCAAGGGCATCGAAGCCGCCAAGAAGAACTTGTTGCGGGTGAACTTGACGCAGACGTCGATTCCGCACCAGGTGCTGGGCCGTTACGGCGCCGGCATGGTGATGCTGAAGCCGGCCCCGGAAGGAACTGGCGTGATTGCCGGCGGCGCGGTACGCGCGGTGATGACCTCGGCGGGCGTGCAGAACGTCCTGACAAAATCCATTGGGACCACCAACCCGCACAACGTGATCAAAGCCACATTCAATGCGCTGGGCCAACTGCGCGATCGCAAAGATGTGGCGGCACAGCGCGGCAAAACGGTCGAGGAGCTGTAATCATGGCGCGCATACGCAAGAAGAAGGAAACCGTCGCCGCGGCCAAAGGCACGAAGATGCAACTCAAGTGGGTACGCTCGGCCATCGCGGCCCCGGTGAAACACAAGCTGGTGGTCAAGGGACTCGGCTTTACGCGCCTGAACCAGGTGATCGAGCGCGAAGACACGCCCTCGATCCGAGGCATGGTGGCCAAGGTTCCACATCTGGTAATTATTGTTAGTGGCCAGTAGCCGGTTGTCAGCAAGAGCGACAGAGACTCGCGACTTGCAATCAGCAACGGGCGCGGTGAAACGGGCAACTGGCAACAGGTAACTGACTACTGGCAACTGAAGGTACAAAATGAATCTCAGCAATTTACGAGCACCTCGAAAAGCATCGGAGAAGCGCAAGCGCGTGGGCCGTGGTATGGGCTCGGGCATGGGCAAGACCTCGACCCGCGGCCATAAGGGCCAGAGATCGCGCAGCGGTTCGCGCATGATGCGCGGCTTTGAAGGCGGTCAGATGCCGCTGCACCGCCGTCTACCCAAGCGCGGCTTCACTAATATCTTTAGGATTGAATACGAAGTCGTTAATTTGGAACGGCTTGCCGGCCTCGGCGCGAGCGAGATTACTCCCGAGGTGCTGCGCAAAGCCGGTGTGGTTACCAAAAAGAACTCGCTGGTGAAGGTGCTGGGCCAGGGCGAGTTGTCGAGCGCCATCACCGTGCACGCCCACAAGTTTTCCAAGTCGGCCCAGGAGAAGATCGAAAAGGCCGGCGGCACCATCAAAGTTGTCAGTAGTCAGTAGTCAGTTGTCAGCAGACGGTTGCCTCCGCGACTGGCTGCAACTGACAACCGATAACTACCAACTGACTACCGGCAACTGGCAACTGCTTACTGGCTACTGAGGTTTTCGTTCATGCTTGAGAAGTTAGCCAACGTATTCCGCGTTCCTGATCTGCGCAAGCGCATTCTGTTCACGCTTGGGTTGCTGGCGGTTTACCGCCTGGGCGGGCACATTCCCACGCCGGGGATCAATGCCGACAAGCTGTCCCAGTTCTTCGACCAGAACCGCGGCACCTTCCTGGGTTTCGTCGATCTGTTCAGCGGCGGCCAGTTGCGCCGGCTAACGATTTTTGCCCTGGGCATCATGCCCTACATCACGGCATCGATCATTCTGCAGTTGATGACGGTGGTATACGAACCGCTGGCCAAGCTGCAGAAGGAAGGCGAACTAGGGCGCAAGAAGATCACCCAGTGGACGCGCTTTCTGACTTTGGGGTTGAGCGCTGTCCAGTCGCTGGGCATCGCGTTTACCCTACAGAGACAACCCGATTTCGTGGTCAACCCGGGCGCCGGTTTTGTTTTGATGACCATGCTGACCCTGACCACGGGCAGCGTGTTCATCATGTGGCTGGGCGAGCAGATCACCGAGCGCGGCGTCGGCAACGGCATGTCGCTGCTGATCTTCGCCGGCATCGTGGTCGGCCTGCCGCGTGGCGTCGCCGATCTTTGGGAAAAGGTCAAGAACTCGGCCTGGGGCGCCTTCACCGTTCCTGCGATCCTGCTGCTGGTTGTGCTCATGATCGTAGTGGTCGCGTTCATCGTTTTCGTGGAACGCAGCGAGCGCCGCATTCCGGTGCAATACGCCAAGCGCGTAGTCGGCCGCAAGATCATGGGCGGGCAATCGACCCACCTGCCGCTGCGCGTCAATTCCGGCGGCGTCATGCCGGTCATCTTTGCTTCCTCGGTGCTGACCTTGCCGCAGACAGCGGGCGCGCTGTTCAAGGACAACCGCTATTTTGGGCCGATGCTGCGGGCGCTGCAGTGGGGCGAACCGCTATACACCCTGCTGTACGCGGTGGGCATTATTTTCTTCGCCTACTTCTATGTTTCCATCGTCTTCAACCCCACCGAGGTTGCCGACAATATGCGGAAGTACGGTGGGTTCATTCCCGGCATCCGACCGGGCGCGCGGACGGCGAACTACATCAACGATATTCTGACGCGCATCACCCTGGTGGGCGCGCTGTACCTGATCCTCATTTCCTTTATTCCGGAATGGATGATCACCGGTATTCACCTCAACCACCTGTATGGGCCTGTCGGCGCCTTCTTCGAACGATTGCCGGCGTGGGTGACCAACGGTCTGGGAGTGAACTTTTACTTCGGCGGCACCTCGCTGCTGATCGTGGTGGGCGTGGCCATGGACACCGTCAACCAGGTCGAATCGCAGCTGGTGATGCGCCATTATGAAGGCTTTACCCCGCGCAGCGGACGTATTCGCGGGCGCAGGTCAACGTGGTAAGGCAGTGGTCAGTGGTCAGTGGATAGTTATTGCTGGCCGGCATTGTGAGGGCGTAAGACAACCACTAACCACTAGCCACTGCAGTACGGAGCCACCGGGAAGCTCCGGCTCTCAAGGTACGAAGCATGCAGACTCAGGCTGCGGCAGTAAGCGTAAAGACATCGGAACGCGTGGTGGGTCCCATCATAATGCTGGGGCCTCCGGGCGCGGGCAAGGGAACTCAGGCCAAGCTGATCTCCGAGACGTTTGGCATCCCGCAGATCTCCACCGGAGACATCCTGCGGGCCAACGTAGCCGGTAAGACCGAGTTGGGTCTGAAGGCCAAGGAGATCATGGAACGCGGCGACCTGGTTCCCGATGAGCTGGTTTGCGACATGGTCGCAGACCGGTTGCAGAAGGCGGATTGCGTCCGGGGCTTCATTTTGGACGGCTTTCCGCGAACGGTGCGTCAGGCCGAGTGGCTGGACGGGCAGTTGGAAAAGATGCGAGCAGGGAAGGACACGGCTGGGCAGGCGGCATGCGCCCCACCGGTTGTGATACGCCTTGTAGTCGAGTATAATCGTCTACTGCAACGGCTTACCGGACGTCGTTCGTGTCCCACCTGCGGGCTGATCTATAACGTCTATTTCCAGCCTCCGAAAGTCCAGGGCATCTGTGATGTTGATGGCGCCACTTTGGTGCAGCGCCCGGATGATTCGGAAGCAGTCATTGCTGAGCGCCTCAAGGCCTACGAGCGGCTTACCCTGCCCCTGGTCGGCTATTACGGCGCTAAGGGCCGGCTGATCGAGGTGAACGGCGATCAACCGGTAGAAGCCGTTATGAAGCAAACGTTTAGTGCACTCGAGAATGTCAATCGTTTGTAAGTCGTCCTCGGAAATCGACAAGATGCGCCGCAGCGGGCACATCGTGCGCCAGGTTCTGGAGGCGGCAAAGGAAGTGGTCGCGCCCGGAGTGTCCACCATGGATCTGGAGCGCGTGGCCGAACGCAAGATTAGGGACTTGGGCGCCAAACCGGCGTTCAAAGGTTATTACGATTATCCCTGCGTGCTCTGCACATCGGTGAATGACGAGATCGTACACGGCATTCCCTCAGAGCGGCGGGTGTTGAAGGCAGGAGATATTGTTTCACTCGATTGCGGTGTGGTGCTGGACGGCTACTACGGCGATGCGGCCATTACTGTCCCAGTGGGCCATGAAATTTCGCCAGAACTCCAAAAGCTCCTCGAAGTAACCCGCGAGTCGCTGTTGCGGGGGATCGAAGCGGCGCGCTCTGGCAATACGGTCGGCGATGTTGGAGCGGCGGTGCAGCGGCTTGTGGAAGCCAACGGTTTCAGTGTTGTCCGTGAGTTTGTCGGACACGGCATTGGAACCAAGCTGCACGAGGACCCGCAAGTCCCGAACTACGGAGTCCCGGGACATGGACCGAGGCTGCGGGCCGGCATGGTCCTGGCGATCGAGCCTATGGTGAACATCGGTCTGCCGGGAACACGGCTGCTGGATGACAAATGGACCGCGGTCACCGAAGACGGTAGCTATAGCGCCCATTTCGAGCACTGCGTGGCAGTGACCAAGAATGGGCCAGTGATCTTGACGGAATAGTTGTCAGTGGCCGGTTGTCAGTTGTCAGGAACCGCATTTTTCTGACAACTGACAACTGGCGACTGGCAACTGAAGGGATGAATGAGTAAGGAAGACGCGATTGAAGTGATGGCGGTGGTGGTCGAGCCGCTGCCCAATGCCATGTTTCGGGTTGAGCTGGAGAACAAGCACCAGGTGCTGGCGCATGTTTCCGGCAAGATGCGCAAGAACTTCATTCGCATACTTCCCGGCGACCGGGTGGCAGTGGAGCTCTCGCCCTACGATTTGACCCGGGGCCGCATCGTGTATCGCTATAAGTGAGAGTTGCCAGTAGCCAGTTGTCAGTTGCCAGTGGCTGAGAGCGGGTTACGGAAAACTGACAACTGACTACTGACAACTGGCTGAGGGTTTCATGAAAGTACGGGCATCGGTAAAGAAGATTTGTGACAAGTGCAAGGTGATTCGCCGTCACGGCGTAGTGCGCGTGATCTGCGAGAACGCCAAGCACAAACAACGGCAGGGATGAAGAAGAAGTGGTCAGTGGCTAGTGGATAATGGTTAAAAAAGAAACTGCCACTGCAACTAACCACTATCCACTAACCACTAGCCACTGAATTTGGAGCAACTATGGCACGTATTGCAGGCGTGGATCTTCCGCGCAACAAGCACATCAAGATCGCGCTGACCTACATCTTCGGGATCGGGGTCTCGCGGGCGGCAAAGATTGTCGCTTCCGCCAACGTCGAGCCCAACAAGAAGGTGAGCGACCTCAATGAAGAAGAGGTCAACCGCATCCGCCAGGTCATCGAGCAGGAAGGCGACGTCGAAGGCGACCTCCGCAAAGACGTTTCGATGCACATCAAGCGGCTGATCGAAATCGGTTCCTACCGCGGCTACCGGCATCGCCGCAGCCTGCCGGTCCGGGGACAGCGCACCCATACCAATGCCCGCACCCGCAAGGGACCGCGCAAGGGCACGGTGGCCAACAAGAAAAAAGCGGCAGGGAAGACATAATCCATGGCTAAAGCAGCTGGTTCCGCGGCAGCGGACAAAAAAGGCAAGAGCAAGAAGTTCAAGAAGAAGGAGCGCAAGCACGTTCCGCACGGGCTGGTCCACGTGCAGGCCTCCTTTAACAACACCATCGTCACCATCACCGACACCACGGGGAACACGGTGTCGTGGAAGAGTTCGGGTTCGCTGGGCTTCCGCGGATCGCGCAAGGGCACTCCGTTCGCCGCGCAGCAGGCTGCCGCCAACGCCGCCAGCCAGGCGCGCGATCACGGCATGCGTAGCGTCGATGTCCGGGTCAGCGGTCCGGGATCGGGACGCGAGTCGGCGGTACGTGCACTGGCCGCCTCGGGTTTGGACGTCCGTACCATCCGCGACGTGACGCCGGTGCCGCACAATGGCTGTCGTCCGCCCAAGCGCAGAAGGGTGTAAGAGCAGTGGATAGCGATTAGTGGACAGTGGATAGACAAACACTGATCGTTGACCCACGCCGCCACGGAACATGAGTTTGTATCTGGATATTGGTTTGCTGGTTTAACTATCCACTAGCCACTATCCACTGAACACTGGTTTTCGATCGGGACGAAAGGCCGCCAAGCGCCCGTAAACCGATCGCTAGCACGGCAGACAGGCTCTGCCACAAGGAGAACGCAACTTGGCACGCTACAAAGACGCAGTATGCCGCCTTTGCCGCCGCGAGGGCATGAAGTTGTTCCTCAAGGGCGCAAAGTGCTTCACGGACAAGTGTCCGATCGAAAAGCGCAATTTCGCCCCCGGACAGCACGGTAAGGACCGCAAGGCCAAGATCGTCGGCTACGGGCTGCAGCTTCGCGAAAAGCAGAAGGCGAAGCGCATCTATTTCACCCAGGAAAAGCAATTCCGTAACTACTTCGAGCGCGCCGCCCGTACCCGGGGCGTCACCGGCGAGATGTTGCTCCAGCAACTGGAGCGGCGGCTCGATAACGTGGTGTATCGCCTGGGCTTTGCCGTGGCGCGCCGTCAGGCCCGCCAGCTTGTCCGGCACGGTCACGTGCAGGTCAACGGCAGGAAGGTCGACATTCCCTCGTTCCAGGTAAGTGTGGGCGACGAGATCGCGGTGCGCGAGCGCAGCAACAAGCTGGCGCTGCTGGAAATCGCCAAGGACTTTGCCAGCCACCAGGCTCCGCCGGCCTGGATGGAAGTCGACCGCGATGCCTACAAGGGCCGGGTGCTGGCGCTGCCGACGCGCAACGACATCAACCAGCCCATCAACGAGCAGTTGATCGTGGAACTTTACAGCAAGTAAACACCTGCGGCGCGGAGCGATCCGCGTCGCGCTTCCTACAATCTTCGCGCCAGATCAGCCGGGCATGGCCTTCTCCGAATGCCAACCGTGCAGCATGGCCGAACTGAGAACAGGAGTTAAGCATGCTTTGGAAAGGCTTTCAGAAACCGAAACGGCTCGCTACGGACACCGAGGCTTTGACCGACAAGTACGGTCATTTCTGGGCCCAGCCGTTCGAACGCGGTTTCGGTACAACCATTGGCAACGCGCTGCGCCGCGTGTTGCTGTCCTCCATCGAGGGCGCCGCCGTCACCGCGGTCAAAATTGAAGGCGTATTGCACGAGTTTCAATCCATCCCCGGAGTAGTCGAGGATGCGACCGACATCATTCTCAACCTGAAGCAGATCCCGTTCCGGCTGAACGGCGACGCGCCCAAGGCCATCTATCTGCGCGCCGACAAGCCGGGCGTGGTCACCTCCGGCATGATCGAGGCCGACGCCGACGTCGAAGTACTCGATAAAGATGTTTACATCGCTACCGTCAGCGAAGGCGGCAAGATCGACATGGAGATGCGGCTCAAGAAGGGCCGCGGCTACGTTTCCGCCGACAAGAACTTCGACGAGGACCTCGGGCTCGGGTTCATTCCCATCGATTCCGTGCACTCGCCGGTGCGCAAGTGCAACTACTCGGTGGAAGCCGCCCGCCTGGGACAGATCACCGATTACGACAAGCTCGCTATCGAGATTTGGACCAACGGTTCGGTCACTCCCGCCGACGCCCTTGGACTGGCGGCGAAGTTGCTGAAGGACCACATGAACATCTTCATCAACTTCGAGGAGGAACTCGAGGCGCAGCAGGCCCACGCCGGCGACAAGCCCGAGATCCGCAACGAGAATCTCAACCGCTCGGTGGAAGAGTTGGAGCTCTCCGTGCGCAGCTACAACTGCCTGAAGAACGCCAACATTCAGACTATCGGCGAGCTGGTGCAGAAGTCGGAAGCTGAGATGCTGAAGACCAAGAATTTCGGCCGCAAGTCGCTTAACGAGATCAAGGAAATTCTGGGCTCGATGGGCCTCGGCCTGGGCATGAAGATCGACGAGCACGGTAACGCCGTGCCCGGCAGCGGAACCACAGCGGCGGCCGGCCTGGCGCTGCCTTCGGGCTACGGCAACGAGGGAAATTACTAAGACGAAGTTGTCAGTAGCCAGCGGCCAGTTCTTGCGGCCACCTGTTACTGGCTACTGACAACAGACTACTGGCAACAGACTACTGGCAACAGACTACTGGCAACGAAGGAACGGACATGCGTCATCGTAGAGCAGGATGGAAACTGGGACGGAACACCGAGCACCGGCGCGCGCTGCTGCGCAACCTGGTGACTTCGCTGATCGTGGAAGAGCGCATCGAGACCACTCTCACCAAGGCCAAGGCCATGCGCCCGCACGTGGAGAAGATGATCACCCTGGGCAAGCGCGGCGACGTGGCGGCGCGGCGGCTGGCTGCGGCCTACCTCATGACCCGCGACGCGGTGGACAAGCTGTTCGATACCATCTCACCGCGTTTTGGCGATCGCGAAGGCGGCTACGTGCGTATCATCCATGGCGGTTTCCGCAAGGGTGATGGCGGCGACATCGCTTTCGTCGAGCTGCTGGGCAGCGAGAAGACGCTGGACGAGAAGCGCCAGAAGCGCGCCGAACTTCGTGCCAAGCGCGCCGAGGAAAGCCGCAAGGCCATGGAGGCCGCTGAGGCCGAGAACAAGCAGATGGCCGACGAGGCCGCCGTCGGAGAAGAGAAGAAAGAGTAGCTTCCGCTCCACCGGATTCGACACTCGCCCCACTCTGGCTCGGCCAGGGTGGGGCTTTCTTTCGGATTGACAAGTTCGGATGCGGCCCGCCTGCCCTCAGGCTTCTCGACCCCTGGCCCCTAGCTCCTGACGTGCCCGAACTTTCGTAGCCATGGTGGTAGCGCAGGCAACGCCGCATGACCGGAGGCGTATGCTAACCGTGAGGGCTTCAATGCTAAGGCTAGGCTGAGCCAACCCGTGCGGGGGAGGCCGCCGATACATGAAGGCTGCGTTTAGATTCCTACTCGTCATCAGTGCGGCATTGCTGCTGGGCTTTGCCGTCCGCGACACAGTCAGCTGGGGGTGGAGAATCTCCACCACTGCGTCGTATGCCCCAAAACAGTTATGGGACGCTCTGGCAGACGCAGTCGCATGGGGCAAGCAGTACAAAGAGTTGGCAACTGTCGTCTTCATCGTCTGCCTGGTCGCCGTCTTCATCAGTAGAACTCCTGCGATAAAAAGGCAATGAAGCAGCAGCCGGGGTCAGCACGCCAACCATTCCTTCGCGCTGTCCAACCACCCTCGATTGCCGCAACCCGGCCAGCGTCTTGAAGCTCAAGATTTGACCTAAATGATCTGGCCGTTACCGGCGTTGTAGAAGGAAATCTGAAAGTAGTACGTCGTATTGCTTTGCAGATGTGAGGCCGTGATGTCGAACGGTTGCGCGGTGTAATTAGGAGCCACGTCCCCGGCCTTGTCGCTTACCTCTTCCGTCCCATCTGTGGGACTCGGATCGGATGTCCCATCAGAATGGTAGGCTGGGCCACTCGCCCGAATCAGCGACCAACCGTATTGACAACGGGCTTATTCTTATAGCACTCGGTTAAGGGGCGAATCTCTCATCCACTGAAGGAGCCACAGAAATGAAGATCCGTATCGCTTCCATGATCCTGTTTTGTCTCGCGTTCCTGCCTTCGTTGCCGGCACAAGTCCTCTACGACGATGGTCCCATCAATGGAACGGTCAATGCCTGGACGATTAACTTCGGATACGTGGTATCGGACACGTTCACCCTGGCTCACTCTGCCACCGTCGGTGGCTTCGATTTCGGAGTCTGGGAGTACGCCGGCGACCAAACCCTCGCGGTAGACTGGTCAATCACCTCGGAGCCATTCGGCGGGACAATCTACGGCCAGGGGACCGCCTCTGTCTCTGACAAGTTCATCTCGGTCAACCAATACGGATATGACATCGACGAACTGAGCGCTACCATCTCTGGCCCGACCCTCGATGCCGGTACCTACTGGTTGAATCTCCTGAACGGCGTCACTAAGCTGGGAAACCCGCTGTACTGGGACGAAAATAGCGGAGTGGGATGTAAAGGCGACGATGGCATGGGTGGCGGGTGCCCCTCGCAGGCATGTGAGGGCTCGTGCATTGATGATTACGCCGGGATGCCACCAGAATCGTTCGACATCGTGGGGACCGGCGGTGGTCAGACTCCGGAGCCCAGCAGCTTCGTGTTGTTGGGATCGGGCGTTCTCGGGATGGTAGGCATAGTGCGACGCAAGCTGCGGAAATCAAACTGACCCACTACCAGGAAAAACCTTTTGCCTGGTACCCCCACTCCGTTCTTCCGGGGAAAAACTTTTCAGTTGCGTTGCTGAAGCGCCAGCGGCTAAGGTATTGCGAATCGCTTCTCCCAATATCCAAAAGACTGCAAGGGCGTATACGTACAAAGTAGCGCCAGACAGGAGACTTCGTGTTTTCACTGACGGTTCCCATTAGTTCCGAAGGCGGCCACACCAGCTTCCAGAACAACCTTCCCGATCCCGTAACCTCAGCGAAGGAGCTTCCCACCTTCAAGTTTGAGTTGGAAAAATCGGAAGGACGTGTGATGGGGGGCAGTTACGGCAAAGAGGCCACGGTAAACCAGTTGCCGATATCGAAGGGAATTGCCGGGGTCTCGATGCGCATGGAGCCGGGCGTGATGCGGGAACTGCACTGGCACGCCACCGCGGCGGAGTGGGCTTTTGTCACCGAGGGTTGGGTGCGCACCACGGTCATTGATCCCCAGGGCTGCTGCGAGACCAATGACTTCTACCCGGGCGATGTGTGGTATTTCCCACGCGGTCACGGCCATGTTATCGAGACCCTGGGCGACAAGCCGTGCCACTTCATCCTGGTCTTCGATAACGGCTATTTTTCCGAATTCGGTACCTTCAGCATCACCGACTGGATAGGCCACGCACCGAAAGAACTGCTGGCCAAGAACTTCGGCGTTCCCGCCTCAACCTTCGATAATTTTCCGAAGACCGAAGTCTATTTCGCCAAAGGTAAGATTCCACCCGCGGTCGCCGTTCCGCCCCTACAGGGTTGGAAGACACCGCCACTCACTCACAAGTACAGTCTTCTTTCGCAGAAGCCCA
>Ga0265325_10003008_pt1 | contig 11189 bp, 6 predicted proteins | sample 41420metaG_FD_202090 | JGI IMG/M metagenome (GOLD analysis project Ga0265325, IMG submission 202090) | Rhizosphere microbial communities from Carex aquatilis grown in University of Washington, Seatle, WA, United States - 4-14-20 metaG | ecosystem: Host-associated > Plants > Roots > Rhizosphere >...
ACCGATGAATGAAATATTTGACCAATTCCGAAACATCTTCGGTGCGCTGGCTCAAGGGGGGCAGGGTGATGGTCACGACGCTCAGGCGGTAGAACAGATCTTCGCGGAATTCCTTTTCCCGGATGGCGGTCTCCAGGTCCCGGTGGGTGGCGGCCAGGACCCTGACGTCCACGGGAATATCGGTTTCACTGCCAAGCCGTTGAATGCTATGTTCTTGCAGCACGCGCAACAGCTTGCCCTGGGTGCTGGGGTTTAAATCGCCGATCTCGTCGAGAAAGATGGTTCCACCGTGGGCCTGCTCGAAACGGCCGATGCGGCGGCCCTGGGCGCCGGTGAACGCGCCGCGTTCATAACCAAACAATTCGCTCTCCAGCAGTGTATCCGGGATGGCGGCGCAATTGACGGCAATGAAAGGTTTGTCCACGCGATCGCTGTGTTGATAGATGGCGCGCGCGATCAATTCCTTGCCGGTGCCGGTGGCGCCCCGGATGAGCACGGTGGCGGGGGTGGCGGCGACGCGGCCGATTTCCTTGTAGATCGCCTGCATGGCGCGGCTTTGCCCAATGATGGCCGAGCGGTTCATGCGGGCTTCGCCCATCGCCACCGGCTCGGACATCAGCCGGCTGCTGGCGACGGCGGAAGCAACCAAATCCAGCAACTCATCGGCTTCGAACGGCTTGAGCAGATAATCGCACGCGCCCAGCTTGGTGGCTTCGATCGCGGTCTCGGTCGTGCCGTGCGCGGTCATCAGGATGATGGGCTGCTTCGGTTTGGCGGCGTGAAGCTGGGCCACCAGGTCCAATCCCCCCAGGCCGGGCAATCGCAGGTCGGTGATGACCACGCTGTATTGCTCCCGGCACGCCTGTTCCAGGCCGGCATCGCCCCGGCCGGAAATGTCCACCTCATAGTCCTCCTCGCGCAACACCTTTTGCAGGGAGGAGGCGGTGCTGACGTTGTCTTCGATCAATAAAATTTTAGGTTTCATTTTCACTGACTCGCGGCAGCACGATGGAGAACGTGGTACCATGGTTAAGCTGGGTCTGGTAACGGAGTTCGCCGCCGTGTTTCTCGACAATGCGTGCCGCAATGGGCAGGCCGAGTCCCGTGCCACCTTCCTTGGTGGTGAAGAACGGATCAAACAGGCGTTTCTGGGCCTCGGATGAGATTCCCCGGCCCGTATCGATTACTTCCATGACCGCAAGACTGCTCGTGCCGTTGCGCGCTCGCAAGGTAATCACCCCGTCATGGCCGATGCTGTCGGCTGAATTCTGGATCAGGTTGATCAAGACCTGCTTGATTTGCTGGGTATCCGCGCGTACCCAGACCGGTCCGGCCGTCTCCAGATTCAATTCAATGGAAGCCTTTTTCAACTGCGGCTTCAACAAATCATGCACCTCCTGCAAAATGCGCAGGGTGGGAATGGCCACGAATTCCGGTTCGGAAGGGCGCGCAAATTGAAGGAAATCCTTGACGATCCGTTCCAAACGGCTGATCTCGCCGCCGATCACGACGGCGTCCTCATTGTCGGCCATGCTGGCCGGCAGCGATTTTTTAAGGCTGTAGAGCCGGAATTTGATCGCCGTCAATGGATTGCGGATTTCGTGGGCGACACCGGCCGCCAGTTCGCCCAGGGACGCGAGCTTTTCCTGTCTCACGATGGTGGCCTGGCTTTCGGTCAACCGCAGGCGGAGCGGTGCGATGGCGCCGCGGTAAACCAGAACGGCCAGCCAGGCGATCAACAGCAGCAACAGCGCTACCGACAGCTTGAGCAACCGCTGGAAGGTGGCCAGGGTGCGGTTTGATTCCCCTAGAAAGTTGTCAAAGGCCGAACTCTGGTCGCGGATGAACGCGTCGCACAAATCCAGCAGCCGCTCGGATTGTTGCTGGACCTTTTCGTAGCTGGTGGGAAAGGCAACCGCTTTTGATTCCAGAAAACCGAGCTTGGCCGCGAGCAGATTGGTGCTGTCCGTCAGATAGTCATTGTAAGCGCCGCCCACCCGCTTGAAGAATTCGCGTTCCAGGGGCGTGACGGCATTGCTCTGGTTTGCCGTGAACCACTGGGTCAATTCCTGCGAGTTCTTCTCGAACTGATCATAGTCGCCGGGTTCACCGCGGAGACGATAGCGGAGCAGGCTGTCGTTTAATCGCTGGATTTCCCCCTTGAGATGAACAGCCAGATAGAAATCCTTGGCTTTCAGCCCCACAAACTCGCGTTGCAGATGATCCACCCGTTCCCACGTGGTGCGGCTTACCCAGATGACCAGGATGGAACCCAGCAGCGCGATCAGGATTAGCCCCGCCAGCCGCAGCCTTGCGGCCGGCGTGGGGTTGGCACGCGGCGTGCCACCTATGGCAGGAATTGTTTCACCTGACTCTTTCATTTTAATGCGGATTGCCTTCAAATTGAGGAATTTCGGCTGAAAACCGCCGAATGCCCATGTTGGCATAGCATCCGCTAGTCCATGTGCAAGAATAGCCTCAAATTCACGGCAAACCAACCATAACCTGAAATCCCGAAATAATGAAAACGCAAATCGCAGTCGGGTCTTACGTTGCCTCGTCTTATTCGGAATGCCCAACGGAAACGTGGCACCATGAAGGCAACCGCAACGGCAACCGGAGTTTCCTGCCAACGCCGAACCTCCAATTACGACCAATGTCTTCCGGGACAGGTTGGACTTCCGCCCGCTCTAAAAATTCCGGATTGCCTTCTTCCTTGAAAAACTGGCTGGCTTCCAAGGCCGCCGTCCTCATTGGTTAGACGGTTTCGGGAATCGCGGTCGCTCCGTTTCGCTCCGTTTCGTTGTGCGTTTCTGGAAGACGCACGCAAACGTATTCAGGAAAATGCAATGGCTTCGTACTGGTTGAATGTCCAGGCAGCCTGCCCGGTTGCTTTCGGCGAAGTTTCCGCCTATTTATTTCCCGATGGCGAATTCCAAAGCAACCCGACCGCGCCTGGCCGCAAAACGTACCTTAAAGAAAATTCCCACGATTGCGCTCTTGGTTGAGTCTTCCCGGGCATCGGGGCGGGCCTTATTGTGTGGGATTGCAAAATGTGCGCATCACCATGGGCCCTGGGCGTTTTATTGGGAACCCGGTGGATTGGAAAAGGCCTGGCCCAAACTCAAGGCGTTGGACGTGGATGGAATCATCCTGCGTGACGTGGACAAGTTGCAGGAGGTGCCGGCCCTGCGAATTCCCGCCGTGGTCATTGGACACAGCAAAACCGAAATTCCCAACATGGTCAACGTGGTGACGGATTCCTCCGCCATCGGCCGCATCGGAGCCGAACACCTGTTGCAATGCGGTTTCAAGCACTTTGCCTATTGCGGTTATGGCGCCGCGCCATCCTCGGCGGCGGGCCGGGAGGCGTTCACGTGGTCGGATTTGCGCCGGGAATCCTTCCGCCGACACGTTCGCAAGGCGGGGTTCGAAGTTCAGGCTTACACCACCCTGTCGCCGGCGTCCCACGCCTGGCGCGAAGAGCACCGCAAGATGGCTGCGTGGTTGCAATCGCTGCCCAAGCCGGTGGGATTGATGGCCTGCAACGATGACTGCGGTCAGCAGGTCATGGCCGCCTGTAAACTGGCAAATCTGGCGGTGCCGGATGCCGTGGGCGTTTTGGGGGCGGACAACGATGAGGTGGTTTGCGGTCTGTCCGACCCGCCGATGTCCAGTGTGGCCATCAATTTCGAGCGCGCCGGTTATGAAACGGGGTTGGTGTTGTTCCGGCTGTTGCACCGCCATCGGCGGGTGCCGTCCAAAATCACCGTGCCGGCGACCCATGTGGTGGCGCGCCGTTCAACCGATATCACGGCCGCTTCCGATCCCCATCTGGTCAAGGCGTTGCAGTTCATTCGCGACCATGCCCGCGAAAACGTGATGGTGGCGCAGGTGTCCCGTGCCGCCGGTCTGTCCCGCCGGGCTCTGGAAATCAAATTCCGACGGGAGATAGGGTGTTCGATTCGCAAACACATCGGCCGCGTGCACACGGATCAAATCGTGCGATTACTGGTTGAGACCGATCTGCCGATCGGTCAGATTGCAGAAAGTCTTGGGTTTTCCGATGTGCAACACTTTGCCCGCTATTTTCGGGCGGTCAAACAGACCAGCCCGCTGGCCTTTCGCAGAACCTACGGCAGACGCGCCGCCTGAAAATCGGGTTTCGATTTCGTTTCCGCGACCTTCTGCGCAGATTGGTGATTTATTTACGCAAAATGGCGTTCCTTTTTGCCGGTCCACCCATAAGCTTGGCCATCCAGGTTCCCAGGCCGAAGGCATCCCTCCGCCCCGCGGAGGGTGTTGTCCTCCCCATGGGAGCATCCATAACAACCATGCCCAAAATGAAACACCACAAATTGACCGCTGTTTTCGCCGGTCTGGCCTGTCTGGTGGCCGGCGCCCGGGCCGGAGTGGCCATCCAGATCGATCCGCAAAAAAGCGGCGCGCCCATCTCAAAATATATTTACGGCCAGTTCATCGAACACCTCGGGAACTGCTTTTATGGCGGGCTCTGGGCGGAAATGGTCGCCGACCGAAAATTTTACTACCCGATCACCGATGATTTTCATCCTTGGGCGACGGATGAGGACAAGTATTGGCGTTCGGGGCCGTTTCGTTACCTGAACGCGTCCCCCTGGAAAGTCATCGGACCGGCCGGGAGCGTCGCCATGGAGACCAACGAGCCCTATGTCGGCAAACATACCCCGGCGATTCACCTGCCCGGCGACGGAACGTTCGCGGGAATTTCCGAATCGGGGCTCGGGGTTTTGAAGGGGAAAAAATACACCGGGCACATCGTATTGGCGGGAGATGCCACCGCCCTGCCGATTCAAGTGCGTCTGGTGTTGACGAATGGCGTCACGATCATCAAGTCCATCAGGAAAATTACCGCGGATTACCAATCCTATTCCTTGCGGTTCACCGCCCCGGAGACGTCGTTTGCGGCGCGCCTCGAGATCGTCAGTCAGGGCCGGGGGACTTTCAAAATCGGCACCCTGTCGCTGATGCCGGCGGATAATTTGCACGGCTGGCGCCGGGATGTCGTTGAACTGTTGAAGCAATTGGACTCGCCGATTTACCGCTGGCCGGGAGGGAATTTTGTGAGCGGCTACAACTGGCGGGACGGCATCGGGGATCGGGACCAACGGCCGCCGCGGAAAAATCCGGCCTGGAAGGGCGTGGAATCCAATGACGTGGGCAGCGATGAGACGATGCAATTGATGAGCTTGATCGGTGCGGAACCATACGTCGCGTTAAACACCGGCCTTGGCGGGGCGGAGGAAGCCGCCAACGAAGTCCAGTATTTTAACGGAGCGAAGGATACGCCGATGGGCCGGGTGCGGGCGCAAAATGGGCATCCGAAACCGTACGGGGTGAAATATTGGGCGGTGGGAAATGAGATGTTTGGCAACTGGCAGTTGGGCCATATGCCCCTGGCGGAGTATGTGAAAAAGAACAACCAGGTGGTGGATGCCATCTGGCGGGTGGATCCCACGGCCCAACTGGTGGCCGTCGGCAGCGTCGGCGACTGGAGCCGGACCATGTTGGCGGACTGCGGGGATCACATGAATTTCATGAGCGAACACATCTATGTCGGTGAAAAAACCAACGTCATCGACCATGCGCAACAACTGGCTGACGAAATTCACCGCGTGGCGGCGGCCCATCGCGGGTATCGCAGCGAAATCCCCGGGTTGCCGGCCCGAAACATCCGGCTCGCGATGGACGAGTGGAATTACTGGTATGGCCCCTATCTCTACGGCGAACTCGGCGTGCGTTACCACATGAAGGACGCGCTGGGAGTGGCGGAGGGCCTCCACGAATATTTCCGGAACAGCGATTTGTTCTTCATGGCCAACTACGCCCAGACCGTAAATGTCATCGGTTGCATCAAGGCCACGTCAACCGCGTCGGCGTTTGAAACCACCGGGCTGGTTCTGGAACTCTATCGCCGGCATTATGGGACCCTCCCCATCGAGGTCTCGGGCCATACCGGAAATCTCGATGTCGCGGCGGCCTGGACGGACGATCATAAAGCCATCACGCTCGCCATCGTCAATCCCGGGTCGGACGACGCACAGATTTCGGCGGATTTCGGTGGCGTCGTCCTGAAACCGGACGCCTGGCGCTGGGTGATTTCCAATCCCGACCCCGAAAGCTACAACGAACCGGGCCAGCCGCCCGAAGTCACCATCAAACAAGACAAGGTAAGCGCCAAAGACCTGGTTTTTACGGCGCCAGCCTGTTCCGTCAACCTGTACCAGCTCCAAGTCCGTTGAACCGCAGAATCCGTGGTTGCCGTTACATTATTTTATAAGTATGAAACAACTTGAAGTTTGGTTTGTCACCGGCAGCCAGCATCTTTACGGGCCCAAGACCCTGAAGCAAGTGGCCGCCCACTCGCAGGAAATCACCCGGGCGCTCAACAGCGCTGCCGCCATCCCGGTGAAGGTGGTCTTCAAACCGGTGATGACCACGTCGGATGACATCACCGCGCTCTGTCAGGAGGCAAACAATGCGTCCAAGTGCATCGGCTTCATTACTTGGTGCCACACGTTCTCTCCGTCCAAAATGTGGATCAACGGCCTCAAGGCGCTGCGCAAACCGGTGGCCCATTTGCACACGCAATACCACCGCGATATTCCATGGTCGTCCATTGACATGGACTTCATGAATCTGAATCAGGCCGCCCACGGCGACCGGGAACACGGCTTCATCTGGAGCCGCCTGCGCTTCAACCGCAAGGTCGTCGTCGGTTTCTGGCAGGAAAAGTCCGTCCAGGAAAAACTGGGTGCCTGGTGTCGCGCCGCCGCGGCCTGGCACGACTGGCAGGGCGCGAAGTTCGCCCGTTTCGGCGACAACATGCGCGAGGTGGCGGTCACGGAAGGAGACAAGGTCGCGGCGCAAATCAAATTCGGTTACGCGGTCAACGGCTACGGTGTCGGCGACCTGGTCAAATCCATCAACGCCGTTTCCCCCAAGGCCATTGACCAGCTGGTCCTGGAATACCAGGACAGCTACCTGGTGGCCGCCGATTTGCGCAGAGGGGGCGCCCGGCACGATTCCGTTCGCGAGGCCGCCCGCATTGAACTCGGCCTGCGCGCGTTCTTGAAGGCCGGCAATTTCAAGGGCTTCACCACCACGTTCGAGGATTTGCACGGATTGGTCCAGCTTCCCGGGATTTCCGCCCAGCGGCTCATGGCCGACGGCTACGGTTTCGGCGCCGAAGGCGATTGGAAGACGGCGGCGCTGTTGCGGGCCATGAAGGTCATGGCCGGTGACCTGCCGGGCGGCACCTCGTTCATGGAGGATTACACGTATCATCTGGATCCAAAGGACAAAAAAGTTCTCGGGGCGCACATGCTGGAAATCTGCCCGTCCATCGCCGACGGCAAACCTTCCCTGCAAGTCCATCCGCTTGGCATCGGCGGCAAGGCGGACCCGGCGCGGCTGGTCTTCAACACCCCGGCCGGCCCGGCGTTGAACGCGTCGCTGATTGATGTTGGCAACCGGTTTCGTTTGCTGGTCAACGAAGTGGATGTCGTGAAGCCCGACCAGCCCATGCCCAAACTGCCCGTCGCCCAGGCGGTCTGGAAATGCCGGCCGGACTTTGAAACGGCGTGTGCCTCGTGGATCTATGCCGGCGGTGCGCATCATACCGGCTTCAGCCAGGCCGTCACCGCGGAGATGCTCGAGGACTTTGCGGCCATCGCCGAACTGGAATTTCTGCTCATCGATAAAAAGACCACGGTCTCGGAATTTAAAAAGGAACTGCGCTGTAATGAAGTCTATCACGCCTTGAACCGGGGCTGGGCGGTCTGACCAACCCGGCGAAACCCAATCCCATTGATGAGTCCAAAATACACCATCGGACTGGATTACGGGACGAACTCGGTTCGCGCACTGATTGTGGACACGGCCAACGGTCGTGAAGCCGGTACGGCGGTTTGGGATTACGAACACGGCACGGCGGGCGTGATTTTGTCGCGTGATCCGAATCTGGCACGGCAACATCCTGCTGATTACGTCAAGGGAGCGGAAGTTGCCATCAAAAAGGCACTGGCTGAGGCGAGGAAAAACGTCCGCGGTTTCCAGTCTCAACAGGTTGTGGGAATTGGCGTGGACACAACCGGCAGCACGCCGTTGCCCGTGGATGAGAACGGCCGGCCATTGGCCTTCCGCAGGAAATTTGCCAAAAATCCGGCAGCCATGGCCTGGTTGTGGAAGGATCACACTGGCGTGGCGGAAGCGGCGGAAATCACCGCTTTGGCCGGAAAAATCCGCCCGCACTATCTGGCGAAGTGCGGCGGGGTTTATTCCAGCGAATGGTTTTGGAGCAAGATTCTCCACTGTTTGCGGACCGCGCCGGAGGTTTATGCGGCGGCCAATTCATGGGTGGAGCTGGCTGATTACGTTCCAGCCGCGTTGACGGGCACGGAATCGCTGCAAAAATTGACCGTGGGCATCTGCGCTGCCGGCCACAAGGCGATGTTTAATGAATCCTGGGGCGGCTATCCGGACGCGGAGTTCCTTTCAGAATTGGATCCAAAACTCGGCGGACTGCGCCGCCGATTGTGTTCACGCGTGCGCACGGTTTCGGAAGCCGCCGGCCACTTGACGGCCGCATGGGCGGAGAAAACCGGTTTGCGCGCCGGAATTCCCGTCGCCGTCGGCGCCTTCGATGCGCATCTCGGCGCCATCGGCGCGGGGGTTGCTCCCGGAACGCTGGTAAAAATCATCGGCACGAGCACCTGCGATATTGCGGTGTGGCCGGATACGGAAAAACTTGCGGACATTCCCGGCTTGTGCGGCATTGTGGAGGGCAGTGTCTTGCCCGGCTTTTACGGACTCGAAGCCGGCCAGTCGGCCGTCGGCGATATCTTCAACTGGTGGGTCCATTACATCCAGCCCGGCGGCCGGAAACCCCTGTCCCATGCCGATCTGGACCGTGCGGCGGCCAGATTACAGCCCGGTGAATCCGGGTTGCTGGCGCTCGACTGGAACAACGGCAACCGCACCATCCTGGTGGATCAACGCCTGACCGGTTTGTTGGTCGGCCAGACGCTTTACACGACCCCGGCGGAAATCCATCGTACGCTCGTGGAGGCGACGGCGTTCGGCGCGCTGACCATCATCAACCGCTTTGAAGAGTACGGCGTGAAGATTGACCAGGTCGTCAATTGCGGCGGCATCGCGGAGAAAAGCCCGTTCACCATGCAAATCTACGCCGATGTGACCGGCCGCCCGATGCAAGTGTCACGTTCAGCGCAGACCTGTGCGTTAGGCTCGGCCATTGCCGGCGCGGTCGTGGCCGGTGTGTACCGGAGCTTTGCCCCGGCGCAGAAGGCGATGACGGGATTGAAGGCTAAAATTTACCGGCCGAACCCGAAAGCGCACACGGTATATCGCGAGCTGTACCCGCTTTACCGGACCCTGCATGACGCCTTCGGCACAAAGGCGTGGAACGGCAACCTGCACGATATCATGAAGAAACTGATTGAAATTCGCAGTCGCGTGCGGAAATAATTTTAATTACGGATTAACGCAGATGGACACAGACGAACCCGGATAATTCAGTTTTGCATCCGTGTTGATCCGTGTCCATCCGTGGTAAAAAATACTTTTATGTTGGAAAAATTAAAAGCTGAGGTTTGCAAGGCGAATTTGGATCTGGTGGCGGAAGGGCTCGTCATCCAAACCTGGGGCAACGCCAGCGGCATTGACCGCGAGCGCGGGCTGGTCGTCATCAAACCTTCCGGCGTGGCCTATGCCGGGATGAAGCCAGCGCACATGGTGGTGGTTTCACTCAAAACCGGCCGGGCGGTGGAGGGCAAATTCAAACCCAGTTCCGATACTCCGACCCATCTGGTGCTCTACCGCGCTTTTCCAAAAATCGGGGGTATTGTCCACACGCACAGTCTTTATGCCACGGCCTGGGCGCAGGCGCGGCGGAAGATTCCCGCCTACGGCACGACCCAGGCGGATTACTGGTTTGGCGAGGTCCCCTGCACGCGCGCCTTGACCCCGCGCGAAATCCGAAGCGATTACGAAGCAAACACCGGCCGCGTCATCGTCGAGACATTCCGGAAATCAAATTCGCTGGAACGACCGGCGGTGCTGGTGGCCGGTCACGGGCCGTTCACCTGGGGCCGGGACGTGGCTGAGGCGGTTCACAACGCCAGTGTGCTGGAATTTGTCGCGCGGCTGGCGGGTGAAACCCTGCGTCTGAATCCGAAGACCAAACCCATCCGGCCGGCTTTGCTGGACAAACACTTCCTTCGTAAACACGGAACCAAGGCGTATTACGGTCAGAAATAGATCGGAAACCATTTATGAAAAAAATCCTGCAATTGATCGCCATGACATCGGCTGGGCTGGGCTTGATTTGCCTGACCGGCTGCGCGTCGGTTTCCCCGTCGGCCGGGGCCATTGGTGCGGCCCCCTTTGGCAGCACCACCGACGGCACGCCGGTGCAGATTTACACCTTATGCAACCGCAACGGCATGGAGGCGCGTATCATGACCTACGGCGGCATTGTGGAGTCGCTCAAGGTGCCGGACCGGAATGGCCGCCTGGGCGACGTCGTGCTGGGTTATGACAATCTGGCAGGTTACCTGACCAACAGCCCGTTCTTCGGCGCATTGATCGGCCGTTATGGTAATCGCATTGCGAAGGGCCAGTTTACGTTGGATGGCCAAACCTACACCTTACCCACCAACAATCCTCCCAACTCATTGCACGGCGGCGACAAGGGTTTTTTTGCCAGGGTCTGGAAGGCGGCGGCACTGGTCACGTCCAATGGTCCCGTGTTGCAACTCTCTTATTTGAGCAAGGACGGTGAGGAAGGCTACCCCGGCAACCTTTCGGTCACCGCGACTTACACCATCACGGAGGACAACGCCCTGCGACTGGACTTTGAAGCCACATCCGACAAGGACACGGTTTGCAACCTGACCCACCACTCGTATTTCAACCTGGCCGGGCAGGGGAATGGCGACATTCTGGGCAACATGCTCTACCTCAATGCGAATAGTTTCACGCCGGTGGATGCCACGCTCATCCCCACCGGCGAACTTCGGCCCGTGGACGGCACGCCGTTTGACTTTCGCCAGCCGACGGCCATCGGCGCCCGGATCAACGCCGATGACCAACAGATCAAATTCGGACCCGGTTACGACCACAATTGG
>Ga0265325_10003009_pt1 | contig 11185 bp, 6 predicted proteins | sample 41420metaG_FD_202090 | JGI IMG/M metagenome (GOLD analysis project Ga0265325, IMG submission 202090) | Rhizosphere microbial communities from Carex aquatilis grown in University of Washington, Seatle, WA, United States - 4-14-20 metaG | ecosystem: Host-associated > Plants > Roots > Rhizosphere >...
GCTAGTCGGTAACTTGATCCTAGTGCCGTTTCTCAAAAATAACCTTGTACTTTTGACATAGATGCCGTACTATTGGGAAATAAGAGAAAGGTTTCCCAATGGCAGCTTCCGTTCATTCTTTGACAATTGCTGAAGGTCAGCATCTTCAATGGGTGATGCGACGTGGGAAGGATAGAACCGCTATTCTTCGGGCCCAAGTGGTACTGATGTCTGACCAAGGGTTCCGCGTTCAACAGATTGCTCAGGCGACCCATTTGCATGAAGAGTATGTGCGTGAACTGATCCGTCTTTTCAATGAAGATGGACTGATGATCCTGAAACAGAAACCTCGGTCGGGCAGACCACCGCTGTTCACCGAGGAGATGCGAACCATTATTGCTGAGTATGCCCTGTGTCCACCACAGGTCTTGGGACAACCATTTACCCGCTGGACGCTTGAAAAACTCCGGCGCTTTCTGCTCGGGCGAAAGGTCGTCCGATCCATTGGCCTTCAGACTCTGGCCCGTATTCTGGAGGCCAAGAAAATCCGTCTGCAACGAACGAAAACATGGAAAGAATCAAACGACCCCGACTTCGACGCTAAAAAAAACGGCTGACGCGACTGTATCATCGTTGTCCCAAAAACGGTGTCGTTCTCTGCTTCGACGAGTTTGGCCCCTTAGAACTCAGGCCACACCACGGTTACACATGGGCTCGATCAGGACATCCACATCGCCTGCCAGCAACCTATACCCGACCTGATGGTGTGCGTCACTTCTTCGGCTTCTTGGACGTTCATGCCAACAATGTCTGGGGGTACTTCAAAGCGCGAAAGAGGTCACAGGAAACATTGGCGGTTCTCAAACTCGCTCGAAAGAAATATCACAAACAGACACGAATCCATTGCATCTTGGACAACTTTTCACCTCACCAGACCGATCAGGTACTGAAGTGGGCACGAAAGAAATCAACCAACATGAGACTTGTTTGGACGCCGACGAACGCTTCATGGCTCAACCACATCGAATGCCGCTTCACCGACATCAAAAACTCCGTCTTTACCAATACATACTATCGGTCACACAATGAACTTTACAGGGCTCTCAGACGCTATCTCCACTACAGAAACAAATACAAGAAAACTTCTGAGAAACGGCACTAGCGCCCTTTGCGGTGAATTAGTTTTTTAAGAATACAATATTTGTTTTGGGAAACGGCACTAGTTCTGAACGTCGCGATTTTCCAGGGAAGTTATCCGACCGCACATCATAAAGGACGACACGCAAAATTCACCAAGCAATATTTTCCCTTCATTATGTAATTCATCATCCTCTTTTGTCGACTCGTCGGAATTCCCTCTTTTTATTTGGACGCTTCAGATACATTGAATTTACCGTATGAGTCGCGCCTGTTCTTGAGGAATCACCGTATGCGGAGAAAAGCAATGCCTCGTTATCATTTCTTTATAGTTTTTATTTTACTCTCTTCCTCGCTTGCCGCCCAGGAAAAGTTCGGAGAAATTTCCGGCCAGGTTATCGACGGCGGTACGCAACAACCGCTTATCGGCGTGAATGTTGCAGTTGTCGAGAAGCCAGGGGCAGGCACTGCGACCGATGAGAAGGGTAATTTCTTCATCAAAAACATAGAGGTGGGTGAGTACAGCCTTCGAACAAGCATGATCGGCTATGAAACGGCCGTTCTCACAAATGTTGTTGTCTCTACCGGGCGCAGCGCAAAAGTCAAGATCAAGATGCAGGATGCTTTGGTTGAAATCGGTGAGGTCGAAGTGAAAGCAGACTATTTCAGCCGGGCCGGCTCGATCAGTCCGGTGAGTACGATCGGCCTCAGCGGCGCCGAAGTCGCGCGGTCGCCAGGCTCCATCCAGGACATGGACCGGCTGATGCAATCCCTCCCGAATATCGGCAGCTCGAGCGATGAAACGAACGAATTGATCGTCCGAGGCGGTGCCCCCGATGAAAACCTCACCGTGATGGATTATGTCGAGATCCCCTCCACAAATCATTATCCGAACGAGTTCAATTCCGGCGGGCCGATCAATATGGTCAACGTCGATCTCATCGAGGACGTTCGTTTTTCGACAGGCGGCTTTCCGGCACAGTACGGCGACAAGTTATCGTCGGTGATGGACATAACGCTTCGCGAGGGAGACCGCCGCCGGTCATTTGCTACGAACACGGGGTTTAATTTTGCGGGATTCAGCACGGTGATGGAAGGAGGGATCGATGGAGGGAAAGGTTCATGGATTTTTTCTGCACGCCGGAGCCTCCTCGAAACGCTCGATAATCTAACTGGGATCAGCGCACTCGGTCTCACCGCAATACCTAAATACTACGACTCACAGTTCAAGATCGCCTACGACCTTTCTCCCACTCAAAAACTGATGGCGAGCGGAATCTACGGCGACGATAAGATTCTCATTGACGGCGATCCGAAAGAGACAAACATACAGAAGGCGGGAATTACCGATTCGTCGAGTGTCCAAAATGTTGATGTTCATACAAACGAGTACGCTGTCGGTGCAAGCCTCAAAAGCCTTTGGGGCACTGATGGCTTTTCTGTGTTGACGCTCTATTCCTTCGGCAACCGGTATAATGTCGATGTGACAAACGATTTCACGCGACGGTCGTATGATAACCTGGGAAAAGTGACGAGCAGTACGCTCCTCAATTCTGAAAATGCCTACGACGAGAACAATTACGAATCAGTTCTCGCCGCCCGTTATGACATCGTCTACCGCATCTCCGAAAGCCACGAGCTATCCGCAGGTGCGCAGTATCAGACTACTTGGAAATTTGACGGAGTTGCAGCGTATCAATCCGATTCATTGAGGTACGACTTGAATCGGGACGGGATATTCGAAACATACCCGCCCCGTTTTCCCGCGGGCGATGTGCAAACCCATCTTGGCCTTGGCGATGTGCATAAATTGAGCGGCTACGTGAGCGACAATATCTCACTTTCCCCGCGGCTTACGCTGACGACGGGTCTTCGGTACGATTATTTCAGCTATTCGAACCAGCGCAACTTGGCTCCACGGACGAGCCTTTCGTATCAACTCGTTCCAGAACTTACCCGGCTTAACTTTGCCTACGGCGAGTATTATCAATCGCAGCCATTACCGGATTACTCCGACAACCGGAATATCGGATACAACCGTTCTTTGGCGAATGCGCATGCGCGGCATTTCGTCCTTGGCGTTGAACAGGTGCTGGATGAAGGGCTGAAGGGAAGCATTGAAGTCTACGATAAACATTATTCAAACCTTGCCGTAACCGAACAATTCATCGAATCGCTTGCGAACCCGACGTTCCAATCCGACAAGTATCTCACCGCAATGGGCCGGCGATCCAGGGGCATAGAATTCTTTCTCCAGCAAAAGCAGGTGAAGGATTATTTCGGGACGATCAGCTACTCGTATTCAACCACAGTCTCCGATGACCCGAGAATAGGGATGGGAGGCAAGACCTTTCGTTCGGATTATGACTATCCCCATATCTTGACGATCGTCCTCGGCAAGATTGTGAAAGGAACGAGGACCTGGCTTGATGAATCGATATTGAAATATCCTACGAAGATTTTGCCGTTTTCCGACGACATGGAAATAAGTTTTCGTTTTCGTTATTCGTCCGGCAAACCGTACACGCCGGAAACATTTGCCACCAATCAGCAGGTGTGGATTGGGAATGCGGCCTGGTCGAAAGGTGCGTGGGTGAATGCGTCAACCGACTTAAATACGGCGCGATATCCGGCGTATCATCGGCTTGACATACAGTGGATCAGCCGGTATCACATGACAGGATGGAACATCGTCACGTTTATCGCACTTCAAAATGTCTACAACAGGGATAATATCGCATCGTATCAGTATGTGAGCGATGGTACCATTCAGACTCTTCATCAGTTTGCATTCTTTCCAGTTGGAGGAGTTTCGGTTGAATTCTAGTGCTGTTTCTTAAAAATAACCTTACATTTTTTAACCGCTAAGACGCCAAGCACGCTAAGAAGTTATGAGTATTAATGAGCAACAATACTCTTGGCGTTCTCCGAGCCTTAGCGTTAAAACACAAGATCATTTATTGGAAACGACACTAGCATAAAAAAGGTTTGAGCATCTCGACGCTTTTTATTTCAACATCACCCGCCTCTCAGGAAATCATACTGTTGCTTAAATAGAGGTTTTTCCTTTATTTGAATACGGCGCATGATTCATCTTCGGGAATCGAGCGCCGTTTTTTTCTCTGCATTTGCTGCTGTTCAATTAAAGAAATGTATGTACAGTTCCCTTTGGCTCTATCCAGTTTTGCTGCTCACGGGTCTGGTTGCAGGATTGATCGATTCAATCGCAGGAGGGGGAGGACTCATCACGCTCCCGGTCGCCCTCGCAGTCGGCATGCCGCCAAAGATCGCGCTGGGGACGAATAAATTTCAGTCAAGCTTCGGAAGTTTTACGGCAACGTATTATTACCTGAAGCACGGGATCGTCAGCCTTCGCGGATCTTGGCTCGGAATTCTCTTTACGTTTCTTGGAGCGGCGGCTGGTGCATGGGGCGTTCAGCAGGTTAATTCCGCCGTTCTCAATCGCGTCATTCCCTTTCTCCTCCTCATCATTGTTATTTACACCCTGGTCACTCCCAAATTCGGCGATCTTGAAAAGCGTCCCCGGGTGACCCCGTCCATCTTTTTTGTTATCGCCGGCCTGGTTCTCGGCTTTTACGATGGATTCTTCGGTCCCGGCGTCGGTTCATTCTGGGCGATGGCGTTTGTGTTTTTCCGTGGAATGGACCTCACGAAGGCCACCGGTGCGACGAAGCTGATGAATTTCACAAGCAATATTGTTTCATGCATTATTTTTCTCGCCGGCGGATATGTGTGGTTCGGTGCGGGGATATCAATGGCGGCCGGCGAGATCATCGGCGCTAGGATTGGATCCCACATGGTGATCAGGAAAGGAACCTCGCTCATTCGTCCGATCTATATTACGATCGTTATCGTAACGACGTTGAAGCTTCTCTATAATGCTTATAGCCGCTGATACTTTATCTTTGACGTCGATGCAACTCATAGTGTTGCCATGACTCCTATCAATAAAGATTAAGCTCTCATCGGCAGCGTCATGGCATCACTCAAATCTCGTGGTCTTGTTTGAACGGATATTGTTGATTACCTTTTCGCATCATGAGTCGAAGCAAGTCTTAACAGTTCTACCGGAGTCCATTATGAACACAATTGCCGAACGCTATGTTAAATTGGTTTTGAAGCTTGGAGCGTATGATCCCGATTTCGTCGATGCATACTACGGTCCCGAAAACTGGAAGCCGTCGGTTAATGCGTCAAAGACAGAAGAAATTCCACTTGGCGAGTTCGACAATGAATCGAACGACCTCTTGGCATCATTAGATGCGATTGACACTTCAGGGCTCAGCGCGATCGAGAAGCTTCGCCACGCGTCGATGGCGAAACAGCTCGCCGCGGTGAGGTGCAGAATTATTCATCTCTCCGGAAAAAAACTCCTTTTCGACGAGGAGTCGAGGCAAACCTATGATGCCGTAGCGCCTTCGTTCCCGGAAAGTCATTTCAAGGAATTGCTGGATAGGCTCGGCGCAATGCTTTCCGGTACAGAAGATGTTTCCGGCCGGCTGGAGCGGTACAAACAATCGTTCGTGATCCCGAAGGAAAAATTAGATGCGGTGTTCAAGGCGGCGATTGCGGAAGGCCGAAGGCAAACGCTGAAACATATCGAGCTGCCGCCGTCGGAGAGTTTTACTGTCGAATATGTCAATAACAAGCCATGGAGCGGGTATAACTGGTATAAAGGGAATTGTTTCAGCGTGATCCAGGTGAATACGGATCTGCCGATTTTCATCGACCGGGCGGTCGACCTTGCCTGTCACGAGGGGTATCCCGGGCACCATGTCTATAATATGTTGATGGAAAAAAATCTGTTCCGCGACAGGGGATGGATGGAGTTTTCCGTTTACCCGTTGTTCAGTCCGCAATCGCTTATCGCGGAAGGGAGCGCCAATTTCGGAATTGAAGTAGCGCTTCCCGGGGACGAGCGTGTTCATTTCGAACGGGAGGTGCTGTTCCCTATCGCCGGACTCGATCCGGCAAAGACGGAAGAGTATTACAGTATTCAGTCGGTGAAATCGAAACTCGATTATGCGGGGAACGAAGCCGCGCGGAATTTTCTTGACGGAAGGTGGAACAGGGAAGAGGCCGTGGAGTGGCTGGTCACATACGCCTTGTTCTCGCCGGAGCGTGCGAAACAGCGTCTCGGTTTCATTGAACGGTACCGCAGTTATGTCATTAACTATAATTTGGGGCAGGACATGGTGCGAGAGTACATCGAGAAGCGGGGCGGAAACGCGGCCAACAGTGCACTTCGATGGAAACTCTTTGAAGATCTCTTGTCCCAGCCGCATACGCCGAGCGATTTGCAGTAGCGTAACACGAAGCCGGCAAAACCAAAACCCAAACTCCGGTGTCGAGGCGCAGCGCATTGTATCACAAATTGTCCGCCGGCGCCTCGATATTCAATTGCACTTTTACGGTTCACTTCCGGAGACCGTCGGCTCGGCGCTGTACAGAGTGATTCCCCAATTAATCGGGTCTGATGGGGGATCATCGTTCCAACCCTCGAAGCTGTGCGAATCGTCGGTCCTGTAGTGAACGGTATATTCGCCTGGTTTCAGCGTGATCGTCCCGTCAAAGCGCCTGTTCTTCTGGGCCCCTCCGGCGTGTTCGGTCATCCGATAGGTCATCTCCCAGACAGTCTTGCCGGAACTCCCGTCTTCGATCCAGCCGTAATCGTACATCTCGCCGTCGCGTCCCTCGCCGAGAGCATAGATGCGGACCTCGGTCTCTTTCTGAAGCGTAAAGGACTTCTGCTTTCGTTCATCGTCGCCGACTCTCACAATGCGCGCAATGATCGACTTGTTGCTCTGGTCGTCGTACGGCGCAACATCGTTCGCGGCATACTTGTCGTCCGAGGCGAGGACGGTGATGCCCCAGTGTTCCTGATCGTACGGCGGGGCAGCATTCCAGTCGTGATAATTATGGGAACCGTCGGAGACATAATATGCGACATAGCTTCCCTTGTCGAGATGGATGATCTTGTCGACCATCCGGTTCTTGTCGGCGCCTCCCGCGTGTTCTGTGCTGCTGTATTTCATTTCCCACACCTTTGCGTTCGTCTTCGCATCCGTGATCCAGCCGTAATCGTACATGTCCCCATCTTTTCCTTCTCCGATCGCAAGGACCCGGACATCCATCGCTCGCTTCAGCGTAAATCCTTTTGAGCGGTATTCCTTGTCTCTCACGCGCGTGAGGTCAACGATGATGTTTTTTGACGGGATGTTTTCGTAATCGGTGAGACGGATGTTGTGCGCCATTTCCGGCTGCGCGACCCGCACCGTCATTCCCCAGAACTCCGGATCATACGGCGGCGGAGCGTTCCATTCGCGAGCCGAGTGCGAATCGTCCGTGACAAAGAATGCCGCATAGTTTCCGGCGGGGAGGGAGATCGTTTCTTTCACCATCCTGTTCTTTCTGTCTCCGCCTGCAAAATCGAGATCCTTATCCTTCATCGTCCACACAACTTCGTTTGTCTTCACATTTTTGATCCACCCGTAGTCGTACGAGCCATCCGTTCGCATTTCGCCGAGTGCGTAAATTGAGAGGTCGGTAGGTTTGTCGAGGCTGAAGCCTTGATGCGCGTACTGATTGTCCCATAGACCGGACATGGAAAAGAAAGAATTCTTTTTATACCCGTCCTGCCGTTTCCTGACGGCATCGTCGTTGAGACGCGTCCCCTTACCTGTTACGACCACCGAAAGATCTTTGTAGTCTTCCGAGAAACCATTGTTGTCATCCCAATGAAAAACTTCATCTCCGAGAAAATCGATGAGCCCGGAAAGCCCTTGAATGTTGGAAAATGAATATGGGAAAGACGCGTAGTATACTTCGTAGGTGCCTTTTGGGAGATTGACGTTGTCGGCGTATGTCGCCGTTGAACGGTCATCATCCTTGGTAGTCGCATGCTTCATGTCCCATACGCGCTCACGTGTGTCGGAGTTCAGAATCCATGCCCTGGTCCATAGCGGATGCTTCCTGCTTGCTGCGACGACCTTGATCGATATGTTTTGCGATTCATCGAGAGTAAATCCCTCATACTTTACGTCTCGTTTGTGGAGATTCTGCAGCTCTGCCAGGATGTTGTCCTGTGCGAGACTCTGGCCGGCAAAGCCGGCAAGGGCAGCAAGTAGAACGAGCACGGAAAATCTGTTCATTGGAGCGCTCCTTTCCTGAAAACTCTCGATGTTAATTGCATATGAATGAAGGGAATAGATTGTTTTATCATACGGTAACCCTGCCATTTTGTTTCTTCTTATTTGGAGGTAATTTTAGCCATCTGGCAGATTCGGGTGGTTGGCAACTTTGATCTAGACAGCAGCGACATGATCCTTGGATGCGCTCGCTCCGCTCACTTACTCAGGATGATCATGGCCTTATCAGCCTGAGCAAGTCCCCCGAAGGGGGACGCGTCTAGCGAAGCCATCCCTTCGGGGCAAGGGTCTATTTGGAAATAAAGCCCACTACCGAATTTTTGGAGCAGCATCCGCAAGATATTGCTCTCCCACCCATTGTAATGGCATTTCAAATCCAATTTCCATATCTTTCACGAGCCAATATCCCGAATGAGTCGCTCTAAATCATGAAACTACTTCTTTCGTACCTCAAACAGTACTGGAAGCTTGTTGCATTCGCACTTCTTCTCGCCGCGGTCAACCAGACATTTTCGCTTCTTGATCCGTTGATCTTCAGGCATGTGATCGACGAGTATGCCACCCGGTTCAAGGAATACACGGCGGGCCAATTCTTCAAAGGAGTCGGCGTGCTCCTGGCGCTCGCGGTAGGGGTTGCATTCGTCTCGAGAGTCGCGAAAAACTTCCAGGACTACTACATCAACGTCATCACCCAGAAGCTTGGGGCGCAAATTTATTCCGATGGACTCAAGCACTCGCTTGAACTTCCGTATTCCGTTTTCGAAGACCAGCGAAGCGGTGAAACGCTCGGGAAATTGCAGAAAGTACGAAGCGACGTCGAACGGCTCATCGCTGCGGCGATCAATATTCTTTTTACGACGCTGGTTGGAGTCATTTTTGTTACTGTGTACGCTTTCAGCGTCCACTGGCTCATCGCCCCCGTCTATTTTTCTACCATTCCCATTCTGGGGATTCTGAGTTCTGTCCTTGGCAAAAAGATCAAGACGATACAGAAAACAATCGTTGCGGAAACCACTGGGCTTGCCGGATCGACCACGGAATCGCTCCGCAATATTGAACTGGTGAAGAGTCTTGGACTGGCGCAGCAGGAAATTGAACGGCTCAACCACGTTACTGGAAAGATTCTTAAGCTTGAGTTGAAAAAGGTCCGCTATCTCCGAAGTCTGAGTTTTATTCAGGGGTCGGCAGTGAATTTTTTGCGCACGTCAATACTCTTCCTGATGTTGTACCTCATTTACGCGCAGGAAATTACGTTCGGACAATTTTTTTCTTTATGGATCTACTCGTTTTTCATATTCGGTCCTTTGCAGGAATTGGGGAACGTCATTAACATTTATCGCGAGGCGGAGGTCTCGCTGAATAATTTTGAAGCAATTTTGAACACTCCGAAAGAGCCGACTCCCGCGAACCCGGTTTCTGTCACGAGTATCCGAACGCTCGAATTTACGGATGTCAGTTTCAAACATCAAACCGCATCGGCCAATGCGTTGAACGGAATTTCTTTCAATACGAAGCTCGGCGAGACGGTCGCATTTGTGGGCCCGTCCGGCTCGGGGAAGACAACGCTGGTGAAGCTGCTCGTGGGATTGTATGCACCTCAATCGGGACAGTTACTCTACAATGGTCACCGGGGCACCGAGGTAAACTTGAATCAATTGCGGGAGAGGATCGGATTTGTCACTCAGGATACGCAGCTGTTCTCCGGCACGATCAGAGAAAATCTCCTTTTTGTGAACCCTAGAGCGGACGATGCCGAGTGCATGGAAGTGCTCCACCAAGCCGCTTGTCAGAGTCTCCTGGCGAGGGCGGACAGAGGATTGGATACGGTGATCGGCGAAGGTGGAGTGAAAGTTTCGGGCGGAGAAAAACAGCGTCTTTCCATTGCACGCGCCTTGCTGCGCCGGCCTGACCTGCTGGTCTTCGACGAAGCGACCTCGTCACTTGATTCGTTGACAGAGGAAGAAATTACTTCCACGATCAGAGAAATATCAACAAGGAAGGATCTCATCACGATTCTTATCGCTCACCGGCTTTCAACCATCATGCATGCCGATAAGATCTTTGTCCTCGAAAAAGGCCACATCGTCGAATCCGGAAGGCATCTTGAGCTCCTCGAAATGAAAGGATTATACTACGCGATGTGGAGGCAGCAGATCGGCGAACGCGAAGACGGGACGACGCGCGTTGCGTTACGTGCAGCAAAGAACATTACGAGGAACTGATGATTTCGATGAGAAGTAATGCGTCAATCTTTAAGCCGCAGAATCCGGGTGTGTAGGCGAAAACGAAAGGCTCTTTTGTCTATGATGTTTATTCCGCGCAAAGGAAATGCTCATTGATCGGCGAACTCAGCGCGCTCTTAACGGCATGTGTTTGGTCTGTCAGTTCGATCATGTTTGCGGGGGCAATTCGCAGAATCGGATCGGTGCAGGTGAATGTCGTGCGGCTTGTCTTTGCGGCTATCCTCCTCGCGTTGACGATTCTTGCAGCGAACCTCAGCGTTCGCCTTTCGTTCAACCAATATGCGTACCTCAGTATCAGCGGATTCATCGGGCTGGTTTTTGGCGATACGTTTCTGTTCAAGTCGTTTCAGGTCAGCGGCGCCCGCATCAGCATGCTGATCATGTCGCTTGCTCCGGCGATCAGTGCGATTCTCGCGTACCTGATATTGGGAGAAACGCTTTCACTCTGGGGGATCATCGGCATTTTCGTTACGACGGCGGGGATTGTGCTTGTTGTCGTTTCGAACCAGCAAAGCGGCTCCGCTCCTGTGAAACTGACACGCATCGGGCTCCTCTATGGATTTCTTGGCGCGCTCGGCCAGGGAGCCGGTCTTGTCTTTGCACGGCTGGCGTTCGTTGAAGGGGATATTAACGGGTTCGTTGCGACGTTCATCAGGA
>Ga0265325_10003017_pt1 | contig 11157 bp, 10 predicted proteins | sample 41420metaG_FD_202090 | JGI IMG/M metagenome (GOLD analysis project Ga0265325, IMG submission 202090) | Rhizosphere microbial communities from Carex aquatilis grown in University of Washington, Seatle, WA, United States - 4-14-20 metaG | ecosystem: Host-associated > Plants > Roots > Rhizosphere...
GGCCCGAGATCAGCATCTCGCGGTCGCGCACCAGCAGGCGTGAGCGCAAGCCGATGGTGCCCTCGAAGGCCGGCACCACGGCGAAGTCGAGTTCGTCGTCGAGCACCATCTGCGTCAGCAGGCCGCTGTAGCCTTCGACGATGTGCAGCCGCACCTCCGGGCAGTGCGGCACGAAGTCCTCGATCACCGGCGCCAGCACGGCGCGGGTGAAAGTCGGCATCAACCCGATGCGCAGTTCGCCCGTGACCTGGCCGGCGAGCGAGCGCGCCTGCTCGGCCGCGTTATCCAGCGCACCGACCGCCTCGACGCAGCTCTTGTAGTAGCGCAGGCCCGCCGGCGTCGCCGTCACCCGGCCGTTGGCGCGCTCGAACAGCTTGACGCCGAGCTTGCGCTCGACCGCGGCCACATGCTGCGAAATGCCGGATTGCGTGGCGTTTTCCCGCGCGGCGGCGCGGGTAAAGGAGCCTTCCTCGCAGACGGCGATGACGGCACGGACCTGGCGGAGGGGGATATGACGCATGTGCCACTATTAGAAAACGTAATGAGGTGGCGCAGATTATATTATTTCTTCTTCAGATGCCAACCGGCTTAGGATTTGCGCCAAGCAAATCAAATCGCGCGGCGAACGCGCGAACCCAGAACAAGTCGGGAGGACATCATGGGGACTGCAAATTTCGGCACCGTTGGGCTTGATTGGCAGCAGCGGGTCAATTGGGAGCGGCTGCGCGAATACCGCATTGAGCGCGCGCGCAAAATGATGAAGAAACATGGCCTCGGCGCCGTGCTCTGCATGTACGACGAGAACGTCCGCTACATCACCGGCACGCTGACGCCGGGGTGGAACCGGCTCAAGCCGGGCCTGCGCTACGCCATGCTGTGCGGCGACGGGCGGCCGATTCTGTTCGAGCAAGGCGACCTCGGCTTCCAGATCGAGCGGCATTCACCGTGGATCCCGAAGGCCAACGTGCGTCACTCATTCGCCTGGATCAAAGGCGCCGCCGGCCCGGCTTCGACCCAGCAGGTGACCAAGTTCGCCAACGCCGTCATCCAGGCGATGAAGGACAATGGCGTCGCCGGGCAAAAGCTCGGCGTCGACTTCGTCGACATCAACATGATTCAGGTGTTCAAGGACAAGAACATCACCTGGGTCGACGGCATGACCCCGATGATGGAAGCGCGCGCGGTGAAGAGCCCGGACGAGCAGGAATGCTTCCGCATCGTCGGCGCCATCGGCGACGCCACGCACTGGGAGTGCATGAAGTTCCTGCGCCCCGGCATCACCGAGAACCAGGTGACCGCGCATCTGATGGAATATCTCTACAACATCCCGGGTATGGAAGACGTCGAGGACGTCATCGTATCGTCAGGGCCGAACACCTGGCCGAACTGGCGCAACTTCTCCGACCGCATCATCCAGCCCGGCGACATCGTGTTCATGGATTTGGCGGCGCTCACCTGGAACGGCTACAAGTCCTGCTATTATCGCACCTACTGCGTCGGCAAGGAGCCGAGCCAGGAGCAGAAGGACACCTACGAGATCGCATTGAAGTGGCTCTACGACTCGATCGGCGCGGTGAAGGCGGGCACCACCACGCGCGAGATCGCGATGAAGTGGCCGTCGGCGATGGAAACCTGGGGCTACGAGGACGAAGACCAGGCCGCCGCCAATTTGTGGGGCCACGGTCTTGGCCTTGCGCAGTACGACCCGCCGGTGATCTCGCGCATCTGGTCGCTCGATCATCCGGTTGAAATTCTGGAAGGCATGACCTTTGCGCTCGAAACCCAGCACGGCAAGCGGTTCCGTTATGGTGTGCGTATCGAGGAAATGCTGATCGTGCACAAAAACGAGATCGAGATCGTGTCGAACTTCCCGGTGAAGCAGATCACCGTAGTCGATCCGATCCCGGGTTACGGCGATCACGTGAAATGACGCCTTAACCTCTCCCCGCTTGCGGGGAGAGGTCGACCGCGCGAAGCGCGGTCGGGTGAGGGGGCCTCATTGTAATCCGAGGGCTTGGATGCGCCCCCTCATCCCAACCTTCTCCCCGCACGCGGGGAGAAGGAGCGCGCCGAGACCGTGGCACTGCCGAGAACCAAACGCGCATGACCGACTTCATCATCCCGCTCAGCGATCCGCGTGCCGCCGTGCCCGACAATGCCGGGCCGAAGGCGGCGAACCTTGCCGCGCTGACGCAGGCCGGTCTGCCGACGCCGGGCGGCTTCTCGCTGACCGCGGACGCCTATCGCCATCAGATCAGGCATCTCGGCGTCGAGGATCTGCTGCGCCAGTACAACGAGGCCGACGTGCCGGCCTCGCGCAAGTTGTCGGTGCAAACCCGCCTCGCGCTCTATCAACAGCCGATCGCGCCTGAAATCCTCGCGCCGCTGCTCGAGGCCTGGCGCGCGATGCGGGCGGACGGCTCGCTCGGCGCGGTGCGCTCCTCGGCGCTGATCGAGGACCGCAAGGGTGCGAACTTCGCCGGCCAGTTCGAAAGTTTCCTCGGCCTCGCCGACGAGGCCGAATTCCTCACCGCCGTGCGCGCCTGCTGGGCGGCGCTGTGGACATCGCACGCGCGCCGCTACATGGACAATCACGGCCTGTCGCCGGCCGACACCGCGATGGCGGTGCTGATCCAGCCGACCGTCAACGCGCGCGCCTCCGGCGGCGGCCTCAGTGAAACCGCGGAAGGGCAGATGCTCATCTCCGCCACCTGGGGCCTCGGCTCGGCAATCGCGCAAGGCGAGGTGGTGCCCGACCGCATCCTGTTGTCGCGGACCGGCTTCCTCCGCGAGATCGAGGCGGGCCGCAAAAATCACCGCGACACATGTGCTCACGGCGTCGCCGCGCCGCAGCTCGTGCCGGCGGACATGGTGAGTGAGCCGTGCCTGACGCCGGGCGAAGCCGTGACGCTCGGCCGCCTGCTCAAGAGATGCGAACAGCTCGCCGGCGGCCCGGTCGAGATCGAATGGGCGATGGATGACGCCGGCTTCAAGCTGCTGCAGTCGCGCCCGCTCCATGTCGAGGCGCCGATCGTGCCCGACGAAATCTGGCTGCAGCACCCCGGCGTGCGTGGTCATCCGGCCGGCATCGGCTGGGGCTCGGGCCGCGCCATCGTGGTCAACTGCGAGTGCGAATTGTCGCGCGTCGCGCCGGGGGACGTGCTGATCACCAAGGTCGCCGGACCGTCGCTGACGCATATCTTGGGTCGCGTCTCCGGCGTGGTGGCGGAGCTCGGCGGCTCGACCTCGCATCTGGCTTCGCTGGCGCGCGAGCGCGGCATCCCCATGGTGCTCGGCGTGCTCGATGCGACTCGCAAGATCCCGGATGGCGCGCAATGCGCCGTCGACGGCGTCGCCGGCATCGTGCGGTGGCTGAAGTGAGCAAGCCGCGCGTCTTCGTCACCCAGCCGATTGCCGACAGCGCGTTGAAACGCCTCAAGGCGCTGGGCAGCGTCAGGATGTTTCCGGACGACAGCCGCATCATTCCGCACGCGACGCTTGTTGCCGCCGTGAAGAAGGCCGACATCCTGTTCTGCTTGCTGCATGACAAGATCGACCGCGCGGTCATCGCCGCCAACCCGAAGCTGCGGCATATCGCGTCCCAATCGATTAGCCCGTCCGGCATCGATGTCGTCGAGGCGACCAAACGTGGCATCCCGGTGACGGTGGTGCCGCCGGTGACGACGGAGGCAACCGCCGACCTCACTTTCGGGCTTATGCTGGCGGTGGCGCGCCGCATGGTCGAGGGCGACAAGCTGGTGCGCGCCAGCAAATTCCCCGGCGGCCAGTCGCGGCATCTGCTCGGCTCGATCGTGCACGGCAAGACGCTGGGCTTGATCGGCGGCGGCGGCCTGATCGGCAAGGCGGTGGCCAAGCGCGCCCAGGGGTTCGATATGCGGGTGCTGTACTGGACGCCGCGCCGCAAGCCGGAGAGCGAAGAACGCGAGGCGGGGCTCACCTACGTGCCGCTCGACCGGCTGCTGCGCGAATCCGACTTCGTTTCGCTGCATTCGCCGCTTAATACCGACACCCGGCATCAGGTCGGCGCCCGCGAGCTCGGCCTGATGAAGAGGACCGCCATCATCGTCAACACCGCGCGCGGGCCGATCATCGATGAAGTGGCGCTTGTGCGCGCGCTCAAAGGCAAGAAAATCGCCGGCGCCGGACTCGACGTGTTCGAGCACGAGCCCAAGGTTTCGGCCGAACTCAGGAAGATGAAGAACGTCATGCTCGAACCGCATCTCGGCAGCGCCACCGCCGATGTGCGCGAGCGCATGGCCAATATCGTGGTCGACAACATCGAGGCGCTGCTGGCGGGCCGGGTCCCGCCGAATTGCGTCAACCCGCAGGTTTTGATGAAATCCTAACTAACAAAAATTTGGAGGAAGCCATGGCGGATCTGCCCAAGCTCAACGTCGTGATTGCCAACAATTTCGGCCATCTGCCGATGTTCGTCGGCGCGGAAAAGGGCTTCTTCAAGAGTCACGGCGTCGACGCCAGCTTCAGGGTCGTGGACACCGGCACCGACATGGTCAACGCCCTGCACAACGGCGAGGCGCAGGTCGGCGACATGAGCACGACGACCTATCTGAAGGCCGTGCACGCCGGCAACCCGTTCCAGGTCATCGGCCTCATCATGAACGACGCCACCGACGATCATTGCGATACGCCGCTCGCGATCGTCACCAAGAAGGGCAGGGGCGTCGACGTCGGCAAGATCGGCGATCTTCGCGGCAAGAAGGTCGGCCTCGCGAAGGGCCAGACCTCAGACGAATATTTCAAGATGGTGCTGCGCCGCGCCGGCGTGAAGTACGAGGACGTCACCATCGAGAACATCTGGTCGCAGTTCGGGCTTGCGCCCGCGCTGGCCGATGGCAAGGTCGACGCCATCGTGACCTGGGAGCCCTTCGTGACGCAGGCGCTCACCCAGGTGCCCGATACATATGAAGTGATCCGCGGCGGCCAGCACATGTCCTACGTCATGGTGGCGGTCGCGCACGGGCCGACGGTCGAGTCGAGCCCGGCGGTGATCAAGAGCATCGCGGCGGGGCTTGCGCAGTCGTCGTACTTCACGCGCAAGAATCCCGGCGAGGCGGTCGAGATCTTCGCCAAGTGGGTGCCGGGCACCGACGTCGCCATCGGCAAGAAGTCGATCAAGCACATCCACTTCGATCCGCGCATGTCGAAGAACGTGCTGCAAGCCTTCGAAAACGCCGAGGACGAGGTGCTGATCAATACGCTGAAAGGTGCGCCGCGGCTGAACGTGCCGAGCCTGTTCCGGCCGGAGTTCATGCAGCAGGTCGAGAAGGAGCACCCGGAGTATTTCGCCGACCTGCCGAAGCTGTAGCTACTCCGCCGTCCAGCCGCCGTCGACCACCAGCGACGTGCCGGTCATCAGCGCGGCGGCGTCGCTCGCCAGGAACACGATCGCGCCGGTCAGGTCCTCCAGCTGGCCGAGGCGGCCGAGCTTGATGCGCTTGAGCGTGTCGGCGCGGAACGCCTCGTTCTGGAAGAACGGCCGCGTCATCGGCGTCTCGATGAAGGTGGGGGCAATGGTGTTGACGCGGATCTTGTACGGCGCGAGGTCGATCGCCATCGCCTTGGTGAAGCCCTCCATCGCGTGCTTGGTGGCGCAATAGACGGTGCGGGTCGGCCCGCCGACGTGGCCCATCTGCGACGACATGTTGATGATCGCGCCGGGCTTCTTCGCCTCGACCAGCGCCTTCGCCACCGCCTGCGCGACGAAATAGGCGGCGCGCACGTTGAGCGAGAACACGAAATCGAAGTCCTCGACCTTGACGTCGACGAACGGCGCCGGCCGGTTGGTGCCGGCGTTGTTGATGAGGATGTCGAACGGCGCCTGCGCCGCGATAGTTTTCTTCGTCGCCTCGACGTCGCGCACGTCGAGCGCCAGCGGCGCGGCCTTCTGTCCGCGGGCGCGGATCGCCTCCGCCGCCTCCTCGATTTCCTTCACGGTGCGCGCGGCGAGCGTGACCTCGGCGCCGGCATCGGCGAGCGCAGAGGCGGCGGCCAGCCCAATGCCGCGTCCTGCGCCGGTCACCAGCGCCCGCTTGCCGTCGAGGCGGAAGGAGGGGGTGCGGGTGAGTTCGACGGTCATGCGCATCTCTCTTCATCCCTCCCCTGAAAGGGGAGGGTGGCTGCGAGCGTTAGCGAGCAGCCGGGTGGGGTCTTCTCCATTGTAGCCGCTCCCCACCCGGCTCGCTTCGCTCGCCACCCTCCCCGCAAGCGGGGAGGGATAAGAAAATCACTCCGCCGCCTGGCCGTAGGGCACGTTGCGGCCGCCGTAGCGGCGCACGCGGATGTTGGCTTGCTCGGCGTGCCCGACGAAGCCTTCGAGCATGCACAGCCGCGAGCAGACCTCGCCGATCCTGGCGGAAGCCTCGTCGGTCAATACCTTTTGATAGGTGCAGGTCTTGATGAACTTGCCGACCCACAGGCCGCCGGTGAAGCGCGCATTCTTCTTGGTCGGCAGCGTGTGGTTGGTGCCGATGACCTTGTCGCCGTAGGCGACGTTGGTGCGCGGCCCAAGGAACAGCGAGCCGTAATTGCGCATGTTGTTGAGGAAGTAGTCGGGATCGCGGGTCATCACCTGGACGTGCTCGGAGGCGATGCGGTCAGCCTCGCGCACCATCTCGTCGACGCTGTCGCAGACGATGACCTCGCCGTAATCCTTCCACGCCTGTCCGGCGGCGTCGGCGGTCGGCAGGATGGTCAGCAACCGCTCGATTTCGCTCATGGTGTTGCGGGCGAGCTTCTCGGAATTGGTGATCATCACGGCGGGCGAGGTCGGCCCGTGCTCGGCCTGGCCGAGCAGGTCGGTGGCGCAAAGCTCGCCGTCGACGCTGTCGTCGGCGATGATCAGCGTCTCGGTCGGCCCGGCGAGCAGGTCGATGCCGACGCGGCCGTAGAGCTGGCGCTTGGCCTCGGCGACATAGGCGTTGCCGGGGCCGACGATCATGTCGACCGGCTGGATCGACTCGGTGCCGAGCGCCATGGCGGCGACGGCCTGCACGCCGCCGAGCACGTAGATGTCGTCGGCGCCGCCGAAATGCATGGCGGCGACGATCGCCGGATGCGGCCCGCCCTTGAACGGCGGCGCGCAGGCGATGATGCGCTTCACGCCGGCGACCTTGGCGGTGACGATCGACATGTGCGCCGAGGCGACCATTGGATAGCGCCCGCCCGGCACGTAGCAGCCGATCGAATTGACCGGGATATGACGGTGGCCAAGCACGACGCCGGGCAGCGTCTCGACCTCCAGGTCGTGCATCGTGTCCTTCTGCTTCTGCGCGAAATTGCGCACCTGCGCCTGGGCGAACCTGATGTCCTCGAGGTCGCGCTTGGGCACTTGGGCGATGGCCGTCTCGATATCGGCAGGCGAGAGCTTGAAATCCTTGGGCGACCACTTGTCGAACTTCTCCGACAGCTCGCGGATCGCAGCGTCCTTCTTGGCGTCGACCTGCGCCAGGATGTCCTCGACCGTGTGACGCACTTGAGCGTCGGCGGCCTTGATCGCGCCCGCGTCCATGCCGCGTTTCAAATGACGGGCCATGGCGGTCCTCCTGTATTTACGCGTTGCGTGTTACTTGATCGCCTGCGGATTGATCGGCGAGCCGGTCGCGCCGGTGATGATCAGCGGCGGGCCGCAGAAGAAGAACTCGTAGACGCCGTCCTCGGCGCAATCCTGGGCCAGTTCCTTGAGGTAGAAGATCTCGCCCATGCACAGGCCCATCGCCGGGATCACAACCCAATGCCACGGCTGGTTGGCCTCGGTGGTCTCGTTCGGCCGTACCTCGACGCCCCAGGTGTCGGTGCAGATCGCGGCGATCTGCTTCTCCTGGCACCAGTAGCAGTTCTCGAACTTGACGCCCGGCGCGTCGCCGCCGGCATAGCCGCCCCATTCCTCTTCCTCGAGGCAGCGCTCCATCTGCCCGGTCCGCACGATGACGAAGTCGCCGCGGCCGATCGAGACATTGGCGTCCTTGGCACACTTGTCGAGCTCGTCGTTGGAAATGCTCTCGCCGTCCTTCATCCACTTGACGCCGCGGAAGCGGGCGATGTCGAGCAACACGCCGCGGCCGACCATCTTGCTCTTGGAGTGCTCGATGCCGAGCACCGAGAGGCCGCGCGAGTCGATCAGCTTGGCGTCGTAGCCGTTATAGGCCTTGTCCTCGTAGAACAGGTGGCCGAGCGCGTCCCAGTGGGTTGCGCCCTGCACGCACAACATCAGCGTGTCGTCGGCGTAGCGGATCTTGTTCCAGTCCTGCTGGCCGGCGACGGCGTCGGTTCCGGTGGCGAGCATCTGGTGGATCGGGTTGAAGCGGCCGCCGAACAGGCCGTTCTGCGGGCCGTCACGGTCGAGCGGGATGCCGAGCGCGAACACCTTGCCGGTGCGGATGAGTTTCGCCGCCTTGACGATATCCTCGGGGGTGACGTGGTTCAGCGTGCCGATCTGGTCCTGCTTGCCCCAGCGGCCCCAGTTCGACAGTTTCTTGGATGCCTCGGCGATGGCCGCTTTGCCGACCTTGATGTTCATGGCCCGTTTCCCTTCCCGTCGTTTCTTATCCGCAGCAGGCCGCTGTGATTGCAGGGCCGCCCTTCGCTTGCAATAGTGCGATGGACGCAGGTGTTACTTCAAGCGGGATGCGTCGCAACCGGCGTGTACAAGCCGGCAAGGTCAACCGGGAGGACTTTAATGAATCGCTATCTGAGCGCGGCGATAGTCGCCGCATGTCTGAGCGCGTGGGCGGTGCCCGCGCTTGCCGGCGATATCGTCGATGAGTGGGACAGCGTGAAGCTGCCGCCGGCACCTCAGCTCAAGGAGGTCACGGTCGATGCCAAGACAACGGCGCTGCTCGTGCTCGATATCATCAAGCCGGTCTGCAACATGGAGCGCTATCCGCGTTGCCCGGCCACGATCCCGACGGTGAAGAAGCTGATCGCCGAGGCGCGCGCCAAGGGGCTGCCGGTGGTCTACACCACCGTCATCAACATGCCCAAAACGGTGATCTACGAGGAGGTGGCGCCGGCCGAGGGCGATGCGGTAGTGCCGGGGCTCCTCGACAAGTTCCTGCACACCGATCTCGAAAAAATCCTCAAGGACAAGGGCATCACCACGATCATCCTTGTCGGGGCGGCGGCGCAGGGCGCCGACATCATCACCGGCTCCGAGGCCGCCCAACTCGGCTTCTCGGTGATCGTGCCGGTCGACACCATCTCGGGCAACGCGCCGTTCCCCGAGCTCTACGCGATATGGCACCTCGCCAATGCGCCCGTTGTCGCGCCGAAAGTGACGTTGACCCGATCGAGCATGATCAAGTTTTGAAAGCAGAGAGGAAACGATGAAACGCGCGCTCCTCGCCGCGATCGCGGCCGCCGTTCTCGCAGGCGTTGCGGCTCTGCCCGCTCGCGCCGGCAATATCATCGACGAGTGGGCGAGCGTTAAGGTGCCGCCGCCGCCGGAGCTCAAGCCGGTGACGGTCGACGTCAAGACAGACGCGCTGTTCATCATCGACATGGTCAGCGAGACCTGCAACGCCAAGGCGCGGCCGCGCTGCGTCGCGACGATCCCGGCGATCAAGAAACTGCTGAACGACGCGCGGGCGAAAGGAATGAGGGTGATCTATGCGCTCGGCACCTCGGGGAAAGAAATCTTGCCGGACTTGGCGCCGAAAGAAGGCGAGCCAACCGTGAAATCGGGGGCTGACAAGTTCGTCAACACCGACTTTGAGAAGATACTGAGGGACAAAGGCATCACCGGCATGATCATGGTGGGAACGCTGGCCTACGGCGGCGTGTTGCATACCGCCAGCCAGGCCGCGTTTCGCGGGTTCAAGGTCGTGGTCCCCGTGGATGGCATGTCGTCGTTTAACGAGAGTACGCTTTACACTGAGCAATACACGGCGTGGCATCTCGCCAATGCGCCCGGCCTCGCCGGCAAGTTAACGCTGACCAAAATAGACATGATAAAGTTCTGAGCGCCTTCGACCGGGAGAAAAAGATGAAGAAGTGCAAATTTGCTGCGTTCGCCGTTGTCGCGGCCGTGGCCATGGCTAGCGCCGTCGTCGTGTCGGCGCGCGCGGCCGACGTCATTGGCGAGTGGGACAACGCGAAGGCCCCATTACCGCCGGAGGTGAAGCAGGTCACCGTCGACGCCAAGACGACGGCCCTGCTGCTGCTCGACTTGTTGCAGCAGAACTGCGGCCGCCGACCGCGTTGTTTGGCCGAAATACCGGCAATAAAGAAGCTTCTCGACACGGCCCGAGCGGCAGGCGCGACGGTCGTCTACAGCGGGTTCGGCAAATTCCCGCCGTCCGACATCATCAAGGATGTCGCTCCGATTGCAAACGAACCAATGATCCACTCCGACGCCAACAAGTTTGAGAATACCGACCTGGACAAGGTGCTAAAGGATAAGGGGATAAAAACCGTCATCGTTGTCGGGACCGGCGCCAACGGCGCCGTGCTTACCACTGCCAGCGTCGCGGTAGAGAAAGACTACAACGTGATCGTTCCGGTCGATGGCATTTCGGGCAATGACATCTATTCCGAGCAGTTCACGGCCTGGAATCTGGTCAACGCGACTCCAACGTTCGTCAAGCTGGTGAAGCTCACCCGCACCGACATGATCAAGTTTTGATCACACCTTGCCGAGCGCCCGGAGAATCTTGCCGGGCGTGAACGGCATGTCGGTGAGCGGCGCGGCGCCAAGCGGGCGCAGCGCGTCGTTGATCGCATTCATGATGCAGGCCGGCGCCCCCGCGGTGCCGGCCTCGCCCGCGCCCTTGGCGCCGAGCTCGGAATCGGCGGTCGGCGACACCACATGCCCACAGTCGATGTCGGGCATCTCGACCGCCATCGGCACCAGGTAGTCGGCCATGTTGCCGTTGAGCATCTGCCCGCGCTCGTCGTAGAGGCACTGCTCGAACAGCGCTGCGCCGATGCCCTGCACGACGCCGCCGCGGATCTGCTCATCGACCAGCTGCGGGTTGATGATGGTGCCACAATCCTCGACGCACCAGTGCCTGAGCAGCTTGACGAAGCCGGTGTCGGTGTCGACCTCGAGATAGCTCGCCTGCACGCCGTTGGTGAAGGCGAACGGCCAGCCGCGCGGCACGTAGTGGCGCGTCGCCACCA
>Ga0265325_10003018_pt1 | contig 11157 bp, 7 predicted proteins | sample 41420metaG_FD_202090 | JGI IMG/M metagenome (GOLD analysis project Ga0265325, IMG submission 202090) | Rhizosphere microbial communities from Carex aquatilis grown in University of Washington, Seatle, WA, United States - 4-14-20 metaG | ecosystem: Host-associated > Plants > Roots > Rhizosphere >...
ATCTTGGGGTCAATTACGCATCGATGGGCAACCACGAGAAGGCGATCGCGAATTTCAGGCGCGTGCTTGAAGTCTGCCCCGAGGACCAGGCCGCTGCCTATCACCTGGGCATGGCGTACTACAACGCGCACAAGGTGTTCGAGGCGACCCATGTATTCCAGAAGGCGCTGGAGCACGACCCGTCGGATCAGCGGGCGCAGCAGATGTACGAGATGCTGACCGAAGTGCCCGGCGTGTAGCAGCGGGGGCGGTACCAGCGCGGTTGACCTTGGCGGCGCAGGGGCGCTAGCCTTGCGAGACCATGGCGACTATCACGTCTTCGGTGGAGATGATTGGCGGTCCGCTGGCCGATGCCGAACAGCTGGATGAACGGATCGGGTGGCTGCGCAGGCGATTCCCCCGGGCGATTATCGATCGGTACTTGGGCCTGATTCCAGAGCTCGGCGATCGGGTCCTGCTTGCGCCCGGCGCGGCCGTGGTTGGGGACGTGCGCTTGGGCAAGGACGTGTCCGTCTGGTACAACGCTGTCGCGCGTGGGGATCTGGCGCCTGTTATCGTCGGCGATCGGTCCAACATCCAGGACGGCAGCGTCATGCACGTCGCCGACGGCTCGCCCTGCGTGGTCGGCGCGGACGTGGTGGTCGGGCATCGCGTGATGTTGCACGCGTGCCGGGTGGAAGATGCTTGCCTTATCGGCATGCAGGCGACGCTGCTCGACGATTGCGTGATCGGCGAAGGATCGATCGTCGGTGCCGGCGCACTGGTCACCCAACGAACGGTGATCCCGCCGCACAGCCTGGCCCTGGGCACGCCGGCGAAGGTCGTGCGTACCATCGATGCCAGCATGGGCGACGAGCATCGGGCGCTGGCCGCCAAGTACGTGCGCACCAAAGAGAACTACCTACGGGACAGCCTGCGGCACGGCTAGTCGGCGTAAGCCGATGGGCGCAACGGCCAACAGGCCGGGCAACGCGCTCGGCCTAGGCGTTGCGGCGGCGGCCAGGGGGACAGCCTCATGCGCCGGGCCGTTTCTACCGATTGTGGCTGGCGTGAAAGAGCTCAGCCCAGCGTCAACTCCGAGGAGCCATGACTGAATTCTTCGCCAACTTGAAAATGAAATGGAAGTTGTTCCTGCTAAGCGGAATGGTCGCTGCAGGCTTCGCCCTCTACGCGGGGCTCTCGCTGTCCACGTTGAACCGGGTCATGGTCAACGGTCCCATCTACGAGCAAATCGCCGCCAACAAGGACCTGATTTCCGACGTGCTTCCTCCCCCGGAGTACGTGATCGAAACGTATCTGACGGTCTTTCAGATGATGGAGGAAAAGGATCCCTCTGCGCTAGCCAAGCTGATCGAAACCTGTGCTTCCCTGAAGAGAGACTACATGGACCGTCATAGCTTCTGGCAAAAGACGCTACCCCAAGGTGAGCTGAAGGATCTGATGGTGCGCGTCTCCTTCGAGCCCGCGATGGAGCTCTATTCGTTGCTTGAAGACGAGTACATTCCCGCAGCGCGCAGGGGTGATCGGAGAGCCATGGGCGCGCTGCTGTCGGGCCGGTTAAAGACCCTGTACGCAAGACATCGAGCCGCCATTGACCAAGTTGTCGAGCAGGCCAATCGGACGAATGCCGCCATCGAGGAATCGTCAAGAGCGGCAATCCATCACGCCGTTCTTGAAATGATCGGCACGGCCCTGGTCTTGGTGCTGGTGGTCGTGGCGTTGAGTCGGATGTTGAGCGGGCTCATCACCAAGCCGCTCGGCCAAGGCGTAAGGCTGGCAAACGCGATCTCCAAGGGAGACCTGGCACAAAGGATCGACCTGCAGCGACGTGATGAGATCGGCGATCTGTCCCATGCCCTGCAGGGCATGGCCGAGAATCTGCGCAAGCTGGTGGGCGACATCAATCATGGGGTAGAGGCTCTCACCTCGTCGTCTTCTTCGCTGACGTCAGCCGCAGAGGACACCATCTCAAGCGTCACGAAAGTATCCGCGCGGACGGCGTCTGTCGCGAGTGCCGCGGAGGAGTCGAGCGCCAACACCGGCTCGGTCGCTGCCGGGATGGAACAGGCTTCGAGCAACCTGACCTCGGTCGCTAGCGCAACCGAAGAGATGAGCGCCACGGTCGGCGAGATTGCCGCCAATTCGGAGAAGGCGCGTTCCATCAGCGAGCAGGCCTCCGCGGAAGCGCGGGGCATCACCACGCTGATGCAGCAGCTTGGCCAATCGGCACAGGAAATCGGAAAGGTGACCGAGACCATCACGGTCATTTCGTCTCAGACGAATCTTTTGGCCCTCAACGCCACTATCGAGGCGGCGCGCGCCGGATCGGCAGGAAAGGGCTTCGCCGTGGTCGCCAACGAGATCAAGGAGCTTGCCGGCCAGACGGCGGCTGCCACCGAGGACATCAAAGGCAAGATCGCCAGCGTGCAGGCGTCCGCCGGGGGCGCTGTGGCGGACATCGACAGGATTTCGGGCATCATCAGCGAGGTAGGAACCATCGTGGAGAGTATCGCCGCGGCCATCGAGGAACAATCGGCAGTCACCAAGGATCTCGCATCCAACATCGCGCAGGCCTCGCTCGGCGTCAAAGACGCCAAGGAACGCGTGGCCCAGATTGCCACGGTGTCGAGATCGATCGCGCAGGACATCGCGGAGGTGAATCGGTCGGTGGACGGCATCGACCAAAACGGTCACCAGGTTCGCAGCAACGCGGCCGATCTCGCAAACCTGAGCAATCAGCTGAAGACCTTGATGGCACAATTCAACTTGTAGGTAGGGCGAGAGGCCTGATCTAGCGAAGCGGTCCAGGAAGCCTGGCTGGAGCACGAAGTTAAGCTGGGTTCCAAGTCTGACGATGTCACCTTCGATTCAATGTCATTGTGCTCGACCGGGTTTCGGAGGCTTCTCTTGGTCGCAGTTGCGGCCACTGCCGCGTGCTCGTTCGACCCTGACAGGTTGCGCGCACATGCCTACAGTGACGCGGGCGTCGCTTTCGATCAAGCTCCTGCGGGCAGGGAGCCAGCCGACGGTGGCGATGCCGTTTCGGCAATTCCGACCGATGCTCGCGGGGCGTTGGATAGGTCGCTCGCCGGCGAGGAGGCGGGGCGCGACGGAAATGCCGATGGCGCGCAACCACTCGATTTCGGCGGGCGGCCCTCGGAAGACGTCTTCGCTTCAATTGATGTAAGCGATGTCTTCGACGGAGCGGACGTAGGTGGCGAAGCGGCTGGTGCTGAGATCCCGCCAATGGCGTCGACGGATGCGATCGGCGCCGACGGTGCGATGGGTGTCGGTGGTGCGACCGGGGCTGGCGGCCAGACGGGAATCGGTGGCGCGACGGAAGTAGACGCAGCCAGAGATTCGGGCGATACTGCTGGCGTAGGAGGCAAGACCAGCGCAGGCGGTGCCAGAGGGTCGGGCGGCGCGACCGGCGCTGGTGGTGCCTCGGGCGTCGATGCGCCAGCGAATTCAGGTGGCACCATCGGGGCCGGTGGCGCGTCAGGCATCGACGCAGTTACGAACTCGGGCGGCAGAACCGAGGCTGGTGGTACACCGGGCACTGACGCGGCCTCGATCTCAGGCGGGACCACAAGCGCCGGCGGGACGACAACTACCGGCGGGGCGGGCGCTGGGGGGACGACCACCACTGGCGGAACGCCTGCGAGTGGCGGGGCGACAGGCACGGGTGGGACGACGAGCACCGGCGGTAGCACTTCGAATGGCGCCTACTGCGCGACGTACACCGACCTAGGCACGTTCCCTTCAACTTCCACCGAATACACGGGTGTCCCGGCTGTGGCGACTTGTTTCAGGTTCACCGTGGCTTCCGCCACTGACGTCATTACCGGAATTGAGATGAGCAATTGCGGCGGGCGCACGGTGACCATCAACGGAACAAGCTCGGGCTGCACGCCCGGGAGCAATTGCACTGTAGCCACGTCCATTGCAAGAGCCAGCGACGGCTATTGGTACCTGCAATTCTCTGCTGGCACCGGAGCTTCCTGCAGCAGCACGTGGTGGTGGGTGTCGCAGCTGTAGATCGCCGGTTGCGATAGGTCGCACGATGCGTGCAACTACGCCCCATGCTCGGACGCCATCTGCAGCGGTGTCTCTTCGCCTTCCTTCATGACCGTGGCGTGGCCCAAGGCGCGCTCGGCGATAGCGTCGATGATGGTATACGCCACCGGAACCACGACCAGGGTCAAAAGGGTCGAGGTGACGAGGCCGCCAATCACCGCGATGGCCATGGGCGCGCGGAGCTCGCCACCCTCGGAGATCCCGAGTGCGACGGGCGCCATACCGAAGATCATCGCGCCGGTGGTCATCAGGATGGGGCGCAAGCGGACCGCGCCGGCCTTGAGCAGCGCCTCTTTGCGAGAAATGCCTTTGTGCCTGAGCGTATTGGTGTAGTCGACCAGCAGAATGGCGTTCTTGGTGACCAGTCCCATCAGCAGGATGATACCGATCATGGTCATGATGTTGATCATGCTGTGGGCGAGGTAGATCGCGCCCAGCGCGCCCACCATCGAAAGTGGCAGCGACAGCATGATGGTGAAGGGGTGCAAGAAGCTTTCGAATTGGGCCGCCAGCACCAGGTACACGATGATGACGGCGAGGAGCAGCGCTTGCAGCAAGTAGCCCATTGACTCGCGCATGATGTCCGCCTGGCCTGCCCAGTCGGTGGTCATGCTGGACGGCACCGCTTTCTTGGCGATTCCCTCGATCTGTTGCGTGGCCGTGCCGAGCGCGATCCCGTTCAGGTTGGCGAAGATCGTGATTTGGCGCTGGCGGTTCTGGCGTTCGATCTTAGCCGGCCCACTCTCATTGAGGACGGACACCACGTTGGACAGGTCGACGAGCTGGCCGGTGGTCGAGCGCACCTTGAGTGCCAGGAGATCTTGCGCCTTCTGGCGGAATTTCTCGTCGAGCTTCATGCGGACGTCGTAGCGTTCGCCTTCGGCGGTCATCTCCGACACCTTGTCGTCGGCCATCAGGCTGCGCATGGTCATCGCGATCACGGCCATCGGTACGCCCAAGTCGGCGGCGCGGTCGCGATCGATGTTGATGCCGATTTCGGGCTTTCCGCCGCGGTAGGATGTGTCGATGTCAACGTAGCCGTTCTTCTTGTCGCCCTTGACGATCACCTCTTCGGCCTGGAGCGACTTGATGATCTGGTCGGTGGCCTTGCTGATGTCGGCGTAGTCCTTGCCGCGGACGTTGAATTGGATCATCGAATTGCGAATGGCGCCGCTGCTGGCGCCCGTCATGTTGAAGGGCTCGACCGCGAAGCTCACGTCGTTGCGCCCCAGCCAACCCGGCAGTTGGTCGCGGGTGTACTGAATCATCCGTGCCTGCGAGAAATCGCGCTTCTTCTTGCCCACCAGGTTGACCTGAACGTCGGCGCGGTTGATCTCGGACAAGGCCGAGCCGCCGATGGTGACCAGGGTGTCCTGGACGCCGGGCACGCCTCGCAGCTTGGTGGCGACCTGCTCGGCCATGGTCTCGGTGGCGGACAGGGACGAGCCAGTCGGCATCTCTAGCTTCACCATGTACTGGCTGCGGTCTTCGACCGGCATGAATTCCTTGGGCACGACGGCGGCCAGGAAGATGCTGACGATGAAGACGGCGAGGGCGGCCAGCACGGTCAGGACACGGTGGTGCAGGGCCGTGCCCAGCAACTTGCTGTAGGCGTGCTCGATGGCGTCGAGGAAGCTTTCGATGGCCTTGCCGACCGGGCCCTTGCCGCTGTGTGGGCGCAGGAAGCGCGACGAGAGCATCGGGGTCAGGGTGAAGGCGACGAACAGCGAGACCGCGACGGCAAACGCGACCGTCAGACCGAACTGGACGAAGAATCGCCCAATGATGCCTTTCATGGTCGCCACCGGAACGAAGACCGCAAGAATCGAGGCCGTGGTCGCCATGACCGCCAGGCCGATCTCGGCGGTGGCGTCGGCGGCGGCCTTCAGGGGCGATTTACCCATCTCCAGGTGGCGGTGGATGTTCTCGATGACCACGATGGCGTCGTCGATCAAGATACCTATGGAGAGTGACAAGGCCAGCATGGTCATCATGTTGAGCGTGTAGCCCATGAAATAGATGAAGGCGAAGGTCGAGATGACCGAAGCCGGCAGCGCGGTGGCGCTGATGAGCGTCGCGCGCCAGTCGTGCAGGAAGAACATGATGATCAGAATCGCGAGGGCGGCGCCGAACAGCAGATCGAACTTGACGTCGTCGATGGCGTGCTCGGTGAAAACCGAGTTGTCCGACGCCACGGTCATGCTGATGTTGGGGAACTGCGGCCTCAGCTTGTCGAGCACCTTCTTCACCTTGTGCGCGACGTCCACGGTATTCGAGCCAGACTGCTTCTTCACCACCAGAGTGACCGAGGACTTTCCGCTGAAAGTGGCGTAGGAACGGCGTTCCTGGGCGCCGTCTTCGACCCGGGCCACGTCGCGAATGCGCACAGGCGCGCCGGCCGCGGCGGTGATGATGATGTCGCCAAGCTCCTCGGCGGTGTGGACCTGGCCGCGGGTCTTGATAGAAAGCTCCAGCGCGTTCGTGTCGAGGCGACCGCCCGGGATCTCGACGTTCTGCGAGGCCACGGCTTGCGCCACATCGCCCGGGGCCAGACCAAAGGAATCGAGCCGATGCGGGTCGATCCAGAGGTGGAATTCGCGCTCCTGGCCGCCGATGATGTCCACGCCGCCGACGCCGTTGATGGCCTGCAGGCGCTGCTTGATGGTGTTCTTCGCGATGTCGGTCAGGTCGCGCTTCTCCAGGTTGCTTGCGAGCGCAATCGCCAAGACCGGCGCGGCCCCGATATCGAGACGCTCGACCAAAGGCGGTTCCAAGTCTTTGGGCAGGTCTTTCAGCGCGGCCGAAACCTTGTCGCGCACGTCCTGCACGGCCTGGTCGGCCTTGCGCTCGAGCTCAAACTGCACGAAGACAAGGCCGACGTTTTCCATCGACGTCGAACGCAGCGTCTTGATCCCGTTGACGCCGCTGATGGCTTCTTCCAGCTTGTCGATGACACGCGACTCGATGGTTTCAGGGTCGGCACCGGGGTAGGTGGCGGTGACGGTGCAGATGGGGAATTCGACGTCCGGGAACATGTCGAGCGAGAGCTGCCGGTAACCCCACACACCGAAGACCACCAGCACGCTTACCATCACCGTCGCGAAGACGGGGCGCTTGATGGAGATATCCGCAAGTTTCATGGCTAGTCCTTGCTGGCGACGGGCGCCTTCGTCGCGGCCGGTTTGCGCGCTTTGCCCGCGACGGGCTTGCTGGCTGGGACATCGGCGGCGGCCTTGCTGCCACCCAACCTGACCTCGGCGTAAAGGCCCGAGCGCAAGCTGTGGTCTTGGTTCGGCAGCTCGGCGATGGCCGAGAAGGTGCGGCTGTGCGGATCGAGCGCCGCAACCACGCGGGTCAGCTTCGCTTCAAGGGTTTGGCCGGTGGCGGGAAAGCGCACCTTCACCACGTCGCCTGCCTTCACTTTCGCCGCCTCGGTGGACGGGACCTGAATGCGCAGGTCGAGCGGATCGACCTCTTCGATGATCACGAGCTGGGTGGCCGGCATGACCGAGGCGTACTCGCCTTCGTTCACCGTCCGTTTGACGATGATGCCGTTGTAGGGCGCGTGGACCGTGGCATCGCGCAGGGCCTTGCGGCCTACGGCCACTGCGACGTCGGCCTGGGCCACGCCGGCCTGGGCGCCCTTGAGCCGCGCATCGACCATGTCGAATTGTGCCTGCGGCACGGCCTTGTCGTCGAGCAGGGCCTTGGTGCGGTTCCAGTCGAGCTTGGCGGAGTCGAGCTGCACCTTGGCGGACTGCAGCGCGGCCTCGGCCTGCTGGGCGCGAAGGGCGAAATCCTGCGTGTCGAGCACCACGAGGGCCTGGCCGTTCTTCACGATGTCGCCGTCGCGTACCAGCACGCGCGTGACCGTGCTCGACACCTTCGGGGTCAAGGTGCTGCGGCGGTGCGCCTCGGTCTGGCCGGACAGGATTGAGCTGCCGGACGGCGGTGCCGGAATGCCTTCCGCCGACGACTTGTCGTCGCTGGCGGCCGGCTTGGCTTCGGCCGGTGCCGGCTTCGGCGCGGGCGCGGCGGCGGGCACGGACGAGCTTGGGGGCAGGTGCGCGACCTCGCCACCTTCACGGCTGCACGATGCCAGGAGGGCCAACGAGAGACCGAGGCTAAGAAGTGGGGTGCGAGACATGCTGATTCCTCTGCTGAAGGTGGTCATAGGGCGGCCTTGATGGAGGGGTGCTTTTCGCCCATCGCGCGGGCGAGGTTCGACTTCGCGATGATGACGTCGTAGATGGCGGCCTGGTACTGGCCGCGTGCGGTCGTCAGTTGGGTCTCGGCGTCGAGCACGTCGAACGACGTGTTGCTGGTGCTCTCGTAGCGCTTCTGTTCGATGCGGAAGTTTTCTTCGGCCTGCTCGACCGCGTGCTTGGCGACGTCGAGGGCCTCGGCCGCCGTGGTCACACCAACGTGCGCGCTGCGGGCGTCGAGGCGAATCAGGTCTTGGGTTTTGCGAAGGGCCTCCTGCGCCTGTCTGAGCTGGGCTTTCGACTCGTCGATCCCGTAGTAGGTGCTGCCGCCGCTCCAGATTTCCCAGGAGGCGGTGGCGCCAACGAACCAGGCCTTTGGGAGCCCCACCAATGAGGCGCTCTGTCGCGTGTAGTTCGCCACAGCGTTTACTTGGGGCACGAACTGCGACTTGGCCATGCGAACGCCAGCACCCGCCTGATCGATGTGCGCAGCGATTTCCCTGATTTCCAGGCGTTGGCTGACGGCGAGCTGTTCCGCCTGCGAAGGCGCAACGATCGGCTCGACAATCGGAGATTCTGGCACGGCCGCAGCGTCGATGTCGCTATCCGGCGCCCGCCCCATAAGCGTGGCCAAGCGACCGCGTGCGAGGATGACCCCTCCCTTGGCTTGAATAGACCGCTGCTGAGCGGCGGCCAAGCCAAGTTGGGCTCGCAGCACGTCGTTGCGGGCGACGACCCCTTGCTGGAAGAAGGTCTGCGCGCGCTTGACCTGTGCGGCGACTTGCTCGACCGAGCTCTCGGCGACCTCCGCCAGGCGCTCGGCCTGTAGCAGACGGTAGTAAGCCTCCGTGACCTGGTAGGCGACATCCCGTCTGGCCGACTTGCGCTTGATCTCGGCAACGTCGATGCCGAGCTTGGCGAGAACGTTGGACTCACGGATGGTCCAAAGCGCCCCGATGGGCTGAGCGAGCGTGACGCCGGCTGACCAGGTCCATTGCGGACGAAGCACGAACGGCGTTGTCAGCATGCCCTGGTCACAGGACGGGCACGCCTGAGCGACCAGTCCAAACAACGGCGTCGCGAACTCGCTGTCCCACCTCTGAAATCCCGCGTCCAACTTCAGCTTGGGGCTGTAGCCGCCGAAGGCTTCCTTCTTCTTCGCGATGGCCGCATCCACCTCGAAGTCTGCCGACGCCGTGTCCGGACTTTCTTTCAGCGCAATCGACACGCATTGGTCCAGGGTGAGCGTCTCCGCGCGCGCGGCGATGGGCACGAGAGTCGTGGTTAGGAGGAGCGCCATCGCGTGGGGAGCTCGCCAGCTTTGCTGGCGACGAACCATCGCGGGAGGGTTTGGGAACCCCTCGGGGGTTCCCATTTTGACAATAGCTCGCCAGCTTTGCTGGCGACGAACCATCGCGGGAGGGTTTGGGAACCCCTCGGGGGTTCCCATGTGAATGGTGGTCCTATTCATTTCTTGCGTGCTCCGGTCTTAGGCTTGCTGCTGACGCCATGAAAGAAGAACTCGGTGATGATGGGGGCGTAGTCGACAAAGCTCGGCGGCTGCGTCTTGTCGCCCCACTGGTGGAACAAGCCGAACGCCATGCCGAACAAGATGCGAGCGATGAGCCTGGGATCGTTCCCGCCCAAGTCGTCAGACTTGGCGTTGTGCTGAAGCCAGGCGCTCAGGGATTCGATGCGCCGCTCGAAGTTATTATGGAACGTGCGGTCGTCGGACGAGCATGGGCTTCCGTTGGGTTCATCGTTCAGGAAGATGGTGAAGATGTTGCGGCGCCGCTGCGCCAGCTCGAGCTGCTTGTGCAGCATCAGCTCGAAGCGCTGGCGGAAGGTAAGCCCGCTCGGCAGCGGCTCCTCGAACATCTGTACGTATTCGTCGGTGAGCTGGTTCGACATCGCATCGATGATTTCCTGCTTGCTCTTGAAATAGGTGTAAAGCGACGCCGCCGTGTAGCCCGCCTCGCGCGCGATCTCTTGCATGGTGGTACCGTGCAGCCCCGAGCGCGCGAAGGCGCGCACCGCCGCATCCAGGATGTCCAAACGAGCGTGCGCGATCTCTCGTTCCCGTCGTTGTTCAGCCTTCATGGTGACTCCAGTGTGCCGAATGGCCATTCGGTGGTCAATATGAATTGTTCGGTATATTTGTGCCGCGGTTTAGGCGGCCGCTTCAACCCGGCGAAGCGACACGAGAAAACGACAGCGACGGCCCAACCACCAAAGCGGGCGGTCTGCAAGCAACCGCAGGTCGACCAAGTCGAATTCGGGCGAGTGGTCGATAGGCTGCTCAACGGAGTGTCCAGGCCGAGGCTGGTCCTGGAAGCCGGCGGAAACCGCCGCGACGTGACGGTAGCGACGGGCTTGAGCGCAGTTTCGGACTTGGTTGCGAGAACCTCTTGAACCGGCAGCACCAAATGTTTAGTCTCCCGAGATGCTGCTTGATACTCCTCTGCGCGAGGCTCTCACGTTCGACGACGTCTTGCTCGTCCCTGCCGAGAGCGAGGTTCTTCCCAAGGATGTCGATGTTCGTTCCCACCTGACGGCGAGCATCACCCTGGCCATTCCAATTCTGTCGTCCGCCATGGACACCGTGACCGAGGCCCCGACGGCCATCTGCATGGCGCGCGACGGCGGCCTTGGCGTCATCCACAAGAACATGAGCATCGACGAGCAGGTGCTCGAGGTCACCAAGGTGAAGAAGGCCGAGACCGGGGTGGTCATCGACCCGGTTACCATCGATCCGGACCAAAAGCTTTTCGCCGCGCTCGAGCTGATGCGCCGCCACGAGATCTCGGGGTTGCCCGTGGTCGGGCGCGACGGCAGGCCGGTAGGCATTCTCACCAACCGCGACGTGCGCTTCGCC
>Ga0265325_10003022_pt1 | contig 11142 bp, 9 predicted proteins | sample 41420metaG_FD_202090 | JGI IMG/M metagenome (GOLD analysis project Ga0265325, IMG submission 202090) | Rhizosphere microbial communities from Carex aquatilis grown in University of Washington, Seatle, WA, United States - 4-14-20 metaG | ecosystem: Host-associated > Plants > Roots > Rhizosphere >...
GACCGAGCAGATAGGTTTTCGGCTGGCAAAACGTTTGGGCCATAAGGAGCTGTATCCCGTGGACGTGGACGGCGAATTTCCCATGCAGCGGGTGATGAATTATGCCAAGGCAAAGAATCGCTCAGCCGAGCTACAGAAGATCTTCAAGTCCACCGAGAAGATGGTCGCGGAAGAGGATGCATACATCAAGAACCACACTGTTCTGGAGTCGCTGCTCTACATGAACTCTCCTGCGTCCGTCGCTGCAAGTAGCGGCTTCTACACGCAATTAACGGGCTTCGGGGAGGATGGCGACTTCGCCGGCCCCGACCTTCTGGCTGACTGGTACCAGCGCAACATTCGCATCCAGAGCAATATCGTGAAGCTGATCGGCTCGCCAGACGAGCGCATTCTGGTTATCTACGGCGCCGGGCATCTGTTCTGGCTGCAGGAAGACGTCAAAATTGACTCCACCCTTTGCCTGAGAACTCTGGGTGAATTCGCAGCCAAATGAGCATGACGACGAATCTATATTCCAACGAAACTATTCCCTAAGATGCTCCACATTGCTATCATCGGCGGCGGTCCGGCGGGCTGCTACTTAGCCGACCACCTGCTGCGGCTGCTGCCGGATGCATCCATTGACATCCTGGAGCGGCTGCCGGTGCCCTTTGGGCTCATTCGTTACGGTGTTGCGCCGGACCATCAGAGTACGAAGGCGGTGGCCCGCGTGCTGGACCGCGTACTGGCGCGCGATCGCGTTAGCTTCTTTGGCAATGTCGAGGTCGGACGCGATGTCCGTTTGGCAGAGCTGATGGAGATGTACCACGTTGTGGTACTAGCCACCGGAGCGCCGCACGATCGGCGGTTGGGAATTCCCGGCGAAGACTTGCCCGGCGTCATTGGCTCCAGTGCATTCACCGGCTGGTACAACGGGCACCCTGACTGTGTCGCGCCGCCGCTGCGCGCTGTTCGGTCGGCGGTCATCATCGGCAACGGCAACGTTGCCATCGATGTCGTCCGGATTCTAGCCAAGAGCGAAGCCGAGCTGGCAGGCTCCGATCTATCGCCAGAAGTCATGTCTCTGCTGCGGGCTCAGCCGATCGAGGCCATTCACATTATTGGCCGTCGTAGCGCTGCCGATGCCAAGTTTACCGATCATGAACTGGCCGAGCTAGGCACCCTGCGGGGGGCGCGGCCGGTTGTCGTCGATCACGAGGGTCTCGGCGGAGACAGCGCGGTGGTGAAGACACTCCAGAGTTTTGCCGGCGACGATCGTGACACGCCCGTAACCATCAACTTCCATTTCAACCTGACGCCAACCGCTTTCGCTGGAGGCGATGGTCTGCGTACCGTCCAGTTCCGCGCTGCGAACGGAGACGTAACCGAGCTGCCCGCACAACTCGCCGTGACCTGTATCGGATATGAGGCGCGCAGTTGTAGCACTGCAGTTCCCGTGAAGGGCATATTTTCGAATGACAGCGGCAAAGTAAACGAAGGCCTTTACGTTGTGGGATGGGCTAAGCGTGGTCCCTCAGGGACCATTCCCACCAATCGCGCCGAGGCGCAACAGGTCGCGCAGAAAATTGCGCAGGAGGTGGCGGACAGCACTCGATCAGGAACTGCCGCGCTGCGTCGATTGCTGGAAGAACGCCGCATCGCCTGGGTGGACCATGCCGCGTGGCGGCGCATCGACGCTGCGGAGTTGGCGCGTGCAGCGGACCAACGCTGCCGGACCAAGTTCAACACGGTCGCCGAGATGCTGGACGCGGCCCAGGTTGGCCAAACCATGGACTGCTCCAGCGGAAAGAAATGACCCGGCGCAGAAGGCGCCGTCCACTGCAAACCAGCTTGAGTTCTTGAGCTTCCAACCCAAGATGGTGCACAATCCTGGAACATTCCCTTTTAATCAGCTACGCTGTGCAGGGGTCAAAGCGCTCAGGGTATGAACAGCATCGCTTCGACACATGCTGAAGGCAACAAGCGGCCGCATTCCCACAAGAGTGGATTGCGCACGGTCGCCGTGTTGGAAGCCTTGAAGGGCGCTCTGGCCCTGCTGGCCGCTTACGCTCTGGTCGCCATGATTCATCGCGACGTGGATTTCGAAGGAGTGGCGGCGAATCTTCTGTTCTTCCTCCATATCGATCCCGACCGCCGCCTGGCGCAGGATTTCCTGAACGCTGCCGATAAGATATCGGACACCAGCGTGGCGCTGATCGTCGCCATTGCCGTGGTGTATGCGGTGCTGCGCTTTGCCGAAGGTTATGGCTTGTGGAGACAAAGGGTCTGGGCCGAGTGGCTGGCGATCATCTCCGGATGCGTGTACCTGCCGTTCGAACTCTACAAGTTGGTGCGCCATCCCAACGGATTCCATTGGGCGATACTGGGCATTAACATTTTGGTCGTGCTCTACATCGGGTGGGTACGTTGGGATGAGATCAAAGCGGCGCGCCAACGGCAGGCGGCGGTCCCGATGCAAGCGGACTGACAAGGTTCGACGTCGGTGCCGAATGAGTGGGAGTGGCTTTTACAGGCTGCGAATGGAACGCTTTGTTTGAAAGGGCACGGCTTTCAGCCGTGCCGTCAACCGCGGCGGGAGAGGAGGGCTTCAGCCCCTGAGGGATGTCGTATTCCGTCGTACGGCGAAGTCCCTCAGCGGCTATTAAAGCCCTGATCACAACCCGCATTTACGGCACGGCTGAAGCCGTGCCCTTTCAAGTCTTTAACACGGATGACACACGCAGAATCCAGCACTACCCGTCTTTCTGCGCGGGCACAACTTCTCCGTCCAGCAATTCCAGAACGCCCTGTCGCGCAGTCTCATCTTCCACCGCGAAAGCACGCGGCTCGATATCCTCAAAATACCGCCACGCGCTGTGCGCCTGCGAGGAGTCGCCCCGGCGGTGCTCATCCGCGGCAGCTTCGCACAGCAACCCGAACGCCAGGCTCTGGCTCAGGCGATGCAGCAGTTGGCGGGCGTGGCGCTGTGAGCTGGATTCATCGCGCGTGGTAATGGCAACCGCCTCGCCGTCACCCTCCAGCCGGGTCCGCAGCGCACTTCGCAACTTGAGGAGAGCATCCGGAATTCGCTCCAGGATTGCGTTGACCCGCTTCTGATATTGCTCCCATCCGCGATAGCGTGGCGACAGCAGACGCAGCAATTCCAGCGCCTGAATGTTGGCCGGCCCTTCCCAAACGGTTAGCACCTGCGCGTCGCGCAATAGGCGAGCCACGGGATAATCGCTGGTGTAGCCGTTGCCTCCAACCAGCTCCAGTGCCGTTCGGGTCGCTGCAATCGCGTACTCCGCGGTCAGATACTTCGCCAGCGCCGTGGTCAGACGGAGCCAGGTGCGCCGCTCCGCCTCGTGCTGGGTTTCATCGAACGCGATCGCCGCTTCGAAGGCCAGCAACGCTCCGGCCTCGAACTGCACGCGCATGCGCAGCAACTCGTCCTGCACCATCGGATAGTCGATGAGCACGTGGCCAAACGCCTGGCGGGTCTTGGCCCATGCCAGCGCCTCGCCCAGTGCCCGGCGCTGCATGCCTGCCGATCCGACGGCGTTGTGCACACGGCTGTATTCCAGCGCCTCCATCATCAGCTTGAATCCCGCGGGCGGCGGAGCGACTTCGACGGCCTCGGCCCCTAGCAGATCGATCTCGCCGGTGGGCAGGCCCTTAGTACCCAGCTTGTCCTTCAGCTTGCGGACGCGGTAGTGATTCGGCCGGCCGTCCTCGAGATGACTCGCGACAAGATAAAGCCCTAGTCCGGCCGAGCCGGAAGGCGCTCCCTCAGGGCGCGCGGTGGCCAGCGCCAAGCCGCTGTTGGCGTTGCTGGTAAACCACTTCAGTCCGTGCAGGGCGAAGCGATCGCCATTCGCGACCGCCACCGTCGTGGTCGCGCCGACGTCGCTGCCGCCGTGCTGCTCGGTGGCCCAGGTGCCGCCGGTTTTGGCGAGGCCGTCCATGCGTACAACGTCGTACAGAAAGCGCTGGCGGACCGCGTCGGGCGCGTGCGACCCCAGCACATACGCCACCGCGCCGGTCAGTGTGACCGGGCAATGCAGGCTGATGTCCGCCTGTGCGAGCACATAGCCCATGGCAAACGTCAGCAGGTGAGGCGCCTTTTCCGCATACGGCAATCCGATAATGCCGCGGCGGTAGAGTTCCTGGTGTTGCTCCTCGTACCAGCGATTGGTGACGATGCGGTTCACAACTTCGCCGTTGCGGTCGTAGGTCTCGAGCGCCGGCGGAGCGTAGCGGTCAGTGTAGTTGGCCTGCGCGTCCACGTCGGTGCGCACCCAGTCGTGAAACTCGGCGAGCTGCGTGCTGTAGTCGGCCATGCGCGGCACGCGTGCGATCAGCCAGGGCTCGAGGTAAGGATCGAAGCTGCTGTTGCGGGTCATGGTCGCCTCCGGGATCGAACTAGGAGACAGCTACGATCAGCTTAACTCTTTTACAACCTGGATGCGCGCCTTGCGCGCAGCGGCGAAGATCGGGCGGGGCTATCTTGCCGGGCCGCAACGCTATCTTGCTGGCCCAGGCTTTCCTGGAGTCAAGGTGGACAGCTTGATGGTGTGAAGTCTGCCGGCGCGAATCGCGCGCCGCAGCGCCTGCCAGTCTTTCATCGTCTGGTTGGCATAGGTGACACCAAAGCTAGCCATCGCCCGGTCAAGCTTGTCGCTGTTGCCCAGATAGCCGTAGAGAGCGCACGGATCGCCGCTGCGCGCGTGGCCCTTGGAGAGCAGTTCGCCACACATCTGCGCGTACTGTACCAGCCCGGTGGCTTTGAGGTCGTCGGGATCGATGCTGGCCTTATGATCGCGCAACTGCCGGACCAGGTAGTCGCGTCCCTCGATGGAAGTCCATCCCAGGAAAATGTCGGACTGCATCTGCATGGCGCGCCCGCCTTCGGCCACGCGCTGCCCCTGGTGCCCTGCCACGGAACTGTGCGGCAGATAAGCCGCATAAGCGGACCTGGGCTCTTCTTTGATCTGGATAAACAGCGGATCGTAAACCGCCCCGCCGAACAGCAGCACAATGTAGTCTCGCAGGCCGACGCTGCCGGTGCCGACCACGCGAAAGGTGACATCCTCGACGTGATACTGGGAGAAAAAATGCGCGCGCTCGGGCAAGAGCGTCTTGCTGTAGTCGCGCAGAGAAGCCACTGCATCATCGCCTTCTTTCCGTGACATCTTGTGGGGCTGCTTCTGGTGCTGAAAAACATGCTTGCCGTCGCGCAGGACAGTCAGCTGTTCCAGGTTGTGCTGCGGTGTGGCGCGTTCGGCCTTTCGCAGAACGGAGCGGATGGGGTCGACTTCGCGGAGGATCTGGTAACGCGCCAGTTCCTCGAACGGCATCTCGGAGAACTTTTTCATTGCCGTGCGATAGCTGCTCACGAACTCGCCTATGGCGGCCTTGCATTCCTTGTCGGCATTGCCGGCTTCGCGCCCCGCCAGCATCAGACTCGCCGACATGCGCTTCACATCCCACTCCCATGGCCCGGCCATGGTCTCGTCGAAGTCGTTGATGTCGAAGATGAGCCGGCCGTCCGGTGCCTCAAAAGCGCCGAGGTTCTTGATGTGGGCGTCACCACAAATCTGCGCGATCAGGCCGGTGTTGGGCAGCGACGCCAGGTCAGCCGCCATCAGCGGCGCTGCTCCGCGAAAAAAACCGAAGGGGGTGGCGGCCATCCTTGCCCACTTGATGGGCAAGAGCGAGGGAATCCGCCCGTGCTGCGCCTTCAGCAGCAGGTCGATCGGGTCAAACTTGCGGTTCTTGGGGTTCCAGTCTCCCTGGTCGACGCGCCGGATCTTGTCGCGACAACCCCGGCCGATGTGGCGCCGTTCTTCGCGGGTTATCATCCTGGACTTGCTGGAAGGCATGGAAGCAAACAGGGTGCATCATACGCGAAGCGCGCCTCTCCGCTGAATCAAAAAATGCGAATGTACGAATGGCCAGCAGGAACTCGACAGCCGGGATGCCGTCTGCGTTCTGTTTCGGACGGAGGCCGCTCGCTTGGCGAAACGCAGCACCGCATTAAAATGGTCTGTTAGCGCTCAATCAGGGAGAACTTAATGTCAGCCATCCTTCTCGACGGCACCAAAATCGCGGCGCAGATCAAAGCGGAAGTAGGCGAAGAGGTGAAGGAACTTAGCGCAGCCGGACTTCGCCCGGGGCTGGCCGTAGTGCTCGCCGGGCACAATCCGGCGTCGGAGATCTACGTCCGCAACAAGGTGAAGAGCTGCGAGCAGCTCGGCGTCTACAGCGAAAAGCACACGCCGCCGGACAGCGTCACCACGGCCGAATTGCTGGCGCTGGTGGACGACCTCAACCGGCGCGATGAAATCGACGGCATTCTGGTGCAACTGCCGCTGCCGCCGCAGGTGGACGCCAAGAAGGTGCTGCTGGCTGTCTCGCCGGAGAAGGATGTGGACGGCTTCCATCCCATGAACGTCGGCTATCTCTCGACCCAGCGTCCGGGGCTGGTTCCGTGTACGCCAGCAGGAATCGTCGAAATCCTGAAGCGCAGCAACATCCCCATCGCCGGTGCTGAGGCGGTGGTCGTGGGACGGAGCGACATCGTCGGCAAGCCGGTCGCCATGCTGCTGCTCAATGGCAATGCGACGGTCACAGTCTGCCATTCCAAGACGCGCGACCTGCCCGCGGTCTGCCGCCGCGCCGACATTCTCGTCGCTGCTATCGGCAAGGCCGGCATGATCACGCCCGAGTTCGTGAAGCCAGGAGCGACCGTGATCGATGTGGGCATGAACACCGTCACCGATCCCGCGGAATTCCAGCGCTTCTTCGCCGGAAACGAAAAACGCGAGCGCGACTTCGCGGCCAAGGGCTCGACCCTGATGGGGGATGTAGACCCGAAGGTCGCAGAAGTGGCTGGAGCCATGACGCCGGTTCCGGGAGGCGTGGGCCCGCTCACCATCGCCATGCTGATGAGCAACACGGTGAAGGCCGCCAAGCTGCGCCGGGGAGAGCGGGTGGGGGTGCTGGTTGAGCGAGCTTGAATACAGGTTCAACCATCGGATCCGTTCGTTGAAACGGTAGGATGGGACCTCCTAGGTTCCATGGCCAGTAGCGTGACCACTCTGATCGCCGGCGGCCTGATGCCGACCCAGTCGCTGGCAAAGTAAGACCGTCGGTCCAATTGCTGGACGCATTCCCAGATCGGTTCTGCCGAGGCTACCAGTCTCTCCTCAGTAACCATCTAAGTTCCAAGACGGAGCATGCGGTTCGGTGACCGACTACCGGTTCCGTTAACCCATTGCCCGTGTGTGCGTTACGAATTTAGTTCCACAATTTTGCCTCACCCGGCGTGCTCTTTGCGACACCAGTGTTGCATAAATACAACACTTGGAGGAGCAGAGGAGCTTGTAATCTATTGTGTGCGCTGCTGTTAGTCCCCCTGCTTGGTGTACGAAAGAACAATTCGGACCGCTGCCGAATGCAGTGGCATCGGTCTCCATAGCGGAGCAGCCGTTCATCTGCGAATCCTGCCGGCCCCGGCAGGCACCGGAATTGTGTTCTGTCGCACCGACCTCGATAACTTCATAGTGGAAGCTGTCTGCCGCAATGTAGCCAAGGTCAGCTACGCCACCAGCTTGATGAAGAAAGGCGTGCTCATCTCCACCACTGAGCACCTGCTGTCCGCCTTCATCGGTATGGGCGTGGACAACGCCATCGTCGAGCTCGACAACCTGGAACTTCCCATCCTCGATGGCAGCGCGCTACCGTTCATCGAGATGCTCACGCAGGCCGGGCTGCGGCAGCAGCGGCGCAAGCGCGTGTATTTGAAGATCCTGCGGCCTTACGAGATGCGCGAGAGCGACAAGTTCATCGGTGTCTACCCCGGAGAGCGCTACTCGGTCAGCTACGCCATCAACTTTCCCCATCCTATGATCGGCCAGGAGCGCTTCCAGGTCGAGCTGTCGAATGGAAGCTACGTGCGCGAGATTGCCTCGGCGCGGACCTTTGGATTTCTCGAGCAGCAGCAGGCGATGCTGAACATGGGACTCATTCGCGGCGCCTCGCGCGAGAACTGCATCGTGCTCACGCGCGATGGCATGGACAATCCGCCGCTGCGTTATGCCGACGAGTTTGTCCGCCACAAGGTGCTCGACCTCATCGGCGATCTGGCGCTGTTCGGCAAGCGCATTCTTGGCTACGTCAAGGCTGACCGTGCCGGACACGCCATGCACACCGCTATCGTCTCCCGCATCCTGCGCGATCAGACCTACGCCGAAGAAATCACCCTGGACGAAGCTTCTGTGGCCGACTGGCCGGCTGAGCCTCGTGCCGTCGCCGACTAAAGCCGCGCGAACCTCCGCCACTCTGCACTAAGATACCGACGTGGAAAAGACCGTCTATCTCTCGCTGGGCTCGAACCTCGGAGACCGCGAGGCGAACCTCACAGCCGCGGTAGAGCAGCTGTGCCAGCTGGGCGAGGTGCTGGCGGTTTCGTCCTTCTACGAGACCGAGCCGGTGGAGTTCACCGACCAACCGTGGTTCCTGAACGCCGCAGTGGCGCTGCGAACCGAGCTAATGCCCAAGCTGTTTCTGTCGAAAATATTGGCGATCGAGCAGCAGATGGGCCGCCGCCGCCTTCGACCCAAAGGGCCGCGCACCATCGACATCGACATACTGCTGTTTGGAAAGGCCATCGTGGGCACGCCGCAGCTGGATCTGCCGCATCCCGCGATGCATCAGCGTCGCTTCGTGTTGGAGCCGCTGGCCGAGATCGCGCCCGAGGTCCGACATCCTGTCCTCAAACGAACTGTGCGCGAGTTGCTGCAGGCATTGCCGCGGGATGGCGGGCGGGTGAAGAAGCTGCCTTCGTGAGACTTGCGAAACGCGGATCCCTCCACACCGTTAATACGTGAACGACTGAAGCGCTGACAGGCCTTGACCGCGGCCAGGAGCCAGTATGAACGCGGTCCGCTTGCTGGGATTCACCGCGATGGTGGCGCCGCCGGGCCCCATGGAAAGCCCGACGATCGATTCAATTAGGTTGCCGTTTTCGTCGTAGACATGGACCTGGCCGGGAGCGGCAGGCACCGGATGAGCGATGAGGAACAGCTTGTGCAGGGGATCGATCGCGACCGTCGCGCCGGAGTACTTTCCGATCACCGGCAAGCTGACGATGAAACCGGTTTTCGTCGCCAGGTTGTAGAACTCCGCGCTGTTGTCGGTTTCGGTCGTGGTGCAGGCGATGCCGGTGGCGGAATCCACGGCCAGGCCGTTGACGAACCCGAATCCCAGACCTGTGAACTCGGTGACGCTACGGGTGGTGAGATTGACCAGACCGATCTGGGGAATGCTGTAGGGAGCGCCCTGGGCCTGCGCCACGACCGCCTGGTTGGTGGCGCTATCGTAGGCGAGCAGGGGCGGAACTCCGCCGGTGAAAACCGGGTCGGTTAGAGTTACGAACGGTCCGAACCTGTCCGCCGCAACGTTGGAGCTGAACACAAGCCGGCTGCAACAGTTGAAGGTGGAGGCCATGACCGCGACGTTGGGATTTCCCTGGTCTCCCTCAACGTCTTCCAGCAGCTGTTTCTTGTCATCCAGCGGCGGCAGCCACACGCCGTTCATCTTGTTGCCGGACAGCGGATTCAGAGTGTTGTAGGTGCGTTTGACGACGTAGCCGCCGGCCACGTGCTGGTCCTGGCGGAGACCGATGTGGCTGCCGAAAACGCCAAGGGTGACAAAGTTGTCCTGAGTTTCATTCTGCCGCTCGACGGTAGCAATGATCGCGCCGGTGTTCAAGTCGAAGGTTTCGGTGGCGATCAGTAGGTTGCCGTCCGGCAGTTCCAGGTCTTCGCTTAGCACGCCTTCGGTGCCGCTCTGGTCGACGCCGTATCCAAAGATCCAGCCGCCGAACTTGTCTTGCACGACAAACCCTTTTCCGACTGGCGGATTCGGGGCGTCTTGGCCAAGAGCTGAAACTTGAGCCAGGCCGCACAAGCAGAGGAGGGCCGCCGCTGTCGCCAGCCAACGTGAGAATTGCTTCTTCATGATCATGTAATCCATTCGTTTAGAGATGTGGCGCCCATCAAGCAAAGTGATGGATCGTAGGGAATTGTAGCTTTGCGCCGGTTGCCATTTGTCACCAATGCGTGAACGATTTGCAAATGATGTGAACCGCCAGGTCGGTTAGCTAAAGCACATTTAGCTCGTAGCTCGGTTGACATCCTTTTTGAAGGGGCACGACTTCACAGGCCGCGGAAAAACTCGGTTTGCTCGCGTTTTGTATCAGGGCACGACTTCAGAGTGTGCGTGAGAGCTATGTTTCGTTTGCCTCTGTGGATGAAATGGCTGAAAATCAGCCCCGCAGGGGCGGACTCATGACAGCCTAGCACGGAGCCGCAGGCGGAGTGCTGGGTAAGATTCGTTATATGCGGTGAGCCCCGTAGGGGCGGCAGAGGTTCTCACGTGGACACTTCAGTCGTGCCGATAGGCCGTTTCTTTTTGTCATCCCGAGCCGGCCCGGTAGGCCAGAGCTTTAGCTCTGGACGGCGAAGCCGCCGACGGTAGAACTGGATGATACCTCCGCTAAATAATGACGTACTTGTTTATTTATGACAATATGCTACGATCATGTCAGAAGAGCTGGAGCGTGCCATGAAAGATGAAGCCAGAATACAAGTGAACGAGAATGGCCGAATCGTAATTCCCGCGCCCTTCCGTAAGGCCTTGGGCATCCATGCCGGCGATGAATTGGTGCTGCGGGTTGAGGACGACGAACTACGGATCACAACGCAACAGCGGCGCATCCAGCGGGCACAGCGCCGCGCCCGTAAATACCTAAAACCTGGCACGTCGCTGGTGGAGGAACTTCTCGCCGAACGCCGCGAGGCCGCCAAAAATGAATAGGATCGTGCTCGATGCCTCCGCAATTCTTGCCATCATTCAGGCGGAACCGGGAAGAGAGAAGCTGACTCCTGAGCTGCTGGCCAACGCCGTCGCCAGCACCGTCAACCTGTCCGAAGTACAAGCCAAGCTGGTGGGCCGGGGTTGGTCTGCAGATGAAGCCTGGGAGGACGCCACCAGTCCGATTCGAGAAGCCCTGCCCTTCACCGAGGAGCACGCCAAGCTGGCAGGCACTCTCGTCGCCCAGACCAAGGATTATGGCCTCTCGCTGGGAGACCGCGCGTG
>Ga0265325_10003026_pt1 | contig 11139 bp, 6 predicted proteins | sample 41420metaG_FD_202090 | JGI IMG/M metagenome (GOLD analysis project Ga0265325, IMG submission 202090) | Rhizosphere microbial communities from Carex aquatilis grown in University of Washington, Seatle, WA, United States - 4-14-20 metaG | ecosystem: Host-associated > Plants > Roots > Rhizosphere >...
ACTGTTCCAGTTCGGAGCAATGTAGGGAGGGTTCTGTATGGGAGGAAAAAAGCACACTCTTTAATGAACGGCTTCAGCCGTCAGGATCTCTCGCAGCTTTGCGGCCAGAGTCGCCAGCGTAAAAGGCTTTTGGAGCAGCACCGCGTCGGTCTCCAAAACCCCGTGATGGACAATCGCGCGATCGGTGTAGCCAGTCATGTAGAGGATCTTTATCCCCGGGCGTATCTGCGCCACACGCTCCGCCAGTTCGCGCCCGCCGATCCCCGGCATCACCACATCGGTCAAAAGCACGTCGATTTTTCCGGCATGCATCGCGGCAAGTTCCAAGGCGGTATGGCCGTCCTCCGCTTCAATCACCCGGTAGCCGCTGGTCTCCAGATATTCCCGCGCGAGCTGCCGCACGCCGTTTTCATCCTCCACCAGAAGAACCATTTCCGACGACCCGCGCTGCAAAGAGCGAACCTCGGAAGGCTCTCGCACAAGGGGAGTGTCCTCGTCTTCGATCCTGGGCAAATACACCTTGAAGGTCGCGCCGCGGCCCGGCTCACTGTAGACCCACACGTAGCCGCCGCTCTGCTTAACGATTCCGTAGACGGTCGCAAGGCCCAGCCCGGTCCCCTTGCCCTTTTCCTTCGTGGTAAAGAAAGGTTCGAAGATATGAGCCTGCGTCTCGGCGTCCATGCCGGTTCCGTTGTCCGTCACCGCCAGCATCACGTAGTTGCCCGGCGCGAGAACCTGCGGAGCGCGCTCAAAAGAAGAATCCAGCTCCACGTTCGCCGTCTCGATCGTAAGCCTTCCCCCGTTGGGCATGGCGTCGCGGGCGTTCACCGCAAGATTCAGGATCACCTGTTCGATTTGGCTGCGATCCGCCTTGACCAGCCCGAGATCCTTTTCTGAATTCGTCTCCAGCTGAATATCCTCGCCAATCAGCCGCCGCAGAATCTTCTCCATATCCGCGACCACCGTATGAACGTTCAGCACTTTCGGCGCAAGGATCTGTTTGCGGCTGAAGGCCAGCAGCTGCTGCGTAAGAGAAGCCGCCCGTTGCGACGCCATCTGAATTTGTTCGGCATTCCGCCGCGCGGGATCGCCGGCGGGAAGGCGGTCGGCGAGCAAATCGGCGTAGCCCTGAATCACCATCAGCAGATTGTTGAAGTCGTGCGCAATTCCGCCGGCCAGCCGTCCCACGGCCTCCATTTTCTGCGCCTGGCGAAAGCGCTCTTCGAGTTCCTTCCGGTCGGTGATGTCGAGCGCCATGCAAATCGCTCCCAGCGATTCCCCGTTGGCGCCTCGAAGGGGCTCCACATGGCACGCGTACGAACCATTCTTCCATTCCACGTGGAATGTAACCGGCTCCCCGGCCACCGCGCGGCGGTGCGCCGCAACCGGCACATGGGTTGGATCGGAGGTTTCCAGATAATCCTGCAAAGTGAGGCCGACTATCTGATTCGGTCGAAGACCGAGGCGCGCGAGCCCCGCTCCCAGCGCCGACGTAAAGCGGAGATCCTTGTCAACGGTCCAGAGCACGGCCGGCAATTGCTCGATCAGGACGCGCAGCCGCGCTTCACTTTCGCGTATGCGCCCATCGGCGCGCTTTCGTTCGAGCGCAAAAGCGATCTGGTCGCCCACCGAAGAGAGAAACTCCAGATCCCGCTGCGTGTAAACATTTTCGCGCTCGTAATTCTGCACGGCCAGCACGCCAATGGTTCCGGCCGTGGCGCGCAGCGGAACTCCCAGCCACGATTTGGGAGGATTAATGTTCGCCTCCACCTCCTCATTCGCCACCAGCTCGTAGAAAACAGTGGGAGGTATCAGCATCGGCCTCGCGGCGCGATAAACGTAAGCCGCGCAGCTCCGCCATACCATCTGGGGAGGCGGCGCCGCCTGCACCTGATCGACAAAGAACGGAAAGTTAAACACGCCGGTGGACGGCTCATAGAGGGCGACGAAACAGTTATCCGCCGAAAGAACCCCCTGCAGCGCATGGTGTACGCGGTGAAGGAGATCACCCAAATTGTCGGTGACGCTCGACGCGTGAACGATTTCGGTGATCGCCTGCCGTTCGGTCTCCGAACGCTTGCGGTCGCTGATATCTTCGACCGTTCCCTCGTAACTTGTTATTTTGCCGGACTCATCCAATACGGCGCGGGCGTTCTCGGAAATCCATATTTTCGCTCCATCCCGCTTGAAGATCTCCGACTCGAAGCCCTCAACCACCCCGGCAGACTCGATGAGTCTCTTGAATTCCTCGCGCCGCCCGGGCGAAACGTATAGCGTCTGGCCTATTTGCCGGACGTTCGCGATCAACTCGGCAGGCGACGCATATCCGTACATGCGCGCCAGCGCGGGATTTGCAGTCAGGTAACGCCCGTCGACCGTCGATTGAAAAATGCCCTCGATGGCATTTTCAAAGATGCGCTGGAATCTCTCTTCCGCGCTGCGTTGCGCGCGCGCCGCGGCGGCGTGTTCGCCGATATCCTCATAAATTCCTACACTGCCGATGATTTTGCCGTTGAGGATGAGAGGGGTTGCCAACAACTGCACATCCAGGAGTTGTCCGTCACGGCGCTTCCGCTGGGTCTTCGTCCGGACCGTTTCTCCCTTCATCAGGCTTGCGATGATGCCGTCCGATTCTTTTTCGCGGTCACCCGGCGTTAAGAAGGATTTGGGTAACTGGCCGGCAATTTCAGAAAGGTGGTAGCCAAAAAGCCTCGCGAAAGCGGGATTGCACATCCGGACGCGGCATTGGTCATCCAGAACCATCACCGCCAGGGGCAAATTCAACAGCAGGGCTTCCAGGTAAACGCCATGCTCCGCGGCCTTTTGTTCGGCGTTGCGCTGAAGCGTGACGTCCTGAACCACCGCCACCAGCCCTTTGTGGCCCGCGAACGAAATTCCTTCGGTGGTGACCGCGACCTCGAAGACTTCGCCGCTCTTCTTCCGATGCCGCAGCTGTCCTTGGGCGGCGAATTTGTCGCCAACGCTTTGCACCGCCTTCAAGTAACGCGGCACATCCTCCGCCAGGCGGATATCGGTGGTGCGCATGCGCAGGAATTCATCCCGCGTATATCCGTACTGGCGAACGGCGGCGGCGTTGACCTCGAGAAACTCCAGACTCTCGCGGTCAAAGACATACATGGGCGCGGGATTACTGGAGAACAGGAGCTCAAAACCGGCCCCGCCCGCCTGCGCGCCCCCGAAATTTTCGGATCCACGTTTGCCCGGGGAAGCCTTCGGAGTCTTGGCCGCAGGGGCAGATTGCTTGCGCCTGGGAGATGTCGGGACGGTCTTGTGCCTCATGGCCCTCAGGAAATGCCAAAAAGGAAGCTGGTACCCCGTTTCGAACTGTTCCTGTTAGAGATAGCAACCGGGCCAGCTGTCCCACAATGGTACTAACGGGCTAGGGCGGGACTAATTGGACACACGCGCCGGCTTGGGGGCTCTGTTCTGATCTTGTCTGCTCGAATGACTCGCTGTCCCCCACAATCGTCAACACTTACGGTTGTCTCCTGGCCTTCTCGGCGCCTATCCGCAAGCCAATCCGGGTACTGCATAGTCTGGATAGCGGGTTGTGCGCCGCTTCTGTAATATGTACCTGACAAGCTAAGGCTGCCTGGGACCCCATGACGAAGGAAACACAGAACGTGACCGATACCCAGACCCTCCGCGACCCCTTCCAGATCGAAATTGAAAACATTACCCGCGCCGAGCACTCTGATCCATTTCATGTGCTCGGGCCGCACTGGATCGATCGTGAAGGCACGGCATCGGTTTCGATCCGGGCTTTCCATACCACGGCAGTGGATGTAACCGTACTTTCCAATGGTGGCGAGCACCCGGCCGTAAAGATCCACCCGGACGGGCTGTTTGAAGCAATCGTCGCGCCGCGCACCGTGAAGGCCCGCGACGATGGGTCGATTCCGCCGGCTGCGTATCGCCTGCGCTTCAGGTTCCCTGACGGGAATACCTGGGAAACCCATGACCCCTACGCCTTTCCCCCTCTGCTCACAGATTACGATCTCTACCTGTCCGGCGAAGGCACCCACTACCTGAAGTATGAAAAGCTGGGCGCGCACGTGCGCGAAGTAGAGGGCGTGAGGGGTGTTGCCTTCGGCGTCTGGGCGCCCAACGCAAAGCGGGTCAGCGTCGTTGGCGACTTCAATCAATGGGATGGCCGCGTGAATCCCATGCGCAGCCGCGGATCATCGGGCATCTGGGAGCTTTTCGTCCCAGGCCTCGACGAAGGCAGCCTCTACAAGTTTGAAATCCTATCGAGAGAGAATGGCCATCTCGGGCTGAAATCCGACCCCTATGCCTTCGCCGCAGAGCTTCGCCCCAATACCGCCTCGGTCGTCTACAACATCGACCAGTACAAATGGCAGGATTCGGCATGGCTCGAAGCCCGCGCCTCGCGCGACTGGCTGCATTCCCCCATGTCGATTTACGAGGTGCACGCGGGCTCCTGGCGGCGCAAAGCGGAAGCGGGCCATCGATGGCTCACCTATCGCGAGCTCGCGGACGAGCTCATTCCTTACGTCAAAGCGCTGGGCTTCACCCATCTCGAGCTGCTGCCCATCATGGAGCATCCCTTTGACGCTTCCTGGGGCTATCAGACCGTCGGGTATTACGGCGTCACCAGCCGCTTCGGCACGCCCTCCGATTTCATGTACTTCGTGGATCGCTGTCATCAGGCCGGACTCGGTGTAATTCTCGATTGGACGCCCGCGCATTTTCCCCGCGACGCTCACGGCTTGGCATTTTTCGACGGCACCCACCTCTACGAGCACGCCGACCCGCGCCGCGGCGAGCATCCTGACTGGGGAACCCTGGTCTTTAATTACGGCCGCAACGAGGTGCAGAATTTCCTGCTCTCGAACGCGCTTTTCTGGATCGACAAGTATCACATCGATGGCTTGCGCGTGGACGCAGTCGCGTCGATGCTCTATCTCGACTACTCCCGCCGCGCCGGCGAGTGGATTCCCAACGCGCTGGGCGGCCGCGAAAACCTCGAAGCCATCGCTTTCATCAAGCGGCTCAACGAAGTCCTGCATCAGCGCCACCCCGGCGCCCTGACCATCGCCGAGGAATCCACGGCGTGGCCCGCTGTTTCCCGTCCCGTTTACATCGGAGGGCTCGGCTTCGACTTGAAATGGAATATGGGCTGGATGAATGACACGCTGCGCTACATGTCCCTCGATCCCATCTTTCGCCAACATCACCACGGCGAACTCACCTTCTCCCTGCTCTACGCCTTCCACGAGAATTTTGTCCTGCCGCTTTCGCATGACGAAGTGGTTCACGGAAAGCGCTCACTGCTTGAGAAAATGCCCGGCGACAACTGGCAGCAGTTTGCCAACCTGCGGCTCCTGTTCGGCTACATGTTCGCCCATCCCGGCAAGAAGCTGAACTTCATGGGCAGCGAGCTCGGCCAGCGGGGCGAATTCTGGGAAGCCAGCGCTGTGGATTGGTCTCTCGAGAAATCCCCGTGGCACCTCGGGATTCAACGGCTGATGACGGATTTGAACCGTCTGCATCGCACCGAGCGGGCTCTCTATGAAGTAGATTTCGAATGGTCCGGCTTCGAGTGGATCAACGCCAATGATGCCGCTTCCAGCGTCCTGACGTTCATGCGCCGCGCCAAGAATCTCGATGACTTTGTAGTCGTCATTTGCAATTTCACCCCGGTGGCGCGCGAGGAATACCGCATCGGAGTTCCCCGCCCCGGTTTCTATCGCGAAATCCTGAACACCGATTCCGAGTATTACGCCGGAACGAACCTCGGCAACGCGGGCGGCGTCCAGGCCGAGCCCATTCCGTGGAACGATCGCCCCTATTCCATCAAGGTGCGCCTCCCGGGCCTCGCCGCAGTGTATTTCAAGTCCTAGCGCTCCGGCCGGCCCCGGCTCTACACCCCTTAAATTCCTTTGAAATCTCATGGCGCGGTGTACAATCCCGCGTCTAGGGTCCGGGGAGGTGCCAACCGCCTATGGATAATCAGGGCCAGCACTTCGTTGCAATCATCGGCGGAGCCATCTCCGGCTCGGTCTCGGCGGAAATCCTGGCGGATCGCGGAATCCGCGTCGCGGTCATCGAGCAGAACACGCGACCGTACGGAAAAATCGAGGACGGCCTGCCGCGCTGGCACGTAGAACAACGTAAGCAGGAATACGCGCGTATCGATGAGCGCCTGAAGAAACCCGGCGTTTATTTTGTTCCATCCACAAAGCTCGGACGCGATATCACCCTGCCGGAACTGTGCGGATGGGGGTTCTCTGCGGTCATTCTAGCCAATGGCGCCTGGCGCGACCGGGATCTCGGGGTTCCCGGCGCCGACAAGTTCATCAATAAAGGCCTCGTCTACCAGAACCCCTTCATTTACTGGTACAACCACAAAAACGAAGCAGCCTATTCGGGACCGCGCTACGAAACTCCCGATGAAACTCTCGTGGTCGGCGGAGGGCTGGCCTCGATCGACGTGGTGAAGGTCCTTCAGCTGGAAAACTACGAACGAGCGCTGAAAGCCATCGGTATTACTACCGACATGCACCAACTCGAGAAAGGCATTCCCGCCGCGTGCAAAGCGTATGGCGTCAAGCCCGAGGACTTAGGCGTGAAGGGATGTCTTCTGATCTACCGCCGCCGCGAGCAGGACATGCCGCTCGCCCAACCCCCCGACAATGCCACACCCGAGCAAATCGCGAAGACCGAGCAGGTCCGCCTCAAAATGCTCAAGCTGGCGCGCGACAGGTATTTGTTCCGCGTTCAGGACCGCAGGCTAACCACTGGCCTCGTCGTCGAAAACGACCGCCTGGTGGGATTGAAAGTCGCCGAAACAAAGATCGAAGGGCGCAAAGCCGAGCCCATTCCCGGCTCCGAACATGAAATTCGAGCCCCGCTCGTGATTTCCTCCATCGGATCGGTTCCGGAGAGGCTCCCGGGGATCACGATGAATGGCGAATATTACACCTTCAGCGACGAAGACCTGCCGCGCTACACAGGCTGCGAGCACGTCTACGGCGTGGGAAACGTGGTGACGGGCCAGGGGAACATACGCGTCTCGCTCATACACAGCCAGAAGGTGACCACCCAATTAATCGAAACGTATCTGGGAGTAGGCGCCCGAAACGGCTCTCTTTCCGGCATGTACAAGGCTGCGGAATCGCAAATCGCGGAGCAGACCCAGACAATCGAAGAAAAGATCGAAAAGCTCCCGCCACTTTCTGAAAACCAGGTCGCTGCCATCGAGCAGCGCATCCACGCCCTGCAGGAGCGCGCCTGCTACACCTCGGACTACCCTTCCTGGATCGCCAAAGTCACCCCGCCCGACCTGGAATAATCCCGCGCGCGCTGCGACGACTCAGCTACCCGCTCTCTTGAGCGGCCACAGCTTGAAAAATTCGGCGTGGAAAATGAGGAACGGAAACGTGACGCCAAGCAACGCCGAGGCAAGCCATATCTCGAAATCATAAGGCGGCGGACCCGGACGCAACACTCCAGTAACGACGGGAGCCAGCAGACCATAAGCCATGGCCAGCAGCGAGCCTATGACGGCGGCTGCCACGGTGCTCACAATTCCCTTCACCGGCTGCGTCAGTTTCGCAAACATCGCTCCCTGCATCATGTTGAGGACAACGATCGTGCCAAAGATGAACGGCACCGGCACCCGCACCATGAACTGCACCGGGTCCATCTTGAGCACGAACACTCCGATGTAAAAAGCCGCGCCTCCCAGCACCAGCGCCACAATCGTCCACACGATGCCAAGCACAGGTTGCTGCATCACCGCCGGAAACTTCGTCATGGGCCACAAGTCGAAATGGATGACGACGAACATCATCATCAGCGCGCTCAAGTAGAACACCTGGGCCAGCCACGCGTTGAACAATCCATGCGGATCGAGCGACGGCACGTACACCGGCGCACCCGCCATAAACTCGTAGCTGAAGAAAATCCGGAACAGCAGGTAGTTCAGCAGGTAGCAGACCACCAGAAGCGTCAGGCCCGCGGCCACCGGGTTCTTGATCATTTTCGTGATCGGCCAGCCGCCCCACATAATGGCCAGCCAGAAGGTAATCACCACCGAGACCACGGTACACATCATCAGCATGGGAGTCGGAGGCCCGATGCTCTTCCCCACGGTGGCAAACATGACCGGCGCGATGATCGCGCCCGCCAGAAGGCATATCACCACGTAGGCCAACCCCTTTGCCGGCTGCTTGAGCGCCCCCACGAACGCCGGCTGCTGCCCTCCCCACGTCACCGAGGCGATGATTTCCATGGGAATAATGCACAGAAGATAGAAAGAAACCCACCCCGCAAACATGGGGAACGAAAACCGCGAGATGAATCCCAGAGCGATGGCAATGACGATCAGTGTGGCAGCCGCTCCCACACCTACCTGCTTACCTTGCGACATCGATTGCCTCCTTATTTCTGTGGCTTTATCTTCGCGACAGGAACGAGCGTGTCAAACGGAGGCGGATGCTATCACGGCCTGTTGAGCGGATACAAGGCCGGTGCGAGCCGGAGGAAAACGGGTTTTACGAGCGATTGTTTTGCCGCCGGTAAGCGGCGGGAGAGATGCCCACCATGCGCAGGAACCAATTGGAGAGGTGGCTCTGCGACGAAAATCCCGACGACAGGGCCACATCCACGATGGGCAGATCGGTGTCGCGCAGAAGTTCCCGGGCGCGCTCGATGCGGCGCGCCAGCACATATTGATGCGGAGACTGCCCCACCGCTGTCTTGAAAGCGCGCGGCAGATAAAGAGGGCTGATCTCCACTTCGCCAGCCATCGCCTCCAGGCTGAGGTCGCGATCGAGATTCTCTTCCACAAACTCGATCAACCGCCGCATCTTCCAGCCAGGGATGGCCTTCGGAGTAGGTCCGTGCGCGATGCGAGAGCGAGTGGAATATTGACGAGCCAGGTGCACGGCGATCATATGTGCCAACGTGTCCACGTAAAGCCCATCCTCCACGGTGCCATCTCGTAGAGCGGTCGTTATGGTGATCGCCAGCTGTTCGAGCAGCGGATCCAGGATGGCGAAACGCGGCACAATCGGCGCCTGCGAAACGTCGCAGCTGTACATCTCGTTGACAGCAGATGCGTAGATCGATCCGCGCAGGTAAATCTGTAGAATTTCGGGATTGCCCGCATGCTCCCACTGGGCTGCCGCAGTGCCGGGAGTCAGGCAGAACCGCCGAGGCCCAATCAGGGCCTTCTCCCGGGGGCCGCCCTCGATTTTTCGCGACACCGTAGTCGGGCGGCACAAATGATAAATCAGCGAGGGATGCCCAATCGGGGGCTCGGTCGCCTGAAAGGGTACTTCTTCGAGAATCGCGGCGTAAAGAGAGCGCCAGCCGATCGTCTGGCTGTGGGCAATCAGGCGATTCTCGGACCGCAGCGCACGACCGTGCGTCTCGGCAACCGTAAAAACCGCATTCGTGTGAGCAGCCGTCTCGCACTCCGCACAATTACAGAAGCAATCCACTAATTCTATACCAATCCCCGGCGCGGTCAAGTGTCACGAACCCCTCAAATAGCCCCTAACCCCATTGGAATGTGCAAGAAAGAGGCACTCAAGACAGGCTCCTCCGGTGACTCCCCGCCATCGCGACGCCGAGTCATGATTCTGCTCAGAAAAGTTTAATTTCTGCAAGCCGATGCGGGGCAAATCTGTTAACTTAACGCCACGAAAATAGCGGTTGAGTTCGTGGGGGAAGATCGATGCATCACGTTTCGAAGATTGATGAAGCGAGTGCGCGCACTCCGAAGGCTTACGAAAAACACAGCACGGGCTACCGGCGCGCCACGTATGTGGATGACTCCATGGGATCTGTCCACATGGGAGTGGGAATCTGCTACCTGGACCCGGGCGGCGAAATCAAGCCGCATCGCCATTCCTTTGAGGAGAGCTTTTATATTTTGAACGGAAACGCAATCGTTCAAATCGGCGACCAGAGCTACGAGGTCGGTCCGGGAAACTACGGATTGATCGCTACGGGAAAGCCGCATACCTGGCGCAACGCGGGCGAAAAACCCCTGCGATGGCTGGAAATGCAGGCGCCGCAGCCCCGCTCGCTGGAACATGGACGCGACACCTTTTTTGAAAAGGGCGAGTGGGTCTCCCAGGGTTCGCCGATCCGCTTCCACGACAAGATCGAAGGGTTACTCGGCCACTTTGACGAATCCGCTTTGCCGCGGCCCGGCGGCGCCTCGCAGATGGAGGGTTTTAATCCCACCACCGGCGTGGCCATCAAGATGTTCGTCGACCGGTCTTTCGGCTCGATTCACCAGTCTTTGTTCTTGATTCAATACTCCCCCAGCGCGAAAATCGATCCCCACGACCACACCTTTGAGGAGTCCTATTTCATCGTGGGCGGACGCGTAAAGGCCGTCGCCGACGGCAAGACCTACGATCTTGGTCCGGGAGACGTGATCTGGACCAGCGTCGGCTGTATCCATAGTTTCGAGAACGTGGGGAGCGAGCCGGTGCGCTGGATCGAGACGCAGGCGCCGCTGCCGCCCTCGAAGGAAGTGTTCCGGTTCGAGCGGGATTGGGCGCAGTTTGCATAAGTTCTGTTGCGATTTGAGGTGGATGGAAACGGAAAGAGATTCACGCCGCGCCTGAATTCGGCCGGCTTTCGAAATCGGCACATAAAAAAGAATCGAAGGAGAGAGATCGATGGCGACAAACGACCAGATGCAAGCGGTTATAGAGGGCAGCTCGGGAAACACCTGGGGCCGCAAGCAGCCCTACACATCGCAGGAATTCATTGAAAGCCTGCGCGACGGCCGCGAGATATGGATTTACGGCGAGCGCGTCAAGGATGTAACGACGCACCCGGCATTCCGCAACACGGTGCGGATGCTCGCGCGGCTCTACGACGCCGTCCACGACAGCAAGAAGAATCCGATCCTGTGCTGCCCCACCGAGACAGGCAACGGCAGTTACACGCACAAGTTTTTCAAGGCCTCGCGCAACGTGGAAGAAATGGTCGGCGCGCGGGACGCCATCGTGGAATGGGCCCGGGTCACCTACGGCTGGATGGGACGCAGTCCCGATTACAAGGCGGCGTTTTTGGCGACGCTGGGAGCCAATTCCGATTTCTATACGCCGTTCCACGAAAATGCCAAGC
>Ga0265325_10003027_pt1 | contig 11135 bp, 7 predicted proteins | sample 41420metaG_FD_202090 | JGI IMG/M metagenome (GOLD analysis project Ga0265325, IMG submission 202090) | Rhizosphere microbial communities from Carex aquatilis grown in University of Washington, Seatle, WA, United States - 4-14-20 metaG | ecosystem: Host-associated > Plants > Roots > Rhizosphere >...
CGTTGACGAAGACCGGTGGTGTCGTGGGTTTGAAGGGTAATCTCGCGCCGGAAGGTGCGATCGTCAAAGTCGCTGGCATGACCGAGTTGACGTTTTCCGGTCCGGCGCGCTGCTTCGATCGCGAAGAGGATGCATTCGCTGCCGTGAAGGCGCGGAAGTACAAAGAGGGCGACGTGTTCGTGATCCGCTACGAGGGCCCCAAGGGTGGCCCCGGTATGCGCGAGATGCTGGCGACCACCGCCGCGCTTTACGGCCAGGGCACCGGCGGCAAGGTGGCGCTCATCACCGACGGGCGCTTCTCAGGCGCCACCCGCGGCTTCTGCGTCGGCCATGTCGGACCGGAGGCCGCCGTCGGCGGCCCGATCGCGCTGGTGCGCGACGGCGACATCATCGAGATCGACGCCAACAAGGGCACGATTAACGTGAAGGTGCCGGCTGCGGAACTGCAGAAGCGCCGCAAGAGCTGGAAGCCCAGACCCAACAATTCTGCGTCAGGCTACCTCTGGAAATACACCCAGCAGGTTGGCGACGCGTTGCACGGCGCCGTGACCCATCCGGGCGGGGCCGCCGAGAAGACTTGCTATGCGGATATCTAAAGTCATAACCGCAGCCGCGGTGATCGGCCTTGGCTTTGGTGTTGAGCCGACACATTCGCTGGACGGCAGCCCGTCGCCCAACGCCATTGGCGCCACCGCCACGGCGGCGGTGGTTGGGCCAGCCACAGGAGACGCCACCCGCTCCGCAGCCGACGCCCTCAAAGGCGCCGGCGAAAAGAAACAGGCCGTCATCTCGCTTCAGTATGCCGCTGAGCATGGCCATGGCTTCGCCCTGTGGCAGCTCGGCCGGATGTATGCCGATGGCGACGGCGTGACGCGTGACGATTATCGGGCGTTCGAATATTTCCAGAAGTTCGCCGACACGCACGCCGACGACAATCCGGCCATTCCGCGGGCCCGCTTCGTGGCCAACGCGTTCGTGGCGCTCGGCCAGTATTATCTCGAGGGCATCCCAAACACGTCGGTGGCGGCTAGCCCCGACCTGGCGGTGCGGATGTTTGCGCACGCCGCTTCGTATTTCGGCGATCCCGAGGCGCAGTACCAGCTTGCTAAGCTTTATCTGAGCGGCACCGGCGTCGAACGCGACGCCAGGCGCGCGGTGCCCTGGTTGGTGCTTGCCGCGAATAAAGGTCACTACCAGGCTCAAGCGGTGCTCGGCCGTATCCTGTTCAACGGCGAGCATGGCCTGCGCCAGCGCGCCTCCGGGCTGATGTGGCTGACCGTTGCGTGCGACGGACCGGGCGCCAAGGTTCCATGGATTGCTCAGATGCGCGAGACCGCGGTCCAGCAGGCGACCGATGACGAGCGCGCCATGGCCTACATCCTGCTGCGGCGTTGGGTGGCCGGCCGGCACGAATAGTCGCGACGAGCGGCCGCTCAGTTCGGATCAATTGCCAGATCGACGTAGACCGGCACGTGGTCGGATGGCCGCTCCCATGAGCGAACGTGCTTGTCGATTCCGGCCGCCGTCAGCCGGTCCGCAGCTTGCGGCGACAGCAGCAGATGGTCGATGCGGATGCCCCAGTTCTTCTGCCAGGCCCCGGCCTGGTAGTCCCAGAACGTGTAGATTCCACCCTCGTCACTCGACGCTCGGATCGCGTCAGTGAGACCGAGATTGATCAGGGCGCGAAACTTTTCCCGGGTTTGTGGCAGGAACAGCGCGTCGGTCGTCCAGCCGGCAGGGTTGTGGACGTCGCGGGCGGCCGGAATGACGTTGTAGTCGCCCGCCAGGATCAGTGGCTCTTCCAGTTGAATTCGTTCATGTGCATAGTTGAAAAGCCGTTCCATCCACCTGAGTTTGTACGGATATTTGTCTGTATCAGGCGGATTTCCATTGGGCAGGTAGATGGAGGCGACGCGCAAGCTGCCGGTCTTGGTCGAAACCACGGCCTCGATGAAGCGGGCGTGGTCATCGGCCGGGTCTCCGGGCAGGCGGGGGGTGACCTCGTCAAACCGGTACTTCGATAGAATGGCCACCCCGTTGAATGTCTTCTGGCCGTGGACGGCAACATTGTACCCCAGCGCTTCGATCGGCTGGCGAGGGAAGGCGTCGTCGACCGTTTTCGTCTCCTGCAGGCAGACGATGTCGGGATTACGCTCCTTCAGCCACGCGAGCAGGTTGTCTATTCGCTGCTTGACCGAATTGACGTTCCAGGTGGCGATGCGCATTGCGGCTCTTGGATGGGAGGACGGGAGACATTAACCAAAAGTGCCTCGTTTTCGAAAGGCCATGGGCTGGTTGAAGCAAATTAGCCCTGCCGGTGTTCGTCCCCTCGAACACGCGTGCAAGCCGGGGGCGCGATATGGTACTGCTCCCTCCCGGAACGCGGTGCCCGGGGTGGGACCCAGCGAAAGGGAATGAGGGAGTGCGGGACCCTGGGTTTCAGGTGGGGGCCGACAGCGAAAAATGAAGAAGCGAACGTTGGTTGTGGGGTTGGCTCTTGTGCTGGCCCTTGGGGCAGGTGCTGCGTTTGTCTGGAGCGGCTCGGCCGCGCAAAAGGCAGAAGCGCAGGCGCAGCGGGATGGGCCGCGGCCGGTCGGCATCTCGGCGGCAACTGCCGTCAAGAAGACCGTCCCCATCAAGCTCGAAGCCCTCGGCACCGTGACCACCATCGCGAGTGTCGCCATCAAGCCGCGGGTCGACAGCGAGATCGTTGCGGTCAAATTCGAGGACGGCGCGCGGGTCAAGCAGGGCGACGTGCTGTTCGTTCTAGACGGTCGCTCGATCGAAGCCGAAATGAAGCGGGTCGAGGCGGTTATTGCCGGCGCCGAAGCACAATACGAACAGGCCACACGTGACGTGGCGCGCTACACCGACCTGGTGGCAAAGAGCGCGAGCACCCTGGTGACGCTCAACAACGCCCAAACCCAGATGAACGTGTCGAGGGCGCTTGCTGACTCCAACAAAGCGACGCTCGAGGGACTGAAGATTCAGCTCGGCTATTGCACGATCCGCGCGCCGATTTCCGGCCGCATCAGCATGGCCAGCGTCAAGGTCGGCAATATCGTGCGTCAGGCCGACACCGCGGCATTGGCCATCATCAACCAGGTGGCGCCGATCTACGTGTCCTTCACGGTGGCCCAGAACAACCTGCCCATCGTCCGCGCCGCGTTGGCAGCCGAGACCGCGACCTTGGATGCGATCGTTCCCGGTACCGGCGAGCGCTCGCAGGGCCAGGTCAGCATGATCGAGAACACCGTCGATCCGGCGACCGGAATGGTGACCATCCGCGCCACCATGCCCAACAAGGACGAAGTCCTGTGGCCGGGAACGCTGGTGAATACCGAGCTGACGCTGCGCACCGAAGAACGGATCACCGTGCCGGTGGCCGCGCTGCAGCTCAGCCAGGCTGGCCAGTTCGCGTTCGTGGTGAAGGGTGGCGCAGCGGTCGTTCAACCGATCAAGGTCGAGCGGGTTGTCGGCGATCTCGCCGTGATCGAATCCGGCCTCAACGAAGGCGACGTGGTGGTCACGGACGGTCAGCTTCTGCTGTCGAACGGAACCAAAGTTACGATCCGCGGCGGCAAGGCCGAATCCTGACATGGTCATTTCAGAGGTCTGCATCCGCCGCCCGGTGATGACGACGCTGATCACGGCATCGATCATCGTGTTTGGCATCTTCGGCTACCGGCTGCTGGCGGTCGCGGCGCTGCCGCGAGTCGACTTCCCGACCATCCAGGTGACGGCGACGCTGCCGGGCGCGAGCCCCGAGACCATGGCGGCTTCGGTCGCGGGCCCGATTGAACGGCAGTTCTCGACCATCGCCGGCATTTCGTCGATGACCTCGCAGTCGACGCTCGGCCAGACCCAGATCACCATCCAGTTCGACCTCAATCGCAACATCGACGGCGCGGCGCTCGACGTGCAGACCGCGCTCGCGGTGGCGCAGCGCCGCCTGCCGATCGAAATGACGACGCCGCCGTTTTTCCGCAAGGTCAATCCCGGCGACTTCCCGGTTTTGTTCATCAGCCTGATCTCGTCGACGCTGCCGATGTCGACGGTGGATGAGTACGGCGAAGTGCTGCTGGCGCAGCAGATCTCGCAGCTTCCCGGCATCGCCCAGGTGCTGGTCTATGGTGCGCAGAAGTTCGCGATCCGCGTCCAGGTCGATCCGGTGGCGGCCGCGGCGCGCAACATATCGCTCGACGACATCCGCACCGTCCTGACCAAGGCCAATTCGAACACCCCGGTCGGCGTGCTGTCGGGCAAAGAGCGCGACACCACGCTGCTCGCCTCTGCCGCCATCCCGCGCGCGGCCGACTACAAGAACGTCATTGCCGCCTGGCGCAACGGCGCTCCGGTCAAGCTCGACCAGATCGCCAACGTCATCGACAGCGTCGAGAACGACAAGATCGCGAGCTGGTTCAACAGCGAGCGCGCCGTCGTGCTCGCGATCCAGCGCCAGCCCGACGCCAACACCGTCGAGGTCGTCGATGCGGTGAAGGCCAAGCTGCCGCAGTTCCGCGTCCAAGTGCCGCCGTCGATCCGCATGGAGACGCTGCTCGACCGCTCGATCTCGATCCGCAACGCGGTCGCCGACGTGCAGGAGACGCTCGCCATCGCCTTTAGCCTGGTCATCCTTGTGATCTTCCTGTTCCTGCGCTCGGGGACGGCAACGATCATCCCCGGCCTTGCGGTGCCGATCTCGCTGATCGGCACTTGCGCTGCGATGTACGCCTTCGATTTCTCCATCAACAACATGACGCTGCTGGCGCTGACGCTGTCGGTTGGCTTCGTCGTCGACGACGCCATCGTCATGCTCGAGAACATCGTTCGGCATATCGAAGGCGGCATGCGGCCGTTCGAGGCGGCGCTCAAGGGCTCCCGCGAGATCGGCTTCACCATCGTGTCGATCACGTTCTCGCTGATCGCGGTGTTCATCCCGGTGCTGCTGATGGGCGGTATGGTCGGCCGCGTGTTCCGCGAGTTCGCGGTAACGATCGCAGTCGCCATCGTGTTGTCGGGCTTTGTGTCGCTGACGTTGACGCCGATGCTGTGCGCGCGGGTGCTGCGTGGCCACGACGAGGGCGAAAAGCGCAAGCAGTTTTTCCTGCTTCGCTGGTTTGAGGCGATCTTCCAGGGCTGGCTCAAATCGTACGACTGGTCGCTGACCCGCGTCCTGAAATACAAATCGATCACGCTGATGGTGACGCTCGCGACCATCGCCGGCACCATCTGGCTCTACATCGCGATCCCGAAAGGCTTCTTCCCGACCGAGGACACCGGCTACATGCTCGGCATCACCGAGATGCAGTCCAACACCTCGTATCTCGCCATGGTCGAGCGCCAGAAGCAGATGGCCGAGATCATCAAGGCCGATCCCGCGGTGGAATACGTCAATTCCACGGTCGGTGTCGGCGGCCCGAACCCGACGCCGAACCAGGGCCGCATGCTGATCGCGCTGAAGCCCAAGGCCGCGCGCGGGCCGCTGCAGCCGATCATTCAACGGCTGCGCCGCACCACCCAACAGGTCACTGGAATGGCGATCTTTTTCCAGATGATCCAGAACATCAACGTCGGCGGCAAGATCCTCAAGAGCCAGTACCAGTACACGCTGCAATCGAGCGACACCGCGACGCTGTACACGCTTGCGCCCGAGCTTCGCGACAAGATCGCCAAGCTGCCCGGCCTGTCCGACGTCACCACCGATCTCTACGTCACCAACCCGCAGATCATGATCGACGTCGACCGCGAGAAGACCGCCGTCTACGGCGTCACCGTCGATCAGGTGCGCCAGGAGCTGTACGACGCCTTCGGCACCCGGCAGGTCGGCACCATCTACTCGGCAAGCAACGACTATCAGATCATCCTTGAGGCCAAGCCCGAATTCCGTCAGGACCCGTCGAACCTGACGCAGATATTCGTCAAGACCAACGGCCCGGGCGCGGTGAGCGGACCCGCGACCGGCTCCACCGCAGGCTCCGGTGTCACCGGCAATGGCATTCCGTCGGGCCAGTCGATCCCGCTGTCGGCGGTCACCAAGCCCGTGACACAGGTCGGGCCGCTGCTGGTCAACCACCTGGGCCAGCAGCCCGCGGTCACCATCTCGTTCAACCTGCAGCCGGGCTACGCGCTCGGCGACGCGGTTGCCGCCATCCAGAACTTGGAGCGCGATTCCAACCTGCCGGCGACCATCACCACCAGCTTCCAGGGCACAGCGCAGGTGTTCCAGGAATCGCTGAAGGGGCAGGGCATCCTGATCCTCGCCGCTATCTTCGCCGCCTTCGTGGTGCTCGGCATTCTCTATGAAAGCTTCATCCACCCGATCACCATCATCTCCGGTCTGCCGTCGGCGGGTATCGGCGCGCTGCTCACGCTGATCCTGTTCCGCATGGATCTGTCGGTGATCGCCATGATCGGCATCGTCATGCTGGTCGGCATCGTCAAGAAGAACGCCATTATGATGGTGGACTTCGCGATCTCACGCCGCAGCGTCGGCCTCTCCGCCGAGGCTGCGATCAAGGAGGCATGTCTGCTGCGCTTCCGGCCGATCATGATGACGACGTTTGCCGCGATCTTCGGCGCGCTGCCGATTGCGCTCGGCGGCGGCGAGGGCGCGGAGCTGCGTCAGCCGCTCGGCGTCGCCGTCGTCGGCGGCCTGATGCTGTCGCAGCTTCTGACGTTGTTCATCACCCCGGTGATCTATCTCTATCTCGATCGCATCGACCGGGTGCTCAAGCGTCGGCTCGAGCCGCAGCTCGAAGAGGTCGGCGAAGTCGCGCACAAGCCCGCGGTCGCGGCCGAGTAGATCAACCCGCAGAGTTGTCAGCCGCGCCGAGGCGGTGCGATCGTTGGTATTGCGCTTTCATGCCACGTGGCGTTTCTGCCACAGGGCACGGCAGCCAAGTCGCCCCCATGTCTTTTTGTGTGGAAGACTCGCGCCTGTTCATGGACATTCAATCCAACGCACAGTGATTCGCGCGTTGGCGCGGGCCTGAGTTTGTCGGCTCGTTGGCGTTTCCTCAAAAGTTCAGAGTTGGCGAAGCCGGCACGCGGAGCGTTCTGCGTGCGCGCCGGAGCGTTGCCTGCAGCGTCTCGAATGCGACGACCCGATAACCCGGACGCAAGGACCAACACGGTGAAATCGCAACTGATGATCGCGGCCATCGCGGCCGCTTGTGTTTTCGCTCCGCCTCTGCTCGCGCGGGCCGCCGCCGACGGCATCCCCATGAAAGCCCAGGGCAGTGCATCGATCAAACCCATGGACGCCTACGCATCGGGGCGGGCCTACAGCAACTGGGACGGCCTTTATGCCGGCCTCAACGCCGGCTACGGCATGGGCTTGGCGAAGGTCAACGACACCTCGTCCTTCGCCTGCGTATTTTGCCCCCCGTTCAACGATACCGTGACCCAGTCTTCCAAGCTCGGCCTGGGCGGCTTCGTCGGCGGCGGTCAAATCGGCTACAACTGGCGCATCTCGCCGAATTTGCTGTTTGGCCTTGAGGAGGATTTCCAATGGAGCGATCAGAAGGCTTCGGCTTCCTATAACGCCAACATTACGATCGTCGGCATCAACAACACCCTCGGCGTGACCGACAACGCCAAGATCAGTTGGTACGCGACGACGCGGGCGCGGCTCGGCATCTTCAGCAACCCGGACACGCTTTGGTACGTCACCGGCGGTGGCGCCTACGGCCGGACCTCACTCACCACGGTCGTCAACCCGAACTTTTTGGGCGCAGGCCTTCCGGGCAGCGTCGGCAACTTCAAGACCGAAAAACTGGGCTTTGTCATTGGTGGCGGCATCGAGACTGCGGTCGGCCACAACGTGACCGCCAAGATCGAATATCTCTACATGGATCTCGGCACGGTCGGCGGAACGATCGCGATGTTGGGAACTTGCGTGGGTCCGAACACGTGTGCCACCGGTTCGACCACCAGCAGTGCGTCGATCACGGATCACACCGTGAGAGCCGGCATCAATTTTCACTTCTGACCGGCTCGGCGTTGCCGCGTATGACCGAGGCGCCGCCGCAGGCGCTCACAGCGAGAAGCTGGTCCCGCAGCCGCAGGAGGCTTTGGCTTTCGGGTTGTTGACCTTGAACGACGCGCCGATCAGGTCGTCGACGAAGTCGATCTCGGAGCCGGCGAGATATTGCAGCGACACCGGATCGATCAGCACGGTGACATCATCCCGGACAATGCTGACGTCGTCGTCGGTCCGCTCGCGCTCGACATCGAACTTGTATTGAAAGCCGGAACAGCCGCCGCCCATCACGCTGAGCCGCAGCATCGCTCCCGGCTCGGACTTGAGAATTTCGCCGATTCGGCGAGCCGCCCGGTCGGTCATGGTGAGGTCGGTGGCCTGGCTCATCGCTGTTGCTCTAGCATCCTGATCGCGGGGTTGCATCCCCGCTGCCTTGATAGTTATGTGCGACCGCTGCCAAGGTCAATGAACCGGCAAGCGGCGGCACGGACAGAGCCAAAATGGCGATCGCAACCCCCTCCCGTGCGCCATTCGCGTCGGATCCGGGGCGAAGTCGCGGCCGGCGGATTCCCGAGCCGGCGAGCCTCACGCGGAGCCCGTTCCGCCGCGACTGCGACCGCCTGATTCATTCGGCCGCGTTCCGGCGCCTCGCCTACAAGACCCAGGTGTTTGTGTTCCACGAGGGTGATCATTTTCGCACCCGCCTGACGCACACCTTGGAAGTGACCCAAGTTGCACGCTCGATTGCCCGCGCGCTGGGGCTCGACGAGGACCTGGCCGAAGCCTCGGCGCTGGGCCACGATCTCGGTCACCCGCCATTCGGCCACGCCGGCGAGCGGGCGCTTGACGCCTGCCTCGCCGGGTATGGCGGTTTCGACCATAACGCTCAGACGCTTGCCGTCGTTACCGCGTTGGAGCGTCGTTACGCGGAGTTCAACGGCCTCAACCTGACCTGGGAAACCCTCGAAGGCCTGGTCAAGCACAACGGCCCGCTCACCGATCGCGCCGGACGGCCGGTTGCCCGCTATGCCGCGCGCGGTCTGCCGCGCGTCATTGCCGAATATAACGACGCTTTCGGTCTCGATCTTTGGAGCTATCCCAGTGCCGAGGCACAGGCCGGCGCCATTGCCGATGACATCGCCTATGACGCCCACGACATCGACGACGGCCTGCGCGCGGAGATGATCCGGATCGAGGATCTCGCGACGTTGCCGCTGCTCGATGAGATTCTGCGCGAGATCGCCGATCGCTATCCCCACATCGACCCGGCCCGCCGCGCCCATGAGCTGATCCGCCGGCTGATTACGCAGATGATCGAAGACGTCATCGCCCAGAGCCGTCGTTCCATCGTCGAGGTCGAGCCGGATTCGGCAGACGATGTGAGACAGGCGGGCCGTCCCATCATCGGCTTCTCTGCGGCCATGGCCGAAGCCGATCGTGCCATCAAGGGTTTTCTCCGACCGCGGCTCTACCGCCACAATCGCATCATGCGGGTTATGACGGAGGCCGAGAGAGTGGTGGAGCGGCTGTTTGCGCACTATGTCGAAGCGCCGGGCGACCTGCCGGCGGAATGGCAGAGCGGTTTCGAGGACCTCGATGCCGCAGGACGTGCGCGACGCATCGCCGACTTCATCGCCGGAATGACCGATCGCTTTGCCATCGAAGAGCAGGCCCGGGTGTTCGGCGCGGCGCCCGAGCTGAAGTGACGCAAGTCGCGCCGGGAAATGGCTATGCGCTTTTTGCGATGACCCGGGTTCGCTCGGGTTGCAGCAACGTCATCAGGTCCGCCAAGGGACGGGGCGGACTGAACAGATAGCCCTGCATCTCCACGCAGCCGAGAGCCCGGACCTGCTCCAGTTGCTCGTTGGTTTCGACGCCTTCGGCGGTGGTCGTCATGTTCAGGCTCTTGGCGAGCCCGGTCACGGCACGAATGATCGCACTCGACTCGTTGTCGTTTGGCAATCCGCTGACGAAGGAGCGGTCGATCTTGATCTTGTCGAACGGGAATTTTCGGAGATAGCTGAGCGACGAATAGCCGGTGCCGAAATCGTCCAGCGAGATGCCGACGCCCAGCTCGCGCAGCCGATGCAGCGTCGTCGTGGTCTTTGCGGTGTCGCGCATCAGCACCGATTCGGTGATCTCGATCTCGAGCCGCCGCGCCGGCAAGCCGGCGGCAGCGAGCGCGCTGACAATCAGCGGCACCAGGTTCTGGTTGGCCATCTGCGTCGGCGACAAGTTGACAGCCACCTTGATGTCATCCCGCCAGCGAGCCGCGTCGATGCAGGCCTTGCGCAGCACCCACTCGCCGAGCGGGACGATCAGGCCGATTTCTTCGGCCACCGGGATGAATTCGGCCGGTGGAATCATGCCCCGCTCGGGATGGTGCCAGCGCAACAAGGCTTCGCAGCCTGTGATGCTGCGATCGTCGACGTTGACTTGAGGCTGGTAGTACAATTCGAACTGACCGGCCGCGAGTGCGCTGCGAAGCGCGATCTCCAGATCGCGGCGCGCCTTCATGCGCATGTCCATCGCCTGTTCGAAGAAGCGGTAGTTGCCGCGACCGTCGGCCTTGGCGCCGTAAAGCGCCATGTCGGCTGCCTTGAGCAGTTCGTCCGGCTCGGCGCCGTCACCCGGCGCCATGGCGATGCCGATGCTGGTGTCGACCACGACGGCGTGCCCGGCGAGGTCGTAGGGCGCGCGGATCGCTTCGCACAGGCGTCGCGCCAAAATTGCAGTGTCGGTCGGTTCGCCAATGTCGGTCTGGATGATCGCGAACTCGTCGCCACCGACGCGGGCGACGGTATCGACCTCGCGGACGCAATGGCGCAAGCGCCCGGCAACGACCTTGAGCAGCTCGTCGCCCATCGGATGGCCGAGCGTGTCGTTGACGCTCTTGAAACGATCGAGATCGAGATACAGCACCGCGAGCCGTTCGCCGCGCGCCACATTCATCAATGCCTCGCCGAGCCGCTCGCGAAACATCACGCGGTTCGGCAGATCGGTCAGGGCGTCATGGCGCGCCATATGCGCGATTTTCTGCTCCGCCCGCCGGCGCTCGGTGACGTCATCGTGGGTCGACAGCCAGCCGCCGTCCGCGGTGGGATGGTTGAGCACCGCGATCACGCGGCCATCCGGCATCTCGACCAGCCGT
>Ga0265325_10003028_pt1 | contig 11134 bp, 19 predicted proteins | sample 41420metaG_FD_202090 | JGI IMG/M metagenome (GOLD analysis project Ga0265325, IMG submission 202090) | Rhizosphere microbial communities from Carex aquatilis grown in University of Washington, Seatle, WA, United States - 4-14-20 metaG | ecosystem: Host-associated > Plants > Roots > Rhizosphere...
CGGTGAAGGAAGCCGCGCCGGACAGCGCGGTCAAAAAGGGCTCGGTGGTGAAGGCCGTGGTGGTGCGCACGCGCAAGGAGCATCGCCGCAAGGATGGTACCTACATCCGGTTCGACGATAATGCCGCGGTGCTGATCAACGACGCGAACGAGCCGGTGGGCACGCGCGTGTTCGGGCCGGTAGCCCGCGAGCTGCGCGAAAAGAAATTCGCGAAGATTGTTTCGCTGGCTCCGGAGGTCTGGTAATCGCCATGAGAAAACACGTGGAAATGACTCCCAGCGCAGCCGGAATCAAGAGAGGCGATCAGGTGCGCGTCATGACAGGACGCGATCGCGGGAAGTCGGGCCGAGTTCTCGCGGTGAATCCGGCCAAGCGCACGGTCACAGTGGAACACTCGGGCATGATTAAGCGGCATACCAGGCCCAATCCGTCCAAGAACGTGAAGGGTGGCATTGTTGAGAAGGAAGGGCCGCTATCGATTTCCAATGTTTTGCTGCTGTGTCCTGCCTGCAACAAGGGCACGCGCCTCGGACACAAAATGCTGCCTGACGGCACCAAGGAGCGCGTCTGCCGCCGTTGCGGCAACACGCTCGAGAAGTAGCGCGAGCGGGCACGGCATGCCGTGCCCCTACAACGGGACAGCAAGGTGGCGCGCAGACATCGAGTTGCGCGGAAGGAAGATAAAGAGACCGGAACATGATGAGCCGAATGCAAGAGCGTTACCGCAAGGAAGTTGTTCCCGCGCTGATGAAGCGCTTCGGGAAGACGAATCCGATGGCTGTGCCGAAGGTAGCGAAGGTCATTATTAATATCGGCATGGGCGAGGCCAGCCAAAACGTCAAGCTGCTCGACGTGGCCGTGATCGAACTCGGCCAGATTGCCGGGCAGAAGCCGGTGGTCACGCGGGCGAAGAAGTCGATTGCCAATTTCAAGATTCGCAAGGGCATGCCGATCGGCTGCTGCGTTACGCTGCGCGGCGACCGGATGTACGAATTTCTCGACCGGTTATGCAACGTGGTGCTGCCGCGCGTGCGCGACTTTCGCGGATTGCCGCCCAACGCATTCGATGGGCGCGGCAACTACACGCTCGGGCTGAAGGATCAGCTCGTGTTTCCCGAGATCGACTACACGCGCGTTGACAAGATCAAGGGCATGAATATCACGCTGACGACGACGGCCAATAACGATGAGGAAGGCCGCGAACTTCTGAAGCTGCTGGGCGTGCCGCTGCGCACGGCTGAAAAGGCCTGAAAAGAATCGAAAAGAACCAGTAGTCAGACGATAAGCACGGACAGGAATTCGAGGAGAACAAATGGCGCGAGACTCGCAATTCGCCAAGATGCACAAGAAGTTGAAGTTCAAGATTCGTATACGCAATCGCTGCCGCCTGTGCGGGCGTCCGCGAGGCTATATCCGGAAATTTCAAATGTGCCGCATCTGTTTCCGTGGCCATGCGCTGCGCGGGGAGATTCCCGGCGTGGTGAAGGCCAGCTGGTAGGAGCGGCGGAAAACGACTATGCAGACCGATCCCATTTCTGATTTACTGACGCGAATTCGCAACGCAGCCAAGGCGCGCCACGCGCGCGTGGACATTCCCACCTCGAAGCTGAAGGTCGAGGTGGCGCGGATTTTGAAGGAAGAAGGCTACATCTCGACTTACAAGCTGGTCGAGGAAAACAAGGTTCGCAAAACGCTGCGGCTTTTTTTGAAGTACACCCCGGACAAACGCAGCGTGATCACGGACCTCAAGCGCATTTCCAAGCCGGGAAGCCGCCGGTACAAGGGAATGACGGAAATTCGGCCCGTGGTTGGCGGGATGGGCATTAGTATTATGACGACGCCGAAGGGCGTGATGACCGGCCGAGCGGCGCGTAAAGCGCGCGTGGGCGGCGAAGTGCTGTGCGAGGTCTGGTAAACGTCTGGCCAGCGTCTGGCCAAGGCCGGGTAGGAGAGCCATAGAATTATGTCGCGCATTGGAAGAAAACCGATTGCCGTGCCCGCGGGCGTGAAGATTCAAATCGCTCCGAGTTCGGTGGAAGTGCAGGGACCGAAGGGCAAGATGAATGTTAAGTTGCCCAGCGGAATTACCCTGGAGCAGAAGGGCGCCGAACTGCACGCGGTCCGGCAGGATGACGAGCACGCCGCATTGCATGGTCTGGCGCGCGCCCTGGTGGCGAACGCGGTCACCGGCGTCACCACTGGATTCAAGAAGGATATGGATATAGTCGGCGTCGGATATCGCGCCGAGCTCAAGGGCAAGATGGTCAGCTTCGCGCTTGGATATTCGCATCCCATCGAATTCAAGATCCCCGACGGGATTCAGATCACGGTCGAGAAGCAGACGCGACTCACGGTTTCGGGAGCCGATCGCGGCCAGGTGGGCCAGGTTTGCGCGGATATTCGCGGGCTGCGTCCGCCCGACCCCTACAAACAGAAGGGCATTCGCATCACCGGCGAGAGATTGAAGAAGAAGGCAGGAAAGGCTGGAGCGGCGGCCAAGACGGGCGCTTAAAGCAAGAGCAGCCTGAGAGAAACGGCTTAAGCGGATCAAGGAGAGAATTGTGGCGCAACAACCAGTCCGAAAATTATCTCGCAATGCGCACCGGCACCGCGTTCATCTTCGCGTGCGAATGCGCGTCAACGGGACGCCCGAGCGGCCCCGGCTTTGCGTGTATCGCTCGAACGGCAACATCTACGCTCAAATCATCGATGACCGCGCTGGAAAGACCTTAGTTTCGGCCAGTTCCATCGACAAGGAAACGCGCGCGGAAGTGAAGAACGGGAACAACGTGGCCGCGGCAAAAGCGATCGGAAAGAAGGTAGCCGAACGCGCCCGCGCCGCTGGAATCGAGCTAGTCGTTTTCGACCGCGGAGGATACATGTACCACGGTCGTGTGGAAGCCCTGGCCGCGGCGGCCCGGGAAGCGGGGTTGAAATTCTAAGTTTATGTCCAAACAAATTCTCAGGGAAACACTGGCGGTTCGGCGGCACTTTGAAGTCAACGCCAACAGCTTGAAGGATCAGGTCGTCGCCATCCAGCGCGTGACCAAGGTCGTCAAGGGCGGCAAGAACCTGAGCTTTTCGGCTCTGGTTGTTGTGGGCGATCAGCACGGCCACGCCGGATTCGGAATGGGCAAAGCGCGCGAAGTGCCCATGGCGATCCGCAAGGCAATCGAGCAGGCGAAGAAGAATCTGATTCATTTGAATCTGAAGGGCACTACGATTCCGCACCAGGTTCTTGGGTTGTACGGATCGGGACAAGTTCTGTTGAAGCCCGCGCCGGAAGGGACGGGAATCATCGCTGGCGGTCCTGTCCGAGCGGTGATGGAAGTTGCGGGAATCTCAAACGTGCTGACGAAGTCGATCGGGACATCGAATCCGCACAATGTCATTAAGGCCACCTTCGATGCGCTGCTTCGCCTGAAGGATGTCGCCAAGGTCGCCGAGCTTCGCTCGAAGACGGTGGAGGAACTCGGGCGCTAGTTGCGCCGGAAACGGTTATCGCCATGGCTGAGAAAACACCGAAAGTTTTGAAAATCAAGTGGGTGGTCAGTTTCATCGCCTGCCCGAAGGACATGCGGCAGACGATTCGCGGGCTCGGTTTCCGCCGCATGAATCAAGTGGTGGAGCGGGAAGACACGCCCGCCATTCGCGGAATGATTCATAAGGTCAGGCACCTGGTCACCGTGGAAGGCGTGAAGATTTAAGATCTGAATTTCAAATTTGATATTTCAAATTTGAGATTTGAAATTTCAGATTTGAGCTTGCAATAAGTGAAATTCGACCTTTGAACTTTAGGAATTGGGCTTACAAATTTGAATTTTCAGATTTGAGATCTGAAATGATTCGAGATTTGGAATCGGCCGGTATGCGAAAACTATTGAGGACAACATGGCAGTGAACCTTTCCAATCTGAAGCCGGCTCGTGGGTCGCGACACCGCAAAGTGCGCGTCGGGCGAGGTATCGGCTCAAAACTCGGCAGAACGTCCGGCAAGGGCAACAAAGGCCAGAAATCGCGCAAGGGGTATTCGCGCCGGCCGGGGTTCGAGGGCGGCCAGATGCCGCTGCGGCGGCGCATTCCGAAGCGCGGCTTTCACAATCCTTCGCACAGCGAATACGCGGTGGTCAACGTCGAAATGCTGAACGCCTTTCCGGCGGGCGAAACGGTCACGCCGGATCTTTTGATCGCCGCCGGCATGATCCGCCAGGTCCGCGCCGAAATTAAAGTGCTGGGCGATGGCGAGCTGACAACTGCTTTAACGGTTCGCGCGCACAAGTTCAGCAAGTCGGCCGAGGAAAAGATTGCCAAGGCCGGCGGCAAGGTAGAGATTTTGCCATGAACCAGTTCTTCGAAGCATTCGCCAACATGTTCCGGATTCCGGACCTGCGCAAGCGGCTTCTGTTCACGCTTGCGATGCTGGCGGTGTATCGACTGGGCGCGTTCTTGCCTACGCCGGGCATCAATACCGACGTTCTGGCGCAGTTTTTCTCGCAGAATCAGGGATCGGTGCTGGGCGTCATCGACCTGTTCAGCGGCGGCAATTTCCGCCGCTTGACGATTTTTGCCTTGGGCATCATGCCGTACATCACGGCGTCGATCATCTTGCAGTTGATGACGGTGGTGTGGCCCTACCTGGAACGCCTGCAAAAAGAGGGCGAACTCGGCCGGCGCAAGATCACGCAATATACGCGCTACCTGACAATCGTATTGAGCTGCGTGCAGTCTTTCTCGATCGCGGTGACACTGGAAAAGACCGGTGGACCGAACAATCAGGCTCTGGTCTACAACCCCGGCATTGCGTTTATCCTGATGACGATTCTGACGCTCACCACCGGATCGGCGTTCATCATGTGGCTTGGCGAGCAAATCACCGAGCGTGGTGTCGGCAATGGGATGTCTCTAATCATTTTTGCTGGAATCGTCGTCGGCCTGCCGCGAGCAGTGGCTGACCTATTCGACAAATTCAAGACGGCCCAGTGGGGGCCGTTCACCGGTCTGGCATTGATCGTCCTGATGGCGCTAATGATCGCCGTCGTGGGAGTGATTGTCTTTGTCGAGGGTGGCCAGCGGCGAATCCCGGTGCAATATGCAAAGCGTGTAATGGGCCGGAAGATGATGGGCGGCCAGATGACCTACCTGCCGCTTCGTGTGAATTCGGGCGGAGTGATCCCGCCGATTTTCGCCAGCTCGCTGCTCACGTTCCCAGGCACCATCAATTTGTTCCTGGGCAGGAAATTCAAGGCAGTCGACTGGCTGGCGACGAACCTGGCCTGGGGCGAGCCCTGGTACATTTTGGTTTATGTGACTCTGATTATTTTATTCGCATTTTTCTACGTCGGAATCGTGTTTAACCCGACTGAGCTTGCCGACAACATGAGGAAGTATGGCGGCTTTATCCCTGGAATACGGCCGGGCCGAAACACCTCCGAACATATCGACCGCGTTCTTCGCCGCCTTACGTTTGTCGGAGGAGTTTATCTGGCCGCGGTTTGTTTGTTGCCGGAGTGGCTCATGGCCGGCATTCACCTTCAGCACTTGCCCGTGGTTGGGACGTGGTTCGATAATCACATGTGGCGCTTTGTCTTGGAAGGCTTGAAAGTTAATTTCTATTTTGGCGGCACCTCCCTGCTGATCGTTGTTGGAGTGGCCATGGACACGGTCCAGCAGATCGAGGCCCAGCTCGTGATGCGAAATTACGAAGGATTTGTAAAGAAGGGAAAGCTGCGTGGCCGCCGTTACGGCTGATCCGGGCGTACTAGGAGCAGTGCGCGGGCTGGGTCGCGCTGTGATCTTGCTGGGTCCCCCGGGGGCAGGCAAGGGAACGCAAGCTCAGAGAATCGCGCAGAGGTACAAGTTGCCGCATCTTTCGACCGGCGACATGTTTCGCGATCATATTCAGCGCGAAACCGAACTCGGGAAAAAAGCCAAGCCGTTGATGGCGCGCGGCGAGTTGGTCCCCGACGAAATTGTACTGAGCATGGTCGAGGATCGTATCAGCCAGCCGGACTGCGCGAACGGTTTTGTGTTCGATGGCTTTCCGCGGACGCTGCGGCAGGCCGGAGATCTGGAACGGATCTGCCGGGAGCACTTGCTGGGTTTCACCATCGTGCTTCACATGGTGGTGCAGCCGGATCTGCTGATGCGCCGCCTGACGGGCCGAAGAATCTGTAAGGCGGGCGGACACATCTATAATGTTTACGAACGCCCACCGAAGCGGGAAGGCGTCTGCGACATCGACGGAAGTGAATTGATTCACCGGCAGGACGATACCGAGGGCGTGATCAGCGAGCGATTGTACGCATATGAGCAGCAGACCCAGCCTCTGGTAGAATACTACACCGAGCGTGGGCTCCTCAGCCCCGTGGATGCGATGGCCGATGCCGACGCCGTAACCGAGAGCATCGCCAGGATTTTGGACAAAGCGAAAGCGGCAAAGTGAATGATTGTTTGCAAGTCGCAGGCCGAACTCGACAAAATGCATCACGCCGGGCTCGTGATATGGGAAGTCTTAAACGATTTGCGCGCCATGGCGCGACCGGGGGTCAGCACGAAAGAACTCGATGAGTACGCGGAACGACGGACTGCCGAATTGAAAGTCCGGCCAGCCTTCAAAAATTACCGGGGATACCCTGCGTCGATTTGCGCGTCGATCAATTCTGAAGTGGTCCACGGCATTCCCTCGAAATCGAGGCGTCTCGAACAGGGTGACATTATCTCGCTCGATTTCGGCGTCGAATATGCAGGGTATTTTGCGGATGCGGCTGTTACGGTTCCAGTAGGAGAAATTACTCCCGAGCTGCAGAAACTGCTGCAAGTGACGAGGGAATCGTTGGACCTGGCGATTGAGAAAGTCCGGGTGGGAAACAGGTTGTCGGATATTTCCGCCGTCGTCCAGGATTGGGCCGAGCGCAAGAACGGCTACTCGGTGGTTCGCGATTTGTGCGGTCATGGGATCGGCACGCACATTCATGAGGAACCGAATGTCCTCAATTACGGCGAGCCTGGCCGTGGCCCGCGCCTGCAAGAGGGAATGGTGTTCGCCATCGAGCCGATGGTGAATATCGGCGGACCTGAAGTGAGGGTGCTCGATGACGATTGGACGGCGGTGACGACTGACGGCACCAAGTCCGCCCATTTTGAGCATACGGTTGCGGTAACAGCGAATGGGCCGTGGGTTTTGACGCGTCCCCGTGGAATGCAGGGACCGTCTTGGTAGGCCGGGCGAGAGGTCCCATGGGCAAGCGACCCGAGCCCGAAAAGCGCAAGGCTGACGCCTCCAATCCGAAGGAAGACGCTATCGAAGTGATGGCGACAGTGATTGAGCCGTTGCCGAATGCGATGTTTCGGGTTGAGCTGGAAAACAAGCATCAGGTGCTGGCGCACATTTCCGGAAAGATGCGCAAGAATTTTATTCGCATCCTCGCCGGAGACAAGGTCGCGGTGGAGCTTTCTCCCTACGACTTGACGCGCGGCAGGATCGTTTACCGGTATAAGTGAGCAGCATCAGTCAGGAGCGGAAATGAAAGTCCGGGCATCGGTAAAGAAAATTTGCGACAAGTGCAAGGTGATTCACCGGCGCGGCGTGGTGCGCGTGATTTGCGTCAACCCGAAGCACAAGCAGCGCCAGGGGTAGCAGCGTTTACAGTGGTAAAAGAGATTTCGTAAGAAGAATGAGGAGCACGCATGGCACGTATTGCAGGAGTCGATCTTCCGCCGCAGAAGCGCATTTGGGTTGGACTGACGTCCATTTACGGAATCGGGCAGCCGCGCGCTCGCTCGCTTTGCACCAAGGCGGACGTGGAATATACAAAAAAGGTCAAGGACCTGACCGAGGAAGAGATTAACCGGCTTCGCCAGGCAATCGAATCCGAGGGGCGCGTGGAAGGGGATCTCCGCAAGGAGGTCCAAATGAACATCCGCCGTCTGATCGAAATTCAGTGCTACCGCGGCCTTCGCCACCGGCGCAACCTGCCCGTACGCGGCCAGCGAACGCACACCAACGCGCGAACCCGCAAAGGACCGCGGAAGGGCGCGGTGGCCGCTAAGAAAATCGCCGCGCGGAAGTAGCGGAAGGCCTGACGGGCAAAAGCGAATTTTGCAATTTGGCAAGCTTGAAGCGAGGATACTGACTTGGCAAAAGAACCGCAGCAGCAAGGCGGCGCCGCCCCAGACGCAGCGTCGAAAACTTCGAAGCGCAAGAAAGAATTCAAGAAGAAGCGGGAAAAGCGCGTGGTCCCGCACGGCGTGGCGCACATTCAGGCCACGTTCAACAACACGATCATCACCATCTGCGGCCCGGATGGGCGCACGGTGTCCTGGTCGTCGGCCGGATCGATCGGTTTCAAGGGATCGCGCAAGGGAACGCCGTATGCCGCGCAGCAGGCATCGGGAACGGCCGCGGGAGTCGCTCGCGACCAGTATGGGATGAAGTCGGTTGAAGTTCGCGTGAAGGGCCCAGGATCGGGCCGGGAATCGGCCGTGCGGGCGCTGGCCTCGTCGGGCTTGCATATCGTGCATATCAAGGACGTGACGCCGATTCCGCATAACGGTTGCCGTCCGCCCAAGCGCCGCCGCGTCTGATTGGCTCAAGCAACAAAGCATGAAGCAATTTTGTGGATTTTAGAGGCAGTACGTTGAATTTAGCAGCAGCGAGATAAGGAGACACGCATTTGGCACGTCATCGTGAAGCGGTTTGTCGGCTTTGCCGCAGGGAAGGGCAGAAGCTGTTTTTAAAGGGGCTGCGCTGTTTTACAGAAAAGTGCGCCATCGAAAAACGTAACTTCGTTCCGGGACAGCATGGCCAGTCGCGCCGCGTTAAGAAGCTCGCGGGCTACGGCTTGCAGTTGCGCGAAAAGCAAAAGGTGAAGCGCACCTACGGGCTTCTCGAGCGGCAATTCCGCAACTACGTGGAAAAGTCGGAGCGAGCTCAGGGACCGACCGGCGAAAACCTGATCGTCATGCTCGAACGGCGTCTCGATAACGCTGTCTGGCGTTCGGGGTTTGCCAGTTCGCGTTCCCAAGCGCGGCAGATTGTCCTTCACGGCCACGTGTTGATTAACGGGAAGAAGGTCAACATCCCTTCGTACCTGGTTGGCGTCGGCGAGGAGATCGCGCTCAAGGGAAAAATGCACCAGAACACGATGGTGCTGGAAGCGCGGAACGTCGCGCAGAGCCAGAATGCCGTGCCGTGGCTGGAAATCGACCGCGAGACTTTCAAGGCTCGCGTGGTTGCGCTGCCGAAGCGGGAAAATGTGCAGACTCCGCCCATCACCGAGCAGTTGATCGTCGAGTTGTACTCGAAGTAGCCGTGGTTGCGTGTTGAAGGAGCGGCGCATTCGGCGAACGGATTTGAAATCTCAAATTTGAAATTTGAAATCGAGATTGCAGGCCAGGCCTTTGACGACCTAAATTTGAAATTCAGGTTTGAGATTTCAAATCTCAAATTTGAGATCTCAGATTTGAAATCTGAAATTCAGGGGTTCTGAACCAAGAAGTGTTTGCCCCGCAGCAGCGGGGAGGAAGGACTCAATCCATGTGGAAGGGTTTTCAAAAACCAAAGCGTTTGGCGGCCGAACTCGAGTCGCTGACGGATAAGTTCGGGAAATTTTCCGCGCAGCCGTTCGAGCGCGGATGGGGCACCACGGTGGGCAACGCTCTTCGGCGCGCTCTTTTGAGCTCGATCGAAGGCGCGGCCATCACCGCCGTCAAAATCGAGGGCGTTCTTCATGAGTTTTCATCGATTCCCGGCGTGGTCGAAGATGCCACCGACATCATTCTGAACCTGAAGCAAGTGCCTCTGAAGCTCAACAACGATCAGGCGAAAACGATTTTCGTGAACGTGGAAAATCCCGGCGTAGTGACTTCCGCCATGATCGAGGAAGACGCCGATTTCGCGGTGCTCGACAAGACGGTTTATATCGCCACCGTAAACGAAGGCGGAAAGCTGCAACTCGAAATGCGCGTCAAGAATGGCCGCGGCTATGTGTCGGCGGACCGCAATTTCGACGAAGATCTTCCGATCGGCTATATCCCTGTGGACTCGGTTCACTCGCCCGTTCGCAAGGTGAACTACGCGGTGGAAGCGGCCCGTCTCGGACAAATGACGGATTACGAGAAGCTCGCGCTGGAAGTCTGGACGAACGGCGCAATCACGCCACAAGATGCCATCGGCCTGGCCTCGAAGCTGGTCAAGGACCACATGAGCATCTTCATCAACTTTGAAGAGCAGCCCGAAATGGTGGAAGAGTCGGTGGAATCCTACAACGATCCGCGCGTCGAGCATCTGGACCGCTCGGTCGAGGAACTCGAGCTTTCCGTGCGTTCCTACAATTGCCTGAAGAACGCGAACATCCAGTCCATCCGCGAACTGGTTCAAAAGAGCGAAAACGAAATGCTGAAGACGAAAAACTTCGGCAGGAAGTCGCTCAACGAAATCAAGGAAATCCTGCACAAGATGGGCCTAAGCCTGGGCATGAAGTTCGACGAGCACGGCCGCATCATCTGGCCACCGCTCCCCAGCCAGACAGCGCCTCCGACACCGGAGGAAACCGCGGGCCTGTAAGCGCCCCAGGGACTCACTCATGCGACATCGCAACTATGGTTCTAAACTCGGACGCCAGCCGGCCCATCGCCGCGCCACGCTCCGCAATCTTGTGACGAACGTCATCGAGAAAGAGCGCATTACCACCACGCTCACGCGGGCGAAGGCGGCGAAACCGCTGGTCGAGCAGATGATCACGCTCGGCAAGCGGGACACGCTGCACACTCGCAGGCAGGCCGCGTCCTATCTTATGACGCCGAATGCGACCAAGAAACTGTTCGCGGACATCGCGCCGCGATTTTCCGACCGCGCTGGCGGATATACGCGAATCATCCACGCCGGTTTTCGTATTGGCGACGGCGCAAATCTGGCCATCCTCGAACTTCTCGGCTCGAAGCTCAAGAAAAAGGAAAAGAAGCAGACCAAGCCTCCGGTAACCGCCGAGGAACAAGTTAAGGAACAGAGCACCCACAGGACGGAACGCGACTAACCGGGGATTATTGCCAAACTCGGGTGCGCATCTTAAGGTCTGGACCGGCGATGTTTAGGAAGTCGGTCGCTGGCGGGTCGACCGTAGGGGCACGGCATGCCG
>Ga0265325_10003030_pt1 | contig 11132 bp, 15 predicted proteins | sample 41420metaG_FD_202090 | JGI IMG/M metagenome (GOLD analysis project Ga0265325, IMG submission 202090) | Rhizosphere microbial communities from Carex aquatilis grown in University of Washington, Seatle, WA, United States - 4-14-20 metaG | ecosystem: Host-associated > Plants > Roots > Rhizosphere...
CACATCGGGATCATCGCCGGGAAGTTGAAGGGCGTGATGCCGGCCACGACACCGAGCGGCTGGCGCATGGAGTAGATGTCGATCGAAGGGCCGGCGCCTTCTGTGTACTCCCCCTTCATCAGATGCGGGATGCCGCAGGCGAATTCGATGACTTCGAGACCGCGCTGAATGTCGCCCCTGGAGTCGGCGATCACCTTGCCATGTTCGTTCGAAAGCATGAGCGCAAGCGCGTCCATGTTCTTCTCGACCAGAGCCTTGAAGTTGAACATCACGCGCGCACGTCGCTGCGGATTGACGGCGGACCAGTCGAAGAACGCCTTTTGCGCGTTCTCAACCGCCTTGCGCATCTCGGCGCGCGTTGCGAACGAGACCCTCGCCTGCACTTCGCCTGTCGCCGGATTATAGATGTCGCCGAAGCGGCCAGACGTGCCGGGCACGTGCTTGCCACCGACAAAATGGTGATGAACTTGCATATCGTTTTTATGGCTCCGGCGGCGGACTGCTCGTTTAACATGGTGCCCACCGGGTAAGAGCCTGCAAAAAGTCGGGTTGAATACCGCAATTATGCAGGCATACTTGCTTCATGCACAGCTGGGACGATTTGCGGGTTTTTCTGGCGGTCGCGCGCCACAAGACGTTTCAAGACGCGTCGGAAGCCACGCGCTCAGATCCAACGACGATCGCCCGTCGCGTCGAGCGGTTGGAAGCGGACCTGAAGTGCACGCTGCTGACTCGAGGTCCGCGCGGACACACTTTGACCACCATGGGCAAGAGCTTGCTGGAAGCCGCGTCGCGGATGGAGTTGGTGAATGAAGAAATCGCCGGGAAGCTAGGCGCGGCAACGACTGCCGGTCGCGTCCGCATCAGCACGTCCGAAGGGTTCGGGACGGCAATCTTGTCGCCAGCTGTGCCCGATCTCATCGCGCAGCGCCCCGTGGTCGAAGTAGAAATCGTTGCCAATCCGGGGTTTCTATCGGCCGCCATTCGAGAAGTGGATTTGGCCATCACTTTGGCCGCCCCTCAGGATAAGCGACTGGCGGTTGAGCGCCTGACGGATTATCGGCTCGGCCTTTATGCAGCGCATTCCTATCTGCATATGCGCGGTACACCAACCAAACCTGAGGACCTCCGACACCATACCTTGATCGGGTACATAGATGACCTGCTCTATGCAAATGAACTTCGCTATCTCGACGAAATCGCGAGCGATCTCAAGCCGGCGGTTTCGAGCTCGTCTATACGTTCACAACTGGAGATGGTACGCGCCGGGGCCGGCATCGCCGTCTTACCATGCTTCATGGCAGAAACCGTCGAACCCGGCCTGACGCGGCTACTGGAACGCTCAGTCGTGATTACGCGCACGTTCTGGATGTCAGCCCGCCGGGACTTGCAGCAAACAGTTCGCGTGCGTCGCGTCAGAAAATGGGTGCAGCAGACTGTGACAAAACAGAGAAAGTTACTTTTGCCAGCGTGAGAGAACCCGGCGTAGTTTCGACGCAAGTTCTTCCGCAGGTGCCGCGATCCGTTTGGTCGCTTGAAATGTCGCGAATTCTTGCTATGAAAACGCCGACGCGGCGTTCAGGCTGCGTGTGACAGAGGAAGTAAACGTGTCAAAGAAAAGCATTCGAGAGTCACGTTGCGGAGTGACGCTTACCAAGGCCATCCTCTATGGCGGAACGCCCCGTGCAGCGATCGGCGCGCAGTATATCGTGCAAAGTCGAAGGAATCCTGACGGTCGCACATTTGAGACCTTTGCTGCAGCAAAGAAATATTTCGAGGTGCAGGTCAGCTTGCGACCCAAAAGCGAACAAAATGCCTGACCTGCGAGCGACTTGCCTAGCAATTGATCCCTGTAGCGATCGTCGTCGAAACACGCAGCGCAAAGCTCGAGGCACTCCTGCTTCTTCGTCATCGACTATCCCACTTTCAGAAAAATCAACGAGTTCGGCATCCATTCGCAATCACGAAAATTCTTTAACTGGGGCCAAGAACCAACTGTAGCGATGTGCGCGTCGGCCTTAAGCCACTGGTTCCAACCGAACCTTCGGAAGTTCGTAGGCGGCATGCTTTCAGATATTTGTGCGCGCTAGCCGGCGGCCTTTTCAAACTCGCTCCAGGCTTCGCCAATGCTGGCTCCCTTGTACACCGGTTCCGGCGAACCCTTCTCTTGACCGTGTAGACGCGACTAAGGATTCTTGGCGGCGAATGACCCACGAGCGTGGCCACGATCAGCCGCACGCCGTTTCAACTCTTGATCACTCGATGCGCCATTCTCAATCACTCACTGCCAAGGAAACCGTCGATTAGTTGTCAGTCGAAGTCGCTGACCGCGACTGGCTGCTTTGGGTGGAAAGCGGTCTTTCTCTCCTCTAAGCTTTTGGCCCACGCACTCCCGTCCACCTTTTGTGGCGCTGCCAATGAATATCGTCACACCTCGCCTTCGCCTCCGGTTCTGGCAAGACGCCGACCGGGTGGCGTTCGCAGCGATGAACGCGGACTTCGAAGTCATGGCTGATTCAGGGGGCCTAATCGACGTTAGCGAAAGCGATGTCAAATTTCATCGCTACGCAGCCGCCCTGCATGAGTGCGGCTTCGGCCGTTGGCTCGTCGAGACCCACGATGGCAATTTCGTCGGTTATACCGGCGTTCTGAAGGTGCATCGTCCAAATCATCCATTGGGCGAGCTTTTCGAGATTGGTTGGCGGCTCATACGGACCGCCTGGGGCAAGGGGTACGCCACGGAGGCCGCCAACGCTGCGCTTGAGGATGCTTTCACGCACATTCGGCTGCAGGAAGTGCTCGCTTATACAGCGCCGGAGAACGCGCGTTCGCGGGCCGTCATGGAACGCCTCGCGCTGAAGACGGACTCTTCGCGCGATTTAACCGCCCAATACGACAACCGCGTTTGGCACGGCCTTGTATGGTGCGCACGGCCGTGATCGTCGGCATCGGCTGTGGATCGAGAGCGGATATTCAGGACGCCGATTGCGGTAGCTCTGCGCGAATGGCCATTGTGGGTCGATTGCGAGGGTTCAACTAGGCACTCGCTCTCGTTGGTCCGAACACGGCGATAAGTGTGGGCCGAAAATTCAACGCACAAGCAGTTATCGAAGTCGATGCGTTTTGAGGCGGCTTCTAGGACGATAGGTTACGTGATGGGTGCGACGTCACGTATTCTGAATTCGTTTGAAACAACCTCGCCCTAAGGCGGATCATTGCTCCGCCAGATATGGCGTCAGTGCTACTCCGACCCAATTGCTTCTAATCCGCTTTATAGCGCTTCCCCTGTTTTAATAACCGCGAAGAAACTCTGTTGTCCCGTCCGCGACACCAAACGCGTAAGTGGTGTAGACATTTCCCTCTGTCGACTTAAAGCGTGAGCGGTTTGGAACGCTCACGCCTCGCTAAGAGTCAGAGGCGCACGCCACCAAGCACACCGAGAAGCCAAAGCACCAGAATAATGACCAGCACGGTACCAAGCACTCCGCCCAGGCCCGCACCGCCATAACGGCTATAACCATAAAAGCCGCCGCCACCGCCGAGCAGCAGAATAAGCACGATGATCAGTAACAGACTCATTGTCGTACCCTCCCAGTTTCAGCTGCACGACCGCAAGAAAAGATCCGGTGACACAGCAAACCCAGTCTACGACCAACCAATTTGGCCGCCTACTTACCTTTGAGGGCGTCCTTCAGTCCGCCGACGGCGTTCTGAATCTTGCCCGCTACTTTGTCGGCTTTGCCTTCCGATTGCAGCTTCGCGTCACCAACGACTTTGCCAATGACTTCTTTGACTGAACCTTTGACCTCTTTCGCAGATCCTTCGATACGATCTTTGTCTGCCATTTTGTTCTCCGCGAGGGTCCGGTGCCCATGAGCCCTGGAACGCCAGTCTGCGGTGCAGTTCAGATTCCAATGCTCAACAAATAGTCTATCGCTTTGAACGTCCGACACTTTTGATTTGCGTCAACGCAACTTGTCCGCTGCTATCTCGAACTAGGTTTGTTCGAGACCTAGACAAAATAGCCCCTGAAGAAAGTTGGGGTCTCAGACCAATATGCCGATTCATCGGCGCTCCAGGCCTTTGAGTGGCGCTCCGAATAGATTCGGCAACCACATCGATGTCATGAAGCTCTCTTTGTGGTGCATCGATGCGTTTGAACCATGACGCGAATGTCCATCGCCAAGTCACTTTGTTCGTCCACGCTCCGACGTCTTCCGCGGGCGAAGCGTCGCCGCTCAAGGTGAATCTCGTCGCGTCGATCGCTTCGATCTTTCGCTTGTTCTGCGGCATGCGGTCGTAGAGATGGAGTTGTGGAGTGCAAGACATGCTTTGCTCCTTCGTCTTGGAGTCCCGAGTAAGGCACTGACCCTAGACCGACGTGTTTCACCTGCCATTCGATAGGGCGGAAAAGCTGGCTTCAAGCCCTTCGCACGAGCCGCAAGACAAGCAGCAAAACGACCGCGCCAATGGTTGCACTGGCAATGATGCTGATGATCCCAGCGCCTAGATGAACTCCCAGTCGGGGTAACAGCCAGCCACCGACAAAGGCGCCGATGATGCCAACGACGATATCGCCGAGAAGACCAAACCCGCCGCCCTTGACGACGAGGCCGGCCAGCATTCCGGCAACTGCACCGACCACGAGCCAAACAAGTAATGTTTCTACGGGCATCGGAAGGTTCCCCGGCTCGCTGTTTTCGGTGACGGGTGATGACACCCGTCACCAACGGTTACGAAGACTAGTGCCAGTGGCGGCAATAGCGATCGTGATGATTGTGGTAGCCCCACGAGGAGCAGGTGTGATGATAGTAGTGGTGGTAGTGATGGTAGTGATGGTAATAATGATGATGGTAATAGTGATGTTCGACAGTGCCGACATGAACGCCCGCCCCGATGCCACCGACATGGGCGCCGACGCCCACACCGGACTCGCCGACTCCAGCGCCTGCACCGACGCCGCCAACATGCGCACCAACGCCCACTTCGGCGCTGGCAGCCGTTGCGCCAAGCAGGCTCAGCGCGAATATCGAGGCAACGAGTTTTTTCACGGAAGTCTCCAAAGTTGAATGCGGTTTGAATCTTCTAACGAGCCGATGAAGTGAATGGCTCAGAGATAAAGTTTGTGAACGGCGCCCTCCGGCGACTTCAAACCGCCGGAGGACATCGCAGATGGATTACGCCTAGTAGAAGACGCCGTATCTGACCTGCAGGACCATGCCTGTCCGAGTGTCGATGAGAAGCGCGTCGTCGCCATATCGGACCCACACGTATCCGTAGGGCGGGATCATCAAGCCAAACATCCAATAGTCGGTGAGCCAGTAGTCACGTCCCCAGAAGACTCTCGGGAAGACCTGGCCATAGCTCCAGCGTTGATAGTACCAGCCGCTTGGACGGTTGTAGCTGTTCCAGTGATAGCGCTGCGTCGAGTAGATGTTGCGCTGATAGGTGTGTCTGTCGAACTGGCGTGGATAGTTGTTCCAGTTCGAGGGCCGCGTGTGATACGTCGTGCTGGTAACCGCACGGTTCGTGCCCACCGCGGCGCCACCCTGATTGAAGCCGCCGGTCGTTACGGTTCCACCCTTGTGTCCGCGATCCGTGTGAGCTGTGCCCATCGCAGCGCCGCCCTGATTGAAGCCGCCGGTCGTCGCGGTTCCGCCCTTGTGTTCGCGGCCGGTGTTGTTCGTACCCATGGCAGCTCCACCTTGATTGAAGCCACCGGTAGTTGCGGTTCCACCCTTGTGTCCGCGATCTGTGTGAGCTGTACCCATCGCGGCGCCACCCTGGTTGTAGCCGCCGGTCGTTATCGATCCACCCTTGTGCCCGCGATCCGTGTTGCTCGTGCCCATGGCAGCGCCGCCTTGATTGTAGCCGCCTGGCGAACTGGGAGCATGAGTGGCTGCGCCGCCGGTTGAAGCGCCGCGACCCTGGCCGCCACCCGAATTGCCAGCGCCCTTCTGATTGTCGCCCTTAGTTCCGCCTTGGCCTGAGCGATTTTGATCGCCCTGGCCATGACCGCCGCCGCGATCATTCTGAGCGAGCTGATAGGATTGCAAATGTAGAGACTGCGCTTCGGCTGGCAGCCCAGCCAGCAACAAAGCGGAAATAGCCGGGACAACAAGTGATTTCATCGTGGGCTCCATACCTATGTCCGTAACCGGACACTATCGACTTCAACTACCAACAACGCTCTCCACGCTCATATTGTTTCAAACCAATTCGTCGCACGCTCAAATGCAAGGCTCGAGTCGTGAACGCGATGCAGACTTACTCCGCAACACGATGTTTACACAGATTAAATTGAAGGTGGCGCCCCTCTCAGTACTTGCGTCAATAGCTCAGTAGAAATTGCCGCACGCTTTTAAGGACAACCGCGATGCAAAAATCGACCTTAAATTTCCCGCCTATGAGCAATTTTGCTCACTCCCGTGGCTAGCGGCAGTAAGGCTCTTTGTCCGACGCCGTCGTTAAAAGACTCGCACTTTTTTCAGCTTGCGAGAGTAGATGCGGACGACGGCATCGAAGACGGCATCCTGAGGGCCGACGCCCTCATCGCAGTGTAGATCTCAAGACTCTATGGCCTGTCAGTGCGCCAAGGGCTTCTGCCGTCGCGAGCTTTTCGTAGTGCTGCATCATATAGACAGGCGGTGAAAGTCGACTCGAACGCTTCCGATGGCGTGTTGGGATACTTGCATTCTCTTTCTTTGGTGGTCGAACTTTGTAGTTCTCCCACGACATCGTCGGCGCTCGTCCAATAGAATCTATAACCATGCTCTTTTGCGTAGTCGTATGCATCGCGCAAGGAATTCAGATTAATTTGGGCTTCAGCCAGATCAAAACCACGAACGGCGATATCGATGAGTGTGTTCTTGGCAAGCAGCTTGCGTATCTCAACAGCTCCGTTCTCAATCACGTAGATGTCGGCGCGCGGCTCTGTCTCACTACTCGCAGTTCTGATCGCGCCATGCAGCCGCGACACGAATATGTTCTCGCGAACGCCGCCATCCATGTACATGCACCCGTTGATGAAACGCGGTGGAAAAAAGGTTGGAACCGCCGAAGCAGCCATAATGTGGTCAGTGATTTGGTCTCGCGCCTCAGCAATCGGAAGGTCACGTGCCAGAGCGGAGAGATTGAAATGGGTAAACTGGCCGGTGTCGAAATTGACGGCCCCAACCCAGATCGTTCGATGTTGTCCGGCAGCCGCCTTCAGTTCTAGTACCGAAGAATCGTCGAGTGCGTCGCGGAGTTGTTCCTCAAGACCTTTGGGATCTTTTAGAGAAGTCCACCAAGGAAAAGTGAGCGGGCTTCGATTTATAAAGAGGTCTCCGCCCCTCATTCCCCGAAATGCATCTTGCAGTGTAGCGTCATCCTCGGAGCCAATTAGGGCGAATGGAGCCATGATGGCGCCTGTTGAAACACCTGTCACGACATCGAAAGCCGGTCGCGGGGGCCATTGGTCAGCATTTTCCCTTGCCCGTTCCGTCCAGCCCTTCAGAAATCCAGCACCATACGCACCCCATGCGCCCCCACCCGACAAAACCAAAACGGCTGCACGACCATGGGTGTGGCCCGGCTGCTCTGCCCATCGAGCAGTAACTGCGTCATCCAGAGCAGCATCGAAGGATTCATCTGAAGCGCCTGTCACTGCCGGACACATGGCATCACTGGGTCGTTGGCCGGCGCATGCATCAAGCAATGCGGCGACGACAAGAATGAGAACGGCACGCAAAGCATTGAACACTACTTTGTTGACTCCAATCACGACGAGAAGATTACTATTCACGAAATGTGACAAAACAGGAAATGGCCGGTTCTGGTTCCATCGATCCGGCGAGTTCGATTCGCGAAACTCGCGTCGCCGCTCAGGCCACCAGCCGCAGTGCCCCTTGGTCCAGTCTCTGCCACGGCGGTCCGCTTATTTTTTTGAACGGTCAGGTCAGACTTCCTTTTTGGAATGTAGGCCGACGTGACGAAAGGCTCCATTCTACGAACTGCGACATCAAGCTATCGCGTCGATGCGCTAAGTGCTGAGCCTTGCGCGATTGGTATTTTTCCGCCGCTCGGCTTTTCCGAGAAGACGATCAAATTCCTTCTTTGACACGCCATAACACTCACATGAGCGGAGCTCGAGCCCCGGTTGATCCAACATGGTGACAACGCCTCGTACATAGCGAATGAGGCCCGCCTTTTGCAGCGCGCCCGCCGCAGCTGATACGCCCGTCCGCTGAACGCCAAGCATCATGGCCAAGAACTCCTGCGTCAGCAGGAACTCTTTTGATGGCATGCGGTCGTGAGTCATCAATAACCAACGGCAGCAACGTTGCTCAAGCGTATGAAAGTGGTTGCAGGCGGCTGATTGTGCGACTTGATTGAAGCAGGCGTGAGCATATCGGAGCATTACGGCACGTATCGATGCGCTCTGTGTCATCTGCTTGTTGAACAACGTTGCTTCGATGCGAACGCCCTCGCCAGGTACCTGAACGTAAAGGCTGGTTGGCGCCTTGTTGTCGCCAAAAAGAAGCGGCAGTCCCACGACGCCTTCGTTGCCGACAGTGCCGACTTCTGCCGCTTGGCCATTTTTCATCGTGTTTACCAGTGAGCCGACACCGGACTCGATGAAGTAGACCCATTCGATCGGCTTGTTCGAGCGATATAGCGACTGCCGATACTTCAGCCCAACGCGATGCAGGTGCGGACGAAGACGTTCGTAGTCTTTGGGTGACAGAAGTTGGAGCAGCCGGTTGCTGGGAGCCGTCGTAGCGTTCGTTTTGGTCATAACTGAACACCTCTTCTTCCGCCGCACTGCGACAGGTTCGCAGCTACCGCGCTTACAACCGAGAAGTCCTATCAACGTCGCCGGCATCACTGCGCAGGAATTAACAAGCTCTTGGTGACCATCGTGCTGTTTCCCCTCAGGAATTCCTGATTTTACACTAACGAAAACTGTGCGCGTCCAGAGTGCTGCGCTCTATTCGCCTCCAAACCAACTAAGAGTCTGCCGCCAGACATATCCGTCGTTATCGAGAAGGAACCGTGGTATTGTCCATTCAGTGGAAACGCTGCGGCAAAGCGGACGTTCCAGCAGGCCCTTAAAATCGATCTGCCAGACCGGCACAGACTCTGTTGCCTAAGCCGTTTCGCGTTGCGCTTCCTCAGCGATGAGAGAAGCAATTTAGGCACTTGGAAAGCGGCTGGACGAGATGGCGACCGGAACTATGGAGCACGCAACATTCAAACCGAAAGACTTTCTCCGCAAAGTCGGTGGCGGCCGCACGAATGAAACGTATCGTGCAAAGGAGCCGATATTCGTTCAAGGCGATGTCGCTGACGCTGTCTTCTTCATTCAAAAGGGCAAAGTGAAAGTCACTGTAATTTCCGAGCACGGCAAAGAAGCGATCGTGGCCGTCTTGGACCATGATGAGTTTCTCGGAGAAGGTTGTCTTGCGGGTCAGAAATTCCGCTTGGCGACCGCAACTGCGATGACGGACTGTGAAATTATGCGCCTTGAGAAGGGCGCTATCGCGCTTGCTCTGCACGACGAGCCGGCATTTTCTGCGGTGTTTATGGCGCACCTCCTGACACGCACGCTCCGTGTCGAGTCGGACCTTGTTGATCAGTTGTTCAACTCAAGCGAAAAGCGCTTGGCGAGAGCGTTGTTGTTGCTTGCAAATTTCGGCAGCGACGAGGCGTCCGACCACATAATTGCAAATGTTAATCAGGAGATGCTCGCCGAGATGATCGGCACGACACGTTCACGCGTCAGCTTCTTCATGAACAAATTCAGGAAGCTGGGCTTCATCAGCTACAACGGCCACATTGAGGTTCATCGCTCCTTGCTGAATCTCGTTTTGCACGAGCAACCCCACATCAGGGCCTAGGGGTTGTTGTATTTTCACGGCTCCCGCTGCTCTGAGTTTGATCCATGGATACTGAACCGCTTGCTAGCCGCGCAAGACCAGCTTCGAGCAATACGTTCGCGACGCGCAAAGTTCGAATGGCGCGCGAGTACTATGTCGAAGCGACGGCGCCAGACGGCGCGAAGTATCGCATAGGGTGCTTCAAGGTCCGCGCCGCCGCGGTGGAGTGGATCGAAACTCGTGCGGCGAGTTGGATGCCCGAACAGTCGAACGCGCGCGGCGAATCTAAGGAGTCCTCGCTATGCTCAGATTTTTAGTCGGCTTGATCCTTGGGGCATTCCTGGGGATGTACCTCGCGTTAGCTTATCCCCAACAGATTCATAATTTGTTGGCGAAAATCGGCGTGAGTTCGTCGCAGCCAAGCGCCGGCGAGCCCAGAAATAAATCACACACAAACTTTCCGTGAAGCGCTCTCGCGAATAATATTTCTCCATTGACCTCTCGTGAGCCTCGGAAGTCGCGATCCTCGTCTATGGCCAATTGGTTATTGGCGCCGAGCGCTACGATCCAAGCGGAAAAACCGGATCGCACATCCAACATTGGTCTTGGTGAGAACACAGAGATATTTGAACGCCGACCGTCGTTGACGTGCAGTACGTATGTCAGCACCAGCTCTCGGACGTAGCTATTGGTTCGCCTGATAATCTGGAAAGCGCAGGATGACTCGCTTTTGCGCGCCATTTCCCAGTGAGAAGGACGTGCTAGCTGGCTTTGTCGTCGAACCGTCGATCGTCGCGCTGACGCGATAGTTTCCTGGCGTACCCTTCACAAGAACCCAGGCGCCCGGACAATCGAAATCAGCCACGGTCCTGCCACGTTCACTCAGCGTGACATGCGCTCCAGACAGATACTGCGCGCCGCCGTTGGCGAATTCGATGCGGATCGGGTAGCTCGACCAGCGCGGATCGTCCTTGGCAGAACCGATACCCGTACAGACCGTCTCGACGCCATTCATCTGGGCTGGGCTGTCCATCGCCATCGGCTCGGCAATTGCCGGGGTAGCCATTGCAGCGGCCAGTATCAGTGCTGCGGTCCTTTGAATTATTCTCATTGGAGTTTCCTCGCCAAATGGTTCAATTTTTTGCCCCATCACGGAAACGTTTGGGTGATGCAACCGTTCCATTGGCATGACAACGCGTCCGTGGCAGTTCTGCAATGGCTGCCTTTCCTTGGCTCTGCTGCAGGCCGACGGCTGTTACACCACTCCCGTCA
>Ga0265325_10003031_pt1 | contig 11128 bp, 8 predicted proteins | sample 41420metaG_FD_202090 | JGI IMG/M metagenome (GOLD analysis project Ga0265325, IMG submission 202090) | Rhizosphere microbial communities from Carex aquatilis grown in University of Washington, Seatle, WA, United States - 4-14-20 metaG | ecosystem: Host-associated > Plants > Roots > Rhizosphere >...
TGGCTTCGCACCTGCAACCCGCCGCTGTCGGAGCTCCTCACGTCTCGCCTGGGCGACGGGTGGGTCGTCGATCTCCCGAAACTCGGCGCGTTGGTCCCCTCGGTCGACGATCCGTCGGTCCAAGCGGCCTTTCGCGCCGCCAAGCGGACTTGCAAGGAGCGTCTCGCCGGCTACCTGCAGAGCACGATGAACGTGCGCCTCGACCCGGCCGCGCTCTTCGACGTCCAGGTGAAGAGAATCCACGAATACAAACGGCAGCTACTGCCCATTCTGCATGCGGTGCACCTGCACCAACTCGCCGCCAGGGGGCAGCAGCGCGTCGCACGGGTCGTCATCCTCGCCGGTAAAGCCGCGCCGGGTTACGACATGGCCAAGCGAATCATTCGCCTCGCGAACGACGTCTCGGCCACGCTGGAACGCGACGAGCGCACGCGCGATCGGGTCCGGCTCTTGTTCGTGCCGAACTACTCGGTCTCGATGGCCGAGATGATCATCCCGGCCGCAGACTTGTCCGAGCAGGTATCGACGGCCGGCACCGAAGCATCGGGCACGGGCAACATGAAGCTCTCCCTCAACGGCGCGCTGACGATCGGTACGTTGGATGGCGCCAACATCGAGATCCGCGAGGCGGTCGGGGCCGAGAACTTCTTCGTGTTCGGCATGACCGACGACGAAGTCCAGGCGCGCCGACGCGCGGGCTACGACCCGGGCGCCGCCTGCCGCGCCGATGTCGACCTCGGCAGGGCGATCGAAGCGATCGCCGGCGGTGCGTACGCCATGGGGGATCCGGGGCGGCACCGCCCGGTCGTCGACGCGCTCTTGACCCGCGATCCATTCCTTGTTTTGGCCGACTACCCCGCGTATGCGGCGGCTCAACGAGAGGTCGAGGCGGCTTATCGCGAACCGGAGCGCTGGACGCGCATGGCGCTGCGGAACATCGCCGGGATGGGACGCTTCTCGAGCGACGAGACCATCAAGGGATATGCGCGCGAGATTTGGCGGGTTCCCGTCACGCCGCGCACGTGATCTTCTGCACCGGGGTGGGATTTCTTGGGTGTCTCGACAGGAGTCGTAACGGATCAGCGACTCATATCGAGCACGACGCGTCCCCGCGTGCCGTTCGCCACCGAGCGGTAGGCGGCGATGCCGTCGGCGAGCGGGTGCGTTTCGGCAATCAGCGGCGCGCGGTAGAGCCCCTTCTCGAACCCCGGCACCAGGTCGGCCAGGATCTCGGCCGAGGCCGGCGTGTCCAGTTTGCGGCTATCGGCTCCGAAGATGCGGCCCTCTTTGTGGTAGAAGTCCACGAGGTCGAACTCGACTCGACGTTTTCCCGTGCCGCTGATTTCAACTAGCCTCCCGCGATGGCCAATCGCGGATAGCGATGGCTCGAACATCACGCCGCCCACCGTGTCGAAGACGACCTCGGCGCCTCGCCCGTCGGTCAGCCGCCTCACCTCGAGGGGGAAATCACCGGTCGTGGGAACGAACGCGTCCATGAGCTCGCCGGCGGGCGACTCGGTTGGCGGAGGCTGGAGATCGACTCCGATCACCCGGCAACCGCGGGCCTTGGCGATTTGGATGACGGCTCCGCCGACGCCGCCACCGGCGCCGACCACGACCATCGTTTCACCCGCTTTGACGCCCGCGTAGGTCACTGCCCCGAGCCAAGCGATCACGAAGTTGAGACCCACCGCCGCGGCTGGGCCGTGCGCGAGATTGCGCGGCTTTCGGACCAGGGCCGCGATTGGGAAGGCGATGCGGTCGGCATGCGTCCCGTCGACGGTAAAGCCTATCTCGCCACCCGTGCCCCACACTTCGGCCCCGACCCAACCGCTCGGGCCGTGCTCGACCACACCGGAAAAATCGCGACCCGGAACGCGCGGCAGCGTGGTCCCCTCCATCGAGCCCGCGACGTTCTTGACGTCGCTCGGGTTGACGGAAGCGGCCAGGAGACGGACGATCGCCGTTGCCTCGTCGCCTCTCGGCTCGGGCAGCTGGACCAAGGAAAGCCGCGACGGGTCGCCGAATTGGCTGAACTGGAGCGCCCGCATGGTCATGGAGCCTCCGCGAATCGACCCGGCTCGGCCTCGGTCTCAGGGTCACGCTCGGCCGGGCCCAGTTCATTGCAGTTGGACTTGCGATGGATCAAATCCGTTCTCCCTTTGGGCGTGTACCAAAGATCATGAACCTACCTCACGCCAAGTCTTTCACCCTGCGCGCTCGGGATATCGCGACCTTCATTCTACGCCCTAGTGTAGGTCAGGCGTCACCCGCCACGTTTCTCGTGCGCTTCGCTGTCGGAGGAGTGTTCCTCTCCTCCGGAATCGTCAAGTTCTTGTTCGACAATCAAGGCCCGGCACGCTTCGCCAAGCTCGGTCTGCCGGCCGCGACCCAGCTCGCAACCTTCGTCGGCACCACCGAAGTCGTCTGCGGCGCTCTCCTCGTGCTTGGCCTCTTCGTTCGACTGGCGGCGTTGCCGCTCGCCATCGACATGGTCGTCGCGCTGGTGACGACCAAGTTCCCTCTGCTCTTCGGGCCGGGGCCAGAGCCCGTCGCTGCCATGCCGAAGACCGGCTTCTGGGCCTTCGCCTATCAGGCGCGTCTCGACTTCACCATGCTCATGGCGAGCGTCTTCCTGGTCGCTGTTGGCGCCGGACTCTGGTCGCTCGACGCACTCCTGTCACGCCGCCGGTCGGAGGAGCGCCTCATGGCGGACCCTCGCGTCGGCCGCGGCGAAGTGGCCGTGAAGTGAAGGCGACACGACGCTAAGGAGATGACCGCGTGACTTCCCCGACCGACGGCCGCCCGCTCCGCGCCCAGCTTTCGGCGATCGCGCGCGACTCGCACGACGCGCGCGACTCCGACGAGGGGCTCGTCGCCCGGCTGGGGCGCGGGGAAAAGGACGCGCTGCGCGCGCTCCATCACCGGTACGCGGCGCTCGCCTTCACGGTGGCCGTGCGCTTCGTCGACGCGGCGACGGCGGAAGACGTGGTGCAAGACGTCTTCGTGACGCTTTGGAAGAAGCACGGCACCTTTGACCCCGCGCGAGGTTCGTTCAAGAGCTGGATCGCGCAGATCGCCAAGAACCTTGCGCGGAACGAGGTCCGGCGCAAACAAGGGCGCGGTCCGCACACCGACGAACCGTTGGAGGAGTTGCCGGACGACTCGGTGGAGCCTGACGAAGCCCAGTGGCAAGCGCACCGGCGAATGACGATTCGAGCCGCGGTCGACGCGCTGCCCGCGGCCCAGCGGCAGGCGCTGTCGCTGGCATTCTTCGATGAGCTCACGCACGAGCAGATCGCCTCTTTTCTGCACACGCCCGTAGGCACGACCAAGACACGGATTCGCCTGGCGCTGAAGCGCCTCGCTCCCGTGCTCGTCGCGGCTCTCGTGACGACCGCGGTCGTCCTGCTCGCCAGAAGGCAGGAAGAGCGCGCTGCCCGCGACGAGCGAGCGCTCCGGATGGTCACCGCCAGCGACGTCGTCCCGCTTCGCCTCCGACCCGTATTCGGAACCACCGCCGATGCGCACGGGAGCTATCGGGCTCGGCCGGGGGCCGACATCGAAGTGCTGACGACGAGCCATCTGCCGCCTCTTCTTGCTCCGGAGGCCTATGTCGCGTGGGCGCACCGACCGAACGGTTGGCGCTCGCTCGGGACGGTAAGAATCGCGAGCGACGGTCGGTCGCTCTTGGTGAGCGAGACGGCCGCCGGGGAAGCGCTGCCCGACGAAGTGCGTGTTACGCGGGAATCGAACGAAAGAGGCGTGGCGCCGGTCGGGCCGACCGTACTCGATTGGTCCGCATCGGACGGCGCGCCGAAGTAGGGCGACTCCTGGGTCCTCGTGATCCACGTGAGGATTGCTCGCCAGACGCTGTCCGATTACGCTCGGATCGTTCCCTTTCGGGTGGGAAGGACACGATGACGAGCAGGGGGGCTCACAATCCGATCCTAGAGACGGGAAGCGTCAGAGCAGGGTCTCCGTCCTTCGAGGACATTCTCGACGTCATGGGCGCCGCTTCCGCGGGGGACGTCACGGCTCGGGTGCCCCTCCCGGACCCAAAGCAAGTCGAGGATCCGGCGACCCGACTTGGCAGCGGGCTCAATCGGCTCTTGGACGACCTTTCCGCTCGCGCGCAAACCGCAGAGCTCTTGGCCAATCGCCTGGGCGTCCTGTCGTCGGTGGCGCACGAGTTCGCGGAGGCGACCCGAGATTCAAAGCGGTTGCTCGACACCGTGGCGAAGCGTTTGGCCGAGGTCGTAAGAGACCAGTGCGTCGTGCGACTCGTCTCGGCGGACGGACGGGAGCTTGTCCCGATGGCGATGCACGGCGTCGACGATGCGGCGGAACGATTGCTTCACGAGGTGTTCTCGGATCCCGTGCCGCTGGAGGCAAATCCGATCTCACGAATGGTTCTCGAGACGGGTGAGCCTTTCATCGCGGCCAAGTTCGACCTGGATGCAGTTCGGCCGAGGCCGACGCAGAAGTTCTTCGACTGGGCGCGCCGCGTCGGCCTCCACAGCCTCTTGATCCTGCCCCTCCGCAATGGGGGAATCTCCCTCGGTCAGCTCCTTCTGACGCGATATCGACCCGAGAGCCCATCCTTCGACGAGCGCGACCTGCACTTCGCGCGGGCGCTGGCCGATCACGCCGCGATCGCCGTGGCCAACTCCCGTTCGTACGCGGGCGAGCAGAGTGCCCGCGCTGCAGCGGAGAAAGCGATCGACGACCTTCAGGCGTCCGAAGCGCGCTATCGGCTGATGTTCGACAACAGTCCATTGCCCAAATGGATGTACGACGCCCAAACGCTTGGTTTCTTGGACGTCAACGTTGCCGCAATCCGCGACTACGGGTACTCGCGCGAGGAATTTCTCGCGATGACGGTCAGGGACCTCCGAGCGCCGGACGAGACCGCGGGGCCTCCGGAGGGGGTGGGCGCGAGTCATCGACCGAAGTTTCACATCCTGCGACTCCGCAAGAAGAGCGGCGAAGTCATTCTCGTCGAAGTCACCTCGCACGCGTTCAAGCTGCAAGATCGAACGTGTCGACTCGCCGTAGCGAAGGACGTGACGGAGCGGCACCGCTTGGAGGGCCAGCTGCGCCAGTCGCAGAAGATGGACGCCGTCGGCAGGCTGGCAGGAGGCATTGCCCACGATTTCAACAACGTGCTCTCCGTCATCCTGAGCTACTGCGAGACGATGCTCGGTGACCTGAGACCGGCCGACCCGATGCGGGACGACGTCGACCAGGTGCGCAAGGCCGGCATGCGAGCTGCCGACCTGACCCGGCAACTCCTGATGTTCAGCCGGCAGCAGGTGATTGAGCCCAAGGTTCTCGATTTGAACGATTTGCTCGCCGGCATGGACAAGATGCTCCAGCGTATCCTCGGGGCGGACATCGATCTCGTTTCAGTACCCACGCTCCCGCTTGGAAGGATTCGGGTCGATCCGGGGAGCATGGAACAGGTCATCATGAACCTCGTCGTGAACGCGCGCGATGCGATGCCGACGGGGGGCAAGCTCACGCTGGAAACCGCGAACATCACGCTCGACGAGGACTATGCCGAAAAGCATCACGGCGTGACGCCTGGGCCGCACGTCATGCTCGCGGTTTCCGATACGGGCGCAGGCATCGACAAGGCGACGATGGACCGCATCTTCGAGCCATTCTTCACCACGAAAGAGAGAGGCAAGGGGACGGGCCTCGGACTTTCCACGGTGTTTGGCATCGTGCAGCAAGCCCGTGGAAGCCTTTGGGTCTACAGCGAGCCCGGGAAAGGGACGACGTTCAAAGTGTATCTCCCGCGCGTGGATGACGCGATCGAGACGCCAGGGATCCCGGAGGCCTCGACGACGCGACGGGGGACCGAGACGGTTCTGCTCGTGGAGGACGACGATCAGGTGCGCGCCGTTGCTCGCGATATTCTCTCCAGGAACGGCTATCGAGTCATCGAAGCGCGGAACGCGGGGGAGGCGCTGCTTCGCACGGAACAGCACCTCGGCCCGATCCACCTACTTCTAACCGACGTCGTGATGCCTCAAATGAGCGGCCCCGAGCTGGCCAAACGCTTGGTCGGAATCCGGCCTGACATGAAAGTGCTTTGTATGTCCGGCTATACGGACGACAGCATCGTTCGCCATGGCGTTCTCGAGTCGCGCGTCGCGTACATTCAGAAGCCTGTCACTCCGGCAGCGCTGACCGCGCGTGTGCGGGCGGTGTTGGATGCTGGAGACGCAAGAACCGCGTGAGGTGAGAGTCGTTCGGTGCTCTAGGAACGTTCCACCGCGCGGCGGCTACTCGAAGCCGAGGAGTTCACGGAGTTCGCGGTAGTCCGCGACGACGGCGTCCGCCTCGGGGCGATCACAGGGCGGGTTGCAGCCGGCTTCGGCGCAGCCGATCACCGACGGATTGGGGCTGGGGTCGACCGCCGCGTCGTCGTTCTCCACCGTGATGCGCACGGAGCCCATGTCGTATGCCCGGGCGCCCGCGACATCGCTCCGCCGCAGATCGCCCACGTGGACGGCGCCGCGCGCGCCCACGCCCAGGCCGTCGAGGGCCGCCCTGAACGTCCGCGCGTGCGGCTTGGGGACGCCCACCTCGTCGGAGAACACCTGCACTTCGAGGTGCTCGAGCAAGCCAACTCGCGCAAGGAGCCGCCGCACGACGCGGCCCGGCGTGTACCCGGTATCGCAGATGAGCGCGCGGCGCACGCCCTGGCGAGCGAGCGACTCCAGCGTCTCGCGCGATCCCGCGACGGCGACGACGTCGTGCGTGAGGATCTCCGACTCCATCTCGTCGATGAGTCGCGCGGCCTTCGCCGAGTCGAGCGTCACCCCGAGCGCCCCCAGGCATCCAAGCGTCATGTCGCGGCCCGTGAAGGCCCTGTGGCGATGCCACGAAAGTTGGTGCTCGCGCCAGGCGTCTCGCAGCGCTGCCTCCGCGGTCTCGGGGTCGGCGCCAGTGTACGCGCGGAGGATGCGCGCGCGGGCCGAGTGCCCCTGACTCGGCCCCGCCTCGGTGAGCAGGGTCTCCCAGCAATCGAAGGTGACGGTGTGCGGCCTGAAAAGACGCGCGCGGTCCATGAGTCTCCCCGGCGATACCGCAAGAGCGGGAGCCGCGCCACAACGCCCGCCTATGGGCCCTTCGGCTTTCCGAGCGGATCGCCGTACGCGTCGAGCTCCTCGATCGCCCCCAGTTGGAGTGTCTCGAGCGTTGGCTCGAGCTTCTTCCGGTCGCCGACGACGATGATCTCGAGGGTGTCGGGGTGGAGGTGCGCGCGGGCGGCTTTCATGACGTCGTCGGCGGTGACCTTGTCGATGCGAGCCGGACGCGTCGCAAATTCGTCGAGAGGGAGTCCGTAGACCGCGATGTCGGAGAGGGCGCCCGTCACCTCGCTAACCGCCTCGAAGCGACCAGGCATCGCGCGCTTGATGTTCTGCTTGGCGTTCTCGAGCTCCGCGTCGGACACGGGTCGGTCGCGCATGGCTCGAACCTCGTTGAAGATCTCCGTGATGGCAGGGGCCGTCTTGTCGGCCACGATGCTTCCCCCCACGCTGAAGTATCCCGACCCGTGACGCATCTGGAAGCTCGAACTCGCTCCGTAAGTAAAGGCGTGCGCCTCCCTCAGGTTCAGATTGATTCGGCTCGAGAACATCCCGCCGAGGATCGTGTTCATGACGAGGATGGCGTCGCGATCCGGTGCGAGGCGAGGCACTCCGATCTCCGCCAGCCGCACGAGCGACTGAGGAGCCCCCGGCTTGTCCACCCAGACGACGCGCGCCTCGCCGCGAGGCCCGGACGGCAGCTTCGGAACTGCAGTCGTCGCGGGCGCACCGCGCCAGCCGCCGAATGCCTTCTCGAGCTTGTCGGAGAGATCGCCGTTGGTCACGTCTCCCGCGACGAGAATCGCAGCCAAGGAAGGCGTGAAGATCGCGGCGTGCACTTTCACGAGCTCCGCGCGCGTCACGTTTGGAACGTTTTCCGGACGCCCGTAGAGCGAGTTGCCATACGGGTGTGACCGCCCGTAGAGCACCGCCGCGGTCGCGTTGGACCACATCGACGAAACGTTGTTTTTCTCTTGCTGGAGCGACGCGAGGCGCCGCGCCTTCAGGCGATCGATCTCGGCCTGCGGAAAGGCTGGATGCATGACGACCTCGCTCAAGAGTCCGAGCGCGGCCTCGAGCTTGTCGGCCGTGACCTTGACGCTGGCGCCGGCGGAGTCCCAGTCGACCCACGCGTTGTGGGCGGCCCCGATCGACTCGAACGCGTCGCTGATCTCGAGCGCGCTCTTCTTCGCCGTCCCCTGCTCGAGCATGGACCCGAGGAAGGAGAGCAGCCCGGGCGGCTCCTTCGGCAGATCCCCGGCTCCAGCCCCTACCACGACGCGAACGCTGACGATGGGAAGCTCGTGTCGCTCCGTGAGCAAGACGCGCACGCCGTTCTTGAGCCTGAACGACTGAATCGCAGGCGGGACGAACGCGGGCTCGGGACCCGGGGTTGGCGCCTGCTGGCGGAACGGCGCGTCGGGGGTCACCCGCTGCACTTCCGTGACGGCCGCCCGCGGCGCGGGGGCAGTCGGCGGAGCGGCCGCGCGCGTTGCCGGACGGGACTCGGCCACGCACGCGAGAAGCACGACAAGGGACAGTGGAAGAAGCGCCCGGCTGTTCATGGCTTCACGCTCCCGTCCGTCGAAGCGAGCGCTCCGCAAACGGGGGCCCCTTTCTTGGGCGTGACGACGGCGACCACCCTCCTGTCCAGCGCCAACCAGGTCCTTGCTGCGGCCGTCACTTGATCGGTCGTGGCATCTCGGTACCGGGCCATGTCTTTGGGAAGATAGCCGGGGTCACCGGTCATCTGGTTGTACGTATTGATGCTGTTCGCTCGACCGCTCACGCGTTCGAGCTCGAAGAGCTCGCCCGACAAGTAGCCTGCTTTGGCGCGCTCGAGCTCCCCCCCGGTCACGCCGTTCGCCGCGAGCCTCACGAGCTCTTCGTCGATGGCCGTTCGGAGCTCGTCCGTCGTGTGTCTCGGTTGTGCGGTTGCCGTGATCGAGAACACCGAGCCGAGCTGGCCGGAACTCTGATGGACGCTGACGTCTTGAGCGATTTGGAGATCGTAGACGAGGCGCTTGTAGAGTCGGCTCGTCTTCCCGCTGGCAAGAACGCTCGCCAAGAGATCCAGCTCGGCGTCGCCGGGCGCGAAGATCCGCGGTGTGGGCCAGCTCACGTACACGCGCGGGAGTTCGACGCCGGCGTCCATGCGGATGACGGTCTCGCGCGAGAGCGCGACGGCGGGCGGGTCGGCCCACCTGGAGCGGTCGGGAACCTGCCCGCTCGGAATCGGGCCGAAGTATTGGTCGACGAGCGCGCGCGTCTTGGCCTTGTCGATGTCGCCGGCGACGACGAGCGTGGCGTTGTTCGGGACGTACCAAGTACGAAAGAAGGCCTTGACGTCATCGAGGGTCGCTGCGTCCAGGTCCTCGGGCGTGCCGATCGTCAGGAGGTGGTAGGGGTGGTCCGGCGGATAGATGGCCGCCTGCACGTACTGGGAGACCAGGCCATAAGGGGCGTTTTCGTAGTTCTGAAGCCGCTCGTTCTTCACGACATCGCGCTGCCCGGCGAAGGTCGCCTGGTCGACGTGGTCGAGCAGGAAGCCCATCCTGTCGCTCTCGAGCCAGAGCGCGAGTTCGAGTTCGTTCTTGGGGACGGTCTCGAAGTAGTTGGTCCGGTCGCTGTTCGTCGTGCCGTTCACGTCCGTGGCGCCGACACGTTCGAGGTCGAGAAAATAGGTGTCCTCGGGAACGTGCTTGCTCCCCTGGAACATGACGTGCTCGAAAAGGTGGGCGAAACCGTTCTTGCCGCGCGGCTCGTCCTTCGATCCGACGTGGTACCAGAGGTTCACCGTTACGATGGGGGTCCGGTGGTCCTCGTGAACGATGAGCTCCAGGCCGTTGTCGAGCCGGCTCTTGTCGACGGAGATGACGACGTCGAACGGGGACCTCTGCGTGAGCGTGGAAGGCTGCGGCGGCGCGCCCGTCGCGGAACGCGTGAGGGCGAGTACGGCGCAGAGTAGCCATGGCCACGAGACTCGCGGGTTGGGTATCCGCATTGGCTCGAGAACTCGAAGAACGCGTGCAAGCATGAGGACTGGCACCGTAGCGCGATTGCTCGCCCTCGCGTCGGGTAGTCGATATGGGTCACCTACCGCGCGCTCCGCCGACGGAGGCCGCGATGAAGCCCGTTCGGCGGAGTACCCCTCAGGCGCCCGAAAGCGCCTGCACGATGAACACGGACGTGCTCGCACCGAGGGCGCCGCCGAGCGTCTCGAGGTACCCCCGAATTCATCGTCACGAAGGGGTCACCGGCCCCACTCCTGAGACCGGTCCAGGGCCCTCGAATGGTTGGGATGGCGCCCTTGCCCGATGCTAAGTTGCTGACCGTGGGAGATGCCGCCAAAATCTTCGCCTTCTCCGTCGACGTAAGGGAGATCCCCGGAGAAGGTCTCCTCCGCTTTTTTCGCCGCTCGAACGTCGAACGCCTTGCTAGGGAGCGGGCGAAGCGATGAGCAGGGCGCTCGGGCAGAGCAGCGAAGGCAGAACCGAGGCGGGGGCAGCGCCCGTTCCCTCCATCGAACGTCTCATCGCAACCAAGGACTGGGGGCAGACGTCGCTCGGACCCGCTGCCTCATGGCCGTCGAGCTTGCAGACGGTTCTGCGGCTGATGATCACGTCTCGGTATTCGATGTGGCTCGGCTGGGGCCCGGACCTGCTCTTTTTTTGCAACGACGCCTACCGCGAGCAGACGCTCGGAGCGAAGTACCCCAGGGCCATCGGTATGCCTGTGCGCGAGGTCTGGTCCGAGGCTTGGGATGTCCTCGAGCCACGCATCCGGCAGGTTCTGAAAACCGGCGTGGCGACGCTTGACGAGGGGCTTCTCTTGTTCCTCGAGCGGAGCGGATACCCAGAGGAGACCTACCACTCGTTTTCTTACAGTCCCGCTCCGAGCGACGTCGCAGGCGAGATCGGGGGCCTCTTTTGCGTCGTCGTCGAAGAGACCGAGCGGGTGCTGGGCGAGCGGAGAATCGCGCTACTCGGGCGCTTCGCATCTCTGCTCGCCCAGGCGAAGACAGC
>Ga0265325_10003032_pt1 | contig 11124 bp, 9 predicted proteins | sample 41420metaG_FD_202090 | JGI IMG/M metagenome (GOLD analysis project Ga0265325, IMG submission 202090) | Rhizosphere microbial communities from Carex aquatilis grown in University of Washington, Seatle, WA, United States - 4-14-20 metaG | ecosystem: Host-associated > Plants > Roots > Rhizosphere >...
TGGGTGGGGCGGTACTCAGTACTCAGTAGTCGGTTGTCGGTTTTCATGTTTTCTGAAGAAGGGCTGGCAGCATCATCCCTTGCTGGGACTGAGCACTGAGTACTGGGTACCGAGTACTGGTTCCACAGAACTTCGTGCTTATGCTCCTCAAAATATTTCTTGCTGCGCGCCGCCCAACGCGCCGTCATTTCCATCGACGCCCGCGCGCGGGCTGCATCTGCCGGATATTCGGTGCATTCATCAAACGCCATGATGATGTCGGCGCCGAGCCCGATCTGCGCCTCCATTGCGCTCTCCGGGCTAAAGAAATGCGAAGAGCCATCAAGGTGCGAACGAAATGTAACGCCATCCTCGGTGACCTTGCGCAGTTCGTTCAGGCTGAATACTTGAAAACCACCGGAATCCGTCAGGATCGCTCGCCGCCACGCCATGAACCCATGCAAACCGCCCATCTGGCGCACGGTCGCGATCCCCGGCCGCAGATACAGGTGGTACGTATTGCCGAGGATGATGTGCGCGCCCAGATCCTCGAGAATGTCCTGCGGTACGCCTTTCACCGACGCAACCGTTCCCACGGGCATAAACACGGGGGTCTCGATTTCGGCATGCGGGGTCAGCAGACGACCGCGGCGCGCTTTGCCGATGCTTGAATCTATGCTGAATGAGATGGACACTGTTTGGAATTGTAGCAACGGCGAGATACTCCACAGTCGGAACTGCCTCGGTACCCGAGCAGTACGCGCGAGATCCTTCCCTTCGCCTGTAAAGCGGCTCCGGTCAGGATGACACCAGATAGGAATTTGCTAGCTCAAGATCGTCACGATTTCCCCGCGAACATTTGCGCCCTCGACGGTCAGCCGCCCGACCGACACCGGCAATTTGAACCGTCGCGGCCCTGCGCTGCCCGGATTGAAGTACAGGACTCCATCCCGCGTCTCCTGCTTCGGCACATGACTGTGGCCGGAGACGACCACTGGAAATCCGGCAGCTCCCGGTTTCAGATCGAGTCGCCCCAGATCATGTAGAACGTAGATGGAAATGCCACCGATTTCGAGAACTTCGGTTTCGGCCATCTTCCGGGCCCACGGTGCCCTATCAATATTGCCGCGGATGGCGGTCAGGGGCGCAATGGTAGCCAGCGTCTCAAGAATCTCGGGCGCACCCACGTCCCCGGCGTGAAGGATGTGTTCTGATCCACGTAATGCTGCCAGCGCTTCGGGCCGAAGCAAGCCGTGCGTGTCGGAGATAACGCCGATGAGGATAGGCTCAGCTCTCGTCACTTCCCCTGCATTTTCTTGACGAACTTGCCGACGCTGACCACTGCCCTGCCGACAGTACCGCGTCCGATTTCCTGAGTATCATCGCGAGCCGTAACGCGCAAAATATAGAAACGGCCGTCAAAGGACTCCAGCGCGGCCTCCGCTTTGATATGCGCGCCAATGCCGCTGGCGGCCCGGTGCTCAATGTTGATCGATGTCCCAACGGTGATCTCATCGCCTTCGCAGTAAGGTTGCAGCGCACGGAATGCCGCAGTTTCCATCAACCGGATCATGTCGGGCGTCGAATACACCGGAGGTAATTTCGGATGGTGAGAGGTAAGCGTCTGTTCGAAAGCGACCGTCTCTTCGGCATCGCCGCGCGACCCGATCGGGATGTCTCTGCCCACAGCTACTCTCCACAAAAGAAATGAGCCAACGATTCTATCGAATCATTGGCTCGAATCCGTCGCTTGATCGCGCCTATGCGGCCGCCGGCGCGCTCCGGCGGGCGTCGATCCCGTCCAGCGCCTTCCACAGCATGCGCGCCGCGTTCTCGGCGGCATCCAGCGCAGCATCGGCGGCTTCGGGGTGCGCGGCTATGCGTTTTTCAAGCTGTTTGCGCCACACACGCGAATGGTGGACGTCGGCGGTCGCATGCACTGCGAAGTAGCCGCAGGTCTTGTCGTCTGCCTTATACATCTCGCGCAGTCCACGCTCTTTTTCCTGTGCGATGCGGGGTACCTGCGATTCATAGGTGTAGAAAGCCGCGAGCGCGTCCTCCGGCGAACCTTCCGTGGCTAGTTGATGAAAGTAATGGATGAGCTGACGAACTTCCGGCACCGGGTTATGCCACTCCAAATTGCGGGTTGACCCCATGCCTTCGGCGAAGTCGAGCCACAGATCCGAGTGTGGAACGGAATCCCTGCCGGGACGGCCGTCGACTCCCTTTTCGTCGCACATATTCGCCAAGACGGCTCGCCGTAGCTCGCCTTCGTCCAGACGCATCCCGAGAGCCGCCAGGTAGGAAGGAAACGCTTCGACATGGTGGAAATAGTCCTGCGCGTACTCCCGCAGATCGTTGCGCGTCAATTGGCCCGCAGACCATGCCTTGTAGAAAGGGTGGCAAAGCAGGTCGTACTTTCCAATACGTGCGTCCAGTTGCTCGAAGAATTCCGTGGTATTCATGAAGCCCCCTCTGGCATTTGGATAGGACAGCCCAATATACGGGCGAAAACGTTGAGTCGGCAAGTGATGGAAATCACAAGGCGCGCCAAGTTGCTAGAATGAAAGAAGTAAGCCGCCCGAGGATTTTCTGGGGATCGCACCCAACGATTTATGCAGTTCACCGAACAATTCGACGTGGTTGTGGTCGGCGCCGGCCATGCCGGCTGCGAAGCCGCGATGGCCTCGGCGCGCATGGGCCTGAAGACCGCGCTCTATACGCTCAACGTCGACCTGATCGCGCAGATGTCGTGCAACCCGGCCGTGGGTGGCATCGCCAAGGGACATCTCGTCCGCGAAGTCGACGCGCTCGGCGGCATCATGGGGGAAATTACCGACGCGGTCGGCATCCAGTTCCGGCTGCTGAATACTTCGCGCGGCCCGGCCGTGTGGTCACCGCGCGCTCAGTGTGACAAGCAGGCGTATCGCCTGAAGATGCGCGAGGTTCTGGAATCACAACCGAATCTGAAAATTAAGCAGGCGGAAGTTGCAGATCTGATCCTGCAAGAAACGTCGTTGGCCCACCCTCAAGATAGCAACGGTTTTGCCAACGACCAACAACCAACGACCAACGACCGACGCCGGGTTCTCGGCATTCGCCTGCGTGACGGCCGCACCGTCGGCGCGCCAGCTGTGATCATCACTACAGGAACCTTTCTCAACGGTCTGATTCACTGTGGCGAGCAGCAATATCCCGCGGGACGTTCGGGTGAGCCCAATGCGGTTCTTCTGGGCGAGGCCTTGAAAAAGCTTGGCCTGCGCGGATGCCGCCTCAAGACGGGCACTCCGCCGCGCCTCGATGGACGCAGTATTGATTGGTCAGGCTTTGCGGAGCAGCCGGGCGACATCGACCCCACGCCTTTCAGCTTTCGCACCAAGCGCGTTGCGCATCACGACTCGCAGGTGCCCTGTTACATTGCTTGGACCACGGCGGAGACACACCGAATCATCCGCGAGAATGTCCACCGCTCGCCCATGTACAGCGGCCAGATCCAGTCGATCGGCCCGCGCTACTGCCCTTCGATTGAAGACAAGATCGTGAAGTTTCCCGACAAGGAAATGCACCAGCTTTTCCTGGAGCCCGAGGGATTGAACACGCACGAAATCTACGTCAACGGCATGAGCACTTCACTTCCGGTAGAGGTCCAGATGGCGATTCTGAAGTCGATTCCGGGGCTTGAGAATGCGGAGATGTTGCGTCCGGGATACGCCATTGAGTACGACTCGATCGATCCAACGGAACTGGAGCGCACGCTCGAGACCCGCAAGATTGCCGGACTGTTCCTGGGCGGTCAAATCAACGGCACTTCCGGCTACGAAGAGGCGGCCTGCCAGGGACTGATGGCGGGCATCAACGCCGCTTTGCAGGTCAAGCAGCAGCCGCAGCTCATTCTCGACCGTACCGAGGCTTACACCGCGATCCTGATCGACGACCTCATCTCGAAGGGCACGAACGAGCCCTACCGCATGTTCACTTCGCGCGCCGAGTTCCGCCTGCACCTGCGCATCGACAACGCCGACAGACGCCTCACTCCGCACGGTCGCCGCGTAGGACTCATCTCTGACGGCGCGTGGGCAGATTTTCAGGCAAAGCAACTTCGGCTTGAGAAGATGAAGAATCTGCTGGAAAGCACGCGGATCACCGCGGGAATGTCAGCGCGTTGTCATTCCGAAGAGTGCATCGACGAGGGGGCTGCGGTCGTCGGCAGCTCCATCGCAATCGGACAAACCTGTGCGCAAGTTCTAAAGCGTCCCGAGGTCAAGGTCGAGCACCTCGTCCCAATCCTGAAGGAGCTAGCCCCCGAATTTTTTGCACGAGATTCCTCTGTGGCCTCCGTGCCCGCTGTGGTGAAGATTTCTTCAGAAGTAAGAAACGAACTGAAGTCCGTTGAGACGGAGATCAAGTACGAAGGCTACCTGCTACAGCAGCAACGCGCCATGGAGCGCCTGAAGAAATCCGAGCAGCACTCGATCCCCGAATGGTTCGACTATCGCTCGGTCAGCGGACTCTCGCGCGAGATGCAGGAAAAGCTCACCCACGTGCGACCGCGCACGATCGGACAGGCCTCGCGCATTCCTGGCGTGACGCCCGCAGCGGTATCGCTGGTGGATGTCTTCATCGAGATCCAGGCCCGTCGCCGCGACCAGGCCGCTGCGCTCTAAGGTCTCCCAACGCTTAGCGTGAGTTCTGTTTATTCTGAAGCTCTTCGGCGACTTTGAGTTCACTCGCCGCTTCTTCTTTCTTTCCGATATCGCGATAGGCTTGGCCGAGGAGGTGGTGCGTCGTCGGATTGTTGGGATCCATGGTGGCGGCCCGCTGCAGAGCGCGCACCGCCAAATCAAATTCGCCTTTTTTCTCGAGCACCTTCCCCATGAGAATGTAAGGCCCCGTAGAGGTCGAGTCGAGCCAAATAGAGCGCTGGAGCAACCGCTCCGCATCTTCGTATTTCTGGATCCGCGAATAGGCGTCGGCCAACTTGTAGTAAGTCGCGGCGTTCGCAGGATTGATCGCGAGTTCTTTTTGAAACTCCTCGACCGCCTCCGGGATTCGCGATTTGAAGATGTACAGTTCGCCAAGCATGTAATGGGCGAGAGGCAGTTTTGGATCGAGCGTCGCCGCCTTCTGCGCATACTCTTCAGCTACCGGATTGTATTCCTGGCGAAAAAGCATTCGCGCGGTAAACAAATAGCTTGCGGCCGAGTCCGGGGGCACGTCAAACATCTTGCCGAACGCTTTGCGCGCCTGTACGTAGTCCTGGGTCTGGATGTAGCAGATTCCCAGAATGTACGACGCATCCACGTTGGCCCGCGAGTACCAGCCTTGCACTTTTTCGAGCAGCGGAATCGCATCGGCCGGATGTCCGCCCAGATAGTACGAGAGCCCAAGCAACTGCATCGCTTCACCGTTCGCGGGATCAGCAGCCGTTGCCTTTTTCAAATACTCAATCGCTTTGGGAAAATCACTCTTCTTGTAATATGCGGTGCCCATTTCCAGGGCTAGGCCCTTGGCAGCGGGTTCGCGGGCCTCGAGAGTCTGCAACTCCGCAATGGCCTCGTCGAGTTTTCCCTGTTGCATCAGCTTTTGCGCTTCCGCAAATTCGGTAGGAACGGGAGGCGACGACTGCGACGGCTGGCTGGACGGCGCCTCGGGTGGAGGAGACTGCTGCGCCGACCCGATTCCGCAAAGCACCCCGAGGAATACGGCGAGGAACGCCCCCTGTGCTGCGAAACGTGGCCGCCGCAGTTCCGTATTAAATCGCATAACGAAGATTAGAGCACAGTCCTTCCGCCGTCTTCACCATCAGTGCGAATTCATTTCCTTCTGCAGTGCTTCCAGGTTCTCTTTCGCAATCGGTTGATTGGGATCGATTTGCAAAGCACGCTCGAAGTGCGACTTCGCTTCTGGAAAGCGCCCCAGTTCAGCGAGAGCGGCACCCAGGTTCGCTTCTACATTGGCGTCCTCGGGCTGAAACTGCAGAGCCTGAAGAAATTCCCGAGATGCTCCTTCAAAATCGTTCTGCCCTGCCAGCGCGAGGCCCAGATTGTAGTGAGCCTCGAAATAGTCCGGTCGCGCCTTCAACGCCGCCCGCAGATATCCCACGCCTTGTTCGGGACGTCCTGCCGCGACCAGGGCCGCTCCCAGCGCATTGTTTCCAGCCGCATCATCCGGCCTCAGGCGCACAGCCTGTTCGTATTCGTGAATGGCCGCCTCGAGTTTGTCTTTTGCCTGCAGCATCGCCGCCAGATTGTAGTGGGCCTCAAAGTCTGCGGGATTTTTCTCCACGTTGTGGCGCGCCAGTGCCTCTTGCAGAGTCATCCGAGGATCTCCCTGTGCCGGATCAAAGTTCACTGGAAGAACCTGCAGCCACAGGTGACACATCTCATCTTTGGAACGGTTGCCGCCCACGACGCGCTCGGGCGGGTGATTGGGGTTCAGCGGATTCTCGTCCGAATTGTCATACACGTAACGAAGGCCGACCTTTGTTCCCTTCGGCAAGCGCACAGGCTGCGAATAGCGGTACACCGCCTGCCAGTTCAGGTTCCAGTGTGGAATGTGAATGAGCGTTGTCTTCGTGCCATCGGGCAGAGTGGCAAACGCTTGAATATCTTTTCCCAAGTAGTGCGCATGCGGGTAGATCGCCATCAACTCGACGTCGATAGGCAGCGTGAACTCGTCGGTGACAAGAAAATCTTTCTGACCGGCTGGAATGTCGAGCTTCGCATCATTCTCGAGTTGCAGCAGCATCGGCAGCTTGGTCGCCGCATGCGGTGTGAAGTAGAGTCCAATGCTCGGCTGGATCACTTCCGGCTTTCCTGAGGGTTGAAGGTGCGTGTTGAGGATAAGGTCTGTCCCCTTATCGAGGCGCAGGGCCATTCCTTCGGGCTCAACGTAAGGGATCGTTCCCGGCTTCCAGAACAACAAATGGCTGTCGGGATCAAACACCAGCGACTCGATGCGAATCTCCATGCCACCAAAACCCGCGCCCGGCTCCGCTTCCCGCTTGCGCGACGATCCTGCGCGGTCCACGAGAATATTCGCGTGGTGCACGTAACGCTTGTCGCCTGGACGAATCTCCACCGCTTTTACCCATCGTGTTTCTTGGATCGGGACAGGGAAAATAAAATTCCAATACGTGTCGCTGCCTGAAGGCGGAAGGGTCAACGGCTTGTTCGCCGTAAGGACCAGATCTGGCTCTCCCAGCCTCCAGCCCTCGACGAACCTCGGCGTCGCCGGCAAGTCTGCCGGATCGCCCTCGACTTCCCCCTGCTCGACCCAGCGCTGAATCAGATTGATCTCCGCATTCGACAAACGAAGTTCATCCGCGAACTTCACCTTCTGCGGCTCAGGAAGCCACGGAGGCATGGACCGCGACTGCGTAACCTCCGCAATCTGGCGCGCATGTTTCTTGACATCGGAATAGTTCAGCAACGAAAACGGCGCTGCCTCTCCCGGACGGTGACAAGTAGCGCAAGAACGAAAAATGATCGGAGCGATATTGCGATTGAAGGTAACCGGCGCCGCCGGAGAAGACGAAGAGACTGTGCGCAGAGCCGACCAGCCGGAAAATGTTCCAACCGCACCTGCGATCGCCAGCAGAATCAGAGTCCATCCCGCGCCACGCCGCCGGGAGCCTATTCCAGGTCTGAGATGTAGCATCCCACTCCCCTGACTTCGCTTTTCGCCACGGGATTGCCCGCGAGTGCCGCCCGGATTGCGTCCTCCAGTTCATGTGTCATTGGGGCGGGACGCGACCGGCTCAGATCGACGTACCAATCGTCGATGCGTCCGTCATAAACGAGTTGATGACTACGGTCAAAGACCGCGACCTCGGGAGTAATCTGGGCGCGCCCGAGTTTGACCAGTGCGTGCTCGGGATCGCGAAGGGCGGGCAGCTGATATCCGTAGTCCTGCAGATACTTTCGAATCGTTTGCTGCGTCTCGCTCCTGTCGGGATACACGAGCCAGAAGCTTGCCCTGTCGGCATACTCCTTGCTGATTTTCTGTATGGTGGGGGCGTAGCGGCTCGACACTGGACAGTCGCGGCGCAGGAACACCAGCACGACAACTTTGCCGGAACTGGCTGCGAGAGGGTTGACGGCGTGACCCTCAAGATCGATTGCACTTTGTTGCGCGGCAGCGATACTGGCGCAAGCCAAGAGAGCAAGCGCAACCACCAATCGGGCTCGGAGTGTTACCCCTGACATAAGAGCGGACCGCAGAACCAATCTGGATTCTAAGAGCGACGGCAGCAGGTGTCTATCCGCCGAGAGGCTGCGTCGCTGGCTCTCTGCCGCTACAATGGCCTGAGCATATGTATCTAAGTATGTTTGCCTAAGTATGATTGCCCATCTGCGCGGAAAGCTGTTAGCTAAGCATCCCAACCAGGCCATCGTCGAGACGGCCGGCGTCGGCTACGACGTAGTCATCAGCGTGCCGACGTTTTCCGACCTTCCCACAGTCGGCGTCGAGGTCGCGCTATACATCCACACGCACGTGCGCGAAGACCTGATTGCGCTCTATGGATTTCTGCGTCCCTCGGAGAAACTTCTGTTCGAAAAGCTCATCACTGTGAGCGGGATCGGCCCCAAGCTGGCGATCACGATCCTGAGCGGCATGGCTGCCGACGACATGGTGGGAGCGATTCGTGGCAACGATGTGACGCGGCTGACGCGTATTCCCGGCATCGGGAAGAAGACCGCCGAGCGCATGGTGCTGGAGTTGCGCGATAAATTGCCGGAAGTGGGGCCGGCCGCGGCGCCCGCGGTTCCGGCGATGAGCGCAACTGAGGAAGATGTCCTGTCGGCTTTACTGAATCTGGGCTACCAGCGCGCAGCCGCCGAAAAGGCGTTGGCCGTCGTTGCAAAGAACGGCAAGGGCGGATCATTCGATGCCATGTTTCGTGATGCTTTGGCGGCGCTGTCGAAGTAGTATCGCCGGGGTGCCCCGTCCTTCTTTCGCGTTTCTTGCGAAAGAGGGTGGGGTCTTTGAAATTTAACATGGTCCTGCCTACCCGCTGACGAGAGTCAAATTCCCCACCCTGTCGCACAAAACGCGACAAGGATGGGGCACCCAGTCTTATTTTCCGATGCAAAACGTGCTGAAAATTAGATTCAAGATGTCGTCGGTGGTCGTGGCACCCGTAATGTTATCCAGTGGACGCAGCCCGTTGTAGAGATCGAGCAACAGCATCTCGTGCGGTACCTTCCCGCCCACAGCGTCCTTCGCCGTGTCGAGGGCAGCCAGCGAATCCTGGATCAATCCCTGATGTCGAACGTTGGTCAGGAAGCCGGACTCTGCCTGTATTCCGGCTTCACCACCAATATGCCGCAGGATTTCCCCGCGCAGCTCGGTGATGCCTTCCCCATTCAATGCAGATGTACGGACGCGGGATACTTCGGTCTGCCGCCCCTCCGGGGCTCGTCTCAACAGATCCATTTCGTCACGGCTTGCACCGTGGGCTGTATTCCAACGCCGCTTCGCGGCTGCCGCAGAGGCCGCAAGGTCGGCTTCATTTCGTGCGAGATCGCTCTTGTTTTCAACGACGATCACCGGCCGGTTGGCCGCCTGAGTCAGAAGTTCCGCGTCTTCTGACGTTTCACCCTGCGATGCATCGAGCACGACCAGTACGAGGTCTGCGTCGGCCAACGCTTCCATCGATTTGCGAATACCGATTGACTCAGCTTCGTCGAGTGCATGGCGAATGCCTGCAGTGTCTACCAGCTTCACGGGGATTCCACCGATCGCCACCGTCTCGCTGACCAGATCGCGCGTGGTCCCCGGAGTCGCCGTGACAATGGCTCGTTCCCGCTCCACCAGTCGATTGAACAAACTGGACTTGCCGACGTTGGGGCGGCCCACGATTGCTAGCGTCAATCCCTCGTGCACGATCTTGCCATAGGCAAACGTGGCGCTGAGCTGTTCGAGCGGCATTCGCACGGCGGCGATGCGGTCAACAATCGTGGCATCCGGCATCACCGACACATCATCTTCAGCGAAGTCGATCCCAGCCTCGAGCACCGCGATCAGTTCGATCAGCTTCTGTTTGATGGGCTGCAACCGCCGCGAGAGCGCTCCCTCCAGTTGCTGCGCCGCGACTTTGGCTTGATACAGCGTCTGCGAGTCGATCAGGTCACGCACCGCCTCAGCCTGCGTCAAGTCGATGCGCCCGTTGAGAAAGGCGCGCATGGTGAACTCTCCGGGCTCCGCCACTCGCGCTCCGGCCGCCACGCACAGTTCCACAATGTGCCGCAAGACCACCGGTGAACCGTGTGCGGAAATTTCGATGATGTCATCGGTAGTATAGGAGTGAGGCTTGGCAAAGTAAGTAACCACGACTTCGTCGATGCGCTGGCCAAATGCAGACTCCGAAGGGTGCCCCATACTAGCCGCGGTTCCTGCGGCTAATATGGGGATTTTGACTTCTGCCGCGCCTGATGTGATGCGCTCTGGCTCGACGAGCTCTCCGAACACGGCTCGCCCCGGCTCCAGTCCATTCTTCAAATGCAAGATAGGCGATGCAATCTTGAGCGCCTTCGCCCCAGCGAGTCGTACGACGCCAATTCCTCCGCGCCCGGGCGGAGTGGCGATCGCCACTATGGTGTCGTCCAAGTTCACGCGCCGATTGTAACGGGTACACTAAATGTCAACCAATGTGGGGAAGCATTCAGAAAAATCTCAAGGAGTGGTCAAAGTGTCTGTCGCCGACGAACTACTAAAAGCGAACGAAGAGTTCGCGCGCAATTTCAAGCTGGGCGAGTTGCAAGTCCGCCCAAAGCGGCATGTGGCCGTTTTGGCCTGCATGGACTCCCGCATTCTCTTCGAGCACTGCCTCGGACTGAAGCCAGGAGACGCGCACATGATCCGCAATGCCGGAGGCATCGCAACCGATGACGCAATCCGCTCGCTGATCGTCTCTCATCATCTGCTCGACACGCAGGAGTTCATTATCATCAACCATACGGACTGCGGCCTGCTAAAGGTTCGGGAAGACGAACTGAAAGCGCGCCTGACCGAGAAGATGGGGACCACCGCGGACGAACCCTCCCATTTCCATGCCTTCGATGACCTGGAAGCGAACGTGTGCGCCCAGATACATCGCGTGAAATCGCACCCGTGGATCCCGAAGCACATCCCGGTGCGAGG